>RCNH01000146.1_pt1 | contig 33856 bp, 32 predicted proteins | sample 2041161 | NCBI WGS metagenome assembly RCNH01 (sample SAMN09708215, study PRJNA481090) | Feces metagenome, whole genome shotgun sequencing project. | biome: feces | host: Leptonychotes weddellii | place: Antarctica: Sion Island | collected 2010-03-01 | reverse complement strand
GCGGTGGGCTTCATGGTGGGGAAGAGCAAAACATCTCTGATGGAGGCAGAGTCAGTCAGTAACATGACCAGGCGGTCCACGCCGAAGCCCAGTCCACCCGTGGGAGGCAGACCATACTCCAAAGCTGTAACATAGTCATAGTCCACCTGTGCGTTGCTGTTGGGGTCCAGAGCCTTCCGCTCTGCCACCTGACGCTCAAAACGGCCCTTCTGGTCAATGGGATCATTCAGCTCGGAAAATGCATTGCCGAACTCTGTCGCATTGATGAAATACTCAAACCGCTCGGTAAACGCAGGATCATTGGGCTTGCGCTTTGCCAGGGGGCTGTTTTCTACGGGGTAGTCGTAGATGAAGGTAGGCTGAATCAGCTTTTCTTCCACGAAGGCATCAAAGAACTCTGCCAGAATTGCGCCCTTGGTAGGAATCTCAGGCAGCTCTACATGATGTTCCTTGGCTGCTGCAATGGCTTCCTCATCAGAAGAAATTGCAGCAAAATCTACACCGGAATACTTCTTGACTGCCTCAACCATGGTCAGACGCTCCCAGTGGCTCAGATCAATCATATTGCCCTGATAAGGAATGGTGAGGCTGCCGCAGACCTTCATGGCTACGGTCTTCATCATATCCTCTACCAGGTCCATCATGCCATGGTAGTCTGTATAGGCCTGATACAGCTCAATGGTGGTGAACTCAGGATTGTGCTTGGGGTCCATACCCTCATTCCGGAAGATCCGGCCTACTTCATAGACCTTGTCCATACCACCCACTACCAGACGCTTCAGGTACAGCTCTGTCTCGATTCGCAGAACCATATCCATATCCAGGGTATTATGGTGTGTGACAAAGGGACGGGCAGAAGCGCCGATCTCGAAGGGAGTCAGGATGGGGGTATCAACCTCCAGGAAGCCTCTGTTGTCCAGGAAGCTCCGCAGCTCACGCATAATCATGCTGCGTTTCACAAAGGTATCCTTGACCTCAGGATTCACAATCAGGTCCACATAACGCTGACGGTACCGGGTCTCACGATTGGTCAGGCCGTGGAATTTCTCAGGCATGGGCAGAAGAGACTTGCTCAGCAGAACTGCCTTCCGCACCCGGACGGAAATCTCGCCCTTCTGTGTACGGAACATATCGCCCTCAACGCCAACGATATCGCCGATATCGTTCTTCTTAAAGCGATTATAGCTCTCCTCAGACTCCATCTCATCCATACGGACATAGAGCTGAACACGGCCGGAGCTGTCCTGCAGGTCACAGAAAATCACCTTTCCCATGCCACGCTTGCTCATCAGACGGCCTGCCAGGCGGACAGTTTTGCCCTCCAGCTCTTCAAAATTCTCCTTTACATCCTTTGCAAAGGAATCAAAATCAAACTTTGTCTGTGCGAAAGGATTCATACCGTCGGCCTGAAGCTGCTCCAGCTTCTCACGACGGATCTTGACCTGATCGCTCATAGACATTTCGGGTGCAGGTACAAACTTTCCCATTATAAACCTCTCAACTTTACTTATCTTGTGACTCGCAGAATCTTGAATTCAGTGCGTCCTACGAGGGAATCAATCGCCACAGTCTCGCCTGCAGTCTTGCCAATCAGTGCACGGCCCAGGGGAGAGTCGTCAGAAAGCTTGCCCTGCATGGGGTTGGCTTCCTGGGAACCGGTAATCCGCAGCTCCTTGACCTCATTCTCACGGGTATCCTCTACGGTGACCTTGCAGCCCAGACCAATGCGGCCATTGGATGCGTTCTCATCCTCGATCAGCACTGCATGTGCCAGGATATCTTCAATTTCATTGATGCGGCCGAACAGCTTTGCCTGTTCATTTCTGGCTTCATCGTACTCACTGTTTTCGGACAAGTCACCCTGAGACCGGGCTTCCTTAATGTCCTCGACCACTTCCTGCATACGGGTGGTCTTTAAATATTGCAGTTCCTCCTCCAGCTCTTTTACTCTGGCAGGGGTCAGCTTAAATTCTTTTGCCATAGCAATCAAATCCTTTCATACATAGGTTCTAACCTTATCTAGCTAATTATAGAGGATTTTTACCGTCTAGTCAAGGTTATTCCGTGAATCCAGTGCAGAAATTGCTGCCTGAATTTGGGGGTCCTCCTCCGGAGGCAAGAGACCAAAGAACAACTTCTCCATGGTCTCCTCGTCCAGCTCCACAACCACATCCGGTGTGATACCCACGCCCTCCAGGTGACGGCCATTGGGAGTGTAGTACTTTCCGGTAGACAGGTTGACGGCAGATCCATCATTCAGCGGAATCGTCTGCTGATAATAGCCCTTGCCGGTGGTTTTCTCCCCGACGATCTCTGCCCATTCATATTCCTGCAGAGCTGCTGCAAAATATTCGGCAGCGGAATAGGAATCTCCGTTCACAAGAACTGCCATGGGAATCTCAACACAACTGGCCTTAGACTCGTCAATGGTCACACGGCCATCATAGGTCTCACTGCGGAAAATCTCTCCCTTCGGAAGGAGATAATCCAGGAGGGAAACCAGCTCACTCTTGGCTCCGCCGGGATTGAACCGCACATCAAAGATGATACCCTTTACATTTTGCTTCTGCAGGGCCTCCACTGCCTCTTTGGTTTCTGTAAACGCCTTATTCTGGAAATTCTTGATTGTGATTAAGCCATATCCGGAATCCAGAATCTGAGAAGAAACCACAACCACATCCACCTTACTGCGTTTTAAAGTGAATTCCTTTCTTTCTTCACCACGGGTAATCACAATTGTAACCTCGGTTCCTTCCTTGCCACGAACCAGATTTGCAGTGCCATCCCGGCCAAGCTCCTTGCAGTTCTTTCCTTCCACCTCTGTCAGCTTGTCCATGGCCTGGATTCCCGCCTGAGCCGCAGGTCCGCCGGGCGCTACATCCACAACCTCTAAGTCACCCTGCTCCTCATCCTCACGAATGGTGATACCAATGCCGACATACTCGTTTCTGGCAGCCTCCTGATGGGCTTCGTACTCCTCTGCGGGAATGTAATAGCTCCATCGGTTGCCGAGAGCATCTACCATGGCCTCCGCACCGGCATCGCTTACAGCCTTCATATCAGGTTCGTCTGCAAATCTCTGTTCAAGGACCTGATACAGCTGACTTAGTTTATTGATCGGAGCAGGCGGCTGGGTCATTCTTTTCTCCAACCGGGCCTCAAGAAAAAATGTCACAGCAAATGCTGTGATCAGAACCGTCAGCAGATACGACAGAAACCGCATAAATTTTTTCTGGTTCACGAGAATTCCCTCACTTTATCAAAAAATAACTTGGCCCACAGCCCCATTAGGGGCTGTGGGATAGAAAATTAGATATAGTCCATCGGGTTCACATGTTCGCCGTTATAATAGATGGTCAGGTGGAGGTGGGGACCTGTGGACCAGCCGGTGGAACCGACATAGCCGATAACCTGACCCTGCTCCACATACTCGCCGCTGGACACCACAAAGTGAGTCATATGGGCAGACAGAGAGGAATAACCATCTCCGTGGTTCACTGTAACATAATAACCGTAAACATCAGACCACTCAGCCGTTGTTACATAGCCGCTGCGGACTGCATAGATGGGAGTACCGCTGCCAGCGCCCAGGTCAACACCGCTATGGAAGCTTTGCTTGCCCGTAATGGGGTGTGTACGCCATCCGTATGGACAGGTGATGGGAGCCTGATAAGGCAGAGGATACAGCCAGCCGGAAGAAGAGCTGCTGCCGCCGCCCTCGTTTCCGTTGTCACCGCCGCCATTGTCGGAACTGCCACCATTGTCGGAACTGCCGCCGCCGTTTTCAGCTTCTTCTTTTTCGGCCTCTTCCTTTTCAGCCTGTTCCCGTTCGGCTTCCTCCTGCTTCCGTCTCTCCTCTTCTTCCTGCTTCCGTCTTTCTTCCTCTTCCTTAGCCAGAGCTGCAGTATATTCCTTTTCCTTCTGTGCAATCTCATCGGCAAGGCTCATTTCCTTTGCCTCATAATCTACAAAGGTTCCGGCCATATCACGAGCCTTGTAATTGAGCTCGTCCAGAAGCTTTGTTGCCTCTTCGCTGCGGCTGTCCAGTTCAGCCTGACTCTCATTCAGCGCCGTTCTCTGGGCCTCCAGAGCATCCTTCTCCCCTGCCAGCTCAGTCTGGGCCACCTCAATGGCTTTTGCTGCCTCCCGCAGTTCGCTCATCATTTTCTGGTCTGCTCTGGCAATATCCGCAACCATGCTCATGTTGCCAAGGAACTCAGAAAAACTGCTGGAGCGGAACAGAACAGACCAGTAAGAAACCTGTCCGTTTTCTTCCATGGCACGGATTCTTGCCTGATAATGCTTATTCAGTTCCTTCTGGCGAACCTTTGCGGCATCCAGCTCCTTCTGCTTCTCAGAAATCAGCTGGTTATAGTTCTTAATCTGGGCATTGGTATTATTGATTTCTTCATGGATCAGCTTGATTTCCTGGTCGATATCCATTTTGCGTGCTACCAGGTCCTGCTGCTCCTCCGCATTTGCTGCCTGCTTCTGGGCCAGGGCATCCTTTGCTGCCTGGATATCCTCTGCCTCTTTTTCCAGATCGGTAATTTCGCTCTGGAGTGAAGAAGAGCTTGCAGCAAAAACATGAACAGGAATAATGCTCATAATCAGGCCAAGCACCATCAGCAGCGCCAAAAGTCCTGCTATGATCGATACAAATTTCTTTTGTTTCATAGTATCCTCCTCATTAACACATTAGACATCCAGGAATTTACGAATGGAAGAGAAGCTGCCCACCAGGCCCACAAAGAGGCCTGCTGCAATGAACACCACCAGCAGGGGTACCAGCAGCGTTTCAAAGGGCACAAAGTCAAGAAGCTCCATGCTTGCAACGCCATTCATCCATTCAACCAGGGCATCATACAAAGCCCACTCTGTAAAGAATGCCACCGCTGCGCCAAACAGGCCCAGGAGCATACCCTCCACCACGAAAGGCAGCCGGATAAAGCCATTGGTGGCACCCACCATCTTCATAATGGCAATCTCGTCCTTTCGGTCATACATGGCAAGCTTAACTGTATTTGCAATAATCAGCAGTGACACCACAAGAAGCAGTGCAATTACCACGCCGGATACAATCCGCAGAATGTACTGCAAAGAGGCAAAATCCTCTGCCAGCTCCATGGGGGCAATGACTTCTGCCACACCGGTCACTTCTTCCAACTGCTTCACGGTCTCTTCCATAATGGTATTGTCTTCCAGAGTCAGCTCAAAGCGGTCACGCAGCGACTGGGGGTCCACACTGGCAAAAACATCTTCATACTTTTGGGAAAATTCCTTCAGTGCCTCTTCCCTGGAAACAAAGGTGGCTTGTTTCACATTGGGAATCATGTTTACTTTTGAGCCTACACTCTTCGCCTCAGCCTCAGAGAAGTTCTCATCAATGATGCAAAGGATCTGAGCGCTCTCAGCTTCTTCCTCCACCTTAACATTTACGTTGTAGAGAAGTGCAGAGAAACTGCCGATAATCAGCAGGCAGGCCACCGTGACACACACAGCGGCAAAGGACATAAAGCCACGCAGAAAGATTCCACGGATGCCCTCTTTCATCAAGTATTTAAAATTATTGGTTTTCATAATGATAATACCCATCCATTCCGTCACTGATTACCTTACCGTCATCGATGACAACGGTACGCTTGGTGAATCGCTCCACCAATTCACGCTCGTGAGTAACCACCAGCACGGTGGTGCCCAAAGCATTGATCTGCTCCAGAAGAAGCATAATTTCATAGGACCGGGCAGGGTCCAGATTTCCGGTGGGCTCGTCTGCAATAATCATGGAAGGGTTATTCACCAGAGCACGGGCAATGGCAACACGCTGCTGCTCACCGCCGGACAGTTCTCCCGGATGGCGCTTCGCCTTGTCCTCCAGACCAACCAGCTCCAGGACATAGGGAACACGCTCTTTGATGTTTTTTTCCGTTGCGCCGATGACTCGCATGGCGAAGGCCACATTTTCATATACCGTCTTGTTTTCAATCAGGCGGAAGTCCTGAAACACAACGCCAACGGTACGGCGCATATAGGGGATATCCTTTTTCTGCATATGGTCCAGGTCGTAATTATTGACATGGACACTGCCTTTTGTAGGCTTGATCTCACCGGTAATCAGCCGGATAATGGTGGATTTACCGGAGCCGGAGGGGCCCACCAGGAAGACAAACTCGCCGTCCTCGATGCGCATAGACACACCCTGCAGCGCCGTGTTACCCACCGTATACGATTTTACTACATCAATAAATTCTATCATTTTCTATATCAGCTCCAATATACAGCGTAACCGAATTGTAACACATTGTAATCGGGAAGTCAATGGAATTTCCAAATTTGATGTTCTTTTCAGTGTTTTTCCGCATAAATCCCGGCGCATTATAAGATTTAAAAGGGCCGGATTTTTTCAGGCCGCAGAGACCGATTTGCATATATTTACGAAAAAGCAAGCATAGATGCAGGCAAGCGCAAGGATCGTCCGGAATTGTCTCAGAATGCAGCCAATTATTTCCTTCATGAGATACAGCTGATCCCACGACACCCTGAGGGCCGTGGGATCAAAGGTCAGATATAGTCCATGGGATTTACATGGTTTCCATTATAATACACAGCAAAATGCAGATGAGGACCATCGGACAAACCGGTGGTGCCGACATAGCCAATGATCTGCCCCTGCTCCACATACTCACCGACGGACACCACATAGTGCGTCATATGGGCAGACATTGTAGAAAATCCATCCCCATGATTTACCATAACATAGTAGCCGTAGATCTCGGAATATTCAGCCGTTGTGATATAACCGCTGCGGACTGCATAAATGGGATCGCCGCTGTCAGCACCCAGATCAACACCTGTATGGAAGCTTGTGGGATTGCCTGTAATGGGGTGCACACGCCACCCATAAGGACTTGTGATGCGGGCCCGATAAGGCAAAGGATATCCCCAGCCGGATGCAGAGCCGCCGATGGGGCCGGAATCGTCACCGCTTCCCTGGTTTTCCTTCTCTTCCTTTTCTGTCTCTTCCTGTTTCTGTCTTTCCTCTTCTTCCTCCTTCAGGGCTTCGGTGTACTCCTGCTCCTTCTGTGCAAGCTCATCTGATAACCCCTCCGCCTGTGCTTCATATTCGCTTAAGGTTTCTGCCATGTCGTGGGCCTTATGATTGATTTCAGTCAAAAGCTTTGTGGCCTCTTCACTGCGGCTGTCCAGCTCCGCCTGACTCTCATGCAGGGCCGTTCTCTGTGCTTCCAGAGCATTCTTCCCCTCTGCCAGTTCCGTCTGCGCCGTTTCCACCGTCTCGGCTGCCTCTTTCAGCTCCTCCATCATCCGCTGGTCCGCTCTGGCAATCTCCGAAACCATACTCATATTGCCAAGAAATTCTGAAAAGCTGCTGGAGCGAAACAGAACAGCCCAATAGGAAACCGGTCCGTTTTCTTCCATAGCACGGATTCTTTCCCGGTAATGTACATTCAGTTCCCTCAACCGAACCCTGGCACCGTCCAATTCCTTCTGTTTCTCTGAAATCAACTGATTATAGGACTGGATCCGCTCGTTGATATTATGGATTTCATCGTGAATCAGTTTGATTTCCTGATCGATTTCTATTTTGCGGTCTACCAGATTCTGCTGCTCCCGGCTTGTTTCGGCCTGTTTTTCAGACAGAGCCTCCTTCGCCTTCTGAATCTCCTGGGCCTCATGTTCCAGGTCGCTGATTTCACTCTCCAGCACAGAAGAGTCGGCAGCAACCGCATTTGTAGGGATAATGTTCAAAGTCAATCCGAAAATCATCAAAATTGCCAGAGTTCCTGCAACTGCGGATATCAGTTTCTTTTGCTTCATATTATCCTCCCTTTTCGATCCCACGGCATCGCTATCTCGCTGTCCCCTGACATATTCCGAAAATCCAATTCTATTCGCAGGAGCCAAGCTATATCATGTAACTAAATTGTAATATATTGTAATTTAAAAGTCAACATTTTATCTGCACCCGCTGTATGCTTTATAACTTTTCACAAAAGCGCAAGGCAGGAACCCCTTTTACGCAAGGAATTTCTGTAAATGATGAGATATCAAGCAAGATTCTGTGCTCTCTGGAATTCCAGAGAAAAAAACACGGTGTGTCTCCGAATAGAGGCACACCGTGTTTTATTGTGTCAACAGCTTTCTTTTATTTATAAAAACTGCCCTGAATCGAATTATCCCCAGGGATTCTCGGTTGCATACGGCAGGCTTTTGGGCTGATTATAGGAAATATCAGAAATACCAAAGTACTTCATAACCTCAAACAGGCTCTTGCCGCAGTGAGCAAATGCAACTGCACCATGGTGGGGATACCGCTTCTGAATCAGCACATGGCGATAGAACCGGCCCATTTCGGGGATTGCAAAGATACCGATGCCGCCAAAGGAACGGGTGGGGACATCCAGTACCTCTCCCTGTGCAATGTAGGAGCGCAGGTTGCCCTCACTGTCACACTGCAAACGGTAGAAGGTCACATCAGATGCGGCAATATCGCCTTCCAGTGTTCCCCGGGTAATGTCAGGCGTGCCGCCATTTTCCAGCAGCCGATTCTGAATCAGCTGATACTTAACGGCACATGCATTGCACATTTTGCAGCTGGGTGTATTGCCGCAGTGGAACCCCATGAAGGTATCTTTGATATCATAGGGATACTTCCCGGCGATGTCCTCGTCGTAGATATATCTGGGCACAGAATTATTGATATCCAAAAGGGTCACTGCATCACCGGTAATGCAGGCGCCGATATATTCGGACAGCGCACCATAGATATCCACTTCACAGGCAACAGGAATGCCCCGGGAGGCCAGTCTGGAATTTACATAGCAGGGCTCAAATCCAAACTGCTCCGGGAACGCAGGCCAGCACTTATCTGCAAATGCCACATATTTTCTTGCGCCCTTGTGGGCCTCCGCCCAATCAAGCAGTGTCAGCTCAAACTGTGCCATTCGTTCCAGCAGATCCGGGTAAATTTTCTTTTCGCCCATTTCTTTTTCCATATCGGCGATGATTTCCGGAATGCGGGCATCCCCTGCATGGGCTTTGTAGGAAACCAGAAGATCCAGCTCGGAGTTTTCTTCCACCTCTACTCCCAGTTCATAGAGTCCCTTGATGGGAGCATTGCAGGCAAAGAAGTCCTGGGGTCTGGGACCAAAGGTGATAATTTTCAGATTCTTCACGCCCACAATGGCACGTGCAATAGGAACAAACTCCCGAATCATATTGGCGCATTCTTCAGCCGTACCCACGGGATATTCCGGGATATATGCCCGCAGATGGCGCATCCCCAGATTGTAAGAGCAGTTCAGAACACCACAGTATGCATCGCCCCGACCGTTGATTAAATCGCCGTCCCCTTCAGCTGCCGCAATGTACATGACAGGGCCGTCAAACTTCTGGCACAGCAGTGTTTCAGGGGTTTCAGGCCCGAAGTTACCCAAATAGACCACCAGTGCATTCACACCGTGGGCCTTGATATCTTCCAGTGCTGCCAGAGCATCGGTTTCATTCTCCACCGTAATGGGACATTCATACAGGCCTTCACCATATTCTGCCACAATATTCTGGCGGCGTGCAGTGGACAGACCAATGGGGAAGCAGTCACGGGATACGGCAATCATGCCAAGCTTTATTTCGGGAATATTCAAGTTTATATCTCCTTTATCAGATGATTTTTGCAATATCAATATTTTCGCCAGTCAGGCCTATATAGGCACCGGAAGCAGCTTCATCGGAATCCCGATGTGCCAGCAGCCACTTATTGCGGGCCCAGAGAAGCTTGTCCTCCTGGGTTTTTGCAATGAAAGCCGGTTTTTCGGTGTTGGTGCCCGCTGGCAGTGCCACCAGCACCCGGAATCCCCTGGCAGGATCACAGTGGCAGGGTGCATAGTGCAGTGTTGTTGCAAAGCACTCTACCATAACACCGGCCGGAACCTTGAAGGCTTTTACCCTGGCAGTATCCAGCACTCCATCCAGAATCTCTTCCTGTTTCGCCGCAAGCAGAATAAAATCCTCCGTGCCCAAATTGTACTCGCTGTCACGATGGTATTCCAGGCAATTCAGCTTTGTGTTGTGGCCGTTGCACCATCCCAGCTGTACGGGCATACCGCCGTAAAGATGCTCCCGGATTTCAGTCATTGCCGGAAGCTTTTCTAACGGCTCATAGGATGCAACATAGGACACGCCTTCCGGCTGTGGCGTATCCTTCAGGACAGACAGAACTTCGGAAACGGTGTCGTCCATACCGGTAACAACCCGGCCGTAGGCTTTAAATTCCGGGTCCAGAACAGAATCAATCTTCATTCCTTTATTCCTCCGCAAATTCCGCAAACAGTTCTTTACACGCAGGGTAAATTTTTCGGAACTGCTGATAGCGTTTTTCATACTTAGCCGCCAGCTGCGGGTCAGGCTTCACAGCGGAAGCAACCCGGACAAACGCATTGCAGACCTCCTGCACGCTTTTATATTCGCCGCAGGCCACCATTGCCAGCATGGCTCCGCCCATGCCGGGTCCCTGCTCTGACTCGGGGCATTCCAGCTCTGCGTTCAGAACATTGGCAATGATTTTCTTCCAGAGCGGACTTTTCGCACCGCCTCCGCAGATTTTGGAGGTCCTGATTGAAATTCCCAGGCTTCTTGCGACCTCAACGCTGTCACGGATGGCAAATGCCACCCCTTCCAAAACAGCCTGTGTCAGATCTGCCCGGGTGGTATCCATGGTCATTCCGATAAATGTACCACGGGCATTGGTATCATTGATGGGACTGCGCTCTCCCATGAGATAGGGCAGGAAGTAGACATGATTCTCCCCCAGCTTCTCAGGGGAAATGGATGCCTGTTCTGCTGCATAATCGGTGGTCTTATAAATTTCATCCATGAGCCACTTGTTGCAGCTTGCGGCACTCAGCATACAGCCCATGAGATGATATCCCCCATCTGCGTGGGCAAAGGCATGGAGGGCATTGTGCTGATCTGCTCCGAATTTCCCGGAAGAAATGAATACGGTTCCTGAGGTGCCAAGACTGATATTACAGCCGCCCTCACCTACCACGCCGGTGCCAACCGCAGCGGCAGCGTTGTCCCCTGCTCCGGCAGCAACCCTGACATTCTCCCCTAAGCCCAAGGCACCGGCAATTTCAGGCTTCACTGTACCGATGCATTCATAGCTCTCAAAAAGCCCGGGCATCTGTTCTTCGCTGACACCGCAGATCTCCAGCATTTCCCTGCTCCAGCACTTATGCTCTACATCCAGCAGCAAAGTGCCTGAGGCGTCGGAGTAGTCACAGGCATGGACTCCGGTCAGGATATAGTTGATATAATCCTTGGGCAGCATGATTTTTTTAATTTTTTTGAAGTTTTCCGGCTCGTTTTCCTTCACCCACAGCAGCTTAGGTGCTGTGAATCCGGCAAACGCAATGTTAGCCGTCAGACGGGAAAGCGTTTCCCGGCCGATTTCATGGTTCAGATACTCCACCTGTTTGGCAGTTCTTCCATCGTTCCACAAAATGGCGGGACGAATCACATTGTCGTTTTCATCCAGAATAACCAGGCCGTGCATCTGACCGCCGCAGCCAATTCCTGCCACATCTTTTCCGTCAAATCCCGTTAAAAGCTCCGGAATTCCTTCCATGACGGCTCTATGCCAGTGCTCGGGCTTCTGCTGGCTCCAGCCGGGGTGAGGAAATTCCAGCGGATATTCCTTTGACACAATATTTTTAATCTCACCTTGTGCATCCATCAGCAGCAGCTTCACCGCTGAGGTACCAAGGTCAATTCCTATAAACAGTTTCATGTGCTTTGCTCCATTTCATATGCTATTTTCCAGTATAACGAATTTTCTCTGCTTTTTCTTTGCTGAATTCATCACTTCTATTAGACTATTTTGACATTTCCAGAAGTTCAGCGTTTTAACTATATTTTCATTACATTTTTATATAATATGACAATCCCCGGAAAACAGATTGTTTTCCGGGGATTTATTCAGAAGTTATACCCTGTATTTTTTCAAAAGGCTTAGACTATCTTCTGTGGAATAGAACCGTTCCAGAGAATGCAGGCTGTGCTGAACCAATCCTGCCTCCAATTGCGTTCTGCTTTTGTATTGGCTGTACTGCTCCGGTGTCATATGGAACTGCTGCTGAAATGTACGGGAAAAATAGCGATAATCTGAAAATCCGGACTCCATGCAAATGTCCAGCATCCGCATTCCACCTGCTGCAATCAGTTTGCGAGCGCAGGTAAACCGCACAGAATTCACATATTCCTGAAAGGTCTGATTCATGGTTTCTTTAATAAACCGGGAAAGATAGCTTAACGAACACCCTTCCGCTGCGGCAAAGTCTGCAAGCTTGATTTTATGCATATAGTTTTCTTCAACAAACTGAATCAGGCGTTTCATGCGGCCGTTGCGCCTGTCCATACTGGTCACCTCTTCCGGGGTCAGCACATGATAAGGAAGCTTGGAAAGAAGCTGATACAGCATCAGAAGGCACTCGCCCATACAGTATAATTCATAGTGTTCCTCTCTTCTGAGATAAAAATCAGCAATGGAGGCAGCATGCTTCCGGAGTTTCTGCATTTCTTCCTCATTGAAGCTTTTGTGGGGCAGTCTTTCAACCAGTGCCAGAGGCGGCAGCTGGGGCAAACTCTTCGGCGCAATCTGCAGGCACAGGAAGGTTGCATCCTCATCCACCTTATGGAATTCATGGGCTTCATTGGGGCCGAAAAGCACCATCTGTCCGGGAGACAGGATCAATTTGCTTTGACCGCAGGTGACCCACAGCGGATGATCCAGCAGCCAGAGCAATTCCCACTCCGAATGGACATGAGGGGTGCGGTAATCCACCGTATCAAAAAATACCGTCAATCCCTCCATTTGCCGGTGTTGTACAATCTCCAGTTCATTCATTCAGTTTCCCTCTTAAATAAATTTGCACCCTGTACAACTTGTACAGGGTGCTTTTGTCAGGACCGGTACAGTCCCGGAAAATCAGGGTGCATTATGAGGCTCACGAGAGGCCAGATACTTCCGGACCATCAGGGCAACCTTAAATATAATTGCATGGTCAAACTGACGCAGATCTAAACCTGTAAGCTTCTTGATCTTCTCCAGCCGGTACACCAGGGTATTCCGGTGGACAAACAGCTTTCTGGAAGTCTCAGACACATTCAGGCTGTTTTCAAAGAACTTATTGATGGTGAAGAGGGTTTCCTGATCCAGAGAATCCAGAGGATTCTTCTTGAACACCTCAGACAGGAAAATCTCACACAGAGTGGTAGGCAGCTGATAAATCAGACGGCCGATACCCAGATTCTCATAATTGATGATGCTCTTCTCCGTGTCAAAAACCTTGCCCACATCGATAGCGGTCTGGGCCTCCTTGTAAGCATCTGCCAGCTCACGGAGGTGACCGGAAACGGTACCGATACCGATAACAGTCTTAATAAACAGCTCTGTTTTCAGCACATCTTCCATGGACTGTGCAATCTTCTGCAGGTCCTCAGATGTGGTTGTGGCACTGATCTGCTTGACAACGGCAATATCGGTCTCATTGACGCTGAGGACAAAGTCCTGGAGCTTGTCCGGGAACATTCCCTGCAGCACATCCACTGCTGCCACATCCCCATGGCCCACCTGGCGGACCAGGAACACAGCTCTGGGGGCATCGGTAGAGAAATGGAGCTCCTTTGCACGGATATAGATGTCACCGGGAAGAATGTTATCCATGATAATATTCTTGACGAAGGTGCCTCTGTCGTGCTTTTCCTCATAGAACACCTTGGCATCATTCAGCGCAACATAGGCCATGCAGCACAGGCTGGCAGCCAGCTCATCCTCGCCGGAGACAAAAACAGCATACTCATAGTAGTTGCTGCTGCCCACCATGGCCTTGTAGGTCTTGCCCTCAAATGTCACCATGGAGTCAAAAGAGCCGCCGACCTTCAGGGCGGCCTCCTGCCACTTCTCCCCCAGCATAACGGTCTCACTGCATGATACAATATTGCCTTCCGCATCGATCACACCAAGGACCCGATCCGTGGCTTCCTTTAGTTGTACGATTACACTCTGAAAAATACGATTGGACATTGGTAGTGCCCTCCTCCTGAAAATTGCATAAAAACGGTTTACACAAAATCACGGATATATGATACACCTTTTTTGCGCATTTTGCAAGTACCTTTTGACATAATATTGCAAAATCACTCTTCTTTTTTATGAAATATCACAGGATTGATTGATCGATTCCTCTGATAAGTCTATTTCTGCCTTGGAAACATGCTCAATTTCTCCGTCGAAGTGCCATTTCTTCTGCCGCAGTCAACAAACGAATCTCACCTCTCGGCAGGTCTCCAAGGGTAAGACCGCTTTCAGACTGCCGCTCCAGATAGGAAACAGGCATTCCCCGGCTGGCCATCATTCTGCGAACCTGATGATATTTTCCTTCGCAGACGGTAATTTTACTCTCTCCGGGGCCAAGAGGCTCCAAAACCGCAGGAAGGCAGACGGTTCCGTCTTTGAGTGTCAGTCCCTGAGAAAAAGCTGCCACATCCTCACGGGTTGCCTCTCCCTCATGGCGGGCATAGTAAATCTTCGGCACCTGATGCTTCGGGGAAATCAGATAATGTGCAAGGTCTCCGTCATCCGTAAACAGGAGCAGTCCTTCTGTCTCCTTGTCCAGGCGGCCCACCGGGGCAACACGCCGCCGATACTGCGGCGGAATCAGCTCCATCACCGTCCGGTCTCTGGGGTCCTGGGTCGAGGTCACATAGCCCGCAGGCTTATTGAGCATCAAAATAACGGCTCCTGCAAAAATCTGCTCCCCATCCAGCGTAATGACCTGCACCTCCGGGTCTACCTTCATGGCGCCGTCCCGGACGGTCACACCGTCACACTGAATTCTTCCTGCTTTCAAAGCGTCCCTGGCCTGGCTCCGGGTGAGAAGGCCGGTGTTCGAAAGGGCCTTATCCAATCTCTGCAACATTCTTTCCACCTTCTGTTCTATTTGTCCCAGCTCTGTTCATAGATTGTACCACAAAACATAACTGGAGGGATCTGTATGGTCGTGATGACCGCAAAAATCAATAAAAAAAGGGTTCTCATGGTTCTGGGGGCACTGATTGCCCTGATTGTTCTGCTCTGCATGTTAACCGGCGGCGAAGCAGACACTTCCCAAACCGAACCGGTATCTCTGCGCACCAATGATGCACGGGTGCAGTATCTGGAGGACTGCGGCTGGGAGGTGGTGGTCTCCCCTGTTAAAACCCAGCAGGTTCTGATTCCCACCGAAAACTCCGAAGTCTTCGGTCGGTACAACGCTCTGCAAATCAGCCAGGGCTTCGATCTTACCAAGTATGCAGGAAAGACCGTAACCCAATATGTCTATGAGGTTGAAAACTATCCCAACGCCTCTGACCCGGTGTACGCCACTCTGCTTCTCTATGACAACCGTGTAATCGGAGGCGATGTGACAGACACTTCCGCAGGCGGTGTTGTTCAGGGCCTTCAACTGCACAGCTAATCCTGTGGTTCATTATAACATAGAAAATAACCCTTGACAATCTGCAGTTCCGGCTGTATGATGGTTTCACAACTGAATCGTACTCTTCAGGGCAGGGTGTAATTCCCGACCGGCGGTATAGTCCGCGAGCGGCTCTACGGAGCTGTTGAGCTGGTGAAACTCCAGCACCGACAGTATAGTCTGGATGGAAGAAGATACGCACACTTTGTGCGAGTATTTTCGATGCCCGGAGAAGGTTTCTCCGGGTTTATTTTTTACTGTTGGAGGAATTATTTATGAAGTCTCGCACAATGTCCGTCAAAGAACTGGTCATGCTGGCCATGATCAGTGCCATTGCCTTTGCAATGGTCAGCGTCTGCCGAATCCCCCTGGGATTTGCAGATTTTCTCAAGTATGAACCCAAAGACGTTATTATCACCATCGGCGGCTTCCTCTTTGGACCTCTTGCCGTGGTAGCAGTTTCCCTTGTGGTGTCTCTGGTGGAAATGGTGACCATCAGCATCACCGGCCCCATTGGCATGATTATGAATGTCCTGTCCACCTGTGCCTTCGGCTGCGCCGCCGCCTTTGTCTATAAGAAAAAGCACACCCTCAAGGGCGCAATTCTGGGCCTTGCTCTGGGTGTGGTGCTTACCACCATTGTTATGATGCTCTGGAACTATCTGATTACCCCCCTGTATCAGGGCCTTCCCAGAGCTGCCATCGCTGAAATGATGATTCCCGTGTTTCTCCCATTCAATCTCCTGAAGGGAACAATCAATGCCGGCATCATTCTCCTGATCTACAAACCCATTGTGACCAGTCTGCGAAAGCTGGGTCTTGTGAGTCAGCATGAAGATCCCAACGCCCCCCGGAGAAGACTGCGTATGGAGGTTGTGCTTCTGGCACTGCTCCTGGTGGTCAGCTGCGTGCTCTTCATTCTGGCCCATATGGGAATCATCTGATATTTCATACAGCGTACAACTCCGCCGGAATCCAATCCGGCGGAGTCTTTTTTACTGCATTTCCCATATTTTCCAGAAAAACAGGTGCTGACTTCCATTTATCATGGAGGGCAGCACCTGTTTTGATTCAAATGGTATTATTCTCCCTGCTTACCGCCTGCATTTGCTCCATCCTGGGGCTTCTTGGGGCGATTGTTGGGGCGTCTGCGGTAATTGTTCCGGGGACGGCGGTTGTTTTGCTCTCCCTCTGCCTTGGGCTGTTTGGGGGCCGTCTCCTGCTTCTTTCCTTCGTTGCGAGGCTGCTTTGCAGGATTTTCTTGCTTCTGCCGCTCCGGTCTGGGCTGTCTGGGCGGATTCTGCTTTCCTGCCTCAGGCTTTCCCTCTCCTGCCTCCGGACGAGGTCTGGGGCCACGGTTTCCTCTGGGCTTACCGGGGCGGTTTTGCTGCTTGGGCTGCTCTTCCGTTCCGGCTGTCTTCTCCTCCTGTGTCTGCTGAGGCTTCTGGGGCTTGGGGCGATTCCGGCGGCGGGTCTGCTCCGGCTTGCCCTGGGGAGCATTGGACTCCTGGCCTGCCTCTGCCTGTCTGGGAGTTTCTTCCCGGGACTTCTGTTCCTCCGGCTTCCGCTCCGCAGGCTTTTTCCGGCGGCGCTGCTCCTCTACCCGGGGTGCTTCCCTGGGTGTTTCCTTTGGCGCCTCCTGCACTTCTTCCTGCTGTTCCTCTTCCACAATATCATCAGGACGATAGCGGAAACGAATGGGGTCCAGCTGCATGGAGGGCTCCTGCTCCGTCACAACAGGTCTGGGCCGTTTGCCGTTTCCGGAAATGGGGGCCAGATCGGCAGGGATGGGTGGATCATTCTTTTTAGCCTTTCCGTTTCGCAGCACACAGATTTCTGCATTGGGATAGACATTGATATTTTCAGGTTCCTCCTCCATGCGAACCTTGACGCTCTGCCGCAGGAGGTTGACCTCAACAACGGTGCCACGGCCGTCGGGAGTATCCACAAAAGATTCTGCCTTCGGACTGGTTTTGAGCAGGTCCTCATAGGCCTCCTGCTCATACTTGAGGCAGCACATGAGTCTGCCGCAGGTTCCGGAAATCTTCGTGGGATTCAGGCTCAGATTCTGGGTCTTTGCCATCTTGATCGACACGGGCTGAAAATCCTCCAGGAACTGGGAGCAGCAGAAGGGTCTGCCGCAGATGCCAAGACCGCCAATCATCTTGGCCTTATCCCGGACACCGATCTGCCGCAATTCAATGCGGGTACGGAAGATACCGGCCAGATTCTTTACCAGCTCCCGGAAGTCAACCCGGTCGTCAGCAGTAAAGAAGAACAGAATTTTACTGCCGTCAAAGGCATATTCCGCAGACACCAACTGCATTTCCAGCTTGTGCTCCTGAATCTTCTGCTGGCAAATCTCATAGGCCCGTTTCTCTTTGGCCCGATTGGCAGCCAGGGTCCGTTCGTCGCTCTCTGTGGCAAGGCGCATGACCTTACGCAGAGGGGGAACAATGTCCCGGAAGGGCACCTGATGGTTTCCGGCTGTGCAGATACCGTATTCAGGGCCACGGGCTGTTTCAATAATCACATGTGCACCGGTCGGCACATCGAATTCTGCTGGGTCAAAATAATATATCTTGGAGCCGGACCGGAACTGAACGTCTACAACGTCCACCGGGGTATTCTGATCCGGCGCCATAGGTCCACCGGCAATGACCGGAGAGTTCTGATTTTCTTCGTTCATGGTATTCTCCTTCTGCCCCAAAAGGGCGCATATATGGACTGAAAAGCAGGCAGATCATCGAAGCTGCCAGACCAGATTTCCGCAGATTGCTCCCACTGAAATATTGCCCTGCAAATATTCCAGGCTTTGTTGCAATACCTCCACCCCATGGGTCAGGTCCCCGGAGGTGCGGCCCATTGCCAGCTGACGGCTGAATGGGTCCATAGGAGGCAGCCCTGCCCGGCAGGTAAGCGCCGAGGATAGAAGATCCCTCCACTGGCTCAAAATCGGTCCCACCTGTTCCCGCTTCATTTTCTCCATGGGAACCAGCAGACGCAAAAGCCGCTGATGATTCTTGGTGCAGTAGCTCTCTACAAATTCGATGGTCTGTGGATACCAACCGCCACCCTCTTCCATGAGGGTTTTCGCCTGGCCCAGCCAGCCGCCGCTTCGGTTTGCAGCAGCCATCCGGGTCTCCCGGCTGGAATCCGGGAATTCCTTTTGCAGTTCCTGTTCCACCATATCCACAGGCAGAGGCTGAAGCTTCAGCTCCACGCATCTGGAGCGCACTGTGGGAAGCAGCTTATCGGGATTATCCGTAAGGAGCAGGAACACCCCGTAAGAAGGCGGTTCTTCCAGTACCTTCAGGAGGGCATTCTGACCTTCCAGGTTCAAATTCTGAGCCCTTGGTACATAATAGATTTTCCGATTGCCCTCATTGGGGCGAATAAACAGATCATCTCTGGCACTGCGTACCATTTTAACCGGGATATTCTTATGCTCTGTATCATCTACGGTAATGAGGTCAGGGTGCTGGTGGTTCATGGCCTTCCGGCACTGGCTGCAAACGCCGCAGGGTTTCGCCCCCTGGCTTCTGCACAAAAGTGCCGCAGTCAAAAGTCTGGCCAGAGTCCGTTTGCCGGAGCCTTCCGGGCCGGAAAGCAAATAAAAGTGGGCAGCCCGCTGACGATCCACCGCCGCCGACAGATTACGCTTTAATTGTTCGTTGCCCAAAAATCCTGGAAACTCCATGCCTGCCTCCTGCTGATAAAATCCTACACTATATTATAGCACATTCTTTTCATTTTTCCATGTTTATTTTCTTACTGCACCCCGGATTTTTCCATTCCCCACAAATATCTCCGGGAAAGTGCCTGAACCATCTCAGTATAGGTCTTTTGGCAGCTCTCCCAATTCTGATTTCTGAGATCTTCATAGCAGGAAGAAAGGTATCTTTCCCAGATCTCCGGATAGACCCGCTCCGGGCTGTCCGTGTAATCGATGACCGTCACAATAGCCGGTGCAATCTCATAATACGTTTCGATCAGTTCCGGGCAGTGTTCTTTCATATAGGTGTCCCGGAAATAGCGAAATGCTGTCAATTCCGGGCAGTCGTCCGGCTTTCCGGCCATTTGGCAGACTGCGGTTGTGATGAAGCACAGTTTTCTGTTTTGAAAGCCACCCATGATGGTTTCATAATTAGTGAGGGAAAAGACCTTCTTTGGGTATTTCTCCAGCCACTTCTTGTGAAGCACCTGACAGAATGCTTCCCCCGCAGGATCTCCCAAAGACCGAAGCGCCGGAATCAAAAGCAGGCAAATGGTGATTTTGGCATCATCCAGCAGACTGTCCTTGCTCCGGGTGGATTTCTTCTCCTTGAGGCTCCATGTCTCCAGAGCACTGAGAAGGGAGTCTGCCAGTTCCTCCAGGGGCGCACCGGGCACCTGGGCTGCCGGAGGCAGGGCCTCCAGTACTTCCCGGTTCTCCTCTGTATATTTCTTGAAATGCTCAGGAAATGCCTTGGCATTCAAATAACGAAAGGCATTTAAATATCCGGTGACTGCGCCGGGCAGACCCTTTTTTGCCTTTTCCAATGCGGCCCGGGCCTCCAGGCAATCCACCCGCTCCTGTCTTTGCAGGTCTTCTGCTTTCATCCTGGTGCCGCAGTACAGGCAGGAAAACTCCGTAAGCTCTGCCGGAATCTCCAGATGTTTTCCGCAATGCCTGCAAAAACCGGATATTGTTTCTTTCTCCATTTCACATTCACCTCAGAGAAATTCATATTTTTTCTATTGTTTCACATTTTCCGATTCCTGTCAAGGTCAGTATTTTCAAAAGAATTCCAGAAACCACACATGATTTTCGCAAATTCAGGAAATACTAGACCAAGACAAACAACCAGAAAGGGGCGGTAAGATTGCACAGCTTTCTTTGTGCCACCCGAATCATCGCAGGACCGGGTGCCAGGAGGTCTCTGGCTGACCTCCACGCAAAGCGGGTCCTCCTGGTGACGGATTCCTTCTTTTCCTCCAATGGCACAGCCCGGGAAATCGGCGCTCTCACAGGTGCCGCAGTTGAGCTGTTTGACCAGGTAACGCCAGATCCCAGTCTGGAACTGGTAGCCCGGGGAGTAGCCAAAATCAAAGCCTTCTCCCCGGATTATGTGCTGGCCCTGGGGGGCGGCAGTCCCATGGACTGTGCCAAAGCAATGGTCTATTTCGCAGAATCTCCCAGTTCTCTGGTGGCGATTCCCACCACCTCCGGTTCCGGCGCTGAGGTCACGGACTTCTCCATTATCACCTACAAGGGAATCAAGCACCCGCTTATCAGTGAAAAGCTGCGGCCTGAGATTGCAATTTTGGACAGTGAGCTTCTGACCAAGCTTCCCAAGGGTCTCATTGCCGACACCGGCTTTGACGTTCTTTCCCACGCTCTGGAGGCTCTGGTCGGCACAAAGGCCGGTGCCATTACAGATGCTTTGGCTCTGGATGCATTTGCAAAGGCATTTACTCTGCTTCCGGCTTCCTACAGGGGCGATGTCTCCGTAAGACTCCCGGTTCATGAATCCGCCACCATGGCAGCTATGGCCTTCTCTCAGGCTGGTCTGGGCATCTGTCACGCTATGTCTCACAGTCTCGGCGGGCGATTTCATGTCCCCCACGGGAGACTCAATGCCATTTTGCTTCCCGGTGTGATTGCCTGCAACGCCCCGGCGGTGGGGCACAAATACGCACAGGCCGCCAGAGCCGCCGGTCTGGCAGGCTCAGCCGATGCCATCTGTATTCGCAACCTGAAATCTTCACTGATTCGGCTGCGCCGGGAATTGGGGCTTCCTGCTACCTTAACACAGGCAGGCGTTTCTCCGGATGAAGTGAGAAAAAGCAGCGACTCTATTATTGAGGCCGCATTGGCAGATCCCTGCTGTGCCACCAATCCGGTACAGCCTACTTTCCAAATGTTGGAGAATCTATTATCTGAGGTGACCGCAGATGAGTGAAGCAATCCTGTCTGTGGGCATTGATGTAGGCACCTCTACCACACAGCTCATTGTGTCCCGTCTGACGGTGGAAAATCAGGCGAATGCCTACAGTGTGCCGGATTTGCAGATCAAAGAGCGGGAAATTCTTTATCGCAGTCCCATCCACTTTACCCCCCTGTTATCCGAAACCACCCTGGATGCCTCCGGGATTGAGGCCATTGTGGCGAAGGAATACCAGTCCGCCCAGATTGTCCCGGAAGAAATTGCCACCGGTGCCATTATCATCACCGGCGAAACTGCCCGGAAGGAAAATGCCAGGGCTGTATTGGAGGCTCTGGAAAAATTCGCCGGGGACTTTGTAGTGGCCACAGCAGGCCCGGACCTGGAAAGCATTCTGGCTGCCAAGGGAGCCGGAGCAGATGTGTACAGTGAAACCAGTCCCCTTCCTGTCCTGCACATGGACATTGGAGGCGGTACCAGTAATCTGGCTCTGGCGGAAAACGGAGTCATTACGAAAACCGGCTGTCTGAATGTGGGCGGTCGGCTCATCCGGATGGAGCACGGAACCATTACCTATGTTTCTCCGGTTTTGTCCCCGTTTTGTTCGCTTCGTCCCGGAGATGCGGCAGAGCCTTCCCAACTGGAAGCCGTCGTTTCGGTCTTGGTGAAGGCACTGGAATCGGCGGCAGGGCTTTGTTCCGACCCCATCCCACCCAGTTTGATTACCAACCGTCTGTTTCCCCTGCCCGGCCCTGTGATTCTCTCCTTTTCCGGAGGTGTTGCAGACCTGATTGAAAGCACCCCGGAAAATCTCTATGTCTATGGTGATATCGGCCCTATGCTGGGCAGAGCCATCAAACGCAGCAAACTCTGTGCAGGCTCTTACCGTCTGGGAGCCGAAACCATTCGGGCCACGGTCATCGGGGCAGGCTGTCACAGCACCCAGCTCTCCGGCAGTACGGTTTACGCCAGAGACATCGTATTTCCATTGGAATCGCTTCCTGTTCTGTGTCTGACACAGGAGGAGCAGGAGTTTTCATCTGAACGGCTCCGTGACAGAATTCAAGATCTCAAGACACCATGGCCAAATGGCCCGGCTGCACTGTTTCTTCCCGGCTTCAACGGCCCCAGCTATGACAGCCTGCAATGCCTTGCAGATTGTCTGGCCGATGTTCTTTCTATCCTCCCTGCCCCCCATGTGGTGGTGACAGGGTACGACATGGCAAAAGCTCTGGGCCATGCCTTGGCCTCAAAGCTCTCCGGCCCTCTTCTGTGTCTGGACGGCTTAGAACTCACCCCCGAAAGCTTTCTGGATATTGCACCACCGGTGGCCCATGGAGCCGCCTTCCCCGTGGTTAAAAAAACTCTGGTACTGGGTTAACAAGCAAAGGAGCATCCGAAATGATACTAAAAACCAGGCTACTGGGAACAACCTACTCGTTCCCCGACCTAAAAATCGCCTTGGCAAAGGCCAACGAAGAAAAAACAGGTGACCAACTGGCAGGAATTGCCGCCGAAAGCGCCCAGGAACGGGTTGCTGCAAAAGTGGTTGTATCCAACCTGCTTCTGAAAGATCTGCGGGAAAATCCTGCTGTTCCCTATGAAAGCGACGAAGTGACCCGGATCATTATGGATGATCTCAACGAGCCTCAGTATCAGAAAATTGCAAACTGGACTGTGTCTCAGCTTCGAGAGTATATCCTTTCCGAGACCACCACGGAAGCAGACCTTCATCGCCTCAGCCGGGGTCTGACCCCGGAAATGGCCGCTGCCGTGGCAAAGCTTATGAGCAATCTGGACCTCATTTATGCCGCTCAGAAAATCCGTGTCACCGCCCATTGTAATACCACCATCGGGCTTCCCGGAACCCTCTCCTGCCGTCTTCAGCCCAACCACACCACCGACGATGTGGACGGAATCCTGGCCTCCACTCTGGAGGGTCTCTCTTTCGGCGCAGGAGATGCCGTAATCGGTCTGAACCCGGTGACGGACTCTGCCCAACGGGTAAAAGAGGTTTTGGAGCGGTTCCGTGAAGTGAAGCAGCGCTGGCAGATTCCCACGCAGACCTGTGTGCTGGCCCATGTGACCACGCAAATGGCAGCCCTGGAAAAAGGGGCTCCCATGGACCTGGTTTTCCAGTCCATTGCAGGCAGCCAGAAAGGAAATGAAGCCTTTGGCTTCTCCGCCCAAACCCTGGAGGAGGCCAAAGCCATGGCCCTTTCTCAAGGCACTGCCGAAGGGCCCAATGTCATGTATTTTGAGACCGGTCAGGGCTCTGAGCTTTCTTCCGATGCCCACTTTGGTACCGATCAGGTCACCATGGAGGCCCGATGCTATGGCTTTGCACGGCATTTTTCTCCCTTCCTGGTGAACACTGTGGTGGGCTTCATCGGCCCGGAATACCTGTATGATGCCCGACAGGTCACAAGAGCCGGTTTGGAAGATCACTTTATGGGAAAGCTTTTAGGGGTTCCCATGGGCTGCGATGCCTGCTACACCAATCACATGAAAGCCGATCAAAATGATATTGAAAATCTGGCAGCCCTTCTCACTGCCGCAGGATGCAACTATTTTATGGGCATTCCCCACGGTGATGACATCATGCTGAACTACCAGACCACCGGCTTCCGGGAAACCGCCACCCTGCGGGAGATCTTCGGTCTGACGGCCATTGCTCCCTTCCAGGCCTGGCTGGAGCACATGGGATTTGTTGAAAACGGGCATTTGACTAAGAAGGCCGGAGACGGCTCCTGCCTTTTATAACCAGCAAGGAGGAAGAACATGAATCAGGAGGAGCTGAAAACACTGGTGGCCCAGATGCTCCGGCAGATGGCACCTCTGGAAGAACCCCAAGTAAAAGCAAGCGAATACCATCCCACCGCCGCAACCCCGGAGAGTTCCGAGGAAGCTCTGGACGACTTATCTCAAGTAGATATCCGCAAACAATATCTGGTCTGTAACCCGGCAGACGGCCCCGGTTTTCTTCGCTTGAAAGCAAAAACACCTGCCCGTCTGGGTGTGGGACGGGCAGGCCCCAGATACAAAACAGAGACCTTTCTCCGGTTTCGTCTGGATCACGCCGCTGCCCAGGACAGTGTCTTTGCAGAAATCGGCCCGGAATTTGCCAAGGAAAACGGGCTGATTCCGGTGAAAACCCGATGTGAAAGCAGGGAACAGTATCTTACCCGCCCGGATTTGGGCCGACAGTTTGATGAGGAAAACAGCGAGATCATCCGAAGAAGTCTTCCCAAGGGTGCCAAAGTCCAGCTGGTTATCGGAGACGGACTTTCCTGTGCCGCTATCTTAGCCAACGCCATGGACTGTGCCAAGGCCATCCAGCAGGGATTAAAGACACAGGGCATTGAGACCGGCCCCATTTTGTATGTGGAAAATGCAAGAGTCGGTTCCGGTGACTTTGTGGGCGATCTCACCGGCTGTGAGCTGGTCTGTATTCTGGTCGGAGAACGGCCCGGTCTGGTCTCTGCGGAGTCCATGTCTGCCTATCTCACTTACCAGCCCCATAGGGGAATTCCGGAATCCAAACGCACCGTAGTGTCCAACATCCATCGGCAGGGCACACCCAGCGTTGAGGCCGGAGCACACATCGCTGAGCTGATTGGAACCATCCTGAGCAAAAAGGCCTCCGGCGTAGATCTTCTGCGGGGGGCGGTCTCATGAATCTGATTCCTGTACAGGTGCTGTCTGCCCAGTTTCTGCCCAATGCAGACCCAAAGCTCTGTCAGGCTCTGGGCGTTCCCGATTCCTGGCGTTGTCTGGGTCTCATTGCTACAGACTGTGACGATGCCACTTATATTGCTCTGGATGCCGCTACCAAGGCCTCTACCGTAAAGGTCAGTTATGCCCGAAGTCTTTATGCCGGTTCTTCCTATGCCTCCAGTCCCATTTCCGGCGAGGTGCTGGGAATTCTTTCCGGTCCTACCCCCTCAGAGGTTCGCAGCGGCATGGATGCGGCTCTGGATTTATTGGCATCCGGTCAGGTGGGCTTTGGAGCAGACAGCCATTGTCTGGCCTATACCGTCAGCCGTACCGGCTCCTTTCTGGCAAGGGAAGCCAATGTGCCGGAGGGCAGTCCTCTGGCTTATCTCATTGCCCCGCCCCTGCCTGCTATTTCTGCCCTGGATGCTGCATTGAAAGCCTCTGACGTGACCCTTGCCAAGCTCTATGCCCCGCCTACAGAGACCAACTTCGGCGGCGGTCTTCTCACCGGAACCCAATCTGCCTGTGTGGCAGCCTGTGAGGCGTTCCGGCTGAAGGTAGAGGAAATCACTGCTGCTTCCCATTCACATCTGTTATAAAGGAGAATCACTATGGATCAGGATCTCGCCTCCCGGCAGGAGGCCAGAGAGCTGGCACAGCTTGCCCAGCAGGCACAGCAGAAGCTGCGTACCTTCTCTCAGGCCCAGCTGGACCAAATTACAAAGGCTGTCAGTCAGGCCTTTTCCTCCAATGCCGCCAGATTAGGTCGGATGGCACAGGAGGAAACCGGATTCGGCAATGCCAAAGACAAGGAAACCAAAAACCGTTTTGCTTCCGAAAGGGTTTATGAAGCCATTCAATCCATGAAGACTGTGGGCCTGCTGGAAGAAAAGCGGGAAAAGAAGCTCTGGGAAATCGGTGTTCCCGTAGGTGTCATTGCCGCCATTGTCCCGTCTACCAACCCCACCTCCACGGTTTGTTACAATGCAATGATTGCTCTGAAGGCAGGCTGCGCCATTGTCTTCACCCCCCACCCTGCCGCCGCAAAATGTACCTTTGAAGCTGTGCAGGTAGTGGCTCAGGCTGCACAGGAGGCAGGATGCCCCAAAGGTGCCGTATCCTGCCTGAAGCTGTCCACCATGGAGGGCACCAGGGAGCTGATGACCTGTCCCCAGGTTCGGCTGATTCTTGCCACCGGCGGCCCCGCCATGGTAAAGGCCGCCTATTCCTCCGGAAAGCCTGCCATTGGTGTGGGTGCAGGCAACGGCCCTGCCTATATTCACAGCTCTGCCGATATTGCCAAAGCTGTGGAACAGATTCTCTATTCCAAGACCTTTGACAACGGCACCATCTGCGCCTCTGAGCAGAGCATTCTGGTGGAGCGAAATTCAGATCAGCGTGTACGGCAGGAGCTGAGCAAACAGGGCGGTTATCTGATGAATGACCAGGAGGCTCAGAAGGTAGGACAGATTCTCTTCCGCCCCGATGGCCGCCTGAATCCCAAGATTGTAGGCAGAACAGCTGCTGACATTGCCAAGCAGGCCGGAATTTCAGTTCCTTCCAATACCCGGGTGCTGCTGGCACAGCAGACTCAGGTGGGAAATGCAGCCCCCTACTCCTGGGAAAAGCTCTGTCCCGTCCTTGCCTACTATGTGGAAGAGAACGAAGACCAGATTCTCAGAAGAGCCCAGGAGCTTCTGTATCTGGAGGGCGCCGGACACAGTTTTATGATTCACGCACAGGACGAATCCGTGATTCGCCGCTTTGCTCTGGAGATTCCCGTATCCCGGTTCCTGGTCAATACCCCCGGTGCATTGGGCGGCATCGGAGCCACCACCAATCTCTTCCCTGCCCTGACACTGGGCTGCGGTGCCGTCGGCGGCAGCTCCTCTTCCAATAACATCGGCCCTATGGATTTGATCAATGTAAGACGGGTGGCCTGGGGGACGGAATCCCATTCCTCCCAAACGCTTCCCGATGAAGATATTATTTCTGCTCTCGCCGCAGAAATTATGAAAAAATTTTTATAAGGAGAATGGAAAATGACTGATCTCAACAATACTAACGCTCTGGGTATGGTGGAAACAAAAGGTCTTGTAGGTGCCATTGAAGCAGCCGACGCCATGGTGAAGGCCGCAAATGTCCTTCTGGTTGGCAAAGAGCAGGTAGGCGGCGGCCTTGTGACCGTCATGGTCCGTGGCGATGTGGGTGCTGTAAAGGCCGCTACTGATGCCGGTGCATCCGCAGCAGAAAAGGTGGGCGAGCTGGTCTCCGTCCATGTCATCCCCCGCCCCCATTCTGAGGTTGCCGCCATTCTGCCCAAGGGCCGCACCAGCGAAGGGGAAGCCTAAGCCATGGCCCTATTCACAGAAGATGCCGTAAAGGCCAATCTGCGAAACAAGGACGGAAAGCGGGTCTTCTATCTTGCCGACGGGGATCGACTGACACCGGGGGCCAGGGATTATCTTCGTGCTAATCATGTTGAAATCCTCCCCGTGGAGAAGGCACGGCCTGCATCCTACCGCACTTTGCTGGGTGCCACATTGCAGGACAAGCCGGAATCTATGACCCATCTGAATTCAGAATATCTTGTGCTGAAAAACCATCCCAGAATTCTCTTTCGGGGATTGGTGGACAGTCTGGAAGCCGATCTTCTTTTGGCCCAGAAGGAGGCCCACGAAGGTGGATTTCCTGCCATCTGCCGGGCCTTGGGAGAGGCTCTGGACTTTGCCAGAAAAACGATTCGCCATGATGTTCTGGATACGCCCATGGAGGACTGCTCTCTGGGCGGTCTCTCTCCCCAGGAATTACGGCTTCACAGTCAGCAGCCCCAAAAATATTACAATCAACCCCATTTTATGCCAGACTATACCCAGTCTAAAACTCTGCTGCTCATTCACAAGGCCAGAGCCACTGCACGGCAGACAGAGTTACAGTGTTATGAAGCCTTCCGGGACCGGGAAGGCCGCTGCACCAGAGAGGATCTGCTGCAAGGGTATAACCGCCTCAGCAGTTTCCTCTGGATTCTGGAAATCCGTCTGGCCGCCGGGGAAAAGAAGGTGAAAGCTCCATGACAGCAAATCTGGAACACTTGGCATTGCAAGTCGTAAACCGTATGTTTATCGAAGTGGAAGCCTCCGGCCGCCACGTCCATCTGACCAAGGAACAGTCTCAAATCCTCTTTGGATGCAGTCTGGAACCTTTCCGTCCCCTGTCACAGCCCGGCCAGTTTGTAAGCCGTCAGCGTGTTTCCATCATCGGCCCAAAGGGGAGCTTCTCCAATGTGGCCGTTTTAGGACCGGAACGAAAGGAAGGACAGGTGGAAATCTCTCTGACAGATGCCATTTCTCTGGGCCTCACTCCCCCCATCCGTCTGTCCGGCCAGATTCAAAATACCCCGGGAATCCTCCTGCGGGGGCCTATGGGAGAGCTGACCCTTCCCTGTGGGGTCATTGTGGCCCAGCGGCACATTCACTTAGACCCGGAAAGTGCCGGGGTCCGTCATCTCAAAGACGGGGATGTGGTGAAGGTCAAGCTGCTCACCTGCAGACCTGTAATTTTTGAAGATGTGGTGGTGCGGGTTCACCCCAGCTTTTCTCCCCGGGTTCACATTGATTTCGACGAAGCCAATGCCTGTGCCTACCGTAAGGGAGATTGGGGGATGATTCTCCGTGAATGAAGTACTGATTCAGGCCGTGACTGACCGGATTCTGGAGGAATTGGGTCTGCCCCCTGCCCTTCTGGTAGGAAAAGAACCTCCGGAAGCTCTGGGGTACCGCTATGTGACCAAAGCCCCCTTTGAAGCCGTGGTCATCGGAAGTCTGACACCGGGCCAGCTTCTGTATTTCAGACATGAGGAAGTTCTGCAGGCTCTGGATGCAGGGATTCCGGTCTACCTCTATTCTCCCGGACTTCCGGGAAAGGACTGCAAAAACCCCGGGCTTCGGAATCGGTATATGAGTGCCAGACGGGAACTGAAGGCGCTGGGAATTCAGTTTACCAAAGAAAGCGGAAAGGCCCATCTTATCTGTGCCAAAGAAGCCCAGAGGCTCAAGGCGCAGGGTCTGGGAGTACCGGAGGGGGCCAGACTGACCCCTCTGGCCAGAGACATTCTGGACTCCGCTTCCTATTCCACATCGCAGAAGGGAGACTAAGCCATGGAAATTGGTACCGTTACCGGAGCCGTCTGGGCAACCCGGAAGGCCCGCCAGCTTGCAGGTCACACCCTTTTAGTGGTCCGTACCGATCAGGGAAAGCGGGTTGCAGCGGATTTTGTGGGAGCGGGTCCCGGAGACCGGGTGCTGCTGGTCTCCGGCTCTACTGCCAGAATCTACTGTGAGGATTCTCCCGTGGATACTGCAATCGTTGCCATTTTAGATCAGGAGGTGGACCATGTCACCACATGAAATTCTGATTGCCGTCATGTGCATATTTGCCGTTTTGGGTGCCATTGACCGAATCTTTGGAAACCGAATCGGTTTGGGTGCAGAATTTGAAAACGGCATTCTGTCCCTTGGCTCTCTGGCACTGTCCATGATCGGTATGATCTGTCTGGCGCCCGTGCTGGCCAATGTACTCAGGCCGGTGGTCGTGCCTGTATATCGCTTTCTTGGGGCAGACCCCGCCATGTTCGCAGGAACCATTCTGGCCAACGACATGGGCGGCGCTTCCCTTGCACGGGAACTGGCTGAAACCCCGGAAGCTGCCGACCTGGGCGGTCTTCTGGTCGGCTCCATGCTGGGGGCCACGCTGGTCTTTAACGTCCCTGTGGCTCTGGGAATCCTGGAACCCCAAGACCGGCCCTACCTTGCAAAGGGTGTATTGGCCGGCATTATCACCATTCCCGTCGGTGTCTTTGCAGGCGGTCTCGCAGCAGGGTTTCCTGTTTTGATGATTTTGAAAAACTTAATTCCCATTGTCCTCATTGCCCTACTCATTGCTCTGGGCCTGTGGCGCTTTGAAGCCGGTCTTATCAAAGGATTCCATGTCTTCGGCAAGCTCATCATTGCGGTGATTACCGTGGGACTGGCTGCCGGACTGGTGGAGTCCCTTACAGGTCTGGTACTGATTCCCGGTCTGGCCCCTGTAGATGAAGGCCTGGAAATTGTGGGAGACATCGCCCTGGTGCTGGCCGGTGCCTTTCCTCTGGTTTGGGCCATTACCAAACTATTCCGAACCCCTTTGATGAAGCTCGGTTCTCTTCTGGGTATGAATGACCGGGCAGCTGCCGGACTGATTGCCAGTCTCGCCAATTCGATTGCCATGTTCGGTATGGTGAAGGACATGGATCAAAGAGGTAAGATTCTTAATATTGCATTTGCTGTTTCTGCAAGCTTTGTATTCGGAGACCATTTGGGCTTTACTGCCGGATTTGCACCTGAAATGTTGATTCCGGTCATTGTAGGCAAGCTTGCAGGCGGAATCTCTGCCATTGCGGTGGCAATGGCACTTACAGGAGGCATGCATCATGACAAAAAAAGAGCTTGAGGATATTCTGCGGGAACTCATAAAACAGGAGCTTTCCGGCCCCAGAGTCCTCTCCTCTCCCCTGGCCGCCCTGGAGGTTCGGCCGGAGGATCGGCTGGACACGGGAGACCCCAGTCACAAGGTCTGGACCCGGGATCTCTTCTCTCTGGAACAAAGCCCCCGCATGGGAGCGGGTCTCATGGTCATGGACCACACCACCTTTCCCTGGACCCTTTCCTATGACGAAATCGATTATGTGATTGAAGGCTCTCTCACCATTCAGTCCGCTGCCGGTTCCGTAACCGCCGGGCCAGGAGAGGTAATTTTCATTCCCAAGGACAGTCACATTCAGTTCTGTGTTCCGGAAAAAGCTCGTTTTCTCTACGTCACGTACCCTGCTGACTGGCAAAGCAAGTAAGCAGGAGCGTTTAATATAAGGTCCGGCACAGCTCCGTTTCAGGGCTGTGCCGGTGTTCTGGGTAAGAAGAGCTTCCGCTAAAAAATAAGATACCGGGGATGGTTTTCGGAACCTTCCCCGGTATCTCTATATGAAATCAGATTATTTCACCAGTCGATACATCCGGTTTGTCTGTTCGTATTCTTCATAGTATAGTTCATCATATTTTACTACTGTAAAATACTTACTCAGAATTCGGTGCCACTCTTCCTCTGTGTTATTCCAGAGAATCATGCCGTCATCCAAAAGATTCCCCTCAATGACCTTGATATTCCAGCTTTTGATTTGTTCTGCTGTTAAGTGGGGATTCAGCTTTACAAGCACTTTTCCACCCGGAACCAGCACCCGTTTCACTTCCTCCAGTAAGCACAGCGCATCTTCCGGGTACAAATTATCCAGAATATTGGAAAGCACAACTGCATCCATGGAATTTGGTGCAAGCTTCTGCACTTCCTCAATGCTGCCCCACAGAAACTGAAATTCTCCGCCGTTCATTTTCCGGCTCCGAAGCTCTGCGTTTTGGATGGCCTGCTTTGACAAATCAATTCCGATGTGCTTTTTGGTGCCATACAGACTGCACCAAAGCAATATAATTCCGTTTCCGCAGCCGAAGTCCAAAACTCTGTCAGAGCCCTCGGTCAGCCACTTTAGCCCTGCATCAAATACGGCATTTCCGCTTTCTTTTTTCGACGGTACCGCCAATTCATCCTTTTGAAAAATCTCATCCCAGGTCTGGATTACCCGATCATACCGATCCATCCGTCTATCCTCCTTATCCCTGCGCCGGGAGTCTATAAAAACAGGCAGTATTAAGTTTTTTCCCTAATACTGCCTGTTTGACTGCAACTCTCAGCGTACAGATTCCGTTCCCGTAATTTCAGAAACCACGAGAACACATACCTGTTTTGTTTCTCTTACTCCATAACGGTTCCGTCGGGATGGAACAGAGGAAGCTTCTCCAGATAAATGATGTCGTCCCGCTCCTGTGCTTCGCCCTCAGCTAGAATGGCCATCCGGCCCACAATCTCACCGCCGGCCTTCTCAACCAGATTCTCCAGAGCTGCCAGAGACTCACCGGTAGAAATCACATCATCCACAATGAGAATCCGCTTGCCCCGCATCAGCTCTGCATCTGCGGTGTCCAGATAGAGCTTCTGCTCCTTGGCGGTGGTGATGGAATGGACCGTGGACTCAAACACGCCGGTCATGTACAGCTTGGGACCCTTCCGGGCCAGCATATACTTCTTATCCCCATTCTGCCGGGCCATCTCATGGATCAGGGGAATGCCCTTTGCCTCAGCAGTAATGAGGTAATCATAAGCAGGGGCTTTTGCCAGCAGATCCCGGGCAGTCGCTACGGTGAGCTCCTGGTCACCGAAAATCACGAAAGCGCCGATATAGAGGCTATCGGAAACCTTGCAGATAGGCAGGTCCCGCTCCAGGCCCGCAACTGTCATATGATATACCATAATCATGCTCCTTTAATCAGAAAAATAAGGGCTTCACGCCCCAAACGACTCTCTTCTGCTTGTACGGATATTATACCACGCCCCCCGAAAATGTCAACCGGGTTTCCCGCAGGATTGTCCATCATCAGAGCGGTTTCTCCCAATTCCTATTTACTTCCCGCCAAATCGGTGGTACAATAGCCTCATGTTTCAAAAAGGAGTCCCATATATGCAAAGAATCATTCGGATTTTGCAGAAATTCTGTAAAAAGGGCGACCTGGTCCTGCTGTTTCTGTGTCTTTTAACCACCGGCTTCGGCTGTGTGGTCATCGCCAGTACCACCAACTACCTGGGAAGCAGCCGCTTCCTGATCGTGCAGATCGGTGCAACGGTTCTGGGTGTCCTGTCCTATATCCTGCTGACCAGCGTTGATATTGACCGTCTGGCAGAGCGACGTGAAATCCTCTTTGCGGTGGATGCGGTATTGCTTCTTATGCTGATCCCTTTCGGCACCGACGGCGGCACCGGAAACCGCAGCTGGCTGGATATCCCCGGCTTTCCCGTAAACATTCAGCCTGCCGAAATCTGTAAAATTATTTTCACCATCCTTCTGGCTAAGGTCATGCAGACTCATCAGAACAATATTTCCTCCCCAAAGGCCGTATTTCCCATGGGCTTTCATCTGGTGTTCCTGGTAGGCCTGAACATGGCGCTGTCCAAGGATGCCGGTGTGTCCCTGATTTTTGTGTTTATCTTCCTGGTCATGGCCTTTGTGGGCGGTGTGAAGGTATGGTGGTTCATCGGCGGTTTTGCCGTGCTTGCAGTTGTAGGCCCCTACTTCTGGAACAACATCATGCACGACTATCAGAAAAACCGGATCCTGGTCATTTTTGACAGTTCCATTGACCCGGACGGTATGGACGAACGCTGGCACATGAGGCACAGTCTGCTTTCCCTCTCCGGCGGCGGTCTTACAGGCCAGGGCCTGTTCCACGGCAACCGAACCCAAGTCGGCGCCCTGAATGCACAGCATACCGACTTTATCTTCTCCGCCATCGGAGAAGAGCTGGGTCTTTTGGGCTGCATGTTCACCCTGCTGCTTCTGACTGCCATCATCGCCCGTGTAATCTATGTGGGCCTCAAAGCAACCGATTATATGAGCCGTCTTGTCTGTGTGGGCATTGCGGCGGCTCTGATTTTCCAGATCTGTATCAATGTTGGAATGTGTCTGGGTGTGGTCCCCGTTATCGGCCTGACCCTCCCCTTCATCAGCTACGGCGGCAGCTCCATTGTCTCCATGTACCTGGC
>RCNH01000145.1_pt1 | contig 33927 bp, 29 predicted proteins | sample 2041161 | NCBI WGS metagenome assembly RCNH01 (sample SAMN09708215, study PRJNA481090) | Feces metagenome, whole genome shotgun sequencing project. | biome: feces | host: Leptonychotes weddellii | place: Antarctica: Sion Island | collected 2010-03-01 | reverse complement strand
ACGGCTTTTTTGTTTCGTTCGTTATGCGTTTGCTGCACCCCTTTCTTTTTGTTGATAAACTTAATTTATCTTATATTTAAGATATATCACAAAACAATACTTAAAAAAAGACTGATTTTATTTACTTTTCTATGATATTATATAATAATATACGTATATTTATATATCGGGTAGGAGGTAAATATTATTTTATTTACCGTCCTCCCACACCACCTAGCATACCGTTCGGTACTAGGCGGTTCCTTAGTTTTCACAAACTGTTAGATAGTAGTCAAGCATAGATGTATATCCTAGCTTGGCTACTATTTTATTTGTGATTACTGAATTTAACACCTGAGCCATCCTCCAGTAACCTTTTCTACTACAGGCAAGTTCCTTTGCTTTCCAATGTTCCATTCCCAATGCTTTCAGCATTCGATACTTTGTTTTAATTTTCTTCCATTGTTTCCAATAGACTGCTCGAATCCTACGCCTTGCCCATTCGTCCGTTGTTTTGAGAAGTCCTTTCATATCTGCAAGTCTAAAGTATTCCACCCATCCTCGCACATACTCCTGGTATTTCCTTTCTCGTTCTGCATTACTAATGCCTTTATTTCTATCAGTAAGCTCTCTGATTTTATTTCTCATCTTGATTACCGACTTTTGATGTACTCTGAATCTGCATTTGCCCCTGTATCTATAAAAGGTATAGCCGAGGTACTTAACTTTGCTGATGTGAGCCACTTCTATTTTCTTCCTATTTACCTTTAGAAAAAGTTTTCCTTCAATAAACGGTATAATATTCTTCATGGTTCTTTCTGCGCTCTTTCTGCTTTTGCAGAATATCATGCAGTAAGTAGACCTAGGGAACTTCCCCCTAAGTCCCTCTCAGAACCGTACGTGAACTTCTCAGCTCATACGGCTCCCATTATCCAGCCGATGGCAGTATCCCAAATTTCCAGTGCGCAAACAGATTCCTATCACGTTTTGCTATTTCTCCTAACCAGTATTCCGCCCTTTTTCTTGAGCTTCGATTCTTATATTTTCTTCTAACCCAATAAACAAGACGTCTGTTGATATATCTTAGCACTTCATATATTTCTGATTTATAGAAATGGGTGTAATAGTTAATCCATCCCTGTATCTGTTTGTTGAACATATTTGCTATATCCCTCAAATCTTTATCCGGCTTAAACTGCAACTTCCATCCTCGTACTTCTTTTCGTATAGCTTTCTTCGCCTTTTCTCCCATTGCAGGAAGAAAGTTGGTAAAGTATTTCCCATACTTATTCTTTGCATGTCTTGGTCTGAATGTATATCCCAGAAAATCAAATGATACATGCTCATGGTTTCCTCTTCGGTCATCATCTTTGCAGTACACGATTCTTGTCTTTTCCATGTTCAATTCCAATCCAAAGATTTCAAAACGTTTTTGTAGTCTACGTTGCAAATATTTTGCCTGTTTCAGTGATACACAGTGTGCAATTCCATCATCTGCATATCTTGCCCACGGAATACTTGGAAACTCTTTTGTCATAAAATCGTCAAACACATAATGCAGAAATAGGTTTGCAAGTACAGGACTGATTACTCCACCTTGCGGTGTTCCAGAAGTCCTTGGAATTATCGTTCCATCTTCCAGCTGAAAAGGTGCCGACAGCCATCTTTGTATATAAAGAAGAATCCATTCTTCTTTCGTATGCCGTTTTACCATCTTCATAAGATAATCATGTCTGATGTTGTCAAAGAGACCTTTAATATCGAACTCTAACACCCAGTCTTTTCTCCAACATCTTGTTCTTGTTGCTTCTATTGCCTGTATCGCCGATTTATTCGGTCTGTATCCATAAGAATCCTCGTAAAATACTGATTCTACGTTCGGCTCAAAGTATAACTTTGCCACCATCTGTGCAATTCTATCTTCTACGGTTGGTATTCCCAGAATACGAGTCCCTCCATTCTTTTTCGGGATTGCCACTGCTTTTACAGGTTTATGGAAATAGCTTCCTGATGACATTCGATTCCAAATCTTGTAGAGGTTATTATTTAACTTTTTCTCAAAATCTTCAATTGACTGTTCATCTATTCCATATGTCCCCTTGTTTGCTTTTACTCTTTCATAAGCAGCAATCACTGCTCTTTTTGAAATACTGTATGGCTTTGTTTCTTGCATAAGTTCCTCCTCCTTTCAAAGTTGACCTATTCTCGAAACTGATTAATTCGGGTTCTTCGCTCCATTCCCATTACAGAAACTTCCTCACTACTACAACCCAATCTGCCCCCATGACTGCATTGGTACTCTTATCTTGCGGTTCTTCCGCTTGATATACTCCCTTAACATCAGCCCTTGGGTTCCCACGTTCCGTACAGACGCCTGTATTAAGTTCATGCCACCTTTATGCCGCCCACCGTCTGGGCAGTAAACAGGTTTCCCCCAGACTTATCCCAGGTTAACGACTACCCCCTGATTTTGATGGAGTCTCTACGCTTTCGACATTTTCGTCAGTGGTTCACTTGGTCATTCATCTCCTTAATACGCACTTGACAGTTTTGCACTGCCTTTTCCTTAACGCTCAATACCATGGCTTTTGTCCACAGCACCTTAAGGTAGTTTGAAACCTCCACCTGTATGGCGATTTCGGCGGGCCCACCGCCATCATCTGCATACTTTATTAGATGTACCTTTTTTTCATTATTCTTGACACTAATGGTTCCCTTTGTATTGCTCCAATACTTTTGTTTAATCAGATTTTCCATTCCGTCAAGCGTCATATTCGCCAGGGTTGGCGAGATGATTCCTCCCTGTGGGGTTCCGTCAGTGGTTGGATACAATTCATTATCATACACATATCCACACTTCATGAACTGTTTGAGTATTTTTGCATCCATCGGAATGTTTTCTTCTATCCATTTATGACTGATGTTGTCAAAACATCCTTTTATATCTCCCTCAAGTATCCATTGTGGTGAATCTTTTCGGCATAAAATACTAAACCCATACGCCATTGCATCTTGAGTACCTCTGTATTTTCGGAATCCGAATGATACTGTATCTGCAAGCGTCTCTGCGACTGGCTCTAATCCTGAAGTTGTATCATAAAAGTTGACACCCTATTCTCAAGGATTTTGATATATAATTATAATCAATACGAGAACAGGAGAAACAATCTATGGCGCAAAATCAAAAATCTTATGACAATGAGTTTAAAGCACAGGCTGTAAAACTTGCCCAGGAAATTGGCGGGCATAAAGCAGCTATGGAATTAGGAATTCCCAAGGGTACCATGTACACCTGGATAAAAGCCTTTAAAGAAGGTCGCCTCAGTGCAAATGAAGCAGTTCATACACCAAAGAACGCGTTATCCCTTAACGATGAACTTATCGAACTCAGAAAGCGTGTGAAAGAGCAGGATAAGGAAATTCGTCGTTTAAAAGAAGAAAACGAATTTCTTGAGGAAGCAAGTGCTTTTTTCGCAGCCAGCCGTCGGAAGTCAGCAAAAAACAGAGATTGATGTTCATTGCAATCAAAACGGATGACGGCAGGATTAAGGGTAAAATTTCTTTTTATTGCAAAGTGCTTCATATTTCCAGACAGGCATTCAATAAATACTTAAAGACAAAGAATGCTCCTTGGAAATATCAGCCATTGGCAGATGCCATGAGTGCTATTTGTAGTGAAGATGAGTGTGATGATACATACGGAAGAATCCGTATGTATCAGGCATTACAGCTCAAACAACCGGAAGGAGTGCATATTCCCGGAGAGCGAACTGTTTATCGTGTCATGGAAAAAATAGGTCTTAATCATAAACCTAAGCGCAAGCCTAATGGCATTACCAAAGCTGATAAAGAAGCCCGAAAATCCGACGATTTAATTAAGCGTGATTTCACAGCCAAAAAACCTCTTGAAAGGTGTATTACCGATATGACTGAAATAAAGGCTTCCGATGGAAAACTGTATGTTTCAGCTATCTTTGACTGTTACGATTTAATGGTGTTAGGTCTTGCTATGGATACAAATATGAAAGCTACCCTTTGTGAACAAACCTTAGAGAATGCTTGTAGGGCATATCCTATGCTCCGGGGAGCCGTTCTTCATAGCGACAGAGGTACCCAGTACACCAGCGAGTTATACCGTAACGCAATTAATAAATATGGTATTCTACAAAGCATGAACAGTGCCGGCGGCAGATGCCATGACAATGCCAGATGTGAAAGCATGTGGGCACGATTCAAAGAGGAATTACTTTATGGACGTTATGACACTGCCTCAATGACTGTAGAACAGTTAAAAACCCTCATTTGGAGATACTTCATCAGCTATTGGAACAACCGGCGGATCTGTTCTGCTAACGGCGGGTTACCTCCGATGGTTAAGCGACAGCAATACTATGCTTCTCTACAGGAGGCGGCATAAGGTCGAACATTCTTGAGAAAAAAGTGTAAACCAATATTGACAATATCAATCATATACATCTTTCCCTCGCAATAGAGCAGATGTGGTTTCCACTTTTCTCACTTTGTCTCGGTTGCTTCACACCGTTCATTTCTTACTAGGCATTTACCGATAGGGATACTACGAGAAAGAAGTAGCAGCATTTCTGCAATTAAAGTAACGACTTTCAAGTCGCACACTATGGCTTCTGCTGACTTCTCGCCATTCGTTGTTACTGACGGATTTCATACTCTGTTTCCATCCGCTGACGAAACCTCCCTTGGTACCACACGTCACTTTCTCTCCATATATCTGCCACATATACTGTAGTTAATTCCGAGTAGTTATTGGACTTTGACTTGTTTGGCAGCCTTATCCTTAACTATAGCCTCATGTGGTTTCTGTTCGTCAGACCAGAGATTTGCCTCCACCTTCCTTCAGATTCGCAGTCACCCACGACACCCTTGGTCTTGGCTGTATCCTTCCCACTATTAGGGCGGATTAGGGACTTTCACCCATTAGCGACGTGCGCCGCAAGGCGCACCAAAAAGAAGCTAGATAATTATTTTATCTAGCTCCTCCCACATCACCTAACATACTGCTTGGTGTTAAATAACATTTTAGTACTATAATAAACTATAATTGCAACAACTCTACCTGATAAAATATACTTTTAGAAGGAAATAAAGTATACTATAAATAAGTCAAAATCACACCCAGAATTTAAAACAACTTGCAGAACATACGACTTTCATCCTTTAGAAACGTGCGCCGCTAGGCGCACTGCAAAAAAGGCGCTGCATCTTTTGCAACGCCTTTTTTCTCTCTATTGATATTTTTTATTGTAAAGAAATAATAACACAAGCAGACCAACTAATCCAATCAATTCCATAGCCAGACCTGTAAGACTGATATTCTTCTGCCCCACAATAATTAAGCCGAGGCAAACAATAAAAACAATACTTTTAATAATAATCTTTACTGCATTATTCATTACTATTTCCTCCTATCCTTTCAAACCGCCGAGAGTCATACCCTCAGTTAAACGTTTCTGTACTGCGATATACAGAATTAATGTAGGAAGCATAACAATTACAAGACCGGCATACATGATACCATAGTTTGTAGCTGTTTTTTCTACTGCCATCAGGTTCTTAAGTCCCATAGCCAATGTATCATGTCCATCCATCAATGTGTATGCAATGATATATTCATTCCAGAAGGACAGAAAGTTAAATAAAATAACCGTAATGATACTTGGTTTTGCCATAGGAATCATGATTTTAGTCATAGTTTTAAAGTAACCACATCCATCCATGTAAGCTGCTTCCTCAAATCCCTTAGGCAGAGTTTTAAAGTAACCGCTTAACAGATAAATTGTAAATGGAAGACTGGTAGCTGCATAAATCAGCGCCAGAAGAAAACGGTTATTCAGGAAAAAGTCAACGCTAAAAGCCTTATTTGCATCTGATAACATCAGAAAGATTGGAACTACAATGTAGTTTACATTAATAAACAGACCAGCCATACAAGCCAAGTTTAAAATTCCTTTGCACTTAAAGTTAAATCTTGCCAGCACATAAGATGCCGGTAATGCGATTAAAAGCAACAGGCAAAGAGCCAATGCTGTTACTATAACAGAGTTTAAGAAAAATTCTCCCATCCTCGCATCTACAAATGCCTGTGTAAAATTCTCCCAACGAGGATTAGATGGAAGCGCCCATGGATTAATATCTGCGCCAATGAATTCTGCATTTCTTTTTACGCTGGCCATGAATACCCATCCAACCGGCACAACAATAGAAATTGCCAGAGCAAAAAGAGCAATATAGATAATAACTTTATATAAAATCTGACTTACTTTATGTGATTTTTTCATTTCTTTTCGCTCTCCTTCCTAAAATTCTAATACTTCTCTATCTGTAATCTTGTTTACAACTGCCGCAAGAACAAATGAGAAAATAAATACAACTACACCGATTGCCATACCGTATCCATATACACCTGCGCCATAAGCCTGTTTGTACATATAGTTCAGTGCAACCTCTGTTTTTCCGTTTGGTCCACCGTCTGTCATAATCTGAACAAACAGGAAACTTAAGTTAATCGTACTAATAATATAGAAAGTTAATGTAGTACGAATATTATTCCAAATAAGAGGCAGAGTCACAGTAAAGAATGTATGGATTTCTGAAGAACCATCGAGAGATGCTGCTTCATATAAATCTTCTGGAATTGCTGCCATACTTGCCATATACATAACCATATAATAACCGATTGCCTGCCATACAAGGGCAAAAATTACCGAATAAATAACGATTTTAGGCTCTCCCATCCACTGATGTACTAACCCATCTAAGTGAATTGCCTCTAAAAATGTATTTAACAAACCTGAACTAGGATTGTAAATAGCTCCAAAAATACCTGCTACAACTACGATACTTAAAATATTAGGAACATAGAAAATAACTCGGAATATATTCTTTCCTCTAAAATCACTTCTAGATAATAAAGCTGCAAAAAGGACTGCTAATACAATAGTACAAATCATAACCAGTACAATAACCAAAATTGTATTCTGCATTGCCTGCAAAAATGTCTTATCCTGCATCAATTTTGCAAAGTTTTCAAATCCAACAAATTCTTTCTTATTTGTAATTCCACCCATGCGATATAAAGACATCTTAAATACTTTTACCGTAGGAACAAAAATAAAAAGTAAGATTAAAAGAACCGCCGGTGCCAGACAGGCAAACACAAAACGCCCCTGTGATTTCTTCCTGTTCATGGTTTTCCTCCTTTTCTTTTAAAAACGGTGAGTTTTATAACAACTCACCGTTTCAATATCCATGCTTAAATTGTGCTTACTTTAAAGCGCTTGCACATTTTTCCCATGTTTCTGTTAACTGTGCCTGCCAATCTTCGACTGTCATATCACCTGTATTTACAGAGTATGCTGGTCCGTAAACTGCGTCTTTCATGTTCAGACCTTCGATTGGTTCTGTAGCAACCCATCCACCTGTAACAGTAACAATGTTGTCTGCTGTTGATGCTTCGTAGCAGTCTTTTGTTGTACCTTCTGGTAATTTTTCAGCAGCGCCTTTTACTGGAGCTACAACTGGTGCTGGAGCTGTTTTACCTGTTTCTTTATCTGTTGTTTCATTGTTTAATAAAATGTCAACAACTTTATCAGAATACATAAATTTGATGAATTCTTTTGCTAAATCCATATGTTCAGCTTCTGCTGGAATCCACATCTGTTCTGTAAATGTGTACATTGCCTGGCTTTCATCGCCTTCCCACTTAGGAGCTGGCATCATACCCCATCTGAAGTCATCCGGTGTAGAAGCAGCCATTTCACCGATTACCCAGTTACCGTTTGGCATGAATAATGCTTTGTTGTCAATAACGTTCTGCTGGTTGATTTTGAAACCACCATCAGCATTTGCGTTTGCTACTGCATCTTTTTCTGTGTAGTCAGGAGATACTAATTTTCCTAATGTATCAAGAACCTTCTTACCTTCTTCAGATGTCCATGTATCTTTGTCATATTTGATTGCTTTCTGATAAAATTCTGTTCCACCAGCCTGTGCTAACATACTATAGATTGTTGCATCTAAATAACCAGACTGTGGGAATGTAAATAAAGAAATTCCATCAGCTTTTGCCTGATCACCTAAAGCAAAGAATTCTTCCCATGTTGTTGGAAGGTCATATTTTTTGTTTTCGCCTTCGAACAGATTTTTGTTATACCAAAATCCTGTTGGTGTGTAGAAGATAGGTGCGAGATAGATTTTTCCATCAGCAAATGGCTGTGCATCTGTACCATCTGTAATACCATCTAACAGTCTGCCTTTTAATTCTTCATCTTCAAAAACATCTGTGATATCAGCGATTGCGCCTTCTTTTAACATTGTTTCTGTAAATCCGCTCTTCTGTCCTAAGTTGTAATATACTACGTCAGGGGATTCACCTTTCTGAATTGATTTTGTTAAGTCTTTATCTAATTCAGAAGACATCTTTAATTCTACTTCAACGCCTTTTTCTTCTTCGAAAGCTGCTGCTATATCTTCCCAAATTTTTTCTCCGTTACCACCTTTGAAAGCAGCTAATTTAAGAACTTCTTTTTTGTCAGACTTTCCGTCCTCTTTACCTGTTTCTTCTTTTTTGTCCGTTTCTGCTCCTTTTGTGTCTCCACAAGCAGCTAATCCAGATAAAGCCATTGTTGAAACAAGAGCCATAGCTACCAGTTTCTTTACCATCTTCATTTTCATTACTGATTCCTCCCTAATTTATAGATGATAAACATCTGTTTTAGATTTTATACATCACATTATAACACATTTTTCAATTTTGTATTTATATTATTCATTGCATATTTTGCACAATCCACTTTCTCTATGGTAATTTCACCCAAAAACATCGTATCTTTCTTGTTTGTTTATACTTTTCTTATATCTAAACTTCAAATACACTCCCAATTCTTTCGTCACCTTCACCAACATCATCTGGTAATTTTGCAAATTATCTTGTATTTTTCAGAGAATTCCCGTATAGTTATAAATAGTTTGAACGAATGGAGGAATGAAATTTTGAACCAGCCTAATATTCTACTTATTATGACAGATCAGCTTCGTGGAGATTGTCTAGGTTTTGCAGGGCATCCTGATATAAAAACTCCTTATCTTGATACCCTTGCCAGCAGAGGTGTTTCCTTTGACAATGCTTACAGTTCCTGTCCCAGCTGTATTGCTGCAAGAGCTGCCCTTCACACCGGTATGGCGCAAGAGCATCACAAGCGCACTGGATATGAGGATAATATTCCATGGGAATACCCAAATACCATGGCAGGCGAACTTTCCCGAGCAGGCTATTACTGTCAGTGCGTAGGCAAGATGCACGTACATCCCCTTCGAAATTATCTGGGCTTTCACAATGTGGAGCTTCATGACGGATATCTTCACAGCGCACGTTACACCAATGTGCCATGGCAGGAGTCCCAGAAAAATGCTGATGATTATTTTCACTGGCTGAAACAGGAAAAAGGAATTGACGCAGATGTGACGGATACCGGTCTGGAATGTAACAGCTGGGTAGCCCGCCCTTGGATTTATGAAGAAAAATACCACCCTACCAACTGGGTAACAGACAGAAGTATTGATTTTTTAAGAAGAAAAGATCCACAAAAGCCATTCTTTCTTATGGCATCTTATTTAAGACCTCATCCGCCTTTTGATGCACCTGCTTATTACTTCGACTTATATAATAGAAAAGAACTGACACCTCCTGCCGTAGGTGACTGGGAAACAACAGAAGAATTACAGGCTATGGGACGTGTCTTTGATTCAAAATGCGGTCCATCCGACCCAGAACTTATTAGAGAAGCACAAATTGGTTACTACGCCTGTATTACCCATTTAGACCATCAGATTGGGCGTCTGATACAGGCATTGGTAGAATATGGTGTGTATGACAACACCCTTATTCTCTTTACCTCTGACCACGGAGAGGAGTTGTGTGACCATCACATGTTCCGAAAATCCCGTCCCTATCAGGGCAGTATTCGTATTCCTATGATTTTATCAGGAAATGAAAATCTCCTTCCCGGTATTAAACAGGGAACAGTTTCTCACAGTGTTGTAGAACTTCGTGATGTCATGCCTACCCTTCTTGATTTTGTAAAAGCAGACACTCCGGAAAGTGTAGATGGAAAAAGTATGCTTCCTCTGGTTAAAAATCCTGATGAGAAGCTTCGTGATGTGCTTCACGGAGAACACTCTTACGGACCTTATTCCAATCACTGGCTGGTTACGCCTTACGATAAATTTATCTGGTACAGCGAAACAGGTACAGAACAATATTTCCGCATCAAAGAAGATCCAAAAGAGCTTCATAATGAAATATCCAATCCAGCTTATAAAGAACGCATTGAACAGCTTCGAATTTGTCTGATTGAAACTTTAAAAAATCGACCGGAAGGCTTCTCAGACGGTACACAGCTCATCACTGGATGCCCGTATCCACCCTATATGCCGACCGAAAACCCAAAAGAAGCAAAATAAAACTATTGCGTAACTTAATACATTCGATATTTTAGACTATGAGATTTGCAAAAAACACCCCGTTGTTCCATAGATAAACAATCAGAACATTTTTACAGTTTTTAAGCATAGTGATGTCTTGAGAACCTTGTTTGAGTGCAGCAGCACGAGTTTGGTGAAGAAGACATCTATACGCGACACAGAAAAACTTAAAAAATGGACGAGTTTTCTATGGACTAACGGAGCAATTTTTTTATAATCGTGACGCCAGCCATTCCCACCTTGCAATGGTATATTCAAAAAATTCCTGGTACGCTTCACAGAAATAGTTCTTATTTTCTTTTGTATAATTTCTTCTACAGCCTCCTCTGCAAAGAGGATACCATTTACAAGCCTTGCAGTCTTCTCCTCGCTTCATGCCTTCTTTGAAAAACTCCATATCCGGTAAAATTCCCTGAAAGAAACGGAATTTCTCATCCTGAACATTGGCAACCTTACAATTGTCTAACACGTAAAAATCACAGGGATAGATATCACCGTTTGCCTCTACAATGTTCTGCATGGAACATCTTCCTGTCTGAGAGCAGGCTTCCGGAGGCAGTCCTTTTAACATAGAAAGCCAATTATCAAATTCTCGAATGGATACAATAGTTCCTTTCTGAATATCCTCAAACCATAAATCAAAAAGCTCTTTCAGCGCCTCTGCATATACCTTAGGTGTTAAAGACCATGGATACTGCCCTTCTTCCTCTCCCATAGGATCAAGACATGGGATATACTGCTGGTAATAAAATCCTTCTTTCTTTAAAAAACGATAAATGGACGATACTTTTCTTGCGCTTTGTTTTGTAAGAACACATAGAATATTCACTTCCACTTGATTTTTCAGCAGTTCTTTGGCATTTTTTAACGCTAATGCAAAAGTTCCTTTTCCTTTGACATCCCGTCTGTTTCTATCATGGATTTCTTTTGTTCCATCCAATGAAATCCCCACCAGAAACTGATTTTCTTTTAAAAATTTTATCCATGTATCATCCAGAAGCGTTCCGTTGGTTTGAAGACAGAAATTTACCTTTGTCTCTTTCTTTTTATACTTCTTTGCACATTCTACAAATTTCTCAAAAAATTCCAGACCTGCAAGAGTAGGCTCACCACCCTGAAATCCAAATGTACAAAAATCCTCTGCTTCCTCCAAAGCTTTTTTCACCAAAGTTTCCATGGTGTTTTCTTTCATAATCCCATAAGAGGGCACTTCTCTATTTTTACATTCATCTTCATAAAAGCAATAAGAGCATCTTAAATTACAATTTGAAGATGCCGGCTTTATCATCATCTGCATACATTTCATGTTTCTTCCTCTTTCTCGTCTTGTTTTCTTTATTGTAGCTTTTTCCTTCTATAAATACAACTTTTTTATACAAATATAGATTTTTCTCTTTTTTTCATTTATAATAAAGTTAATATTCATTCTTTCTAGGAGGTTTATCATGCCATTTAAAAGTTTAGAATTGATTGAAGATGTGAAAATTGACAGTATTATTACCATTCATTATTTTGAATATATGAGTGACTACAGTTTCCCGGGTGAGCAGCATGACTTTTGGGAATTTTTATGTGTAGATAAAGGGGAAGTGGAGGTAACCGCGGACGGCAAAGCCTACACTTTAAAAAAGGGCGAGATTATTTTCCATAAACCGAATGAATTCCACACAGTTCGTGCCAATGGAAAAATCGCCCCTAATCTGGTAGTAATTTCCTTTGACTGTTCTTCGCCATGTATGGCTTATTTTCAAAATTTAAAAACCAGTATTGGAGAACAGGAACGTAATTTCATTGCTCAGATTATTTATGAGGCAAAGTATTGCATTAAAACACCTTTAAATAATCCCCACACAACGGAAATGGTACGAAATACAGCTGCTCCTTTTGGCTCAGAACAACTAATTAAGATTTATCTTCAGGCTCTGCTCATTACCATGATTCGCAACCTGCAGCTGGGACAGTACTCTGCTCCTGCTATTAAGTCCATGAAATTAAAAAGTGATGATTTATTATACAATAAAATTACCACTTATTTGGAAGAACACATTCGGGAACATATCACTATTGAAATAATATGCCGAGATAACCTGATTGGCCGTTCTCAGCTTCAGAAACTTTTCAGAGAACATGACCAGTGTGGTGTCATTGACTATTTTTCCCGCTTGAAAATAGAACTGGCAAAGCAGCTTATCCGAGAAAATCATCACAATTTTACACAAATATCAGAATTTATCGGATATACATCCATCCATTATTTTTCCCGTCAGTTTAAAAAAATAACGGGAATGACACCTTCAGAATATGCATCTTCCATTAAGGTAATTTCTGACAGAAAATAGACTTTCTGTATTTTATCATTGAGTTTCCTTTCTGTTCATATTATAATGAAAGAAAATTTAGAAAAAAGTATTCAACTACTTTACAAAAAGGAGAATGGAGAATGAAAATCTATAAAACAAAAAATTATGACGAAATGAGTAAAAAAGCAGCACATATCATTGCTTCTCAGGTTATTTTAAATCCTGACTGCGTACTTGGTCTTGCAACAGGCTCTACACCTGTAGGCACTTATAAAAATCTGGTTGAATGGTATCAGAACGGAGATTTAGATTTCTCACAGATTACCTCCTGCAATCTTGACGAATACAGAGGTTTAAGCGGAGATAATGATCAGAGCTATCGTTATTTTATGAATCATAATCTTTTCGACCACGTAAATATCCGCAAAGAATGTACTTATGTTCCTGACGGATTAGACAAAGACAGTGATGCAGCATGCAAAGCATACGAAGAAATCATTGAAAAAGTAGGCGGTATTGACTTACAGCTTTTAGGTCTTGGTCATAATGGACATATTGGTTTCAACGAACCTGCAGATGATTTTCCAAAGACAACACACTGCGTAGACTTAACAGAAAGTACCATTCAGGCAAATAAACGTTTCTTTGAAAATGAAGCTGATGTACCTCGTCAGGCATATACCATGGGTATCGGCACAATTATGAGTGCGAAAAAGATCCTTGTTGTTGTAAGCGGCGAAGATAAAGCTGAAATCTTAAACAAAGTAATCAATGGACCAATTACTCCACAGGTTCCTGCTTCTATCTTACAGCTTCATCCTGATGTAACAATTGTAGCTGACGAAGCAGCTTTATCTAAAACAAAATAATGAATACTGTAATTTAAACTAAAAAATGCTGTAGCATGAAGGATTTTTCTCTTTCATACTGCAGCATTTTCTTATTCTGTTCTTTTTAATTTTTCTTAATCTTCTTTAACGCTTTCCATTTCAGATGATTGCCATAGTGCGTAACAGATAGACTATATATGCAAATAGAAAACATTGTTACTATTACAATAGCAAATACCAGACGAAGAATGGATATTCCTTTTTCTTGAATAGAAAGAATATCGTCATTTTTCTTTTCATCAATATCCTTTTCCAACTTTTTCACTTCTGACTAACCTGCTGCCTGAAACTTTATGCCCGGATAAGACATCTCAAGATAAGGTACAAGAATAAAAGCAGCAGTTTCTTCTTTTCATAACTCTAGTTCTTCACTTTTCTTTTTTCCATTCCCCATAAAATTCCCAGAGGAACTACGGTAAGAAGAACGCCTATCCACAAGGGAATAGGAAATATTCCCAAAACCATACCTAAAAAATTCACAAAGAAATGACACCATATTACGCACTTTAAACTTCTGTATTTATACATCACAGAACCAAACAACAAACCTGCGAAAAAGGCGTATGCAGACTGAATGATATTGCCATGTATAATTCCGAAATATAACGCCTGCAAAATATTGGCAGCCCAGAAGGGAAAAGATTTCTCTAATATCTTTAAAGTAAGCCCTCTAAAAATCAGTTCCTCTACAAAAGGCGCTAAAAGCATGGTATACACCACAGAGAAAAAGGTAGGGCTGTACATTCCCAGACTCTCCATAATATTTGCATAATTTTCCATTTCCTGAGGAAATAGTCCTGAAATTCCTGTCAGTGCAAAGCTGGTACAAAACTGAATTGCTCCCCCTAAAAGAGCAAGTCCGATCCAACCTGTAGGTGAAATAGTAATTTCCGTCGTATTTTCCTTCTTTTTCAGACTCTGATACCAAAATCCTCCTATAAGCAGCGTCACAAAATTAATCAACACTCCGTCAAAATATGGCGGATAATCTCTCCAGAATAAAAATACAAGGCTTACCACACTCTGAACTGCCAGCCACATTACAACCGGCAAAAAGCTTTGTAAGATTGCTTTTGATTTCCCCATTTATTTCTTTTCCTCGCTTATCTCTTCAAAGTGGAATGCTTTCTTTCCTGCGGCATAATCACTCACAATCTGTCCCTGTCCAAATAATTTATATTTATAAGTTACCAGTCCTTCCAGACCTACCGGTCCTCTGGCATGGATTTTTCCCGTGCTAATTCCTACTTCAGCTCCAAATCCATAACGAAAGCCATCTGCAAATCTGGTGGAACAATTGTGGTATACACCGGCAGAATCCACCAACTGCATAAATGTTTCTATGTTTTCCTCATTTTCACTTAAAATACAATCTGTATGATGAGAACCATAAGTGTTAATATGGCGAATTGCCTCATCCACATCTTCTACAATCTTCACAGAAATCATCATATCTAAATATTCTGTATGGAAATCTTCTTCCTGCATTTCTTCACATTCTATAATCTTTCGTACTTCTTTTGTACCTCTTATGCTCACACCTGCTTCTTTTAAAGCTTTTTCTGCTTCCGGCAGAAATTCTTCTGCAATGCTTCTATTAACCAGCAATGTTTCCACTGCATTACAGGCAGCTGTATACTGTGTCTTGGCATCAATAAGAATGGGGATTGCCTTGTCTTTATCATAAGAACTATCCACATAAATATGACACACTCCATCTGCATGACCCATAACCGGAATTTTTGTATGATTCATAATATACTGTACGAAGCTGTTAGATCCTCTTGGAATTAACAAATCCACACAGTCGTGACAGGAAAGAAGTTCATCAATCTCCTGATGCTGTTCTGCCTGAAGCATACAGCCCGTCGGCAGTCCACATTTTGTCACTGCCTGATAAATAATATCAAATAAAGTTTTATTTGTTCTGGCAGTTTCCTTTCCGCCTTTTAATACAGCACAGTTCCCGCTTTTAATACAAAGAGAGGATATCTGCACTAAAGCGTCCGGTCTTGCCTCAAAAATAACTCCAATCACTCCAATGGGACAAGTCACTCTATACAGTTTTAGATTTTCATCCAGCTTTCTTGCAAGCTGTACCTTAGACAGGGGATCAGGAAGTTTTATCAACTGCTCTATTCCTTCTGTCACTGCTTTTAACTTTGCTTCATCGAATTTCAACCTTTTCATTACAGATGGCAGCACACCTGCTGTTTTCGCCGCCTCCATATCTTCTCTGTTCGCCTGAAAAATCTCGTTTCTTTGCTCCTGTAATGCCAAAACTGCTGATTTTAGTGCCTGATTTCTGGTTTCCAGAGAAAGAGCTGCCATTTTCGAGCTGTCTGCCTTCATATTTCTTACTGCATTTCTGATATCCATATTCATTTCATCCTTTACTCACTCTATATGTCACTTGTTTTTCCATTATAGTCTTTCTGCCCGCCCAGCGCAATCTTTTCTACATCTGCTTTCTTACAATCTTATACTCATCGTCCATTTGAAAATAAGGACAATTATAAAAGGTATCCGACAGAAAACGGCTCATCTCGTCTTCATCTAAATTCACATCACAGATGTAATATCCCAAATCTTCATCATAAATATAATTGCTGCAATACTCACAGCCAGCTATTTTTCCTGATTTTTTTGTCATTTTTTCATTCCCTTTCTATACTTTCCATTCAGATATATCAAAAACCTTATTCTTTGTCAAATACTCATTGCAAATATACTTATTAGTGCTATAATGTAACTTGATTTTTATACAATCTTTATTTCATTCTTGTTTTTTTTATATTATCTTAATAACATTTGGAGGTTCTTATGAAGATTATCATTGTGGGCTGCGGCAAGATTGGGAGCACCTTAGCTGAACAACTCAGTTTCGAGCAGCATGACCTTGTGGTTATCGACACAAACCCACGAAAAATCCAGCAGCTTTCCGAAAGCATTGACGTTATGGGAATTGCAGGAAATGGTTCCAGTGTCAACGTACTTTCAGAAGCCGGCATTGAAGATGCCCATATCCTGATTGCTGTTACGGGCTCTGACGAATTAAATTTACTTTGCTGTGTCATTGCAAAAAAAGTAAGTAAATGCCACACAATCGCCCGTGTCCGCAATCCGATTTACAATAAAGAGCGCAGCTTTATCCGAAAAAGCCTTGGTATTTCCATGATTATCAACCCGGAATATTCTGCAGCTTTAGAGATTTCAAGACTTCTGCGTTTCCCTTCCGCCATTAAACTGGATACTTTTGCCAAGGGCAGAGTGGAATTGCTAAAATTTAAAGTTTTACCTGAATTTCATCTAGACGGGCTTTCTATTATGGAGATCGTAGATAAACTGAAATGTAATGTTTTAATCTGTGGTGTCGAAAGACAAGATGAAGTGTTTATTCCTTCTGGTAACTTTGTTTTAAAAGACTACGATTTTATTTCCATTATTGCCTCACCTGCCAACTCCGCAAAATTTTTTCAAAAAATAGGTGTAAATACCCATCAGGTAAAAAATGCCTTAATTGTAGGAGGCGGAACTTTAGGATATTATCTGGCAACACTCCTTGATGAACTGAAAATTAACGTGCGTATGGTAGAATCACGTATATCACGCTGTGAAGAATTAAGCGAGCTTTTGCCAAGAGCTACCATTGTCTGCGGTGACGGAACAGATAAAAAGCTTCTTTTAGAAGAGGGGCTCACACAGACTGAGGCTTTTGTAACACTTACTAACATGGATGAGGAAAATATTCTCTTATCTCTTTTTGCAAAGAAAAATTCTCATGCAAAACTAGTTACAAAGGTAAACCGCATTGCTTTCGATGACATTATTGACGGACTGGATTTAGGAAGTGTTATTTATCCAAAGTATATTACTGCAGATTATATCCTACGCTATGTACGTGCTATGGAAAACTCTTTAAGCAGCAATGTAGAAACTCTCTGTCATATTTTAGATGGACAGGCAGAAGCACTGGAATTTGCCGTAAGGGAGGCTTCCCCTATTACTAACACACCTTTATATGACCTGAATTTAAAAGATAACCTTTTAATTGCCTGCATCAATCGAAATGGCAATATCCAAATCCCAAGGGGACAAGATACTATTCAGGTAGGTGATACTGTTATTGTAGTAACAACCATCCCCGGCTTACATGACCTAAAAGATATTCTGAAAAAATAAAAATCAGGAGATATTATGAATTACTTAATTGTAAAATCCATTATCGGCAGGGTACTATATTTTGAAGCCGCATTCATGCTTCTTCCCTGCATTACAGCCCTTATCTATCAGGAATACAGCGGCTGGTCCTTTGTATTTACTGCACTTTTATGTGTATTAATCGGCGCAGTCTTAACACGTAAAAAACCCAAAAATGCCATTTTCTATGTAAAAGAAGGTTTTGTAACAGTTGCGCTGAGCTGGATTATATTAAGTTTTATGGGTGGGCTTCCTTTTCTTTTCAGCGGTATCATAAGTAACCCTATTGATGCCCTCTTTGAGACGGTTTCCGGTTTTACTACAACTGGTGCCAGCATTTTAAAGGATGTAGAAGTACTCCCCCGCTGTATGCTCATATGGCGAAGCTTTACCCACTGGATTGGAGGTATGGGAGTACTGGTATTTCTCCTTTCCTTTATGGAGATGAACGGCGGCTCTCACATGAACTTAATGAAGGCAGAAAGCCCCGGTCCATCTGTAAGCAAATTACGACCCACAGTACAATCTACAGCCAAAATGCTCTATATTATCTATATTATTTTAACAGTGATGGAAATTCTTCTGCTACTGGCAGGAGGAATACCCTTATTTGACTCTTTAACAACCAGCTTTGGTACTGCAGGTACTGGTGGATTTGGCATTAAAAATGACAGTATCGGAGGATATTCTCCTTATATACAAGTTGTTGTCACCATTTTCATGATTTTGTTCGGTGTCAATTTTAATGCTTACTTTTTAATCTGGTGCAAAAAATTTACACAGGCCTTCCGCATGGAGGAAGTACGCTGTTACTTTGGAATTATTTTCGCATCCATTGCAGTGATTACTTTAAATATTGTTCACCTTTATTCCAGTGTTGGCGAAGCTTTACGCCACGCAGCCTTTCAAGTTGGCTCTATTATCACTACTACCGGATATGCAACTACCGACTTTAACTTGTGGCCACAGGCTTCCAGAACGATTTTAGTCCTTCTGATGTTTATCGGCGCGTGTGCCGGCAGTACCGGAGGCGGTATCAAAGTATCACGTTTCATTATCTTAATTAAAACAATTAAAAAGGAGCTTCATACCTTGCTTCATCCGCGCAGCATCCGTAAATTAAAGCTGGACGGTCATACTCTGGAACATGAAGTAGTTCGTTCCACCAACGTATTTCTCATTGCCTACGTTTTAGTTTTTGCCTTTTCCATTCTCCTTATCAGCTTTGACGGGCTGGATATGGTAACAAACTTTACAGGTGTTTCCGCAGCACTCAATAACATTGGTCCGGGACTGGAACTGGTAGGTCCTACACAGAACTTTTCCATTTTCTCCAATGGTGCTAAGCTGGTTCTCATCTTTGATATGCTGGCCGGAAGGCTGGAGCTATTTCCAATGCTGCTGTTGTTTGTAAGGGAAACATGGAAGAAGTATTAAAAAAGCTGTTACATTAAGCGCGTATTTAAAATATCTATATATTTCACGCTCAATCTGCAAAATATATAGATATTCTAAATACCGCTCAGTGCGACAGCTCTTTTTAATTTCCTAAAAAACTAACTTAAATAAATTTTTATATGGATTTTATTGATGTTTTTTAAACTGTATTTGGATTTTCGTTCCTTTATTAGGTTGGCTGTTTAAGATAATCTGCGCATGATGGAGTGCTGCTCCATGTTTTACAATGGAAAGTCCCAGACCGGTTCCTCCCGTCTTTCTGGAATGGCTTTTGTCTACCCGATAGAAGCGCTCAAAAATTCGCTCTTGTTCTTCTTTTGCAATTCCAATTCCGTTATCTTCTACAGAAAAGCAGACCTGATCTTTTGTGGTGTTTAAAGAAACCTTTACATATCCACCTTCTCTGTTGTATTTCATAGCATTATCCACCAGATTGTAACACATCTCATATAAAATGTGGCGAACTCCATAGATTTCCACATTGCTTCCCTCTATATGAAGTGTAAGATTTTTCTTTTTTGACTGCATGGTTAAATTCTGGCAGATATCCTGTACAATTTCATAGAGATCAACATTTTCAAAGGGCATTTCCCCGCTTTGTTCATCCAGCTTGGAAATTTCAATAATATCCTGCACCAAACTGGTCAGACGGCTGGCTTCATCATAAATACGTCCTACAAACTCAGGAATATCCTGTGGTCTTACCATACCATTCTTCATAATCTCTGCATAGCCGGAGATAGACATTAACGGAGTTTTCAGTTCATGGGAAACATTTGCCGAAAACTCCCGACGGACAGCTTCTGCCTGTTTCAATTCCTCTACCTGACTGGCAATTTGCTTATTCTGCTCATCCACACGGTTCAAAAGAGGACGAAGCTCCTCATATTCTACATTTTTCAGCGGATGTTCTAAGTCCAGCCGATTAATCGGCTCAATCAACTTCTTTGTCTGTCTCTCGATTAAAATAAATCCCAGCGCGAAAATAATCAAAAATAGAATTCCCATAAGAGTAAAACTGGAAACCATAGTGTGAAAAACACTATCCGTTGTCTTGGAAACTCTTAAAATATCTCCATTATCCAACTTTGTTGCATAATAAAAGGTCTGCTCGGAAAGAGTTTCTGAAAATCGAACCAGCTCTCCTGCTCCCTTTTCCATTGCTTCCTGAATTTCCGGGCGGTTTCCGTGATTTTTCAGTTCTTTGGGATGACGTTCTGAATCGTATAAAATCGTTCCTTCCGAATTTAAAAGGGTAATCCGGCTGGTAGTAAGCTGCCCCGTTTCCTGTGTGAGATATTCCATTCCCATATTTTCCAGGGCATAGCGGATATATTCTGTCTCATTTTTTACATCTTGCTGCATATAACTGTTATATTTGTCGTACATAATGCCGCTGGCGGCAAGGAAACTCAAAAAAATTCCCAATGCCACCAGCACACCTACATTATTCATAATCCTCTGTTTCATTGGCTGTCCTCAATCCGATAACCCACACCTCTTACGGTTTCGATTAAAAATCCCGATTCACCCAGCTTTTGTCTGAGAGTTCTGATATGTACATCTACGGTTCTCGTCTCTCCCGCACATTCATAACCCCATATTTTCTCTAAAATTTCATCTCTGCTTAAAACAATGCCCTTGTTTTCCACCAGATAACGGAGCAAATCAAATTCTTTTAACGTCAGTTCCACTGCTCTGTCATTATCAAAGACCTGATGTCGTTCTACATTCACCGTCAGGCTTTTATAATGGTATTCCTTCTTGGAAGAATGCTTTTTGCTTCTTCGAAGAACTGCTTTGACTCTTGCCAAAAACTCCATCATTCCGAAGGGTTTTGTAATATAGTCATCAGCTCCCCCTTCCAGCCCCCGCACTTTATCGTACTCAGCTTCCTTAGCTGTTACCATGATTACGGGAACTTCACTGGTGCGCGGCTCTTTTTTTAGTTCTTCCAAAAGGCTGTATCCGTCTTCTCCCGGAAGCATAATATCAAGTAAAATCAGTTCCGGCAATTCTTCCTTCAAAGCTTTTTTAAGCTCCTTGCCGTCACTTAAACCTTTTGCCTCAAATCCTGTAGTTCCAAGGGTGTATACCAGAAGTTCTCTGATATTCCGTTCATCTTCTACACAATAAATCATGTATCTTCCTCATCCTCCCCTGTTACGGCAACGGATACTGCTTTCTTGTTTCTTCCATTCGTCTCTGGAAAGTTTCATTGTCCTCTCTTTTCACTGCATTTAAGTAACTATGTGTGTCAAAGCTGTCCTCTGCCACCTGTAAAATGCACACTGCAATGTTAGAACAGTGATCCGCAATTCGCTCCAAACTTGTAGTAATATCTGATAAGATAAAGCCCTGTTCAATGGTACATTTGCCTTCTCTTAATCGTCTTACATGACGTGATTTTAATTCCTGATTTAATTCATCGATAATTTCTTCCAAGGGCTCTACCTTTTTGGCGCTTTCAATATTGGTACTTTCAAACACATCGTAGGAAATATTTACAATATCTACTACTGCTTTTGAAATCACTTTTAATTCTTCCAGTGCTTTTTCAGAAAATCTCAAATTTTTTTCATGCAGCTCTTGGGCAGATTCCATAATATTGACCGCATGGTCGGAAATTCTCTCAAAGTCACCGATACAGTGCAGAATAATTGATAAATCTCTGCTATCGTGAACATTTAAGTCCTTCTGTCCCAATTTTACCAGATAGCTTCCCAAAGCATCTTCATATTCATCTACATTATTCTCTTCAACAACGACTTTCTCGGCATCTGCTTCTCTGTATTCACCCAACATGGATAATGCTGTAAATAAAGACTCTTTTGATGCTTCTGCCATTCTCTTTGCTGCATTACGACTCTGCTCCATAGCAAATGCCGGTTTTTCTAAGAAACGTACATCCAAAAGTTGCACTGCTTCAGACTGAGGTACTGCTTCTTCCTCGTCACGAATAGTAAGACATGCCAATTTCTCCAGTCCTGATGAAAATGGAAGTAAAATAGCTGTGGCAAATACGTTAAATGCACTGTGCGCAACTGCAATGCCTGCTGCGTCTGCTGCCTGATTCATAAAACCAAAATCCAATGCCATATTTAGTCCGTAGAATACCACAAGGAACACTGCTGTACCGATAATATTAAAATACAAATGTACCATAGCTGCTCTTTTCGCATTTTTCTTTGCTCCGATGGCGGATAAAAGTGCAGTTACACAAGTACCGATATTCTGTCCTAAAATAATAGGAATTGCCACACTGTAGCTGACCGCCCCTGTTACACAAAGAGCCTGTAAAATTCCCACTGATGCAGAAGAACTCTGAATAACTGCTGTAAGAAGGGCACCCGCCAACATACCTAAAAGCGGATTGGAAAAAGCTGTTAAAATTCCGGTAAATTCCGGCACATCAGCCAGAGGTTTTACTGCTGCACTCATACTGTCCATACCAAACATCAGCACTGCAAATCCAAGGAAAATTGTACCGATATCTTTTTTCTTCTCACTTTTTGCAAACAGAAGAAAAGCTACACCGATAATCGCCAAAATAGGTGAAAAGGATGTAGGCTTAAACATCTGAATAAAAAAGCTGTCGCTCTCAATTCCGGAAAGGCTCAGAATCCAGGAAGTAATAGTCGTACCGATATTGGCACCCATAATTACACCTACTGCCTGAGATAATTTCATAATGCCGGAGTTTACAAATCCCACGACCATAACGGTTGTAGCAGAAGATGACTGAATAACCGCTGTTACCAATGCACCCAACCCTACTGCTTTTAAAGGATTTGAAGTAAGTCCCTCTAAAATCTTTTCCATTTTCCCACCGGAAACCTTAGAAAGTCCATCTCCCATAACGTGCATTCCGTACAGGAAAAGTGCCAGACCTCCAATCATACTTAAAACACTAAAAAAGTCCATTCTGTTCTCCTTTTGCCTCTTATATTCTTTCGTTTTCCTAATTATATAAATTTTATATAAATATTTCTAGGGGAGGTATGTTAAATCTATGTAAAATCTTAAAATCTTTTAATCTCATCCTCAGTATCATCGATATTTTTCAAAATTTTCTTAATGACAATATAATAACCGGCGTTTTCATTTATTTTTACCCAAACTCTGTCCCCTTCCCGATGTCCTAAAATTGCCTTACCAAGAGGAGACTCTATGCTGATTTTATTATCCAGAGAATTTCCCCTGATTGAAGTTACCAGTTTATAGGTTTCTGTTTCATCATCATCTTCAAAGTACACCTCAATCACATTGTTCATTCCTGCCTCATCTGCCTTGGAATCCTCTGAAACAATCTCTGCTGTTTTTAACATTCTTTCCAGATAGCGAATGCGGCTCTCATTTTTGTTTTTATCTTTCTTTGCTGCATAATACTCAAAGTTCTCGCTTAAATCTCCCTGCGCTCTCGCCTCCTTTACTGCCTCAATGGCTTCTTTACGGACAGTCAGCTTTCTATACTCTATTTCTGCCTGAATTTTCTTTACATCATTTTCAGTAAGACGCTCTCCCATATCCATCCTCTTTTCTAAAATTTATTCCATTTTAGTATACCTCTTACATAAAAAATGGGCAATCCCCATTTCTTTCCATAAATGAAGAATTGCCCATAAGGTTTTATATATTAATCTTTTATTTCATCATTTCTGTATAGGAGCTATGTTTCTCTAATGCCTGTGTCAGCTCTGCCATACGGCTTACATCTCCAATAAGAATAACACCGCAAAGTCTGTTGTTTAAGAAATAATATTTACGGTACTGCTTTTTGCCCATATCTTTAAATTCTACAGTTTTGTATATAAGATTTGGATTTTTACCGTTATCTCCTGCTGCAAACAGTGCAGTTTTCATTCCATGGAAGCTAAGAGCAGCCGGAACTGTCTCATACACTGCTTCGTCTCCACTGGCACTTGCACCGGCAACTTTTCCCTGCTCTACTGCCTGCGGCCAAATTGCGTAATTGATGTTGTTATACTGAGCACAGTCACCACACGCATAAATGCCGGAAACATTAGTTTCCATTTTCTGGTTTACAAGAACGCCTCTGTCAGTTTCAATACCTGCTTCTTTTGCCAGCTGTATATTAGCACGGACACCACAAGACATAATCACAAGCTCTGCCGGAAGAACTTCTCCGCTTGCTAATTTTACACCGGTTACGTGGCTGTCACCCTGAATTTCTTCAATCTGAACACCTGTATGAATTTGAATGCCCTGATTTTCACTGATGAGCTTTAACATATCTCCAGCTGCATCATCAAGCTGACGTGCCATAAGCTTTGGCGCAAGTTCCAGCACAGTTACGTTGCATTTTGCCTTTTTAAGCTCCCATGCAGCTTCCAGTCCCAGAACACCACCGCCAATTACCACTACATTTTTTACTTCCGGTAACATCTTGTCAATCTTTCTGGTATCTTCCAGACGGCGAATAGCTGCCACACCTTCCTTGTCATGTCCCGGAATTGGAGGAATAAAGCTTTCTGAGCCAAGCGCATAAATCAGTTTTGTATAAGTAAGCTTCATGCCACCTTCCAAAACTATTTCCTTTGCTTCGGTGTTAATAGCCTCAATCTGTTTTCCAAGTACAAGGTGAATGTTCTGTTTCTCATACCATTTTTCATTCTGAATTCCAATCTGTTCTTCTGTCAAATCTGCCATAAGAGATTTTGTCAGCATTGGACGGTTATAAGGACGATATTGCTCATTAGATACCATAACAATAGATCCTGTCTTATCCCTCTTGCGAATTGCTGATGCAGCATAAAATCCCGCAGCACCGGAACCTAAGATTACGTAGAAGTCCTTTGTGTCATTGCGGTAAGTGTCTTCTTCTGCCTCTACTTCTATAAAGTTCTCTTTTCCAACGCCGCATACCGGACAAATTTCCATAGAAGAATCAAAAATTTCTCCACATACAAGACATTTAACAAGGGTTCTTGTTCCTGTTGCTTTTTTTATATTTTCCTTGTTCTGCAGAAGGCATCCGAAATTATAACCATAGTCGTAAGCATCAATTAAATTATCTTCTCCCGGTTTAAATTTCACACGAAATCCTTCATCCGGCACTCTCATTTTTAACTGTTTCAATCTTTCGATTAAATGAGGCACAGCCTCTCCGCTCCATCCATAGCTTCCGAAAGCACTTGCCAGTTTGCCGCCATGAGTTCCTGCAAAAATAGAAGTCGTTAAATCCCAAATTGGCTTTAATGCCTCTCCCACTATTGTCGGAGAGCCAAAAAGAATACCATCTGCAAAGCCCAGTTCTTCCAGTACTTTTGCCTGATCAGCCTCTACCATATCGTAACAGCGCACATCTATATCTCCACTTTCCTCAATACCTTTGGCAATAGTTTCTGCCAGCTGTTTTGTATAACCGTAAGCACTTACATAAGGAATAATTACAGTCTTTCTGGGATTTGGATTTACTACAGTACACCATTCTTCGTAAGTATCCAGCATAAAATCAATTTTAGCGTCCAGAACAGGTCCATGTCCTGTACAAATCATGGAAACATCCAGATTACGCACTCTGTCTAACGCTTTTTTCATGTATGACTTGAAAGGTCCGATAATATTATCAAAATAATATTTGGTTGCTCTCATGTAGCCTTCCTGATCTGTTACCTTACTTACTAAAACATCATGGAAACCATAATGTGAGCCAAAGGAGTCACAAGTCACTAAAATCTGTTCTTCCTCAATATAAGTATACATAGTATCCGGCCAGTGCAGATTTGGCACAACAAGGAATTTCAATGTCTTATCACCGATTTTCATTTCCTGATTGTCCTTTACTACAATAGCAGTAAATTCTCCGTTTACGATTTCTTTTAAAAAGCTTACAGCACATCCTGTTGCAATAATTTTCATTCCTGGATTGATTTCCAGAAGTTTCTCTACACTTCCAGCATGATCCGGCTCTGTATGACTGACTACCAGATAGTCAATTTTAGATACATCGGTAAGCTCTTTCAACTTTTCCAAATATTCATCAAAAAACTTTGCTTTTGCTGTCTCAAATAAAACAGTCTTATCTCCTGCCTTCATGACATAAGAATTGTAGGTTGTTCCGAATTCTGTATACATTATAATGTCAAACACACGTAATTTATCATCTACAATCCCTGTCCAATAAAAATTCTCTCTTAATTTCAGTGATTCCATTTTGGAAACCCCCTTTATGTGTATTTTCAAATCTTTTTTTCGCTGTTATCTATAGTATAATACTAACTGGACAAAAATACTACTGTTTTTTCTTTATTCGAAATTTTTCCTTCCCAAACGTACATCTTCCATGAATTCCTCCCACTCCTTTGGAAGACTGTCAAAGAGATAAGTACCGCTTTTTCTCTGCTTTTCAATATAAAATTCTCGAATTTCTTCTTTCATTTGCCTAATTTCATCCAACAGATTTTTTGCCGACATTCTTGAAGCTCCCTGTCCTAAAATAATCACCTGCTCCATAGCATCTGAGGTGGCAACTGTCACATGATATTTTCGCCCGATTTCATGAACAGTCTTTTCAATATACTGGTCTGCTGTCTCGGCTTCCTTTGTATAGACTACGTGAATATTGTGATACTTTTGCACAGAACCCTGATTTCCCTCTACTTTATAGGCATCAAATACCAGAATTAGCGTACATTTCTTATACCCTTGGTAATTGCAAAGAATATCCATCAGCTTACTTCTCGCAGCTTCAATATTTACCTTTGCCAGCTCATTTAACTCCTCCCATGCAAAAATAATGTTATACCCATCTACCAGAAGATACTCCTTCTCCACCTGTTTTTTCTCCGGTCTTGTCGCTCCTGCCTTTGCCGTAATGGTACGGGAAGTCTTCTGAAATCCATTTCTTTCTCTCTTTATAGGACCGTAAGTTCTGGTAAAGATTTCTTCCAGCTCTTTTTCATCCAATCGAATTTGAGAAAAACTTGTCTTAGACACTTTTTCTGCAGGTTTTTCCTTTGACTTGCTCCATCCCGTATCAATATGGGCAAATTCTTCTACTTTATCCCAGCTTACATTAAAACCTGCTCCATGAGAACAGAAAACAGAGCTTGTGGGATTTTCCAAGTCGCTTTCTGAATTGTAATTTATCTCAGCGAGAACTTCCTCTGTGTTATGGCAAGGTTCATATCCCTTTAATACACAAAACAGTCTTCCTGTTCCTCTTGTATAGGAAATTACCTCTCTTTGATATCCCCGCATAGTCACCACAGGAGCTTCCCCTGTAAGAATACACATCTCTCCCTCTGTCTTTGGAGAGTTGAAACTTCCGTACATTTTCTGAATATCTGTCATAGCCCTGCCAATCATGTCCTGTGGCACTTCCAATCTATACTCATACACCGGTTCTAACAAAATGCTTTTTGCCTTTTTCAATCCCTGACGCACAGCACGATAAGTTGCCTGACGGAAATCTCCCCCTTCCGTATGCTTTGTGTGAGCTTTTCCTGCAATCAAGGTGATTTTCATATCTGTAATTTCCGAACCAGTAAGCACGCCTCTATGAGATTTTTCCTCCAAATGAGTAAGAACCAGTCTCTGCCAGTTCTTATCCAGCATGTCCTCACTGCAGTCTGAGGTAAATTCCAGTCCACTGCCACGCTCTAAAGGTTCCAGCAAAAGGTGCACCTCTGCATAATGACGCAAAGGCTCAAAATGCCCAATTCCCTCTACTTTATCTGCAATAGTTTCTTTATATACAATGCTTCCTGAACCAAATTCTACAGAAACGCCAAACCGCTCCTGTATCATGCTCTTTAAAATTTCAATCTGTACTTCTCCCATGACCTGTGCATGAATTTCTCCCAACTTCTCATTCCACAAAATATGAAGCAGAGGCTCTTCTTCCTCCAGTTCTCGGAGTTTTCTCAACATATTGTGTACATCACACCCTTGAGGAAGCTGAATTTCGTATGTGAGCACCGGTGTCAAAACAGGTTCTCTTCCTGCCTGCTCTATGCCCAGACATTCTCCTGCAAAAGTATGGGAAAGTCCTGTTACGGCACATACACTTCCCGCCTCTGCCTCATTTACAGAAAAAAAGCCTGCGCCGTCATAAACACGGATTTGGTCTGCTTTCTCCTCCCAATCTTTCCCTTTTATTATCTGCTTAACCTTTAAAGTTCCTCCTGTCACTTTTAAATGTGTCAGCCTGTTTCCCTTTTCATCTCTGGAAATCTTAAAAACTCTGGCACCAAACTCATCCTTATGCTTCGGACATTTTGTATACAAATCCAGACCTTCTAAAAACTCCTTAATTCCCTGAAGCTTTAAAGCAGAACCGAAATAGCAGGGAAATACTTCCCTTTTTCCAATCATTTCCTGAACATCTGCTGTAGATACTTCTCCATATTCCAAATATTTCTCAAGCACCTCATCATCACAGACTGCCAGTTCTTCCAAAAATTCCGATCTGTACTCCTTAGAAAAAGTAAAATCAACACATCCCTTGTCCAGTCTGCTTTGCAGCTCCAACAAAAGCTGTTCTTTATCTGTTCCCTCCTGATCCATTTTATTAATAAAAATAAATACAGGAATTTCATACTCCTTCAATAACTTCCACAACGTCTGCACATGTCCCTGCACACCGTCAGCCCCGCTGATTACAAGAATTGCATAATCTAATACCTGAAGCGTTCTCTCCATTTCCGCTGAAAAGTCCACATGCCCCGGTGTATCTAAAAGAGTAATTTTCTTCTCTTTTAACGTAAAGCCCGCCTGCTTGGAAAAAATAGTAATTCCTCTCTCCTTTTCCAAAGCATATGTATCTAGAAACGCATCCTGATGATCCACACGTCCTACTTTTCGAATACTTCCTGTATGATATAAAATTCCCTCTGCAAGGGTTGTCTTTCCCGCATCTACGTGAGCCAGAATTCCCACTGCTAATCGATTTGTCTCCATAATTTCATTCCTATCTATTATATATAATTTTTCTACAAATTTAGGTATAAAAATGTTTTAAGCTTATTCCGTTAGCAAATAATTCGGAACATTTTCTTACATCCTAATCTTTTGTAGTACAAAAATCCTGCTAAGTCAGCCAGTCCCCACCCAATAGGCACAGACCACCAAATTCCCGTCACTCCGATTTGAGGAATTGATGACAATGCGTATGCCAGCACCACTCTTGTACCAAGGGAAATCACAGTCAGCACCAGTGACATACCCGGTTTTTTCACCGCACGGTAAAATCCATATAACAAAAACAAACAGCCGATACCACAATAAAAAGCACCTTCAATCCGCAGGTACTCCACTCCTGCATTTAAAATTGCCATTTCTTCAGGCTTTACAAAAATCAACATCAGCGGTCTTGCAAAGATGAATACCACTACGGAAATACACAGAGAAAATCCCACAGAAAGGCTGACTGCCTTCTTAATTCCCTTCTGTATTCTATCCTTTTTCCCCGCTCCATAATTCTGCGCTACAAAAGTGGAAAATGCATTTCCAAAGTCCTGCACAGGCATATAAGCAAAGGAGTCAATTTTCACTGCTGCCGCAAAAGCTGCCATAATCACCGTTCCAAAGCTGTTTACAAGTCCCTGCACCATAAGAATTCCCAAATTCATCACAGACTGCTGCAAACAGGTTAAGAAAGAAAACTGCCCGATTTCTTTTAGCATTGTCATTTTGGGGCGCATATATTTCCCAATTCCCCGAAAATAAGGAAGTTTTATTCCACTGTAGAGAAAAATTCCAACACCTGACACATATTGAGAAAAGACAGTGGCTGCCGCTGCTCCTGCCACGCCCCATTTCAGTCCCAGCACAAACCATAAATCCAATATAATATTCAGCACTGCACTCACTGCCAGAAACATTAACGGTACTACAGAATTTCCCACTGCCCGAAGTAAAGATGCAAAATAATTATATAAAAAAGAAGCAAAAATTCCCCAGAAAACAATCCAGAGGTACTCCTTCATCATGTCATAAATCTCCTTTGGGACTTGTAAAAAATGCATAATCGGATGAATGCAGAGAAAAACAAGAACATTCAGTGCCAACGCCACTACTAAAATCAGCCAAAATGCCGCTACCATACTTTCTTTTAATTTTTCTTCATTTCTCTCTCCGTAATGAATGGAAAAAACTGCTCCGCTTCCCATAGATAAACCTAAAAGTATAGATGTCAAAAAAGTCATTAAAGTGTAGGAAGAACCTATTGCTGCCAGCGCTTCTGCCCCTAGAAAACGCCCTACAATTAAAGTATCTGCTATATTATAAAATTGCTGCAACAAATTCCCCGCAATCATGGGCATTGCAAAAAGCAATAATGTTTTTGTAATTGAGCCTTGTGTTAAATCTTTCTGCATCATACGCTCCTTTCTTCGTCTTCTATTTTACCATAATCAAGCAGATTATGAAAAGTAACTATTCCGTCTTTACAAGCTTATCATGCATAGTATATAATGTAAAAGAGAAAATAGCATCTTTAGATAATAAACAGACAGGATGTGATGTTATGAAAATAGAAAAAATTAATGAAAATCAAATACGCTGTACGCTGACAAAGGAAGACTTAGAAGAAAGACACCTGCGTTTAAGCGAACTGGCGTACGGAAGTGATAAAGCAAAAGATCTTTTTCGAGATATGATGCAACAGGCAAATATACAATTCGGCTTTGAAGCAAACGATATTCCTCTGATGATTGAAGCAATTCCCATTTCTTCAGAAAGTATTATCCTGATTATTTCCAAAGTAGAGGATCCTGAAGAGCTGGATACCCGCTTTTCTAAATTTACTCCATTTGGTGAACCTTCTTCTGAGCCCGCATCTGCTATTGAGACAGAGGGAGCAGATGATATTCTAGATCTCTTTGCAAAAATTTACAAAGCCAGTGAAGAACAGAAAAAGAAAAAGGAAAAACGAGAGAAAAAAGAAAACATTTCTCAGGAACCTGAAACAAATGCTGTTTCCGAGCATATCAATTTAAGACGGGAATATGTTTTTCCCGATTTAGATACCGTTATTGAAGCAGCTTACGGACTAAATAATTTTTTCCGAGGATTCAGTTCTCTGTATAAGGATAAAAAGGCAAATACCTATTCTCTACTTCTCCATCAAGACCAGACTTCACCGGAAGATTTTAATCGTGTTTGCAATATGCTTTCTGAATATGGCAGCGGCAAAAAACTGTCACCTGCCAGAGAAGCTTTTCTTGCAGAACATGAGGGGTGTATTCTCCCTACAGAAGCTTTACAAAAGCTGACACGAATCTAGGATGCTAAAAGGAGCTATCGTAATATTTTTACGACAGCTCCTTTTCTTATTTCACAGGAGCAATTTCCTATGAAATAAAAAAACTCCTTGATGAGGCATTTCATTATTTATTCTCTAAAAAATCGTTAATCTGAGCAACTAACATATCACCATCAATTCCGTGAACCATAGCTGCCTCTGCAATACTCTCTCCCTGTGCGGAAGGGCATCCGATACAGTGCATACCTGCTCTCATAAGAATTGGAATAATGTTCTGATCTAAAGTAATTAACTCACCAATTGTTATATCTGATGTTACCTTCATGAATATTTCCTCCTTGTTCTGTTTTATGAATTTTATTATAATCATTTTTCCTCTTATGTTCAACTCTTTTTCTGCATTGTTTCTAAATTAAGACTTGTATTATAGAGATAAATATATTAGAATACAGCTAAGAGCTGAATTATTAAGTTCAGAATATAAAATATAAAGGAGGATATAATCATGGCATATGTAATTACAGATGAATGTGTAAGCTGCGGAACATGCGCTGGTGAATGCCCAGTTGAGGCTATTTCTGAAGGTGATGACAAATACGTTATCGACGCTGATACATGCGTTGAATGCGGAACATGCGCTGGTGTTTGTCCAACAGAAGCAATTGTTGAAGGCTAATATCTTTTAGAAAAGAGGCAGAACTCACAAAGTCCTGCCTCTTTTTCTTTTCTAACTTCATTTTCTTTGAAATATCCCTTTCTTTTTGGAATTTTTCTTTTCAAAAGCAGCCGCCACCTCACGCCTTGACTGCTGATAATTACGAATTCTTTCATCCAGCTTTTTATACCGGTCTTCTCCTGATTTTTTCTCCTTTAGCTGCATCTTTACAAGCTTACTTATAATCTCCATAAATTCTGCAGAAATCTTACTCTCTTTCTCTGGTCTCTCATAAAAAAGATCAGCCAATTTTCCGATTTCTTTTAATGAATATCCTTTTTTCTTTAGTTCCTTAATACTCAAAAAAACCTGAATATCCCATCGGGTGTAGTATCTGTGTCCCAACTCGTTTCTCTTAATAGGAAGTTTCATTTCTTCTTCCCAGTACCTCAGTACATGAGATTGAAGTTCTAAAATCCCCACTGCTTCCGAAACAGAGTAAATGGTTTCCTGCATACCTTAACCCCTTTCTTACTTTCTCTTAATTATTATAACAAACCCGCTTTAAATTGCAAGAAAATACGTTCGACAAAAACATTGACAAGTCCCCACAGCAGTGCTACACTGAAAAAAAACAACCAGGGAGCCTTAGAGCTGAGAGGAAGTCTGACTTCGACCTGTATTACCTGATTTGGATTATGCCAACGTAGGGAGTTTATACAAACATTGACAGTGTCCGTATACCCCTTTTTGGTACGGGCACTTTTCTATTTCGGGGAGTTTTTTAATAAAATAAGATTGGAGAATGAACATGAAGTACACAACTCAAATGAATGCCGCACGGCAGGGTATCATCACCAAAGAAATGGAATCTGTAGCTGTAAAAGAACAAATGGATGTACAGGAACTTCGCAATCTGGTAGCCGAAGGAAAAGTGGCAATTCCTGCCAATAAGCTGCATACTTGTCTGGAAGCAAATGGAATTGGTTCTATGTTAAAGACAAAAATCAATGTCAATCTTGGAACCTCAAGAGACTGGAAAGACCTGGATATGGAACTTGAGAAAGTAAATGATGCCGTAAAGATGGGTGCTGAGTCTATTATGGATTTAAGCTCCTTTGGCGATACACAAAAATTCCGCCGCAAATTAACCTCCGAATGTCCTGCAATTATTGGTACAGTTCCCATCTATGACGCTGTAGTATACTACCACAAGCCTTTAAAAGAAATCACCTCAGAAGAATGGATTAACATTGTAGAAATGCATGCAAAAGACGGTGTGGATTTCATGACCATTCATGTTGGCATCAATAAAAACACAGCAAAACGTTTCAAAGATAATAAGCGCCTTACAAATATTGTTTCCCGAGGCGGTTCTATTATCTTTGCATGGATGGAAATGACAGGACAGGAAAATCCTTTTTATGAGCATTATGACCGTATTCTGGATATCTGTCAGAAATATGATGTAACCATGAGCCTTGGTGATGCCTGCCGTCCCGGTTGTATTGCAGATGCCGGAGATATTTCTCAGATTGAAGAACTGGTTACGTTAGGTGAACTGACAAAACGTGCCTGGGAAAAAAATGTTCAGGTTATTATTGAAGGTCCCGGACACATGCCTTTAAATCAGATTGAAGCAAATATGAAAATTCAACAGACTGTATGCCAAGGCGCACCTTTTTACGTACTCGGTCC
>RCNH01000153.1_pt1 | contig 34253 bp, 29 predicted proteins | sample 2041161 | NCBI WGS metagenome assembly RCNH01 (sample SAMN09708215, study PRJNA481090) | Feces metagenome, whole genome shotgun sequencing project. | biome: feces | host: Leptonychotes weddellii | place: Antarctica: Sion Island | collected 2010-03-01 | reverse complement strand
TGCAAGGTCATGGTATTCGATCGAATAATCAACACTATCGCCTACACGGGTCTTTTTAGCAGTTGTGTCGTTAACAATGGTAGGAGGAAGGGTATCCTTCCAACCAATCCAACCAATACGAAGGTCTTTAACAAAATACTGATAGGTCTTATCTCCATTAGAAACGAAAATCTGCGTACGCATGTCGTAAACGCCGTTTTCGAGGTTAGATTTGATAATACCTTCAACGGAGTCTCGCTCGGGAACGTAGGCAAGTCCAGGGGGGAGATTAGTAGGATTTACAGCAACAATCTTCCAGCCTGCATCCAGTGATTCCTGGGTAAGCTCAAAGCGCTTACTGATGTCTTTAATAACTACATTGTCCAAGCCCTGTTCATAGACATAACCATAAATTTGAGAAGCAAGAAATTCTTCAGCACCACCAGCATTGGTTACGCTGCCATTCAGCTTAGAACCAGAAGGGCGCAGCTTGCCACTCCAGAAGGGAGCCTCCTGAAGAATTTGCTTGGCCTGGGCTTCTGTTAGAGGATAGTCTACACGAGCGCCGTCACTGCCCGTAGGATTACCGTTGCTTGTTTCATTGCGCTGATTACCATAAACCTTAATGTAGATAGGATCTGGAACCTGCTCACCAACAGCAAGAAGCTTTGGGAAGCTAAGCTTAGTAGCCTCCTCATAAGTTGTGCAACCTTGATCTGCAACATACACAGCAATCCTGGTGTGATTTGGAATGAGGGTTGCATAGCCGGTTGCATTTGCGGGAGTAATAGGGTCAAATACCTTTATTGCCGAGCCAGCGGTTGCTGCTGCAGCTCCGCCTGTCTCACCTTCTGCCCATGCGATATTATCAGCCACCATATAGACAGGGGCGCTGATAAGCATGGTTCCTGTAAGCAAAGTTATGGCTCGTTTCGAGTCCATTTTCTTAGTAGTCTTTGCCATGTAGTCTCCTGTTGTAGTATGGGATTAATGTATATATGTATACTGTTTGCGCATATGCTCGTCTGCGTATTTATATCTTTTTATATCAATAGCGTATTGGGAAATATTTTTCAATATAGTCCATAAATCAATAGATAAATTACACTGCTCTGTAACATATACAGAAGGCTTAGATTCTTGAGTCTCATATACAGCAAGCCCCGTGTTGCAAAAGCATACAACACAGGGCTTATAAGAGTGCATGAGGGGATGTTCCTAATTCAGAGCTACCAAACTAGCCCCCATACGTTTAGTTTATTTAGGATGCTGAGGCACGACTCAGAGCACGTACTTGTGCAATGTCAGCAGCTATTGCTTCTGAAAGCTCGGCGCTGGAAGCAAAGTGTTCCATGGAGCGTATATGCTCAATAAAGTACATCCTTAGGGCAGCTCCGTAGATATCTTCTGCAAAATCTAAAATATGTACTTCAATAATAGGGTGCTCACTTGGATACATGGGAGAGCTTCCCACGGAAGCCGCACCCCAGTAGCGCGCCTCCCCCAGCTGCACCTGTACTGCATAGACGCCATCACAGGGCAGGGCACGGGACTGAGGGGGATGTATGTTAGCCGTCCTAAAGCCAAGATGAGCGCCCTCTCCCCTGCCAGAAACAACGAATCCTTCAAGAGAAAATGCTCGACCCAGTAACTGGGCAGCCTCTCGCACCTTGCCCTCAGACAGCTGAGTACGTATGCGCGTCGCACTAAGGCTAAGTCCATCTTGGGCATAATAGGCATGAGGAACAATCCTTACCTGGTGGAGCTGAGCCCATGCACTAAGCTCAGGTAAGCCCCCAGACGCCTGATGTCCAAAGCGAAGATACTTACCCACATGTAAAGAGATAGGCTGAGAAGAGCCAAAGACCTGCTGTAAAAAGGCCTGAGGAGAAAGTTGTGCAAGCTTGTGGGTAAAGGGTATGACGACCACATAGTCTAAGCCACTTGCATCAAGGGCTGACAGGCGTTCCGCATTTGAAGAGAGCTTTTTAAAGTTGGTAGCCGCAAATATCTCATCAGGATCACGATCAAAGGTGATGACACAGGATCGTGCCTGGCGCTGTTGAGCATCCTGTATCACAGCCTGTATGAGGGACTGATGACCTAGGTGCATCCCATCGAAGACACCGAGGGTACATACAGTGTCAGCGAAAAAATCAGGTTTCTGTGCAAGATCTGCCAACTCATAGCGCACTGCCACAGCTTACTCCTTCAGAAAAGACACAGGCTGGCCCCAGACCAAAGAAATCTGTTTGATAGCTGTAGATGGCTTGAAGCGCCCCTTTGCCAACAATGGCCACCAAATCACCCTGCTCAGGCTTAAACGAAATGCGTTCGAGCTCTTGCGTTTTGGTGTTGTAGCTAAAAAACTCTCGCTGTTTTAAGGAAAGCTTGCGTCCCGTACGTACATCATCGAGGGTTTTTTCATCCGCCAGAATAAGCGGAATACCCAAAAGAGCCACCGGATTGAGGGCACAGGATGACCCAAGCTGTTCTAATTGATCGATGTCGACACAGGCATCGACGTGCAAGGACCCTGATTGGATACGATGCAGGGCTGCCACATGGGCGCAGCTTCCTACAGCCTTGCCTATGTCTCGAGCGAGGGAGCGAATATAGGTGCCCTTAGACACCAAGACTTCTACATCCCAATACGGACAGCCTGCATAGCTTGGGGTGGCTGACTTTTCGCCCTCCTGCTGGCTTGAAGTGGACTGGGCGTCATTGCTGCCTGTCGCACTAGATTCACCATCACAGGACAACTCATGCGCTGCCAGGGGCTGATGGCCAGGCTGTGCGATTTCAGCCTTCTCAGGCAGCAATGCATCCCCAGCCTGTTTTTTTGATACATAAGAATGCTTGGCGCAATAGGGATCAGGAAGGGCATGAAAGTCCAAGGGCTCCCGTGCATCTGACCCCAGCCCAAGAAGCTTACAATCTAATATTTCTATGCTACGGGCTTTCAGATCAAGCTGCCTACCTGAGCGAGCTTCAGCATAGGAACGCCTGCCATCGACCTTGATTGCAGAGTAGATGGGAGGAATTTGTTCTTGGCTGCCACGTAGGGTTTGCAAAAAAGCCTTCACTTCATGAGGGTCAAGAATGTTTTCAGGAACAGGGGCGGTTTCTATAATGCTGCCTTCTGCATCTTCAGTATCCGTTGCAACACCAAAGGCAATACGAAATTGATAGCGTTTGGTGTGGTTAACAAAGTACTTTTCAAGTCGAGCAGCGGGACCAACACAGATGGTCAGAGCCCCGGTGGCAGCTGGGTCTAGAGTGCCCGTATGGCCGACACGTCGCTCGCCAAATATACGACGACACTGATTAACTACATCGTGAGATGATCTGCCTGCTGGCTTATTAACACCCACAACCAAGCTGAGTCCTGAACTTCCTCGTTTTGCCACAGAAAATCTATCCTTCTTTACTATTCATAGCACTCAAAAGCGCCTGCTTAATATCATGTCGGGCAGACTCAAGCGTGCCCGCATAGCTCAATCCTGCCGCAGCCACATGGCCGCCGCCACCAAATTGTCTGGCTACTTGAGCCACATTGGTGGCATCCTTCGCCCTGAGACTTGCCCGTACCTCACCTTCTGCTTCACGCAGAAGAGCAGCTACCCTAACGCCAGCAATGGAGCGTAGCATGTCTATTAACATATCTGCATCTGCCTTAGTAGCCAGGCAATTATCAAGGTCATCGTGTGTAATATAAGAAATTGCGAGACCTGTTTTTTCGTCTATTTCTGCATGCGCTATCATGCGCTCAGCAAGCAGAAAGGACGCAAGACTGTTGTTTTGAAATACCTCACGGGCTACATCATCGGGGCGCAGGCCATAAGACATCATGTCAGCCGCAGCCTCAAAACACTCTCGGGTCGTATTCTGGAACTGAAAACGCCCCGTGTCGGTCATAAGACCCGTATAGGCACAGCGTGCCATGTTAAGACTTGGCGTAAGGGGTAGCAAGCCTATGAGCTCCCATACCAAAAGTGCTGTGGCAGAAGCATCTGGATCCACATAGGTATACTGAGCCATAGTTGTATCAACGGCATGATGATCTATGGTGATATGCAGCTTTGCACGTGCATGAATGTCTGCGGATGCACCCAGGCGCTCAAGCGTTGGTACGTCACAAGCTATAAATACGTCTGGGGCTTCGGAATACTCATGTGCTGGCACCATGTTCTGCAAACCAGGCAACCAGGAAAGACCTAAGGGTAGCTTAAAATCATTCGCAAACACACAGGTAGCCTGCTTGCCTAGGGCATGTAAGGCATGCATAAGGGCTAGCTCAGACCCAAGGCAGTCTCCATCGGGGTTGATATGCCCCGAGAGAACAAAATTGTCAGACTCGCAGATAAGCTGGGCTATTTCTGCAAGCGTTGTATTTGTTTGAGGAGTGCATGCCATTTTTTAGACACGCCCCTTTCTTATCATACCCCTATGACATATGCTCTCAAGGCTATGTGCCAAAAAAGCTACATAGGGTGGAGTAACGGAAAAATTCTGCCCCCACACCTGAGGGCAGAATTTAAGGCATACTTATTCTTCTATCATGCGTTCAGACTCGTGTGCGAGGGCACGAGAAATACGCTCTGCTTCATCAACGCTGTCATCAAGCATAAAGCGAAGCTCGGGGGCAACACGCCATGAGAGCTGCTTTGCCATCAAAAAGCGAATGCGACCCTGGGCCTTTTCAAAAGCCTCCTGCACTTCAGCATAGCGATCCTTGTCAGTGGAGTAATACACATTAGCAACCGAACGATCATAGCTAACCTGACACCCTGTAATAGTTACAAGGCGAAGACGTGGGTCGGAAATTTCAAATAGCAAAATAGAGGCAATCACTTCGCGTGCCTGTTCATTTACCTTACGGTTAGAAGCACCTTGTTTCATGATCTAATCTCCTTGTATGGAATGAAGGCGGGGTGTTTAAAGCATACACCGGGCCTTCATTACTCTTAGTAGAAAAACGCCCTGTGCATGAACTGCACAGGGCATATGTTGTTGTCTTATTCAGTACGTTCGACTTCGACGATCTTGAAGCCTTCGATGGTGTCGCCCACCTTGATGTCCTGATAGCCAGCAATGCCGATGCCACATTCGTAGCCCTGCTTAACTGTCTTAACGTCGTCTTTGAAGCGACGCAAGGAATCAATGGCGCCTTCGAAGATGATCTTGCCGTCACGAACAACACGTACCTTATCATCGCGGCTGATTTCGCCTTCGATGATATAACTACCAGCAATAGTGCCGGCCTTAGGTACCTTAAATGTGTCACGTACTTCTGCAATACCTGTGTCTTGCTCAACAATATCAGGCTGTAGCAAGCCAATACGTGCAGCATTAATTTCTTCAATGGCCTGGTAGATAACGCGATACATGCGAATATCAACCTTTTCCTTTTCGGCCTGCTGCTTGGACTTGCCCGTAGGACGAACATTAAAGCCAATGATGATCGCATCAGATGCAGCTGCAAGTGTAACGTCAGTTTCGGTAATACCACCAACAGCGCTGTGTACGATGTTGATACGAACTTCAGACTGATCCATCTTGTCAAAGGCATCACGCAAGGCTTCAATGGAGCCCTGAACGTCAGCCTTAACAATCAAGTTAAGATCGGTTTGCTTACCAGCCTCAATGCGGTTAAACAGGTCATCCAAGCTCATATGAGACTTAACTTCCTGCTCTGCCAGGCGAGCACGAAGGGCACGCTGCTCAGCAAGCTTGCGAGCGTCACGTTCGTCTTCGAATACACGGAACTCGTCACCTGCGGTAGGAACGGAGCCCAAACCAAGGATCTCAACAGGATCTGCAGGATAGGCTTCTTCAACATTGTTGCCACGGGGGTCAACCAAGGCACGAACACGGCCATAGGCAGTGCCTGCAACAATAGAGTCGCCCGGACGCAGGGTACCACGCTGTACCAAAACGGTAGCAACAGGACCACGGCCCTTATCGAGGTTTGCTTCAATTACAAAGCCAGAAGCAAGGGCGTCTGGGTTAGCCTTGAGTTCCAAAACATCTGCCTGGAGCAAAATGGTTTCAAGAAGCTCGTCGATGGCAATGTGCTGCTTTGCAGACACATTAACAAACATGTTTGTACCGCCCCATTCCTCAGGAATAACACCATATTCGGTTAATTCCTGGCGAACGCGATCAGGCTGGGCTGTAGGCTTATCAACCTTATTAACAGCAACGATGATAGGTACATTAGCTGCCTTAGCATGGTTAATAGCTTCGATGGTCTGAGGCATAACACCGTCATCGGCTGCAACAACCAAAATAATAACGTCGGTAACCTGGGCACCACGGGCACGCATGGCCGTAAAGGCTTCGTGACCAGGGGTGTCAATAAAGGTAATCTGACGACCATCAATGTCAACAACAGATGCACCAATGTGCTGAGTAATGCCGCCGGCTTCGCCTGTTACAACACCCGTATCGCGGATGGCGTCAAGCAAGGATGTCTTGCCGTGGTCAACGTGACCCATAACAGTAACAACAGGAGGACGAGGCTTCAAATCTGCATCGCTGTCGTGGTAGACAACAACGAATTCTTCTTCAGGAGAGACAACGCGAACCTTGCGATTCATGTCATCAGCAATGAGCTCCATGAGCTCATCACTCATAGACTGGGTAAGGGTAAGTACCTGCCCCAGCAAGAAGAGGCGCTTAATAACGTCATTAGGAGCTACACCAAGGGCTTCTGCAAACTTAGAAACGCTTGCACCCTGAGGAATCTCTACTACAGAATCATCCAAGACAAGGCTTGGATCCAAACCCTTTTCGAGTGCTTCCATTTCGGCGCGCTCACGAGCCTCAGCCTCACGCTTTTCTTTACGCTTGCGGCGACGGCCTTCGCCTTTTTCGGTGCGTGCAGCAGCAACAGCAGCACGAGCCTCGGCCAAAACCTTATCACGCTGGAGCTCTTCGGCAGCTACAGCCATCTGAGCATAGCGGTCATCGGCGTTTGTCTCGACTTCGAAACCAGGCATAAAGCCATCGTAGTTTTGAGCTGGGGACTTACGCTTAGCCTTAGAGGATTTAGCGTCACGAGGAGCATCTTGGGCACCTTTGCCGCTTGCAGCCTTAGAGCCACGCTTATCCTTGCGCTCGGCACGCTTGGTGGTTTTTTCTTGCTTGATACGCTCTTGCTCGCTTTCAATCTGAGAAAGGAGGGAGTCAAACGAGGAGGATTTTTTAGGAGCTGGAGTAGGTACAGGCGCTTTTTTAGGTGTCTGATCTGGGGTTTTAGCGCTCTTTTTAGGACCACGAGAGGCAGCAAGACGCTCTTCAACGGCCTGCTTTTTAGCTACCTCACGAGCAATAGCTTCTGCGCGCGCACGCTGCTTAGCTTCCTGCTTTTCACGAGCAACGCGTTCTTTTTCACTTTGAATCTGGCTTTCCAAATCATGGAAAGGAGATTTTGGAGCAGGATCTGGGTCAACCTGTTCTTCTTCATCTGCAGGAGCTACAGACTGAACCTGAGCAGAGCTACGCTTTTCGCGCTCAGCTTCACGCAGGGCACGTTCTGCTTCCATAGCAGCACGACGTTTTGCTTTTTCAGCTTCGATCTTTGCCTGCTCAGCAGCCTTTTCTTCTGCAAGTTTGCGAGCTTCTTCGCCTGCCAACTTGCCAGCACGCGCCAAAATCTCTGGATCGAGCTTTTCACGCACAATATTCAGGTCATCTTCTGTCAAGACACTTGCGTGACTCTTAACTTCGATGCCCATTTCCTTTAAGCGAGCCACCATTTCTTTACTATTGATGTCGCATTCTTTTGCTAATTCGTGTACACGCATACCAGCCATATACTCTCCTCACTAGTTTTGCGCCGAAGTGGCCGCGCTATATTGTTCAGCCAAGGCTTGATAGTCCTGATCAGACAGGGTGCAGCGCAGGGCGCGATCAAGACACTTAGTCTTCAAGGCGCGAGCAAAGCACTCAGGACTACAAATATAGGCACCACGTCCAGCGGATTTTCCCCGCTCGTCTAAAAACACATGCCCATCAGGGCTTTTGACCACACGTTGCAAGGTGTGACGGTCGGATTGTTCTCGACAGACAACACACATGCGCTGTGGTTTGGGTTTGCAGACGTTGGATTTCATAAAGTCTTATTCCTCTTCTAGATCTGCATGAATGCCGCAGTAGAGCATTCCGGGGCGCGCATAGTTACGGCAGGCAGTTCCCTGCTCGTCTTCATAGGCGCACAGTCCCTCTTCATCAAGACCAAATTCGTCCATGAGAGGATTATCTTCAGCAGCCAAAGGCTCGCCTTTGAAGCTGGTGGATTTAATATCGATATGCCAACCGGTAAGACGTGCTGCCAAGCGGGCGTTCTGGCCCTCTTTACCAATGGCCAAAGAAAGCTGGTCATCAGGAACAACAACGGTTGCATAGTGGTTTTCTTCGTCTACATCGACACGTTCAACACGTGCAGGAGACAGGGCGTTGGCAACATAGATGGCAGGATCTTCGTTCCACTGAATAACGTCAACACGTTCGTTGCGGAGCTCTTCTACAACCATGCGTACACGAGAGCCCTTAGGGCCAACACAGGCGCCAACAGGGTCAAGGTTAGCCTCGCGAGAGGTAACAGCAACCTTAGAGCGTGCACCTGGTTCGCGGGCGATAGATTTAATCTCTACCAAGCCGTCATAGATTTCTGGAACTTCGATTTCAAACAAACGACGAAGTACATCAGGGTGGGTACGAGATACAACAATTGCAGGACGAGCCATTTCACCACGTGTACGCATAGCCTCAACACCTGGGTCACGCACGCCAATGATCAGGCTTTTAATGCGCTGGTTGTGGCGATAACGCTCGTTGCTGGGGCGCTCGTTGCGCTCGTTAGGATAGTGCTTTAAGTCATAATGAGGAAGCTCAGCTTCTACACCATCACGAATCTTAATAATGGTGAATTCAGGAGTTTCTTGCAAAACTGTGCCAGAAACCAAATCACCTACGCGATGAGAGTATTCTTCATAAATGCTCTGACGACCTGCTTCACGCACGATGGTAGAAATTACGCTCTTTGCTGTCATAGCAGCAATACGTGATACGTCATCAGGGGTAACGTCGCGCTCTTCGAATTCTTCCCACTCGCCTGTTTCTTCATCAGGCTCGCCAACAGGAACCAATTCATATACATAAATACGACCAGTTTGGCGATCAATGGTAACGCGCGCATCCCATTCGAGGTCTAAGATATTTTGATAGCTGCGAGCGAGTGCATGCTCAAGGCGCTCGATAAGGAAAAACTCATCAATATGACGCTCTTTTGCAAGTGCGTTCAATGCCTCTATCAACTCGGAACTTGCCATACTTCTCTACCCTTTCGCGTTAAAATCTATCGTACCCACAACGTGAGCGCGCTTAATCTCTGACAAGGTAAAAGACTGTTCGGTGCCTTCTACATCAATGCATACACCCTCCTCATTGGAGGCCACGAGTATACCCGTCCATTTAGAACGACCATCACGAGGTGTGGTGCAGCTTATAACAACTTTTTCTCCAATCTGCTGGGCAAAATGCTCTGCCGTACGCAGGGGGCGGTCAATGCCAGGAGAAGATACTTCTAAGGTGTAGGCGCCTGGGAAGGGATCGATGTCATCCATAATTTCATTGATCCAAACCTGGGCAGATGCCAGCTGATCAAAACTTATGCCACCAGGTGCATCAAGATAGATACGAATAGTGGGTGCTTTTTGAGAACCAACCACTTCAACCGTGATGATTTCAATGCCTTCGGCTATTGCACGAGACTCAAGCGACTCAAGTAACGACTGCTCTTTTTTGGTGAGCATCCTACCTCCTTTGAAAGGCCCCATAAAACAAAAGAAAGCGGGACATGCCCACTTCCTGAAGTTTAAGAAAGTTTTTTAGTGCGTATGCGCACGTTTTTATAATAATACCACAAAAAGAGCATGCAAAACTAGTCTTTTCACAAAAAGACCGAGTTTTAATCGTGCTCTGTGTTGGGATAGGTAAAACAAACCACTGATGAGATCTGCTAAGCGCCGTACTATGTAAGAAGTGCTGTATGGGCACGTTAGAATTACTCACCTTGTTCTGCTCCCAGGGATTTCATGCATTCCCTGTGTATGTATAGAAGTTATGTTACCGCTTATTCTTAAGATCTTCTAGCCTCACACGTAAAGAACATATATCATATGTGTCGTCAATTCTTGCAGCTCTCAGACACGCCTACAATGCCTCAGGGAGCTATTTAGCAGCACAAGCACTACAGAAACCGAATTGACAGAAAGGAAGCTATGAGCACTGAAGAAAAAAAACGGGGTTTAAAAACATTTTAGAGTCGACATGGTTTTGCATAGTGATGCTAATCCTATTTTTCCCCGTAGGCCTCTATCTTATGTGGAAGTATAAGAAATTCAATAAGGCTGCACGTATCATAATCTCAATTATTTGTGCAGTAGTTTTACTGGGATCCATGGGTAAAAACAAAGATGAAGGCAACGTAAACCAGGATACACAGGAACAAAGCTCTTCAAATAAATCCTCTAAGAAGTCTTCTGAGAAATATCCAGAATTCATTAGCTCTGATTTTGAAAAGAGGCTCTACGACACCATAGAGTCAAATAAGGCTAAATTGTCAGATATTGGATATGAGGTTAACGAGGCAGGAGAAACTATGCTGACCATAGCTTGCCGCAATGATGAAGATGCTGTTAACTCTGTAATTAAAGCCATTGCACCCATTGTGGCAGAGAATGGGAATTCAATTCTTATCCGCGTAAACGAAAATGGATCTGGGGATAAGTTATTAGCTCATGTTAGAATCTTTGACAATGGCACATATGAAACAATTGGGGAAACTAAAGACTATCGAACTGCTTACAAGAAATGGGTTGGAAATTACATAAGTCCATTAAATGGCGAATGTACAGATTTAAGTGATCAAATCAAGAGAAACCTTAACGATCAAAAATCTTTTGAGCATATCAATACGAGCATATATAAAGGAACAACGCCTGAAGCAGTAGACGAGGCCAACGAACGTCTAGCACAATGGGGCTATGATAAATGCTTTGAATCTAACGATGTGTTAATTATTACCGAATTTAGCAACAAGAACTCCTATAATGCTACCGTTCGCAATCAAGCTATAGGACGACTAAGTTACGCAGATAACAAAGTATACCTTATAGATATCAGGCCTCTTGTGTAATAAATAATTTCTAGAATATTCATCCTCTACCCCTGTCAGTATTCTGGCAGGGGTATTTTTGTACGAGGGTGAGGTATACCATCTTTATTTGCTTCATGACGAGGCAATTGACAACCAATTTTTAACCATAGAATTAAAGCCTGAGACGTCACCGGTATAGTTGAGGTAACTAGACTCAAGATCCTTAAGAGTGGCTGACCTAGTGAGGACAACACTGTAGTCCTCAAGCTCAGCGTACCTCTCTTCTAGTGCCAGATAGTTTTCTAGACTTTCTACAGTATGAAACTCTAGTTCCTGCAAGGTGCGATTATGAAGTAGAGCGATGTAATTGCTTTGCTCAGCTTGAGATAGTGATTTGGTAATGTAAATTTCATACTCCAGCGCTTTGAGCATCTTGGACATATGATGTACGGCATCCTCTTCTTTCAGCTCACAACAAAGTTTAAAATATCTCTCACTCTGGATTTGATCGTGACCCGTTTCTTCCAATTCAATCAACTTGGATGCAATAAGGAAGAACTGGCTTCCTTCGGGCGAATACTCATTAAATTTAATCTTTGCATTTCTTGCAAGATCATAACTTTCAACCGCTGTTGACCAATAATGCTGAGCAAGGGTTTTAAGTTGCAGCTCTGCCTTTAATCCAGAAGCGTGTTTTGTATCATATGCAAAATATAAATGAATTGCCCTATAGCCATCTCTTTTCGGTCGAACAAGGTAGTCGTGCTCATTATCATAGTACGCATCTAAATATTTGAGCTTCTTTGCAGCAGCTTGCATATCGGCAAGTGAAGCAAATACAATCCGAGCACCCGCTATATCAGCCATGGTTTTGAGTTTCGAATTTATTCCTAGACGACGCTGCTTATTGATAATGGTGTCATATTTCTTTATGCGTCCCGCCATGAATGTAGACGCATCTAATATCTGCAAGGCATATACGTCATCAAAGAGAAACTCGAGACACTGCGTATGTTCTAAGCGCCAATGATTAAGCAAATCTCGGGAGGACTTCATTTCCTCTTCTGAACAGGGAGTTAAACCTGCCAAATAATGACCAGCTCTCGATACCTGGTTTTTGCTAAGCTTGGGCTTCATGAGAACCCCTAAACAAGGGATACGTATCACGTTGTTTTGAGTAATACAGCTGAATACTGTCTTTTGTAATCAATCTATCAGAACGAACATTTGATTGAAGACCTGATCGAGCATGTATCCAAGGTGTCTCGGCATGTGTTTGCTGACTTAAGGCACTGCCTGATAACAAGCCAAATGCATCAAGGGAAGCTTGGATTGAAGCTCGCTCATCTGTGCATAGGTTTTCAGAATTACCAGCTGATAAATCATGTATATCTAATAAAAATTTTCCCTTGTGGATATCATAGAGACTTTTTAAAACAGGTCCATTTGCCCAGGCTTGAAAATCTTCTTCAAACAAAGGCTTGTTATATACAACCAATGAAAAAACTTGACTATAGTACATAAGCTTCTGAAGCTTCATAGTGCTTATGAATTCTTCTTCTTCAACTATGGCTGCTGCTACATCTATTACTTTTGACATAGGAACCTCCTAACTAGATAAAAGTATAGCAAAGCTCTAAGGTTGAGCTTTGCTATACATAAGAACTCCGTGGCACTAAGCTCAATGCAATAAAAGTAACCCCCTATTTAACGAACTCGGCACACACCACTATTGTCTTTCAATGTAGGGGATTACACACAAATACAGAAACCAACAAGGTAGTAGCAACTGTGCTGGGGTCATGATAGAGAATATACAGCTAAATAGTTACAAAAAGCTTACAAACCTAAATCCCCCATACAAAAACTCCCTTGAGAACTATGAGATTCAAGGGAGTTTTTGTAGCTAATTTAGATGTGTTCTACAGTAGATGCATCCGCCTGTTGAGCACAATACTTTTCACGAAGGCGTGCAGGAAGGAAACTTGCAAGCTCAGACCAATCTGAACAGGAAGAAAGCACTGTATTTACCATAACGACAATACAGCAGGCGATTTCTAAAACACTTGGAACAGTACCTACAAGCAAGAAGGCAAAGACAACAGCCCAGGCAGAATAAGAAATATTAACAGCCATACCACGGGCGGCACCTATGGTGTTAATTGCCTTGTAGTAAAACATGTAGGAAGCAACGCCAGCGCAGGCAGCAAGCGCCAAAACAAGCATAACAGTTGTTGGTGCAAGATCTAAGGCTGCTGGCCAAGCACCTGCAAGAGGAACAGCAAGTACAGCATATAAAAGTGCTGACGAGGTTTCTCGAATTTGGAGTGCCGTTTGATCATCTACCTTGTCATCGCGCATACCCCAGGCCAAAATGACAGCCTCAGAACCCCAACCGATAACACATAATAAGGCCCCACCTATACCCAGGAAGGCATTGCCGGTATCCTGCATGCTTGCTGAAGAACCGCCCATAAGCATGACAGCAGCTAGGGCAAGCGCAAGACAAATGAGCTGCCTGGGTTTCATGCGCTCTTTGAGCACGAGTACAGCAAGAACAGTGCCAAAGGCAGGATACAGGGCTGAAATAATAGCTGTAAATCCTGGGCCAATGTTATTTATGGCAGTTAGATAACCACTCATACCAAGGGGTCCACCAAGCAAGGCTGCCAACATAACTACCCTACCACTGCGCGTTGTAAGAGCATCCAGGGTGTCACGCAAACGCCCCTGACATCCCATCCATACGAGCAGAATAAGAGCACAGCAGGCATCGTGCAAAAAGGCACTTGCAAAGGATAGCTGCGTACTATCCATGGTTGGTGCAAGAGCAAGGGCAATGCTTAGTACAACAGCATTAAGGCCCCAAAGTAGACCACTAATAAGACCGAATTTCATCTGCTACCTCACTTGGAACTCTAAGCTTCTTCATAGCTTGCAAGGACATCATCGATGTAGCCTGCCGCATAACGATAATAGGTATAAAGCCAGGCACCGACATTTTCACCTTCGGCCTCTTTTTCTAAAGACCAGATATACCAACACCAACCAGCAAAAACGATAGATGCATAGAAATGACGTCGTTCTTTATTTGTTGAGGGGTGGCCGAGATAGTAATCAAGACAACGCTTAGCCTGGTCAGCATCAAGCTCACAACAAACTACAAAGGTGCCAAAGTCATTAGCTGGATCACTCATGCCAGCATATTCCCAGTCAATGAGGTTTAACTCATCTTGTTCGTCCAGCAAAAAATTAAGCATGAAAAAGTCATTGTGACTTAAGACAAGGGGATAGGCGTCGCGATCTACATGATCTTTAAGTCGCAGAACCCGATTCTTTAAATCCTCATAGCCTGGCACATCAATAGGGCCATGTTCACGCAATAAGGCTTCATAGCGCAGACCCTCTTCTACAAAGTCAAAGTTACGATCGAGCTTGGCATCTGACTGATGCAGGGTGTGGCACATTTCCATGGCGCGTTTCAAATGACTCTCTTGGCTTGGATCAAGAATGCGCGCATGGGGAATAAAACGCGATATTTTCCAACCACGAGCGGAGTCCTCGTAGATAAAGGTAGAGTCAAGACCCAGGTCACGAGCTAGTTCTAAAGCGCGCTTTTCGCTCGTGCGATCAATAAGCTTTTCAGTACCAACGCCGGGATGGCGATAGACATATTCCTTATCCCCTACCTGGAAATGACAGGATAAATTGGTAAGACCCTGCTTCAAGGGATAAAAACCAGTAATATCCGCCTTTTCACATTTGAGAACCGAAGCAATATTATCAAAGATGTCAGAATCAACATTTTCAATAAAGGCTGGGTCAAAGCTTCTGAGCTCATCTAAGGAATCAAACTCATAGATAAGATTGTCAGGATAGCAGCGAGCCTGCATGTCGAATTCTTTAATATGCTCAGCATAAAGCTGCTCCCATAACTTATCCTGTGTCTGTGGAAGCTCATATTCTGCCTGCAAAATCTCAACAAAATGCTGGGAGAAAGCTGCATCAAAATAGGCATGACCAAGCATAACCCACGCATTGCAGCCACCCACGGACACGTCAACAATACGGTCGTTTGACCCTATGGACATACACCATTCTTCTGTTGGACCAGCTACAAAACTCGCTGCATAATAGGCCTTGTAGACATAACGCTCAAAAGGATTTTCAACGAAGTAGTCATCTGATGAACAGATAAAACTATTTGCAAGCTTGTCTCTTACCTGCCACAGGGTGGAATTATTATTGCGCTGGGCATATTCGGGATTGACGACAATAGATACACCGAATTTCTGTTCAAGATAGAAGAAGTATTCCTTCTTATAGCCAACAACAACTGTTATATCAGTAATACCGGCCTCGAGCAGCTGTTTAATCTGACGCTCAATCAAGACTTCGCCCTTAACTGTTAGCAAGCCCTTAGGGCGCTCATAGGAAATGGGGGCAAAACGTGAAGATAAGCCTGCAGCCATGATGATGGCATTATCAACACGATGTGGTTCGAGAGCCTCAATGCCCTGGGGGGTAATCTTCATATCCTTAATCAAGCCCATGGTACAACAGGAATTAAGAGCAGCATTCACTGAACCAAGAGAGAGCTGTGTATACGCTGCGAGTTTGCGCTGAGAGAGGTTTTCGCTGGTGAGCATCACGCAGCGGAGGACCTCAAATTCATTTTTTGAAAGCACCTTTGTTCTCCTTTAAGATTAAGGCTTTGTTGTATGCCTACATCATAGCGCATATGTTCAAGTTTTTGAATTCTTTTTATTTGTTGAACATATAACCAGCATGTACCTTTACGTTACCCGTCTAGCTTAAAAACCACGGGCACCTGTTCTATAGAACACAAGCTACCCCACCGAGCCCTGTTATAAAGCCCAATAAACATGACATATGTTTCAATTCTAATAAGAATAGGGGCGCACTAGGACATGCAAGCGTATCCTTACCACAAGCACTACCTGTCTATTTTCGATATTCAGATAGAGGAACTACCATGACAATAGAACTTATTCCGTGGAATCAGAGCCTACAGGCTGAACTAATTGAAGTATGCAATAATCTTGATCGCACACATCTATCGAATCGCATCCCTGATCCCTATACTCACACAGATGCTGATTGGTGGCTTACAAAGGCCGCTGACCGCGAAGGTATATCAGGTATCTATCGGGCAATCTGCTACGAAGGAAAGATCGTTGGAAATATAACGGTCGAACAAAAGTCTGACGTGTGTTGCAAGGATGCAGAACTTGGCTATGCCCTCATGCGTAACTACGCATCAAGGGGCATTATGACAGAAGCGCTACGTCAGATGCTTATGGAAGCCTTTGAGAGCCTAGATCTTAGACGACTCACAGCCTTAGTACATGCGCCCAATAAGGCATCGTGTAGAGTGCTTGAAAAGAATGGATTTATACTAGAAGGCTGCATGAAGCAGGCAGTCTACAAACAAGGTGCGTTTACTGACCTTTTGATTTTTGGTCGACTTGCATAGCGAATCATAAGCTTTCTACGTAAGGCCCCTCCCCTGACTGTGCTCACAGAGGTCATAACTTACTAACAGGAAAACAAACTGTGCGTCACACGCCACCTAACTATACAAAAATCCGAGCCTCCTTAGTACCTATACGGAGGGCTCGGATTTTTTAGAACGTATTGTAGTGTAGTGCGTGTGATAGCTAGGAGCCGAGATACGCCTTATGCCTGTTGGGGGGATTCATACCATGACAAAACGTCGTCAATATATTGAACGGCATAGCGATGGTAGATTTCAAGCCAGGCTCCAACCGTCTCTCCAACGGCCTCGCGCTCAAGACCCCAAATATACCAACACCAACCCGCTAAGACCAAAGAAGCCCAGAAGTGACGTCTTTCAGCAAAGTCTGCAGGACGACCGAGATAATAGTCGATGCAACGGTCAGACTGTTCTTTGGTAAGCTCACAACAAACAGCAAAGGTGGCAAAGTCATTTGCAGGATCGCTCATGCCTGCATATTCCCAGTCAATAAGGCTGAACTCATCTTCTTCATTAAGCAAGAAGTTAAGCATGAAGGCATCGTTGTGACTCATGACAAGCGGATAGTCATCCTGATCAAAGTAGGTCTTAAGGCGCAGTGCCTTTTCCTTCAAAACGTCATAAGCAGGATCTGACACAGGGCCATGCTCAAGAAGCAACTGTTCATAGCGAAGGCCTTCGTCCACATAATCGAAGCTCTGCTCCAATTGCGAATTACTTGTGTGCAGGGTACGGAACATTTCCATGCCTCGACGAAGATGGTCATCATTTTGTGGGTCAAGATTTTGTGCATTACGAATAAAGTGGGAAATCTTCCAGCCGGCAGTCTCATCTTCATAGATAAAGGTTTTATCCAAACCCAAATCGCGTGCAATCTCAAGGGCTTGGCGCTCGTTCTTGCGGCTAATAATCTTTTCCGTACCGTGGCCTGGATGGCGATATACATATTCGTGTTCGCCCACCCTAATATGGCAGGAAAGATTGGTGATACCCTGAGTTAGAGGATAGCAGTCGCAAATATCGTTTTCATCACAGTTCAAAAATCCTGCTATATTGCCCAGGATGGTAGAGTTGAGATTAGAAACAAAATCTGGGTCGAAGTCGCGAGCCTCGTCAAGAGAGTCAAATTCCCAAACAGAGCCTTCAGGATAGCGACGAATCCACATGTTAAGCTCAGAAATATGCTTGATGTACAAGCTTTCCCACAACATAGTTTTGGTCTCAGGGATGTCATATTCAGCTTCAAGAATCTCAACAAACTGAGATGAAAAAGCCTGGTCGAAATATACATGGCCGAGCATAACCCAGGCATCCTTGCCACCAACAGCAACAGATGTAATACGATCATCTTCGGCCACTTCAATAGTCCACTCATCAGTATCCCCAGCAACATAGCTAGCCGCATAATAGGCCTGATATACATAGGACTCAAAAGGATTGGTCGTAAAATAGTCATCTGCTGAACATACAAAGGTATTAGCCAGCTTGTCTTTTACCTGCCACAGGGTGGAAGTATTGTTGCAGGTAGCATAATCAGGATTTACCACCAGCTCTACATCAAAGGCATCAGCTAGATAGCTAAATGCTTCTTTTTTATACCCAACGACAATCGTGATGTCTTGAATACCCGCCTCACGGAGCTGCTTAATCTGGCGCTCGATAAGAACCTCGCCCTTGACCGTCAAAAGACCCTTGGGAGTCTCATAGGAAATAGGACACATGCGTGAAGCAAGGCCAGCTGCCATGATGACAGCATTGTTGACACGATAGGGTTGAAGAGCTTCCCTGCCAGCTGGAGTAAGAGTAAAACCATCTACAAGCTTTTGCTCGCGCAGGCAAGCAAGAGCTGCCCTAGTTTCATCCTCAGCCTGTGGAAGATAGTCAACAAGAGATTCGAGGGATGTATGAGTTGGACGCTGCATAAGTTCATATGCTACGTTAAATTCTGAAAGAGAAAGCACTGAGGCCCTCCTAAGGAATACGGTGTTCAATTTATAGCTAGTACATAATATAACTGAACAGTTTTTCTGTCTAGCTTCTAAGATAAAAAACACCTCGCTTGCCTATGACAAAGCGAGCCTACTATGAGCTCGCAGTTGGCTTTTGCGCCTGTACGATACGAGGGCGCGAGCTTAGATCAAAAACGATGCTCACGTCGTCATATCCTGCCTGCTCAGCTAAGGCCTGCGCTGCCTGCAAACAGTCCTCATGCAGCTCTACCACAAGCCAGCCACCTGGTTTGAGCAGGATAAAAGCTTCGCTTAAAAGCCTGCGATACAGATCCAAGCCATCCTCTCCCCCATCGAGAGCTAGGCGTGGCTCAAAACTTGTAACCTCTGAGGGCAGTTCGGCCAAAACCGTGCTTGGAATATAGGGCGGGTTTGATACAACAAGGTCAAAGCTCTGCCCACCCTTAGGGATAAGTGCTGATGCAAGGTTGGATTCTATGATTTCTACCTGCTCCGTCAAGCCAAGAAGCTCCCTATTCTTATAAGCAAGAGCAAGAGCAGGATGACTAATGTCAGTAGCTAGTACGCGTGACGATGGAAGCTCAGACGCGAGAGATAGAGCAATGCATCCGCTCCCTGTGCAAATATCGGCAATTCGGCACTCACTGGGTGTATAGTCCGTTTGCATAATTACAGAGAGAACCTCTGACCAGGGAATATACTCAGCCTGCTCATCAAGGGCGATGCTCGCCGCACTTAGGGCCTGGCTTCCCAAAAGCTGCAAGGCTTGCTGGTAGATGAGTTTAGGTACGCAGTTATCACTATTTTTTGCCTGGGCTAGGAGCGAGAGCTGCTGAAGCTTTTCCTGTTCAAAGGCCTCTTTTTCTGCACTCCGTGCTTCTCGAACAAGTTGGATGGCACAAGAAACCAAAACTTCTGTCTCAGGACGTGGAATGAGCACCTCGGGTGCTGTCGCTAAAACCAAATGACGGAAGGGCGCTTTGCCCGTAATATACTGCAGGGGTTCACCCTGGGCACGGCGCTTTACATAGTCACGAAGACAAGCACGCTCATCTTCTGAGACTGGTCGATCAAAATGTGTATACAGCTCAATACGCGATAAGCCTGTAACGTCAGAAACAAGCCACTGAGCTGATTGGCGCGGATGCTCGTCTGCATGCTTGCCAAGATAGTCCTCAATCCAGGCAAGAATGCGCTCTATAGTCCACAGTTCACTCATGCAGACCTCTTCTCATGGTGTGAAGGCATAAATAATTACTCCTGCTACAAAAAGACGCCCTTGCGAGCGTCTTGTAAATTAGCATTATGTCTGGCAGTACAGACCTGTGTAGTACAAGCCCTGTATAAAAGCAGAGCTCGATTAAAAACTAGTCAACAGCGTTTTCGAGCTTCTTAGCACGGTCAGCTGCCTGCAGGGCCACAATAAGCTCAGCGAGACCATTGCCGCCAGAGCCCATCAATACGCCATTGTAGGTACCATTGTAACCAATGCGATGATCAGTTACGCGGTCCTGCGGACCGTTATAGGTACGAATTTTTTCGGAACGGTCACCGGTGCCAATCTGGCTACGACGAGCAGCGCCTTCGGCTTCCTGCTGCTCAGCAAGCATTTTTTCATACAAGCGTGCACGCAAAACGCTCATGGCTGCAATTTTATTTTGCAGCTGGGACTTTTGGTCCTGAGACTGAACAACAAGGCCAGAAGGAAGATGGGTAATACGAACGGCCGAGTCGGTGGTGTTAACACACTGGCCACCTGGACCACCTGCACGATATACGTCGATGCGCAGGTCGTTTTGGTTAATATCTACTTCAACTTCATCTGCTTCTGGTAAAACAGCAACGGTTGCAGTTGAGGTATGAATACGACCCTGGCTTTCCGTCTTAGGAACACGCTGTACACGGTGTACGCCTGATTCAAACTTCATAACGGAATATACCTTGTCGCCCTTAACCTTAAACTGGATTTCTTTATAGCCACCCGCTTCTGAGGCAGAAATATCCATAGCTTCAGTTTTCCAGCCACGTTCATCTGCATAGCGAAGATACATCTTATAGAGGTCGCCGGCAAAAATAGCAGCCTCGTCACCACCTGCGCCTGCGCGAATTTCGATAATAATGTCCTTGTCGTCAGCAGGATCTGCTGGAATAAGCATGAACTTAATATCTTCTTCCATTTCTGGAAGGCGAGCTTCGTTTTCCGCAATGATGTCCTGGGCGAATTCCTTCATATCAGGATCCGAAAGCATCTCTTTTGCATCATTGATGTCTTCAACGGCTTTAATATACTCGCGAGCCTTTTTTGCCAAAGGAGTCTGATCGGAATATTCCTTAGCAAGACGGTTATATTCCTTCTGATCTGCCAAGGTTGCAGGGTCGCCCATCTTAGACTCAATATCTTCGAAGGCGGCAATAATTTTATGTAATTTATCAAGCATGATCTTACCTTTTTCTCAGTTACTTGTTTTTCGGCGGCGAACCACCAAACTATCTATGATTGCTTCACTTAAGACTTCTTACTTACAGGTAAGAAAGCCTTGAGCTATACGGAGCCTTTCAAAAGCTCACTTGTTCTTTTAAGCACAGATGCGATCCTGCACGGCTCATAGAACGTCCAAGGATAGTTTTACAAAGCTAGGCAAGACCAGGAAGCATATCAGCAATACGCTCGGAATATTCTGCACCCTGAATGCCTTCAGCGGCAAGATCTACAACAGGGGCTTCGTTCCATAATTCTTCAAGACGATAGTAGTCACGAGATTCTGGCTGGAATACATGAACAACAATCTCGCCATAGTCGAGCAAAGCCCAAGTACCGTCGTTGGTACCTTCACGATGATCAGGCTTGGCACCACCCTTGACACGCAGCTCTTCTTCTACAGTATCGATAATGGCATCTACCTGGCGGTTGTTTGAAGCGGTCGCAATAACAAAATAATCTGTTACAGAAATAAGTCCGCCTACTTCCTGCACAATAATGTCGCTTGCTTTTTTGCTATCTGCAGCCGCGGCAGCAAGAATTGCGAGCTCACGGGATGATTTACGTTGCATAGGCTAACCTTGCATCCTTTCGTCTTTATATGTCAATCTTTTGTATTATAGCGAATTTATGCCTGCTTGCGCTTATCAATCAGGCGATTCCAAATATTACCCATCTTAGGGAATATCAGGGCATCCTGGTCAACAAGATAGGCATAGGTGTGTTTAAAACAGCTAAAGTACAGCTCATCTAAGGATACGTGACCGATCTGCTTGCGCAGTTCCTCAGCCTTAGGGAACTTTCGTCCCGGTTCAATCAGGTCAGCCACATAGATAATCTTTTCTAAGTCTGACATTTCTATAGCGGCCGTTGTGTGATGAGCAATGGCATGGGCAATCGCATCATCTACCCAGTCAAAGCTTTGCTTCAAACTTGCTGCAGCGCTGTATCCATGTATGATCCAGGGCATCTGAGTGGCAGTCTGTCGATCAAGGCCGCAGTCATAACGCTCAAGCTTATCGAGCAATTCCTGCTTAGTTAGGCCCTTATCCCAGTCATGCAAGAGTCCTGCACTATAAGCTAGCTCTGGGTCAACACATCCGTACTGGTAGGCGAGCACTTCTGCCATATGTGCAACGCGCAGACTATGGTAATAGCGCTTGGCACTCACTCGCCCCCGCAGCTCTTCTGTTGCAGCATATAGATGCTCAGGGCGGCGCATTTTACCTGCAAGCAGGTCAGAACAGCCCACATCCCCTATGTGTTCAGAACTTCGATAGAGGCCAAACTGTTCTATACAGGAAGCAACCTGGAGGTTAAGCCATAGATACGGTAGCTCATCGTGTTGAATGCGCCTTCGAATAGCTCGAGAAGACACATCCCAGCAATCACTGGATATAAGATGGAGCTTATCTCCATAACACTCACGGAGCATCTGTTCATCAGAGGGCGATAGGGGGCGATCTTCTACAATGACACCAATGATGGATGCATAGTCTGTAAGACCCCTCCCCTCTTTCCAGCTCGGCATAGTAACAAGGGCGTCTCCACCTGCAATAAAATACCAGGATACTGCCTGCCCATAACGCTGCGAAAGATATGCAAGCGTATCAGTCGTATAGCTCACCCCCCCACTTTGAAGCTCGAAATCACACGGATAAAGCCAGGATTCATCGGTGCATGCAAGGGCACAGAGCCCACGACGAATATCAGACGTTGCCGGGCTTGAAGTCTGCTTAAAGGGAGACACTGAAGCGGGCATCATCATAACCAGGTCCAAATCAAGCTCGTCATGGGCACGACGAGCAGCCTGCAAATGTCCCTGATGGGGAGGATCAAAACTGCCGCCCAATATACCTACTCGAAGCGTCCCGCCAAAGCCACCTTCTACAAGTTCATCTAAAACAGTGCAGGCATCACGATATTCCATACATTCCTACCCTAGAGTACAAAACAGGGCTTGAAACCAAGCCCTGTATACCTATTATTCATCTTCTAGTTCACGATACATATCTTCATTTACTACAGCAGTATCGAAGGTAAACTCGCGACCAACAATGCGTACTTCATCTCCATCGACAGCACCTGCTGCGATCAGGGCCTTTTCAACACCTGCGCGCTTAAGACGATGCTGTAAGTAACCAATGGCCTCTTCGTTATCCCATTCGGTCTGGATAACCCAGCGCTCTACCTTAGTACCAGTTACGCGGAAGACGCCGTCAGAGAGCTTGGCAACCTCAAACTGATTTTCCTTCTTCTGGCGCTTATGCTCCCATACCTGTTCAAAATCCGCCTGGGCTTCTTCTGTCGTACGCAGCTCTTCACGCAAAACACCTACCTTGCTTGCAACGGCTGCTACCAGCTGGTCTATGCCCTTGCCTGTTACCGCAGAAGTGCAGTAGAGCTTTGGATCGATGCGACTTTCTGCAAACTCATCGCCACCCGCTGCTGCAATAGAGTCTTGGCGCACAAGCTCAGCCAAACGAGCAATATTATCTTCTACACCAGGAGCGTCGATCTTGTTAGCAACAACAATACGAGGACGGTCCTTCAAATCAGCAGCATGTAATTCTAGCTCGCGATTGATAATCTTATAATCTTCAATAGGATCGCGACCCTCATAACCGCCGGTCATGTCAACAACATGAATGATCAGGGCCGTGCGTTCAATATGACGCAGGAATTCATGACCCAGACCACGGCCCTCGTGGGCACCTTCGATAAGACCAGGAACGTCAGCCACAACAAAGCTGTCATCACCATGCTTTACAACACCCAGGTTTGGAACCAGGGTGGTAAAAGGATAGTCAGCAATCTTTGGCTTGGCAGCAGAAATGCGTGCAATGATAGACGACTTGCCGGCTGATGGAACACCCACCAAGGCAGCGTCAGCCATGAGCTTCATTTCAAGCTCGATCCATACGTCTTCTGTAGGTTCGCCAAGTTCGGCAAAGGCAGGAGCGCGGCGGGTAGATGTTACAAAATGGATGTTACCACGACCACCCATGCCACCCTGGGCTACCGTAATGCGTTCCTTATCATGGGTCAAGTCAGCAATAGTCTCGCCCGTTTCCTTGGTTTCGTCATTGTATTCACGGACAACCGTACCTACAGGAACCTTGAGAATCAAATCCTCACCATCAGCGCCAAACATACGAGAGCCCTTGCCGTGCGTACCACGTTCGGCCTTAAAGTGATGCTTGAAGCGATATTCGATAAGGGAAGAAACACCCAGGTCGGCTTCGAGAATGACATTGCCACCATGGCCGCCGTCGCCACCGTCAGGACCACCCTTGGGTACATGGGCCTCGCGGCGAAATGACATACAGCCAGCGCCGCCATTGCCGCCTCGCACATTAATGCGTACTTTATCAATAAACATAGACAACCTCTTTTCGAAGGGAAGACTCCCTTCTTGAGTATACAAAATCACGAATACTACTCATAATACTACAAAAGCCCCCTACAGCTGCAGGGGGCTTGATATTCATACTAATAACGAATGTTATGCAGTAGGACGTACGTGAACCTTACGACGAAGGCCCTTGGTGTATTCTACTACACCGTCGCACTTAGCGAACAGGGTGTCGTCTTTACCGCGACCAACATTCTCGCCTGGGTGGAAATGAGTACCACGCTGACGAACAAGAATCATACCAGCGGTAACGGTTTCGCCGCCGAATTTTTTGCAACCCAAGCGCTGTGCGCGGGAGTCACGACCATTACGAATAGAACCTTGGCCTTTCTTATGTGCCATTAGAATCCCTCCCTTGGGTTATTCAGCCTTGGCAGAGCCAACGCTTTCGATACGAACACGGGTCAACTGCTGACGATGACCGCGCATCTTCTTGTAGTTCTTACGCTTCTTAAACTTGAAAACGAGCTGCTTCTTATCCTTGAACTGATCAAGAACAACTGCCTTAACTTCAGTCTTAGCAGCTTTTGCAGGAATAGCCTCAACTTTACCGTCATTTACAACGCAAATGGCCTCAAGTGCAACTACGTCGCCTGGTTCTGCATTGAGCTTTTCGATAGCCAAAACGTCGCCAGGGGCAACCTTGTACTGCTTGCCGCCAGTCTTTACAATCGCATACATGAATTTCTCCTTGAATGTGTCAAAACGCAAGGTGTTACTATACCACTACACACAAAAATGTCAACAGGTAAGCCTGATGACACATACTGAGTGGCGCTACACCATTCGCATATCTATAGCGTCTCGGATAAGACGTTTGCACAAAATGTGCGACAAACTCAAAGCGAGGGATACCTTGGGGCTTGTCATTCCTGCACTCCAACAGTTAAGTGCCTTCCTATAGTACCAAAAATACAGCAGCTAGGAAAGAAGTATTTTGCGTGATTTTAAAATATTCATCACAGGACTTCTAAGCCTAGCTGCTGTATATAAGTTACGCTTTAATGCGCTTCTGCCCAGGTTGCTGCAGAAGAGATATCTACGGTAAGCGGAACAGAAAGCTCCACCACTTCCTGCATAACACTTTTTACAAGTTGGGATAAGTCCTCGACTTCACTGCGAGGCACAGAAAAGTCCAATTCGTCGTGAACCTGAATCATCATACGAGCAGTAAAGCCTTCTTTAGCCATACGACGATCAACTTCGGTCATGGCAAGCTTAATGATGTCAGCTGCACTACCCTGCATAGGATGATTCATGGCAGTACGTTCACCAAAGTTACGCATATTGCCTGACCTACTAAGAAGCTCAGGGATATGGCGCTTACGTCCAAACATGGTTTCGGCATAGCCCTGAGCATAGGCATCGGCCACCGTTTGATCGAGGTAGGCACGAACGCCCGGATATACAGCAAAGTAGCGATCAATCATATCCTTTGCTTCACCAAAGGGAATGTCGAGGCTTTGAGAGAGGCCAAAGGCCTGCTGTCCATAGACAATGCCAAAGTTAACGGCCTTAGCACGAGAACGAAGTTCAGGCGTGATGTGTTCTACAGGCAGGCCAAATACTTGAGCCGCCGTAGCTGCATGAAAGTCCATGCCAGAATTAAAGGCATCAATAAGTCCCTGGTCTTGCGACAGGTGGGCTAAGAGCCTGAGCTCAATCTGAGAATAGTCTGCCGACATAAACACACTGTTGTCATCAAGAGGAATGAAACATTCGCGAATCTTTCGACCAAAGTCGGTTCGAACAGGAATATTTTGCAGGTTAGGGTCTGATGATGACAGGCGACCCGTTGCTGTCACTGTTTCGTTAAAGCTCGAATGAATAAGCCCATCCCCCGCTATCATGCGAGGCAGAGCCTCTATGTAGGTGGAGTTGATCTTAGTAAGCTCACGATAGCGCATGATGTGATCAATGATAGGGTGATCGTAGCGCAGCTCTTTTAATACCGCGGCATTTGTTGAATACCCACTCTTGGTTTTCTTCACAACACGAAGTCCCAATACCTCAAAAAGGACATGGGAGAGCTGCTTGGGAGAATCGGGATTAAAGTCACAGCCAGCCAGACGGATGATTTCTGCCTTAGTTTCTTGAATCTCAGAGCGTGTTGTTTCTCCAAGTTTAAACAGGCGCTCGCTATCCAGCGCAACACCCGTGCGCTCCATAATGCACAGGGTTGCTACTAAGGGAAGATCTATATTTTGATAGGTTTCATGCAGACCCTCTTCTTCTAAGGCCTTGGTGCAATAGGCATGCAAGCTACGTAAGCCTTGAGCAGCACTTGCAGCATACTCGATATCTGTTGCCTTGGGATTGAGGGATTTTTCCACAGAAGCTGCAAGCAAAGCTTCAAAGGACAGGTCGTCCTGGGAGGAATTTAAATTATAGGACGCAAGGCGCACATCAAAGGCCTTCATAGTACGCAGCTCGTCTTCTGTTACAAGAGCAGACAGAGATGAATCCTTAGGATAGACGAGCTGGACTAAGTCTTTTAAAGAATAGGCAATAAACTCTGCCTTCCTTAGTATGGAAGCCAATACCTCTGGCACTTCATCAGCTTCAAATACACAGCTTGTAGAAGACGTGGCCACACCCAGCAAGACATCAGAGTCAAAAAGACTAGCTTGAGCAGGAACGTGGGCATAGACAGCCAGCGTTTCGTGTGAGCTCAGGGCCGCGTCAAGAGCTGAGGAAGCCTTATCGCCCTGCAAAACTTCACCCAAGGGAATCTGATCAAGGCCTGCCCCTGTTGTAGCATGGCCGCCAAGGCGCAGGACACGAGGGAGATGCGTGGTGAATTTGATTTTTGAGAAGGCCTCGCTTACCTGATCTGGATCAAAATCGGGGAAGCTAATAGCCTCTAGATCAAGATCAAAATCAAGGTCGCGCACAATGGTAGCAACGAGGCGACTTTCGAAGGCCTCCTGCTTGTTGTTCGTTAGATTTTCTAAACGTTTACCCTTAAACTTATCCAGGTTTTCATATATGCCCTCAAGGGAGCCATACTCCTGCAAAAGTTGGGTTGCAGTCTTAGGACCAATGCCAGGAACACCAGGAATATTGTCAGAGCTATCCCCTTTGAGGCCAAGGAAGTCTGGTACCTGTGATGGGGTGATGCCATAGCGCTCAATGACTTCATCAACACCATAGACAACAACATCGCTAATACCCTTTTTGGTAGTAACGATCCGAGTTAGATCACTGGCCAGCTGATAGGCGTCCTTATCTCCCGTAACAAGCAGGGTTTCATATCCCAGGGCTTCATTGCGTGAGGCAATAGTACCCAAAATGTCGTCGCCCTCCCAACCTGGAATGCGCACAACAGGGATATTCAAGGAGGCCAACAGCTCATCTACCAGGGCAAACTGAACTTTAAGATCAGGATCCATGGGAGGACGCTGGGCCTTATATTGGGCAAGGGCTTCCATGCGAAAAGCAGGGCGGCCTGCGTCAAAGGCGCAGACCACCGCATCAGGAGCTGTTTGCTCGATAAATTTTAAAAGCATGGACATAAATCCAAAGGCCGCATTGGTAGGCGTACCATCCGGAGCTGTCATAGTGGGCGGCACAGCATGAAAGGCACGATGCATGATTGAATTTCCGTCAATTACGGCAATGGTTTTAGACATGTAATACTCCTACGAGCGCCACAAATAACCGACTCCTCGGACGGTTTCGAGACGCTGTGATAATTCAGGACCAAGCTTGGAGCGTACACGACGAACATGTACGTCAACCGTGCGTGATCCACCAAAATAGTCTATGCCCCATACGTGCTGCAACAAGGCATCACGAGAATAGGTCTGACCGGGATGGGTGATCAGGAAAGCCAGGAGGGCATATTCAAGATAGGTAAGGTCGATGGGTTCATCAGCGATGCTTACCTGATAGGTTGATAGATTGATTTCCATGGTATCAACAACGATGGTTTCGCTGTTGCAGGAATTTTCATGATGGGCAAGAAGCTGCTCGATCCTTACCAGACACTCTTCAACAGAAGCTCCTGGAACAACAAAGTCACAGGGAAGCTGAGAGGGTGCCTGATAGTAAGGAAGCTGCTCCTTGTCCATGATCAGCAATAAGGCTGAACAGGCTGTTTCCATAAGCAGCTGGGCAAGATGCGAAATAGCTGCAACCTGCGTTTTTGTTGCATCAAACACAAGCAAGGAAACGTGGCGATTGGTTGCCAAAAACCGTGTGAGCTGCGAGGGAGAACAACCCTTGATATCTACATCAAGGCGTGCAACTACTTCTTTAAAAACCTGGGTGTTATCTATGCCGTCTGCGACATATAAGATCTGTGGACGATTCACATCTCTCACCTCTTACAGAATTGATAGGTAATTATCGATCTCCCACTGCGAAACAGACTGCATATAGGAAATCCACTCGCGGCGCTTTTCTTTAACGATATAGTGATGCGTTTGCTCGCCAAAGAATTCACGCATGAAATCGGATGCTTCGAACAAGTCAATAGCCTCGCCCAAGTTTTCAGGAAGGCTGGTGATACCGCGACGCTCGAGCTCAATATGAGACAGGGGGCGCAGATTTTCTTCTTCCAAAGGATTTGGAAGCTCAAGGTTTTCATCAATACCACGCAGGCCAGCAGCAAGCATGAGTGCAAAACACAGGTAAGGATTTGCAGCACCGTCGGCATTGCGAACGTCAATGCGCGCACTGCTCTTTTTTTGAGGCTTGTAGCGCGGAATACGAATCATAGAGGTACGAGACGAATGAGCCCAACCTACATGACGGGGTGCGCGATAGGCGTCAGCCAAGCGACGATATGAGTTTACTGTTGAATTAGTAATCAAGGCAAACTCAGGAGCATACTTTAAGATACCTGCAATGTATTTCTTAGCTAGGTCAGACAAATCATAGCCCAAGGGGTCAGAGGAGTCATAGAAGAGATTATTGCCTTCAAAGTCACAGAGAGACTGATTTACATGGAAGCCATTGCCAGAGACATTAGGCAGGGGCTGAGGCATAAAGCTTGCATAAACTCCCTCTTGAGAGGCAATTGCCTTTGTGGCCATGCGGTAGGTAATAATGTTATCAGCCATAGTAAGAGGCTCGTCATGACGAAGGTCAATTTCGTGCTGAGAAGGGCCGCCTTCGTGGTGGGAATAAGCCACAGGTATGCCCATCTTTTCGAGAGTCAAGACAGTATTACGACGTAGGTCGGTTGCTGCATCCAAAGAACCACAGTCAAAGTAGGAGCCATTGTCTAAGACATCAGGAGAAGAGTCGTTTTTGAAGTAATAAAACTCAAGCTCAGGGCCAACATTCATGACGTATCCCCTTTCAGCTGCACGCTGAACTTCACGCCTTAAAATGTAGCGACTATCACCTTCGAAGGGCACGCCTTCGCTTGTCAAGACTGAGCAAAACATACGAGCTACAGAGTTTTCACTGGGGCGCCAGGGCAGCAACTGGAAGGTTTGCGCTTCAGGGCGCGCTACCAAGTCCTGCGTGTCGCCACTGCCGAAGCCACGGATGGCACTGCCATCAAAGCCCATGCCTTCGGAAAATGCGATGTCTAGGTCGTTAGGAATTACGGCGAATTGCTTCAAAATACCAAAAATGTCCGTAAACCAAAAACGAACGAAATGAACATCGCGGCTTTTGATTGTTTGAAATACATAATCATGTTCACGGGTGATATTCATAGGTACTTCCTTACCTCACATAATAATTCATTCATTATATAGCATCATAGGTATCTTATGCGTAGCGCATTTATATACAAACGCTGTGCCATACAATAAAAAACCTCGGACAAGCACATAAGCCTACCCGAGGAATTTGATATTTGAGCTGGTAAAACAGTATTTTTACCTATCGGACACAAACAAGTAGTACATCTGCATTCACTACACGTTTTTAGCCTTTATAAGCCCAGAGTGCATACGTTATACACTTGCATGTGCCACGTTACCCGCATCTCTTAGGAAGCTGGGTTAAAAGAAGGAACAACCTGCTTGCCATAGGTGGTGGTGATAAAGTTACGTACCTCATCGGACTGAAGAGCAGCAAGCAAGGCCTTAGTCTTTTCTGACTGAGCATCTGCAGGGCGAACGGCAATAATGTTGCTAAATTCCTTAGCTGCCTTGGATTCTACAGACTCGCTTACCAAAGCTTTGTCAGCATCCAAACCTGCAGAAAGGGCGTAATTGCCATTGATAACTGCAAAATCTACGTCTTCAAGAGTACGAGGGAGGCTAGCTGCTTCAGCTTCGATGATGTCGAGATGCAAAGGATTATCTACGATGTCTTGCTTGGTTGCTTCAAGGCCTGCGCCGTCCTTTAAGGTGAGCAAACCTTCAGCCTGCAAGAGCAACAAGGCACGAGCTTCGTTGGTAGTATCAGAGGGAACGGCGATTTTGGCACCGTCAGCTACCTTAGTGAGGTCCTGAGACTTACCAGCAAAGATAGTCAAAGGCTCAAAGTGAACACTGCCAGCAGATACAAGGTCGGTGCCGTTCTTTTCGTTGTAGTCCTTAAGATATGGGAGATGCTGGAAGTAATTGGCATCAAGCTCGCCTGATGAAAGAGCTACATTGGGCTGTACATAGTCAGTGAATTCTTTAATCTCTAAGGTGTAGCCTTCTTTTTTCAAGATAGGCTCAATGGCTTTAAGAATGTCAGCATGAGGAGCTGGAGAAGCTCCCACCTTGATTACTTTGTCGTCACGAGATGCCTGCTCAGATGCTGCGTCATTGCTGCCACATCCAACAAAGGCAAGGGCTGCTACAAGGCTTAAGCCACATACGGCAGCGATAGTAAAGCTTTTTTTGAGTTTCATGTCTACTCCTCAGTTTTTACAGGTTTGATCTTGTACGGACTGACTTAGCTTATTTCGAAACTATCACATATATAGTAGTGATTCTAAAACAGGTTCTAGGGAAAAGCCTAGAACTAGGTGTGCGTGATTGCAGCTTATAAGCTACGACGCTTATCAATTTTGCGGGCTAGATAGTCGCCACACATTTGAGCAAGCTGAACTAACACTATACAAATAATGACAGCTGCAATCATAACGCTGTCTTCATAGCGCTGATAGCCATAGCGAATGGCAATGTCACCAAGGCCGCCTGCACCAATGGTGCCAGCAATGGCAGAATAGCCAAACAAGGTAATGAAGGTGATGGAACCACCACGAACCAAGGATGGTAGGCTCTCACGCAACAGAACACTTGTAATAATCTGGAAGTTAGAAGCACCAAAGCTCTGTGCTGCTTCAACAAGACCCCCATCAACTTCTGCCAGGCTTTGTTCTACCAAACGAGCAACAAAGGGAGCTGCTGCAAAAACCAAGGGAACAATGGCCCCTGGTACCCCCAGAGAAGTTCCTACAATAATACGCGTAAGAGGAATGAGTGCCACAAGCAGGATAATAAAGGGAATGGAGCGGGCGATATTAATCAGCCACCCAAATACAGCATTGATGCTGCGATTAGGATGTAGGCCACCGCGAGCCGTGACAGACACCAATACACCTAAAGGAATACCGAGCACATAGGCAAATAGCGTTGAAAGCAGGGTCATGGTAATGGTGTCGAGTGTACCCTGGGCAAGCAAGGCTCCATACTGCTGCAAAAATTCTGACATGCGAAATCCCCCTTAGTATGCCTGTTTGTCGGTGTGTGCAAAAGCTTCATGAGGTTTGCTTGGTTTGCAATCCTGGGCTATCAGCTCTTGCGTAATCGGTGAGGTGGGATTGTGCAAAATCTGATGCGTATCGCCTGCTTCAACAATTCTTCCTGCATCAAGAACAGCAATCTTATTACAAATCTTTTCTGCAACTGCCAATGAGTGGGTAATGACAACCATGGTCACGCCAAGTTCTGCATTGATATCTTTTAAAAGATCAAGAATTTGTGCTGTATTGCGTGTATCGAGGGCGTTGCCTCGTCACAGAGCATAATGTGGGGATTGTTGGCCAGGGCACGAGCTATGGCAACACGTTGTTGCTGGCCGCCAGAAAGTTGGCTGGGGTATTTGTGGGCGTGGTCGTCAAGTCCAACACGCTTAAGCAGATCATGTGCTCGCTTTTGAGCTTCCGTGCGACCTACCTTGTTAATATGCAAGGGGTAGGCCACGTTATCGAGTACACTGCGTTGCTGAAACAAGGAAAAGTTTTGGAAAATCATTCCCATATTGCTACGGAGGGCTAACAGCTCCTTACCGCGTGCCTGAGAAATATCCTTGCCTTCAATGAGAATCTCGCCATCGGTGGGCTCTTCAAGCAAATTAAGGCATCGCACGAGAGTTGACTTGCCTGCGCCGGACTGTCCAATAATGCCATAGATGTCACCTTTTTTAATATCAAGGCTGATATCTGACAGTGCCGTATGCGCCTGTGCGCCTGTTCCATATGTTTTTGTAAGATGTGAAATAGAAATCATAAAGATACCTCGTACATATCGTGCCCTAAGCTAGATGAATGACGGAATACGCCTAATGAGAAGCTTGGCCTGGGCACCGACAAGCTAGCCGAGTTGCCCAGGCTTTAGCATGTAGTTCATCATGATATGTACGAAATAAGAAGTCATACCTCAAGATAATAAGCTTCCTGCCTCACTTGTCAAGAAAACTCGGCTAATTATTCGTTAAGTTTACAAAAGCAATTAGTTTGTGGGCTGCCCCATAGAACTCGTATATACGTAGAAGGCCTGTAACTAGATATAGATAGTCACACTAACAAGTGTATGCTCCAATCACATGTAAGCAAAGAGCCATGACACAGCCTTGGTTACACACCCCAAACTGCCTTCAAATTACTTTACGTACTACCACAGTACCCTAGGAAGGCTCCTACGTATCCTTAACTCGTTGGCCCATGTCCCTGGGCACGGCCAATAACCGTAACATATGTGCAGAAATGGTGGAGTACTGGCATGCGCCAGCCGTAGTAGAAAAGCTAGCAAATTAGCAAATAATCGCTATACTGGGAGGAATGAATACTCAAGTGAAACATACACAGGAGCCTCGTGCTTCCAAGGGCCGCATTGCAGTAGTAACCATGGGTGTAAAACTCGGCAACGAGACACGCGGCTACACCCGCTTTCGCTTTATTTCAGAGCTTCTTTGCCAGGCTGGCTGGGAGGTCGATTTAATCACCACAAGCTTTCAGCATTGGGATAAATCCCATCGCATAACAAGCGATCCAAGCTATCACAGTGCCCCCTACAACGTGGTGTTTATTGACGAGCCCGGATATACCAAAAACCTTGACCTGCGTCGCATCTATTCTCATCATGTGGCCGCACTTCGCCTGCGCTCCTACTTTAAACACGAGGCTCCCGGCTATGATTTAATCTATGCCGAAATTCCCCCCAATGACATAGCACGTGTTTGCGCCGAATGCGCCCACGATGCCAATATTCCCTTCATTGCCGACATTAATGATCTGTGGCCTGAAGCCATGCGTATGGTCGTCAATATTCCTGTCATAAGCGACATCGCCTTCCACCCCTTTGCACGGGATGCGAAAAAAACCTACCAGCTTATGACAGCTGCAGTTGGCACGTCTCAGGAATATGCCAACCGACCCCTTCTTGATAGATCGCAAGACTATCCCCGTATTACGGTGTATGTGGGCAATGAGCTTTCTGTTTTTGACGAGGGAGTCGATCGCTACCTTCCTCATATTACAAAGGACCCAGAAGCTCTGTGGGTGAGCTATGCAGGCACCCTGGGTGCTAGCTATGACCTAGAAA
>RCNH01000144.1_pt1 | contig 34294 bp, 32 predicted proteins | sample 2041161 | NCBI WGS metagenome assembly RCNH01 (sample SAMN09708215, study PRJNA481090) | Feces metagenome, whole genome shotgun sequencing project. | biome: feces | host: Leptonychotes weddellii | place: Antarctica: Sion Island | collected 2010-03-01 | reverse complement strand
GATTATCTACCTCACGGCAGAGGGATATAAAAAATTAAAAGAAGATTTGGATCACATGCGTTCGGTCGAACGCCCTGCGATCTCCGCAGCCATTGCCGAGGCTCGCGACAAAGGTGACCTTTCGGAGAATGCCGAGTACGATGCAGCCCGCGAAGCACAGGGTCTGCTCGAAATGCGCATCGCCAAGATGGAGGATACGCTGGCCAATGCCCGTGTGATCGACGAGACGAAGATCGACAAGAGCAAGGTGCAGATCCTCAGCAAGGTGACCATTCTCAACCACAAAACCAACCGTCAGGTGATCTACACGATCGTTGCCGAGCACGAAGCCAACCTCCGCGAAGGCAAACTCGCCATCGGCACGCCGATCGCCAAAGCACTGCTCGGCCACAAGAAGGGCGACATCGTGGAAGTCGATGTTCCCGCCGGCAAGATGCAGCTCGAAATCACCGACATCAACATCTGACCACTCCCTTCAGGGCGGTTTTATGAAGCGATCCGATCTGCGGGTCGCTTTTTTTATGTCATACGGGAAAAGGATCGGCGGGAAAGGACGCACTACCCTCCCCGCAGAAGATGCGTACCTCAAGCATCGGCGATAGTGAAACACGCCCCTAATCCGCGTGAACATACGTTCCACCCGTATTTCCCGTTTCATTCCGCACCAAGGACGGCACGCCCGGACAAAGCCTTCCGAGGCTCGTTCCTCTCCCTCCGCATAAAAAAACCGACACGCTCCCCGTGGAACATGTCGGTTAATCTTATTTCAAGGGATTCTATCCGTGAAAAACAGTCGTGGTGATCAGCAATGTGGCACCCTGATGGTTCATCGTGTATTCCTTCGACAAACTGCCGCATTTCTGCAACAAAGCCTCATCGTCGCGCAACGGTTCGAACCAAGCCTTGAGTTCGTCGTAGTTGTTGATCGAACGGGCAGCCTCCAGCGACACCAGATCGCGTGCCTCTTTGAATTTGTGGTAATTCGGGCCGAAGGCAATCGGCAGTCCGAACGTAGCCGCCTCCAACGTGTTGTGGATGCCCACGCCGAATCCGCCTCCGATGTAACTCCACGTGGCATAACTGTATGCCGACGAGAGCATACCCATCGTGTCGAGTACGAGCAACTGCTTCGATCTGAGGTCGGTATGCTCGTCACACTGCGTGAAACGCACACCTCCGCCCTTCGTGTCGCTCAACAGACGTGCGATGCGTCCCTCGTCCATCTCGTGCGGCGCGATCAAGAATTTCACTTTCGGGTTCTCGTTCATCAGGCGGATCAGCAACTCCTCATCGGGACCCCACGACGATCCCGCCACAAAAAGACGCTCTTCGCCACGGAATTTTTCGATCAGGTCAATACGTTTGGCATTGCGTGCGATTTCGGCAACACGGTCGAAGCGCGTATCCCCCGCAACCACCACATTGTCAAAGCCCAACTCCGCCAACAGGCGTTTCGATTCCTCGTTCTGCACAAACATCACGTCGAAGGTCTCCAACGCCTGACGCCACATGCCGCCATAGGGTTTGAAGAAGATCGAATTGCGGCGGAAAATCGCCGAGACGATGTAGGTGCGCACCTTCTGACGGCGCAACGCGCTCAGGTAGTTCAGCCAGAACTCGTACTTGACGAAAATGGCGATCTCAGGATGCGCGATCTTCATGAATTTGCGCACGTTACGCGGCGTGTCGATCGGCAGATAGAAAATATAATCCGCCCCCGCATAGTTCTTGCGGATCTCGTAGCCCGACGGCGAGAAAAATGTCAAAAGGATTTTATATTCGGGATGTTCCTTACGGATTCGTTCGATGATGGGTCGTCCCTGTTCAAATTCGCCCAGCGAAGCCACGTGAATCCAAACAATGCGCGCCTTCGGATCAATCGCATCGGCCATCCGCTCGAAAAGGTGCTTGCGCCCCTCGGTGAACTGCTTGGCCTTCAAATGTTTGACCGCTGCAAGTTTGATAACTCCGCCATAGAGTCTCAACCCCAGATTATAGAGCCACATTCGGTAATTTGTTTAGAATATACTTGGGTTATACTTCCGTTTGCCCCGGCGCATATCGGGGCATATCAAGTCCCCAAAGGTAATACTTTTTTCGGGGATATCAAAATCGGATTGTCCTGCGCCGTTCACCAATGAAACTCCACGGCGTTTTCCACAAGGCACACGTCATACCTGCCGTCGGGCGAATACCCGACAGCAGCCAGATCGAACTGCACATCGCCACGCCACCCCGTCACCGCCAGATAAGCCTGTGCGGCACGGCGCAGTGCGCGTTGTTTTCGCAGCACCATCGCCTGTTCGGGAGTGGTCAGACCGTCCTTGCGCCGTGTCTTGACCTCGACAAAATGCAGACAGTCCGCCTTGCGTGCCACGATGTCGAGTTCGTAGCGACCCTCACGCCAGTTGCGCGCCTCGATCGCATACCCCTCCCGACACAGATAGTCGCAAGTCTCCGCCTCCCCCCGAAACCCTGTTTCAGAAGCAGTCGTCATCTTTTCGCCAATGAATCTTCCGGTAATCAGTCGTTGTCCTTCTCCTTGAGGTTGCGCATTTTCAACCAACACATGACGCAAAGAAAAGCAAACAGCACCGTCAGTACGGCCTTACCCACAAAATGAGAGGATCCCATCGGCGAATAAAACATTCCCGTACCGAAAATCAACATGCCGAAAAAGGAGAGCAGGGTCAGTACCCGCATTTTATTTTTCTGATCCATAATGCCAACATTATCTGAGAAAATAGTACAATCCACATTATTATGTATTTATACCTATTATTCCTCCCTATAATATAAGTCAGGCACGTGGTTAAAGCCCACAGGTCGATTAATACATTTTTATAATTAAACGAGCCGGTACCTATTTCCCAAATCATATCGCCCAAGATTACAATCAGGCTGATGATCACCATACATTGATAAAATGTACTGGAATAGATGTCGAATATATTTTTAAACAGGACTGATTTATCGTAAAAATGTTTTTCCATACGGCGGTTTCTTTTCGTGTCTTGCTTACGTTTAGTTGCTCTGTTTCAACTTCGACAGTTCCTTTTTACGGTTCTCTTTTTTAGGAATAAGCCGCGGCACGGGGCCGCGACTTATATTATATGGAATGGAATCCTTTTATTTGAGCAGGAACGAAAGATCGTCACCGGGCTGTACCTCGAACGTCTCGACGCCCTTCTTGAAGATACGCATCGGTTTCTTGCCGATCAACTCCAACTTGTCATCCACGTAGCGCAGCATACATCCCTCGCGAAGACCAGCCACCCAACGGCGCGGATTGGCCTGAATGTACTCTAAAATACGCTGTTCGCGCGTCTCGCCGGCGTGTCCCGAAGGATTGGCATCCATATAGTGAGGGTTGATCTGGAACTTGACGGCACCGATCGCCTTGAACGATTCGGGCTGCACGATGGGCATATCGTTGGTCGTGCAGATCGTCGGGCAGCAGACGTTGCTGCCGGCCGACCAGCCGACATAAGGCGTATTCTCCTTGATCTTACGCAACAGGACGGGCAGCAGTCCCTGCTCCTGCATCTTCTTCGACAGGGCAAACGTATTGCCGCCGCCGATGCAGAGTGCCTCGGCCTGACGGATCATTTTGGCGGGATTGGGCGAACGGTGGATCGAACGCACCTTGATGCCCAGTTCCGAAAAACGCTCCTGAACCCTACGCTCGTATTCTGCATAAGAATAAGTTACGGCCGCATAAGGCACAAAAACAATTTCCCTGACACCCTCAAGGAAACGACCAATCTCAGGCATCGGATAACGCAAATACTCCTCTCCGGCATTGGTCGAATTGGAGATCATTAAGAGTTTCATAATTAATTAGTTTATAGGTTATTATACTTCAAATTGTGCTAAATGTCGAAAAAATTAATAATAAATTTTTCGGGCGTTTTGTCAAAAGTAATAAAAAAAGTGTTACTTTTGCCCAGATCCATTTAGATTTTGAGTGTTTTCACTTAAAATTTGCAAGAGACAAACAAGACTATTTTAAATACATGTTTAACTAAAAATTTAAGATTATGGCAGATGTTCAATCTAAAGTTGTCGAGATTATCGTTGACAAACTCGGCGTTAAGGAGTCGGAAGTAGTACCCGAAGCCAGCTTCACCAACCACTTGGGCGCAGACTCGCTCGACACCGTAGAGCTGATCATGGAATTTGAGAAGGCTTTCGATATCACCATCCCCGATGAGGATGCAGAGAAGATCGGCACCGTTGGCGACGCGATCAAATATATCGAAGAGCACAAGAAATAATTAATCTTGATTTTTTCACAATCGAATTTAAGTTTTGAGTAATATGACTGAGAGAAGAGTAGTTGTAACCGGCATCGGAACCATCAATCCGATTGGCAACAATATTGAAGAGTTTTTCACAAATTTGGAGAATGGAGTCAGCGGAGGCTGTGCCATTACACACTTCGATACCGAAAAATTCAAAACCAAAATCGCTTGTGAAGTCAAGAATTACGATCCGAGCAAATACTTCGATCGCAAAGAGGTACGCAAATACGACCTCTTCACCCAGTATGCCCTCATCGCAGCCGAGCAGGCTGTCGATGATGCCGCCATCGACCTCGAAAAGATCGACAAGGAACAGGTGGGTGTGATCTGGAGTTCGGGTATCGGAGGACTCAAATCCTTCTTCGATGAATGTGTGGGCTTTGCCGAGGATGATAAAACGCCTCGGTTCAGCCCATTCTTTATCCCCCGCATGATCTCGGATATCGCCGCCGGCTTCATCGCCATGAAGTACGGTTTCATGGGACCCAACTATTGCTGTGTATCGGCTTGCTCGTCGTCGAACCACGGCCTGATCGACGCATTCGACGCCATCCGCTACGGCAAGGCCGACATGATAGTCGCAGGCGGTTCGGAGGCCGGTGTCAATGAACCTTCCGTAGGCGGTTTCAACGCCATGAAGGCTCTTTCGACCCGCAACGACGATCCCCGGCACGCTTCGCGCCCGTTCGACAAGGATCGCGACGGTTTCGTAATCGGTGAAGGTGCCGGTGCATTGGTGCTTGAGGAACTCGAACACGCCAAAGCCCGTGGTGCCAAGATCTATTGCGAGATCGTAGGTGGCGGCGCATCGGCCGATGCCTACCACTTCACCGCGCCCCATCCCGAAGGAAAGGGTGCCATCAAATCAATGCGCGACGCATTGAAAGATGCCAAAATCAATCCCGAAGACATCGACTACATCAACGTACACGGCACTTCGACGCCCGCCGGCGACCTTCCCGAACTGAAGGCCATCAAGGATCTGTGGGGTGACAAGGTATATGATGTAAACATCTCTTCGACCAAATCAATGACCGGACACCTGCTCGGTGCAGCCGGAGCCGTAGAGGCTATCGCCTGCGTCTTCGCAATCACCCACGGCACGGTACCTCCGACCATCAACTGCGAGAATCTCGACCCCGAAATCGACTCGAAACTGAACCTGACGCTGGGTAAAGCCCAGAAACGCGACGTGAAATATGCACTGAGCAATACGTTCGGCTTCGGCGGACACAACGCAACGGTCATTTTCCGCAAATACTAAAAAATTATCACGATCTGATGTGGGATTTTCTATTACGCCCCATTAAAAGACACTACGGTCAGGATCGCGATTATTACAAGATTGTCGATGATATGTTCGGATTCATTCCGCATAACATCGAACTATACAAGCTGGCTTTGATTCACAAGTCAGCTTCTTTAGTTTTGGAAGACGGCAGAACGATCAACAACGAACGCCTCGAATTTTTGGGCGATGCCGTGATCGAAACAGTTACTTCCGACTACTTGTTCATCGAATATTCCGACCGTGACGAGGGCTTTTTGACGCAAATGCGCTCCAGAATCGTCTCGCGGCAGTCGCTCAATGCACTGGCCGTGGAGTTAGGTCTGGACAAACATGTGATCTCCAATTCGGCGGCCACCGTAACCCAGAAACACATCTACGGCGATGCCTTCGAAGCGATGATGGGTGCCGTGTATCTGGATCAGGGCTATGAGTTTGTCAATCGGCTGTTGATCAACAAACTCTACTACGAACACCTCAATCTGGACAATCTGACCCATTCCGAAACCGACTACAAAAGTCGCCTGATCGAATGGTGTCAGAAAAATCACCACCGCATCGAATTTCGCACGGAACACGACAAGGGTTATTCGGCAGTGCATCCCGTGTTTGTATCGACGGTGCTGATCGACGGCATGGAGACGGGACGCGGCACGGGCGACTCGAAGAAGATCGCCGAGCAACAAGCCGCCCAATCCGTGGCGGGACATTTCAGCGACGAGGCATGTGCCGACATCCTCGACAAGATGGACCGCATCGCCCGCTAAAAGGAGCAAAGAGGCAAAACAAGGAGGATCGGAAACCATCCGGCAAGCGGACAGAGAAAAGGCCGAGTGACCGGAAAGGTCGAGCAAGAAGCAAAGAGAAGGGCGAGGGACACGGGAAACTCTCGATTGTCGCCCGATTTTACGGCGACTCCCGCAACGCGGAAATATTTGTCACATCCGATACGGGCAACAGCCAGACAAAACGGCTCAACGACACGACAACCGCCCGATGCGCAGCAAACCGAAGAGCGCGTGAAAACTGCCCGTAATCGAGACCAAGTTATACCCTGCAAACCTCTTTTGCAGGACAACTTTTCCCACAAGACAGCCCCGCCCCACGACTTATCAAGGACACAAAGGGAAACGACTTCCGAGTTGTTTCCCTTTTTCCATCGGAGAGGCGGGAATTTATCGGAACTTTTTCGTAATTTTACAGCAACCAACAACCCCGGACATGAATCTTCTGATCAGCAAACTCGCCAATCGCGGAGCCGATGCCCTCACGGATCGGGAACTGCTGACGCTCCTTCTGGATGACGAGACGCTTGCGGATGCGCTCATCGAGGAGTGTCACGGCGCACTCGGCAAACTGGCCGACAAGGAAACCCCGCGTCTGCGTATGGTGGGCGGTATGGGACTTCGCCGTGCCGTCGTTCTGGAAGCCGCCCTCGAATTGGGACGTCGTGTCGCCGTCGAAAAAACCAAACAAACCAATGTGATCAACGGCACACAGGACATTGTACGCATTTTCAAACCCCAATTGGCTGGCTTATCCCACGAAGAGTGCTGGACGTTGTTTCTGACCTCTTCAAACCGTATAATCGACCGTATGCGCGTCAGTCAGGGCGGTGTGCAGGCCACGGTGGTCGATCACCGACTGATCATCAAACGCGCACTGGAACTTTTGGCCGCACAAATCGTCCTCGTCCACAACCACCCGTCGGGTGCCGCCCTCGCAAGCCGTCAGGACATCACGATGACCGAACGCGTCCGCCAAGCCGCCGACCTGTTCGACATCCGCCTCTTGGATCATATCATCATCTCGCGCGAAGGCGACTATTCGTTTCGCCGCGAAGGTTTGTTAAAATAGGATTTCCGGGAAGGGAAAAGCCAGAATCCGCACCGAAAACCGTCTCTGAATCAATAAATCTTTCCCGCAGAAACAACCTGCAACGACAAAAAATAAGGCGGTCGCACATCGTGCGACCGCCTTGTTTGCTTAATCCGGAAAATTATTTCTCTTTCACATAGATATTTGCCAGACCGGGATAGTCGGGAGCAACGCATACGAAGCAACCCATACCCGCTGCACAACTCATATCGGGGTTATAACCCAAGTAGTTGGTACCACCCTCCGTACGGGCACCGTACAACTTACCTTTATCATCGAGTTGCAGATAAGCACCGTCGGCAGCCCAGCCCGTCGGTTTAGAATCCTCGACACCGGCCATACCGCCATTCGAACGGATTACGAAATAGTAACCAAACTGATCAGTCAGGCAAATAAAACCTTCATGAGCGGCATCTCCTTCAACAACCTTCAACACACAAGGAGCATTGGTGATTTCACCGTTGGTTACGGTAATGGGAGCCGTCCAATTATCGGCACCCCATTCACCGGTGAACGACTTGAAGCACTTGGTGTTACCGGAGTCTGTGATTACAATCTCGTCACCGACTTGCAATTTATAGCCGGAAGTTACGAGTTTGAACACACCCGTCGGTTCGGGAGTGGGTTCGGGATTAGGTTCGGGATTAGGTTCGGGATTACTGCCGCTTGCAAGGATCGTCAGCGGAACGATCACCTTGTCACCGACAACCGTGTGATTGAACATATGCTCTGCCCAAACCTCCACGCTGATACCGGTGATTTCCTTGCCGGTCGTGTTGGGGTGCGAAGTGAGGATGATATCACCATCCAAATTGTAGTTCTGCCATTCCACAACAGGATCATCAAAGTAAGTGCGCGAATCGTCACCGACCAGAGCATACTTCAAGACATTCATACCGCCAAGAAGCAGTTTGACGTGCAGTTTCTGCGTTGTACCTTCGGCTGCGAAACCGGGCATCGGCTGGGGCGAAACCTCGACAGATTTAGAAGCATCGGGAGCAGCCCCCTGAGTAACCTTGACGGTCTTGCTCAAGAAGCCGTCATACGACGAGAAGGTGATGCGACCGACACGCTCTTCGGCTTTGTCGTTGGGATCAATCTTGAAACCGAACTTCGTCACCTCCATGGCACGGGTAGGATCTTTCTGCTCACGCTGGTGGATCCATGCGCAGTCGGTCTCGATCTGCAACTTGAAGTTATGACGAACAGCGATCCAAATCTCATCACCGCTATGCAGTGCGGTGTACTGGGTCTTATCAATGAACAGACCCGGCATACCCGACTGCACGATGAGTACCTCGTGTTTGCGACCGCTCTCCTTGGCAATGAAGATGATGCGTGCCTGACGATCGGCATTGTCGGGCTCGTAGTTGGCCTCGGCCTTGAAGCGAATATCGGTCTCGCTGATACCGCGGCTGGCAATGCGCTGAATCCAGTTGCAATCAATGGCGACATCGAACTCCACGTTATGCTGCAATTTGATCGAGAACTCCTGCTCCTCGTGCGAGATGTTCACCTGCTGCGGGCAATCGAGGGCGATGTTTGCCTCCTGATGAATCATCACTTCCTGCTTGAGGGCGGGATTACCGCGACATACGAATACCATCTGTGCATCACGGGGATCACCGGTGGTGTTGGGGGCGATCACGAAGGTAATCATCTTCTCGGCCAGTGCGCGGGTTGCGGGCTCTTCCTTTCGGGTGATCCAGTCGCAGTTGATGTTCACGTCGAACTCCACGTTGTGAACGACCTTCAGGGTCAGTTCTTCGCCGTCACCCGATACGGTATATTCGCCCGGAGCGACCACGATGGTAGGCTCTTCGTATTTGCGCTCCTGCGTAACCTTTACGACCTGCTTCATGGCTCCGTCCTTCGAGGTGAAGGTGATCTTGCCGACACGGTCCGACTCACCTTCGTAAGCGGCAACGACAAACGTCAGATCCTCTTCGACATAGGCACGCGAACCCTTCTGCGAGATCCAGTCGGCATCAATCGTCACGTCGAAATCGACGTTGTGACCGACCTTAACCACGATCTCACCGCCTTCCGCGCCGATCTCATAGTTGGACTTGGCGACAACCAGAGCGTTCTTCTCAACCTGCGAAACCTTGATGGTCTGCATACCCTTGTTATCGTCGGTCTTCAGTACGATTTTGCCCTCACGAGCCTCGCCTGCTTCGTTGGCGGCGGCCTTTACCGTCATTTTGATGTCACCTGCTTCGCCCGATGCAGGTTCTACACTCAGCCATTCGGCCTTCTCGATCACGGCCGACCAAGCCATATTCGAGTTGAACGCCACGGTCTTCGATCCTGCCTCGGCGTTGAACACGAGGTCGGTCTCACCGTTCACGGTAATCACACCGTCGGTCGCTCCGGGAGTCGGAGGGGTCGGGGGTGTGGGAGGAACCACTTCATCATCGTCGCTACACGAGGCGATAAAGCCTGCACAAAGCAACGAAAGCATCAAATAAGCTAATTTTCTCATAGTTTTTTAATTTAGGGTTGGTATTTCTATTTTATTAATATTTTATAATTATTTGCCGTTTTTAAAGATTTTCACCCGAAGAGGCAAAGGCAAATATATATTTTTTTCGCAATCTTCTACATTTTTTCCCGTTTTTATTTTCATTTTACTTGTTCAAAAATATTTTTTCACTAAAAAAGCCACTCAAAACACCTTTCGGAATAATTCATCGGGCAAAAGAGGCTTTTGTCGTCAAAAATTCCTATATTTGCGAGTTATACTATATATATGCTCGAAAAATTAGCCAAACAAACCGCCATCTACGGCATCAGTACCATCGTGGTACGCTTCCTGAGTTACTTGCTCACACCCTACTACACCCGTATTTTCGAGCAGGGGGTCTATGGAATCGTCACCGATGTCTATGCGCTGGTGCCCTTGGCTCTGACCCTCCTGACGATGGGTATGGAGTCGAGTTATTTCCGCTTTTCGGCAAAGGCCGACGAGGCGGGCGGCGACGTCGTGGGAGCAAAGCGCAAACTCTTTGCCACAACGTGGGGCATAACTTCGCTGGCCGCACTGTTTTTTGCGGCGGCGGTCGTCTTGTTCCGCGAACCCCTCTCCGCCGTCATGGGCAAGGCGTATGTACCCCACCCGATGTATGTCGTCCTCGTCGGACTGATCATCCTGTTCGATGTGGCGGGGTGTATCCCCTTCTCGCGCCTCAGGGAACAGGGTCGCGCCCAAACCTTCGTGGGGATCAAGACGCTCAACGTCCTTCTGAACGTGGGCATCGCCATTGCATTCGGTTTTGCGGGGTTATACCGATCGGATTTCGGCGTGGGCTGGGTCTTTGTCGCAAACCTGATCGCCAGCGTGGTGACCTTCCTCGTGATTCTGCGTACGACCGATCACGTCATCCCGCACATTGACCGCCGTCTGTTGGGACGCATCCTCGTCTATTCGATGCCGCTTCTGATCGGCGGACTGGCAGGTACCGCCAACGAGTTCCTCGACCGACAACTCATCAAATACCTCATCCCCGACGGCAGCGACCCGATGGCGCAATTGGGCATCTACGGTGCAATCACCAAGATCGCCGTGGTGATGATGCTCTTCTACCAGATGTACCGTCTGGCTGCCGAGCCGTTCTTCCTGTCGAACTTCAAGAAGAGCGACTTCGTGGAGATGAACGCCGCCGCCCTGAAATACTACGTGATGGCCTCGATGGTCATTTTCTTGGGCATCGCCCTCTTCCGCGACCTTTTCGCACTGATCGTCGGGCGTAATTTCCGCGAGGGTATTTACATCCTGCCCGTGGTGCTCGGAGCAAACATTCTTGCGGGCGTATGGCTCAACCTCTCGTTCTGGTACAAACGGGAGGAGCGCACCTCGCTTGCCATCGTGGTGACGGGTTGCGGTCTTGTCGCCATGTTTGTGGCGGGTCGGATTCTGATCCCTCTGTTCGGCTACTTCGGTGCGGCATGGACACGTCTGGCGAGCGAAACCGCGATGGTCGCCGTCAGTTGGTGGCTCAACCGCCGCTATTTCCCCACACCCTACGCATGGAAACGCATGGGCGAATATGTTGTCGTGGCACTCGGCTTGTTCTACGCATGCGAGTTCACGGGACGCTGTACGGACAATGTTTTTCTCGTTTATTCGTTTAATATGCTGGCATTTGCGGGTTATCTGACCTATCTCGTGGGCAGGGAACACATCGACGTCGGGGCTCTGATCCGCTCGGCACTCAAAAGAAAATAACGACATGCAGTTCAAGGACATCATCGGTCAGGAGGAGTTGAAACGACACCTCGTGCACGCCGTCGATACGGGGCGCATCAGTCACGCGCAACTCTTCTCAGGCAGTGCCGGAGCGGGCAGTCTCGCGCTGGCGGTTGCCTATGTGCAGTACCTGTGCTGCACGCACCGTCACGACGGCGATTCGTGCGGCGAATGTCCTTCGTGTCGTCAGATCAGCCAGTTGGCACACCCCGACCTCCACATGGTCTTTCCGGTGAACCGTCAGGGCAAGAAATCGACCGATGTGATGCTCAGCGACCAGTTCATGGGTCAGTTCCGCGAACTGTTCACCGAAACGGGCGGTTACTTCTCGCCCCACGAGTGGTACGCGCGGCTCGACCTCGGCAAGACGCTCAAAGGAGTGATCTCGGCGGGTGAGGCCGACGAAATCATCCGCAAACTCTCGTTCAAGAGTTTCGAGTCGGAGTACAAGGTCATCCTCATGTGGCTGCCCGAAACGATGATCGAGGTGGCGGAGAACAAACTGCTGAAAATCCTCGAAGAGCCGTGGGAACACACGTTGTTCGTGTTGGTGTCGGAGCAGTCCGACCTGCTGTTGCCGACGATTCTTTCGCGCACGCAGGAGGTCAGCGTCCCGCGCATCACGCCCGAAGTGTTGCAACGCTATGCCGCGGAACACGGCGTGCGGGATGCGGAACAGAACCGTATATTGTCACGACTGGCGGCGGGTGATATTCTGCGTCTGAAGCAACTGATCAAAGGCGAGGATGACACGGAACGACAGGAGAATTTCGAGTTGTTCTGCCGACTGATGCGTCTGAGTTACAACGACAGACACCTCGAACTGATCACTTGGGCGGAGGATGTCGCCCGTCTGACGCGCGAACAGCAGCGTTCGTTCCTTCGCAACGCCCTGCGTCTGTTGCGCGAGAGTTTCATGCTCCATTCGGGCATCCCGCAGGTGGGTTACCTCTGGGGCGAGGAACTGAAATTCTGCACCAACTTTGCCCCCTTTGTCGGGGCGCGAAACATAGAACCCCTGTCGGATGAGATCGAACGCGCAATGAGTCAGATCACGCAAAACGGCAATCCGACCATCGTATTCACCCATTTTGCTCTTGCCGTGAGCAAAATGATCAAACATTTGTAGCATTATGGCACGTGTGATATTGTTGTTAGGCGGAAATCTGGGTCAGATGAAGCAGACGCTTCATGCCGCCCAGCGTTTGATCAACGCCCGCATCGGAGCCGTTCTGCGCTGTTCGCACCGCTACGAGTCGAAAGCGTGGGGATTCGAATCCGAAAAGATGTTCTCGAATCAGGCCGTGGAGATCACCACAGACCTCCGACCCGAAGAGATCCTTCTGGAGATCCACTCCATCGAGCACGAACTGGGACGCGACCGCAAGGCGGAGGCCGGCGAAAAGGCCGCAACGGGTGTCCGTTACACCTCGCGCACGATCGACATCGACATCATGTTCTACGACGACGAGATCATCTCGACTCCCGATCTGGAGATTCCCCACCCGCGGATGGGCGAACGCGAATTTGCCCTCGTGCCGCTGTGCGAGATTGCCCGCGACCGCATCCATCCCGTGACGGGAAAGACCCTGCGCGAAATGCTCGACGAATTGAAAACAAAAAACCCAAAATACGAAAACAAGTGAAATTGAGATTCCTATACTGTATGCTGGCCGCGATGTTGTTCTCAGGCTGTCTGAAAGACAACTCCACCGCAACCACCTATGTGCTGAAACCCTTTGTGCAGGCCAAATCGGTCGATCAGCCCGAACCGCTCGAAGGCATCCGCCTCTACACCTATGCGGTCGATACGACTTCGTGGCAGATACTCTCGTATGACGATGCCTTGGCAGGCGTGATCACCTCGAAACAGAACCCTCAGGAACAGCAGAGCGAACCCGCCGCTGTCGGTACGCCCTATCAGTTTACGGGAACGGCCGAGGACGGTACGTCCGCGGAGGCTGTCGGATGGTTGCAGATGCCCATCTCGCGTCAGCCACAGATGGTCGTGGCGGTCGATCCTTCGTCCCGCCTTTTTGCCTACACGATGCAGGAGAGCGTGCTGAACGTGCCTTTCCTCTACGTTTCGCTGACCTTCACCCCCTACAAGGAGGGTCGTTGCTACAAGTCGGGCAAATGGGTGCTCCGCAACGATTTCTACAATCCGCCCGCCAAACTCAAGGCTTATGTCGATCCCAAATTCAAGACAACGCCAGAGGCTGCCGAGGAGCATTATGCCAACGGTCAGATCAAGATCTATGCCTATGCCGCCGATACGACCGACTGGAAGATCAAGTCCTACGAGGACGCATGGGCATCGCGCATCACGCTCAAACGCGACGAGCGTCAGCAGCGCGACGAACCCAACTTCATCGGCTATGCGGAGGAAAACGGCAAATACGGCATGACGATCAACTCGACGCCCATCATGCTCGTGGCGGTCGATCGCGTCAATAAAATTTACGCCTACACGAAGCAGACACCCGATTTGGAGGGTGAAGAACCCACTTGGAACATCCTCTTCAGCCTGTGGCCGGAGGAGTGGATCCGCGAGGAGAACGGCTGGACGATCATCAACGAGAAATTCTCGCCCGAAAACCAGAAACCCGATCCCGAACCGGAGCCCGAACCCGAACCCGAAATTCCCGATCCGAATACCGACAAGCAGTAATTTAAACCCAAACCGATGACACGCAACAAACGACATATCCTTCACATCGTGCGCACGCTTCTGGCCGTAGTTTTCCTGTCGGCCTTTCTGACCCGTTGCGCCCACATGTTAAGTCCCACGGGGGGCCCGATCGACACCCTCCCGCCCGTCATCGTGGCGATGACGCCCGACAATTTCACGAAAAACCGTCCGCTGACCAAACACGAAAAGATCTACATCGAATTTAACGAGTTCGTGCAGTTGAAGGACCAGCAGAAGGAGTTCTACACCTCGCCCGCCATGAAAAAGAAACCGCTGCTCACATTGCGCGGTCGCGGGATTGTCGTCCAGTTGCGCGACACGTTGGAGCCGAACACCACCTATGCCCTGAATTTCGGCGGTTCGGTGCGCGACAACAACGAAGGTAATCCTCTCTTCTCGATGCGTTATGTCTTCTCGACGGGCAACGAGATCGACTCGATGTATATGTCGGGCTACACCGCCGACAGTTACAAGGCCGACTCCGTGCCAAAGAGTTTCATCTGGTTCTTCCCCGCCGATTCGGTGGAGGACAAACCCGAATACGATTCGACGATCTTCAAATACAAACCTGCGGTAATCGCCCGTGCCGAGACCAACGGCATTTTCATCGCGCAGAACCTCAAGCCGATCGACTACCGCGTCTATGCCGTGCAGGACAAGAACGACAACCAGCTCTACGAGCCGGGAACCGATCAGGTGGGATTCATCGAAGGTCGCTACAACCCCGCGAAATTGCCCGACTTCTCGATCTGGTATGATTCGCTGCGCCGTTACGTGTCGGCCGAGCCGCAACTCTACATCCGCATGTTCACCGACAAGGCCTTCCGCCGTCAGATGCTCTCCGAGCAGCAGCGTCCCATGCAGCACAAGGCCCTGCTCTACTTCTCGTCGGCACATCCCCGGATCGAGTCGATCCATTTCGACAGCATCCCCGACGATCATGTGATCATCGACCCCCAGACCGAGGGACGCGACACGATCGCCCTGTGGTTCAACCACCCCTCGAAACTGCTGCCCGACACCATTCGCGGTAAGATCACCTACATGAAGCACGACACGCTGAACGTGCTTCAGAAAGTCACCGAAAATCTGAAACTGCCGTGGAAACTCGTCGAGTCGAAGCAGGAGGAAAAGGAACGCAAACGCATCGAGGAGGAGAAAAAGAAAGCCGAGGCCGAAGGACGCGAATACAAAAACCCGCTGGAGAAGAATCCCTTCGAGATCAAGTTCCCCACATCGGGCGAGATCAATCCCGAAAAATACCTCGAAGCGGAATTTGACCATCCGCTCGTCAAGATCGACTCGGCAGCCATCTCGCTGGTGGAGGTCGATGGGAAATCGGGGGCGGAGCAACCCCTCGCGGTGCATTTTGTGCGCGACACCGCCAAAATGCTGCGCTGGGAGGTGCGTGCCGCATGGAAACCCAAAGCCAAATACAAACTGACGATCCCCGCAGGCGCACTGACCAATGCCGCCGGATTCCGGAACGATTCGATTTCGGGCGAATACACCGCCTACGATCCCGAAAAGTTCGCCATCGTGAAACTCCACGTCAAGGGTCGCGCCGATGCCACGAAATACATCATCCAGCTGACCGATGCCTCGAACCGTGTCCAGCAGGAGCGTCGGGACGTCTCGTCGGGCGACGTGCAGTTCAACTACGTCTCACCGGGCGAAATCAAATTCCGCATCATCGAGGACAAGAACGCCAACGGCAAGTGGGATACGGGAAATGTCGTCGAACGCCGCATGCCCGAACGTGCCGAATTTTACATCAACGAAAATGCCGAAGAGGTCTTCTCCACGAAAGCCAACTGGGAGGTCGAAGTGACGATGGATCTCGAAAAACTATTCGCTCCCGTGACGATGCAGTCGCTGCAACGCATGTTGGACGAAAGAGAAGTGCAACGCTTGAAGAAAGAAGCCGAGCGTCTTGCCAAAGAAGGTCCCAAGAAGAATCGTGAACGCGAACGCATGGAACGCCAGCAGCGCGACCGTAACTTCGGTTCGGCAGGCAATATGTTCGACCGCCGATAAAACGCACATTTTTGACATGAAACGAAAACTCATTCTATTTACACTGACGCTCTTCGCCCTGTTGCGGGTCGGAGAAGCCGCCGCACAGCATACCCTCGGTTTCACGGCGGGTTACGGACTTTCGACCGCACGCCTGAAACCCGAAGAGGAGATGAAAGGTCTTTGGGACAGTTACGCGGTGGGACTTACGTGGCGACATTACAGCCGTTCGCGCATCGTGGGCGGTTTCGGTATCGACCTTGAGTTCATGAACCGCGGCTTTTCCTATGCCAAGAACTCCCACTATACGGACGATCCTTCGGAGTATCTCTACTACACGCGTCACGTCAAGTCGATCGTGATGCCCGTGGTGTGGCAGCCCCACTTCTACATGCTGCACAACCGCCTGCGTTTCTACCTCGAAGCCGCCGCCACCTTTTCCTACAACCTCTCCTCGACCTACGAGAACGAGTATGCCCGCGACATCGACAAGCGTCCCGACTGGAAGGGCGACTACCATTTCCGCCTCACGCGCGACAACCGCTGGGGCTACGGACTTGCGGGCGGTGCGGGTCTTGCGTTTCTGATCAAACGCTACGAGATCAACATCCGCGCCCGATACTATTTCGGATTTTCGGATATTGTCCGCAACCGCAGCAAATACAACGACAACCTCAACGACAACTCGTCGGAGAACCCCTTCCGTCTGACGCCGCTCAAATCGCCACTCGACAACTTCATCATCTCGATCGGTGTAAGTTACCGCTTCAACAAGGCGGGATTCGACGAATGGAAACCGCGCCGCAAACGCGAAAAAAACACCGAAGTATTCAAATACGCACTTTAAACAAGAATAACCATGGAAACAACACGTCAGCAAAAAATTGCCAAACAGATCCAGAAGGATATGGCCGAGATCCTGCAAAAGGAAGCCCCCGAAGTCGTTCGGGGTTCGCTGGTGACCGTCACCGCCGTGCGCGTTTCACCCGATTTCGCATACGCCAAAATCTATGTCAGCGTCTTCCCGTTCGACCATTGCGATGCGGTGATGGCCTCTTTGGACAAACACATGCGCCAGTTGCGCGGTCTGCTGGGCAACCGCATCCGCAATCAGGTGAAGAACATCCCCGAAATTCAGTTCTTCTTGGACGACTCGCTCGAATACATCGAACAAATCGACAACGCTCTGAAGAAATAAACGCTTCATGCTCGCCCGCATCTTCGCCAAACGTTATCTGTTCTCGTCCCGGTCCCGATCGGTCGTCAATCTGATTTCGGGACTGAGCGTGATCTCCGTAGCCGTACCCGTGGCGGCGATGATCATCTTGATGTCGGTCTTCAACGGCTTCGAACAACTCGCCGCAGGTGTCTGCTCCGCCATCGACGCCCCGCTGACCGTAACGCCCCGAAAAGGAGGGACATTCCGTGAGGAGGAACTCCCCGTGGACAGGATCCGCAACCTGCGGGGCGTGGAAGCCGCCTCGCTCTTTCTGGAGCAGGGCATCCTTCTGGAACACGAAGGACGGCAGGCCGCTGCCGTTTTGCGCGGTGTGGAGGACGACTACGAACGGGTACTCCCGATGGAGGATTACATCTCGGCGGGGCGTTGGAAGGTGAGGACGGGCGATTTCGACCGCATCGTCCTCGGACAGGCGATGGCGATACAACTGGGCATCCGCACACTGTCGGACAGCGAGGTCTCGACCTATGCCGTACGCCGGAAATCGTTCTCCTCGCTCTTGCCGTTCGAGAACTTCACGCGCCGAAAGATCGCCCTCGGAGGGATCTATACCCTCGATTTGGAGACCGAACAGACCTATGTCTTCTCGTCACTGCGTTATGCCCGCGAACTGCTCCGCTACGACGGCCGTGCCTCGGCTCTTGTCCTCCGCGTCCGCCGTGGCGACACAGATCGGGTACAAAAGGAGGTGCAGGAGTTGGCAGGCGAAGGATTCAAGATCGAAACCCGCGAACAACTCAAGGCCTCGTTCTACCGCATCATGAAGTTGGAAAAATGGGGGATCTTCCTGATTGCCCTTCTGGTGCTTCTGATCGCCTCGTTCTCGATTGTGGGGGCATTGGCAATGCTGATCGTCGAGAAACGGCAGGATATTGCCACCCTGCGCGCCTTGGGTGCCGACACACGGCTGATCCGGCGCATCTTCCTTATGGAGGGGCTTTTGATCTGCGCGTGGGGAGGGCTTATCGGAATGGCGGCCGGTGTGGGACTTACGCTCCTGCAACAAACCTTCGGATGGATCGAGATCCCTGCCGAGACGTTCCTTGTGAAGAGTTATCCCGTGATTTTCCGCGCGGACGACCTTGTGATTATACTCGTTTCGTCGGCCGCCATCGGATATACGCTGTCGATGGCAACCGCACGCAACATGATAAAGTCGAAATTATGAACACAAACCGCATTATCACCCTGATTTCCGTCCTGCTGCTTTTGGCGGGATTCTCCTCGTGTCGGAAACGCACGGTCATCCCCGACCGCGAGTTGGCCGACATCTTCCACGACATCTTTCTGGCCAACGCCTATACCGCCTCGGACATCAATCGTTTCCGACTCGATTCGCTGAACATCTACGAACCAATCCTGAAGGATCACGGTTACTCGATCGAGGATGTGCAATATACGATCGGCAACTTCTCGAAACGCAAGAGTGCCCGTATCGGCGATGTGGTGGAGGTCGCCATTGCCCGTCTGGAGCAGGAGAGCGAATTTTACAAGCGCGAGGTGTCGATCCTCGACACGATCAACAATGTGGCACAGCGTACCTTTTCACACACGATTTTCGCCGACACGCTGATCCGTGTGGGACGACTGAAGGATACGGCGCGGTTGAAGATGGATTTCGATTTGATGCCCGGCGAATATACCCTTTCGCTCGATTACGAGATCGACTCGCTCGACCAGAACGAAAAGCAGGGACTGCGCGCCAACGTGTGGGTCGAACGCCACAACAAACAGCGTGCATTTGTCTATAACATCTCACTCATGCGCGGAGACAGAGAGCATTTCCGCCGTCGTTTCACCGCCGACACGACCCACAAGACACTTCATTTCGATTTCCTGCACTTCAGCGGCAAACCGAAACGCCCCTCCGTCACCATCCGCAACATGAAACTCGAATTTAAACCGCCGGTCGAACCCGCCGTGGACAGCCTGTTCGAGAAGCAGTTGAATTTCCGTATTTTCACCGATGAATTTTTCGCACCCTTCCGCCCCAAGACGGACAGCCTCCCATCTCGCGTGGACGGGGAGTAGGTTCGTCCGCAATCCGCTTCTGACGCTCTCCGAAGAGGGGGAAATCCTCTCGATCGAGGAGTGCGGGGAGGTTGATCGGATGGCGTGCACGGAATTTTACGCGGGAATCACCGTAGGACATTTTCCACGGGATTACCGCGAGGCATTTTCCCGAATGATGGAACGAACGGATACCCCGCTGGAAGATCTTTTGCGGGAATTTACCGATCCCCACGGGATCACGGTCGTGATTTCGGGAGCGGATTATGCGGCGATGCGTCTTACCTGCAAGGCGCAGATCCGCCGCCTTTAAGCCTTGTTCATCAAAGGAAGATGCTCTTCGAGGGTCTTGCGCAGATGCGCACGATCCAAGTGGGTATAAATTTCGGTCGTGAGGATGCTCTCGTGGCCGAGCAGTTCCTGCACCTGTCGGATGTCCGCACCGCCCTCCAAAAGATGGGTGGCAAACGAATGACGGAAGGTGTGGGGCGATACGGATTTGTCGATGCCCGCCATGGCGGCCGCCCGTTTGATGATCGTGAAAATCATCACGCGCGAGAGTTTGCGCCCGTTGCGGTTCAGAAACAAGATCTCCTCGCCCGCGCGCGCGGGTTTCCGCAACTCCAAATAGTGACGGATGCGTCGTTTGGCGGCATCGCTCACGGGCACAAGCCGTTGTTTGTCGCCCTTTCCCACCACACGCAGGTAGCCTTCCCCGAAAAACAGATCGGAAATCCGCAGGTCGGTCAGTTCCGACACGCGCAATCCGCACGAATACAACACCTCCAGCACCGCCGCGTTGCGAACGCCGCGTTCGGGGTCTTCGCTCTCGGCGGCTGCGATCATGCGGTCGATCTCCTCGACCGACAACACATCGGGAAGCGAGCGGCCGATCTTGGGCGTGGCAATAAATTCGGCAGGCGAACGGCCGATACGATCGTTCACAAGCAGGTATTCGCAAAGGCTGCGTATGGAACTCAGTTCGCGTGCCTCGGATCGTTTGGTCTGCCCCTCCTCGTAGAGCCTCGAAAGATAAGCCTCAATATTCTCCTTTCGGATTTTACACGGATCCGTAACCCCGCGCTCCATACAGAACGCCGCAAAACGCTCCAAGTCTCCCGAATAGGACTGAATCGTGTTGTGCGAGAGGTTTTTCCCGAAGCGGATGTAGGTCTTGTAACCCGCAAGGATTTCCTGCCATTTTTTGGAGGTTTCGCTCATCGTATTTATCTTTGGAAGATTATCATTAACTTTGCGTGTGATCGGGAAACGCCGATCGCACAGGCGAAGATACGAAATTTTACGGACATGAATTACACGGCACTCAACATACCCTGCACGGAGGATCTTTCGGAGATCCTCACAGCCGAACTCGGCGACTATCCCTTTGAATCGTTTCTGTGGGAGGACGGCACGCTGAAATCCTACATTCAGACCTCGAATCTTGAGGAACTCGACAAAAAGGAACTTTCCGCACTGATGGCACGTTACAACGTGAAGGGCACTTACGAGGAGATCCCCACCGAGAACTGGAACGCCCAATGGGAAGAACACGACTTCACGCCGGTCGATGTGGACGGCCGCCTGCGCATCCGCGCCCCGCATCACAAACCTGCCCCCGAAGGGGAATGCGAAGTGGTGTTGCGTCCGTGGATGTCGTTCGGATCGGGGCATCACGCCACCACGTGGATGATGTCGCGCGAGACGATGGATCTCAGGGTGGAGGGACGCACGGGACTGGACATCGGTTGCGGAACTGGCGTATTGGCGATCGTCGCCGCCAAATGTGGCGCACGTCACACGGATGCCGTCGATATTGACGACGTGTGTGTGGAGAGTTGCCGCGAAAACATCGCGCTGAACGGGGTCGAAGAGCGCATCACACCGATCTTGGGGGATATTTCGGTTGTCGGCGACCGTCATTACGATTTTATTTTAGCCAACATTCACCGCAACATTCTGATCAATCAGATGGAGATCTCGGCGCGTCTTTTGAGCGAGGGAGGGGATCTTCTGATGAGCGGATTTTTAGAAGAGGACGTTCCCGCCATCCTTGCCTCTGCCGCCGAATGCGGTTTAAAGCACATCTCCACCCGTTCGCGCGAGGGTTGGCAGTTGGTTCACGTGCGCAAATAATGGGCGGACTGAGAAAATACTACAAGGCACGCGGCATCGTCCTCCATACGTTGAAATATGGCGATTCGTCGCTGGTCGTGCATCTTCTGACCGACGAACGCGGACGGCAGAGTTACATGGTGCAGGGCGTGCGCAGTCGTTCGGGACGCGGTTCGAAGATGGGGCTTTTCCAGCCCGTGTTCCCCGTGGAACTCGAAGGGGCGGAGACGGCTCACGGCGAAATGCACCGTTTCCGTGAGGTGCGGGCAGGATTTGCTTTGCAGTCCATTCCGTTTGACGTGCGCAAATCGACCCTTGCCCTGTTCATGGCCGAGGTACTCTATCGTCTGGTACGCGAATGCGAACCCAACAGGGAATTGTTCGAGTTCGTGTGGCAGAGTGTGGAGGCACTCGATGCGCTGGAGGACGGAGTTGCCGATTTCCACCTCTGGTTCATGGCCAATCTGAGCCGTTACTTAGGGTTCTGTCCCGGCAACGAATACCGCGAAGGGGCGTGGTTCGACATCAAGGAGGGACTTTACGTCAGCGAGAAACCGAGCCATCCCTGCATCATGGATCGTTCGTGCAGTCTGATTTTGGACACGATGCTCGAAAACGGCACCGAAATCTTGGGCAGCATGCCTCTGAACCGCCAAAACCGCCGCGATTTTCTCAACGCCATGCTTGTTTATTTCGGCTACCACCTCGATGCCGTGGGTTCGGTACAGTCGATACGCATCCTTCAAGAGGTATTTTAACCGTTCTGCAACTATTTTACGCAAAAAAAGATCGGCGACAGGTTTCAACCTGTCGCTTTTTATCGGTTTTTTAGGTGTTTTCGCTTATTGACAACCGAGTGCATTATCCGTACTTTTGCACTCGTAACATAAAATCAATCCCAAACAACAAATATGAAATACATTTTTACACTGCTCTCCCTTTTGATGATATGTCCCCTGTTTGCACAGGAAAACACACCCGCCCCGTCCCTCGAAGAACTCGCCGCAAAGATCGGGCGTCTGGAGAAAAATGCCGAGCGCATGGAAAAGCGTGCGGAGCGTTGGGACAAAATCGCAAAACATCTGCCCGAAATTTCGGGTTACATCCAACTCCTGTTCGACTGGAACGAAGATAAAACCGATTTCTCGATCAAACGCGCCCGTCTGAATCTCCAAGGCGACCTGCTCAAAGACAAACTCGACTATCGTCTGCAATTGGAATTTGCATCACCCAAGATTGTCGATGCCTTCGTGCAGTATCATCCGATGAACGAATTGAATTTCAAGACGGGTCAGTTCAAGATTCCCTTCACGATCTTCAACACCTCGTTCAAACCCGCATCCTATGAATTTATCGACACGCCGACGGCCTTCTCCAAACTCGTGGGCGGCAAGGATCTCTGTGGTGTGAGCGGAGCCAATCGTGATCTCGGTTTCAACGTAAACGGCCGTCTGTTCAATCTGATCAGTTATGATTTTGCCGTATTGAGCGGTTCGGGCATCAACACCAAAGACTCAAACAACCACAAGGACATCACTTTCCGTATGGGCGTTCATCCCATGAAGGCACTGACCGTGTCGGGATCGCTCTACTCGGGCAAAAGCGGCGCGGACAAGACCACGCGCGACCGTTACAGCGCAGGCGTGCAGTACGAAGGCACTCGTCTGATTCTTCGCGGTGAATGGATCGGCGGCAAAACCGGCATGGCCGACCTCACATCCGAAGAGGAGATAAAACCCCTGAAGGAGGTCACGAGCAGCAGTTGGTATGTATCGGGGGCATTCCGTTTCGTGAAGAAGGCACAGGTTGCCCTGCGTTACGACACCTTCTTGCAGGACACCGACTTCAACAATTCGCGTCAGACGAACTACACGATGTCGCTGGTGTGGAATCCCGTGAAGCATTTCCGCGCCATGATCAATTACACCTATGTCGATTATGCCGGGTCGAGTCCCTTCTTCCTTCACTTCAAGGGCGGCAACAACCGGATCGGCGTGATGGTCACCGCACAATTCTAATCCCGCAACAAACAAAAAAAACAATATCATGAAACTATTTTCAGACAAACTCCGCACCGAAGACTGGGTGACCGTATGGGTTGCCATTCCCCTGCTCGTCCTTGCAGGAACATTTGCCAAAAACGTACCCAACGTACCCTCGACCCTGTTCGGAGAGGTGGCATGGTACAATATCCTCATCCTGTTCGGCATCGTGACCGTCATCACCTATGCAGGCATGGCACTCTTGAAACGTCCGATGAAAGGCCTTCTGCTCTCGCTCGTATGTGTCTTCGCCCTCTCGATCGTCGCGCAGATGCTCGCCAAGATCCCCTTCATCAAAGCCTACGGTTTCGAGGCCGTATTCTTCTCGGTGATCCTCGGTCTGATCGTCCGCAACGCATGGCACGTGCCCGCATGGCTCAAACCCGCCATTCAGGGCGAGTTCTTCATCAAGATCGGTGTCGTGTGTCTGGGTGCCACGATCATGATTCAGGATGTGATGAAATCGGGTATATTCGGTCTGGTGCAGGCCGTCATGGTCGTGACCGTCGTCTGGTTCTTCGCCTATTGGTACGCATGCCGTTCGGGGATGGATCGCCCCTCGGCCATGATCCTCGCCAGCGGTCTTTCGATCTGCGGTGTGTCGGCAGCCATCACCGCCGAACGCGCCACGGGCAGCAAGGAGAACAAACTCCCCTACATCGTGTCGTTGATTCTGATTATCGTCGTGCCGATGATCTATCTGATGCCGTGGTTGGCAAACATGATCCTGCCTCTCTTGTTCGATGATCCGCAGACCGTTCAGGAGGTGACGGGTGCATGGATCGGCGGTACGATCGACACCACGTCGGGAGTCGGCGCATCGAGTATGATCGCCGGTGAAGTCGCCAACACCCATGCCATGATCATCAAGGGTACGCAGAACGTACTGATCGGCGTCGTGGCCTTCTTCATCGCCCTCTACCTCTCGACCCATCAGCAGGGCGGCGGCGCACAGAAACCTTCGCCGGGCATCGTATGGGAGAAGTTCCCGAAGTTCATCATCGGTTTCGTGGTGGCATCGCTCGTCTTCTCGCTTCTGAAGGAGTACGGCATATTCACCCCCAACGAACTGGGCAAACTGCCCGAAAAAGATGTCGCCAAGATGTTCTCGACGTTGTTCTTCTCGCTGGCGTTCGTCTGCATCGGTCTTGACACCCGCCTCAAGGACATCATCTCGAAGGACAACCGCAACGTATTGCGTTCGTTCCTCGTGGCTCAGACCTTCAACATCGTCGTGACGTTCGTCATCGCCTGCGTCATGTTCGGTATCCTGAAGCCGATGTGGTAGTTTAATTTTTCGGATACAAAAAATCCCGAAACCTGAAACGGTTTCGGGATTTTTTCATGCGGGTTTAGCAGTGTTTCTTCCTGAAGGGTGCCGTTCCACGTGAAACCGCGCCTTTTTTCCCTCCGAAGCGGTCTGGACGGGAATCCGTTCGGCGATTGGTCTGACGGTCGTCGAAGCGTTCGGGACGCGCATTGTCACGGCGCGGGGCGGAGTGGCGGTCGTCTCGGCGGAAGGGTTTCCCGTTTTGCACCTTACGTCCTCCGTGCGGGATCCGGTGGGGATGGAACTCTCCGCGCAGGGCTTCGCGTTTCTCGTCCGTGAAGAAATAACTCTTCTGACGGCGTTTGTCCTCCTGCGACTTGGCGACAAAGACCTCCTCACCCGTATAGGGGTTGATGCCCGTATAGAACATCACCGACGAGAAAGTCATCGGGGTCGGCGTGAGATCCTGCACCTGTTCAAGCGTGAAATGCAGTTTGCCCAAGACCTTCTCCGAGAGGTGGCGCATGTCGCACTCCTCGCATCCGGGGTGGGACGAAATGAAATACGGGATAAGTTGATAGCGCAGACCCTCCTTATCGCAGATACGGTGGAAATCGGCGTTGAGTTTCTCGAACAGGGCAAAAGGAGGCTTGCGCATGAGGTTCAGCACACGATCCTCCGTATGTTCGGGAGCGACCTTCAGACGACCCGACGTATGATATTTGACGACTGTCTCCAAATAAGGCGAGTCGTCGAACAGATCGTATCGGATTCCGCTGCCGATAAAGGCCTTTTTGATGCCTTTCACGTTGCGGATCTTCTCGTAAAGATCCAACAGCGGGCGGTGGTCGTTATTCAGGTTGGGGCATTTGCGCGGGTGGAGGCATGACGGACGGCGGCATTTGGCGCAGAGTTCCTTGTTGCGGCCGCCCATGCGGTACATATTCGCCGAAGGCGCACCCACATCCGACAGGTAGCCCTTGAAATCGGGCATATGGGTGATCTGCTCCACTTCGTTGAGGATGGAGCGTTCGCTACGCGAGTTGATGAATTTACCCTGATGTGCCGAAATGGTACAGAACGAACAACCGCCGAAGCATCCGCGGTGGATGTTCACCGAGTGTTTGATCATCTCCCATGCGGGGATGTCGCCCTTGCCCTCATAGCGCGGGTGGGGCGCACGTTCGTACGGAAGATCGAACGAGTGGTCGAGTTCCTCGGTCGTGAGGGTGGCGTTGGGCGGGGTCACCACGATAAAGTGATCGCCTACACCCTCAACCAGTGTCGATTGGGGATTCATGAGGTTACTCAGAGTCTCGATCTGCACGAAATTCTCGCCAAATGCGCGTTTGTCGGCGCAGCACTCCTCGAACGAGCGGAGGCGGATGGTCGTGGCGGGGTCGAGACGTTCGACATATCCCGCATCGGCACGGAACGCCACCTGCCGCACCGAGCGCAGAAGTTTGGCGTTATAGCCGTTACGCATCTTGCGGGCAACCTCCTGCACGACCTTTTCGCCCATGCCGTAGATCAGAAGATCGGCACCCGACTGCTCCAGAATCGAGGGGAACAGCGAATCCGACCAATAATCGTAGTGCGTCAATCGGCGAAGCGATGATTCGATGCCGCCGATCACGACGGGAACGTGCGGAAAGAGGCGTTTCAGGATCTTGGAATAGACCGTGACACAACGGTCGGGACGGAATCCCGCCTTGGCACCCGGCGTATAGGCATCGTCGTGGCGCAGGCGCAGGTTGGCCGTATAATGATTGACCATCGAGTCCATCGCTCCGCCCGAAATGCCGAAAAACAGACGCGGCGTGCCCAACTTCTTGAAATCGCGCAGATCATCCTGCCAGTTGGGTTGGGGGACAATCGCCACACGGTAGCCCTCGGCCTCCAGCAGACGGCCGATCACCGCCGCACCGAATGCCGGGTGGTCGATGTAGGCATCACCCGAAAAAAGGATCACATCCAACTGATCCCATCCGCGTTCGCGCACCTCTTTGACTGATGTGGGTAAAAACATGATTGTAACTTTATGCTGACACGATCCCGCGCCGTTCCCCGCTCCCGTGGAGCAGAATCCGGCGTCGAAATCGGCAATATATTTCTTTATTTATTCTTCGGGCGTCACCTCGCGCGATGCGACATACGCCTCCCACTTCTCGATCAGACGGCTGAAATCCTCAGGAAGCGGACTTTCAAATTCGACATACTTGCGGGTCGAAGGATGAATGAAGCCCAAAACCCGCGCATGGAGAGCCTGTCGCGGCATGATCGCAAAGCAGTTTTCGATGAACTGCTTGTATTTGGCAAAGGTCGTACCCTTCAGAATGCGGTCACCGCCGTAACGTTCGTCGTTGAAGAGCGGATGGCCGATCCACGACATGTGCACACGGATCTGGTGCGTGCGTCCCGTCTCCAGACGGCATTCGACCAACGTCACATAGCCGAAACGCTTCAGGACGCGCCAATGTGTCACGGCGCGTTTGCCCTGCGAGCCGTCCTCAAAGACATACATCTTCTGACGATCCTTCGGACTGCGGCCGATATTACCCTCGATCGTACCCTCGTCTTCGGTGAAATTACCCCACACCATCGCCACATAGCGGCGTGTGATGGAGTGATCGAAGAATTGTTTGCCGAGGTAGGCCAGAGCCTCCTCGTTCTTGGCCATCACGAGGATGCCCGACGTATCCTTGTCGATGCGGTGCACCAGTCCCGCACGCTGATTGCCTTCGGAGAACATCGGCAGGTTTTGCAGGTGGTAGGTCATGGCATTGACCAGCGTGCCGTTGTGGTTGCCCACACCCGGATGCACCACCATGCCCGCCGCCTTATTGACGATGACCACATCGTCATCCTCATAGGGAATATCCAGCGGGATGTTCTCCGGGATGATCTCATACTCGCGTTTCGGGTACGGCATCACCAATTGGATGTGGTCGAAGGGTTTTACCTTATAACTCGATTTGGCGGGTATGCCGTTCACCAGAATGTTGCCGTTGTCGGCAGCCGCCTGAATGCGGTTGCGCGAGCAGTTCTCGGTATGCGCCACCAAATATTTGTCCAGCCGGAGCAGTTTCTGCCCCTTGTCGGCCGTGATCGAGAAGTGTTCGTAAAGGCCGTCGGTCTCTTCCTCGTCATCTTCGGGAAGATCCGTCACCGGATTCTCCTTCAGAAGGTCTTCGCGTTGTTTCAAATCCTCCATGTCTATTCTTCGATCGGTTCAAGTTCGGGACGGGCAACGGCCGTCGAGTCGATCGTCACCTCGAAAGACGACAATTCGCCCATGAGTTGTTGCAGGGAGTCGCGGCGTTGTTCGTCGAGTTGGCGTTCCTGCTCCTCGATGGCGTTGGCTCGTTGTTCCGCCAGATTCTTCTCGCGGTGAAGTTTTTTGGCATCGAGCGTCAGACGGAAGCCCACTTTCGATCCCAATGCCACTCCGCGACGTGCTTCGGGCGTCTGCGCATAGACACGGGCATTCTTCTGATTCAACAGATTGATGTCCTCTTCAAATTCGATCCTGCCCACATTGAGACCTGCCTCCCAAAGGCGGCTCTTGGCATCTTTCAGCGACAGACCCACGACCATCGGAACGATCGTATAGCCCACACCGCCGTGCATACCCACATGGAGCGTGATGCCCGTACCAAATTCGGTCATGATGTGCGACCCCTCAAGCACGGGTTTGTTCTTGCAGTACTCGGCAAGGACATAGTTCGTGGCCAAGTCGGGTTCATAGACCAGTTTCTCGATCTGAAGTCCTGCCGTTTCAAGCATATTCTTGGCCTGACGCAGGGAGTAGCCCGCCACAAACGGCACGGGGACCATCTTCTCCTGAAACGAGTTGATCGTCACATAGACCGTACGGCCGGGTTTCACTTCGACACCCCCTTCGGGCAATTGGTCGAGGACGATGCCGCCGTCGTAAGCCGGCACGAAAAGCGAGTCGTTGATGCGGATGTCCAGATCGCTCCTGCGTGCCATTTTCAGTGCCTCGTTGATGTGCACGCCCGAAAAATCGGGTACCGTACAACGTGCGCTGTGGCGTGTGCCGACCTGCATCAGGAAGTGGCACAGAAGTGCCAGCACAAGGATCGACAACAGGATGAGCAGCAGGTGGTAAACCAACGGATACTGCTTCAAACGGATGAATATTTCTTTGAGTTTGTCCATATTTCGGTTTATTTGGGTGCTTTCTGATAAAGGTAAATTGCAATGAACAGATAGATGATGTTCGGCAGCCACACGGCAAGTCCCGGCGAGAGTTCACCGCCCTTGGCAAATTCCTGAAAGAACCTCAGGATCAGGATATAGGAGAAGCACAAGGCGGTACCGATACCGATGTGTTGTCCCGTACCGCCGCGCACCTTGCGCGAGGAGAGCGACACGCCGATCAGCGTCAGAATGAAGGTCGAGAGCGGGTAGGCAAAGCGCGCATGGCGTTCCACCTCGATGATGTTGATCGAGTCGGATCCCTTGCGGCGTTGTTGCGAAAGGAAGGTGTTCAACTCGGTGATGTTCATCGTCTGCACCAACTCGTTGATACGTCCCAACTCGGTTGCTTCGAGGTTGATGAGCGTATCGAGGTTACGGTGTTGGGTGAAGGTCTCCACGCCCAGCGAGTCGAACGAGCGACGGATGTATTTCTGCGCACTCCAGCGTTTCGATTCGGGGTCGAACTTCACGTTGGAGGTTTCGAGCGAGCGGGTGATCTTTCCCCCGTCGTAGTGCTCCAGAGCGAAAAACGAGGCGCGTTTCTCGGCATCGGTATAGCCTCTCACATAGACGAACGTGCCCGGTTCGATCTGGCGGTAGATATGCTGGTCGTAGGTGGCACGCATACGGCGTTTGTTGTATTTCTGCTCGAAATTCACCACGTGACGTTGCGAAATGGGGATCACCCACAGGTTCAAGGTCAGGGACATCGAACCGATGATCAGCGCACCTAAGAAATACGGCCACATCAGTCGGCGGAACGACATACCGCCCGACAACATGGCGATGATCTCGGTCTGATAGGCCATCTTCGAGGTGAAGAAAATACAGGCGATGAACGTGAACAATCCGCTGAACTGGTTCGCAAAGAACGGGATGAAATTGAGGTAGTAGTCGAAGACAATCGCCTTGAGGGGAGCCTTCAACTCGGTGAAGTCGTCGATCTTCTCCACATAGTCGAAGATCACCACGATGATGAGGATCATCGCAATGGCAAAGAAGTAAGTCGAAAGGAACTTACCCAATATGTAACGATCCAAAATTTTGAATCCCGGAAACCGAAACTTCATGGTTGAACTTTTTTATGTTTAAAGTCTGCGACCCAGTTTTGCGACCATCATCTCCTTCCATTCGGGGAAATCGCCCGCGAGGATGTGTTGGCGTGCCATGCCCACCAGACGCAGGTAAAACGCAATGTTATGCAGCGAGGCGATCTGTGCGGCGAGCATCTCTCCGCACACACACAAGTGATGGACATAAGCCTTCGAGTAGAGCGTATCGACAAACGCCGTGCCTTGAGGGTCGAGCGGAGAGAAGTCGTCCTCCCACTTCTTGTTGCGCAGGTTGATCGTCCCTTCTTCCGTGAAAATCTGACCGTTACGGCCGTTTCGCGTCGGCATCACACAGTCGAACATATCCACACCGCGGGAAATCGCCTCCAAAATGTTGATCGGCGTACCGACCCCCATCAGATAGCGCGGGCGGTCTTCGGGCAGGATGGCATTGACCACCTCGATCATCTCGTACATCGTCCCGGTGGGTTCGCCCACGGCCAATCCGCCGATGGCGTATCCGTCGGCATCGTACTGCTTGACGTTCTCGGCCGCGTGGGCACGCAGGTCGGGATAGGTACAGCCCTGCACGATGGGAAACAGTGCCTGATAGTGTCCGTATTTGGGTCGGGTCTGGTGATAGCGGTTGAAACAGCGGTCGAGCCAGCGTTCGGTGAGTGCCAGCGATTTGGCGGCATACTCGCGCGGAGCATCGCCCGGAGGACATTCGTCGAACGCCATCATGATGTCGGCACCGATCGTACGCTCGGTATCCATCACGTTTTCGGGCGTGAAGAGGTGCTTCGAACCGTCGATGTGCGAACGGAAATGGCAGCCCTCCTCCTTCAGTTTACGGCAATCGGCCAGCGAAAATACCTGAAATCCGCCGCTGTCGGTCAGCATCGGGCCGTTCCACGTGGAGAAACGATGCACGCCCCCCGCACGCTCGATGATGTCCATGCCGGGGCGCATATAGAGGTGGTAGGTGTTTGCCAAAATGATCTGGGCATGTGCCTCATGAAGCACATCCCGATGGAAAATACCCTTCACGGTCGCCGCCGTGCCCACAGGCATGAAAATCGGAGTGAGAATGTCGCCGTGGTCGGTCTTCAATACGCCGGCACGCGCCTTCGAGCGGGTGTCCTTCTGCTCAAGCGTGAACACCAGTCTGCTGGTTGCTGTCATTCGGTTGCTTTTTATTTTTGTCGTAAATACCCGTCGGGAATCGCACGGTTTCCTTAACCGGTTGAAACCCGACACTCTAACCCGACAAAAGTACACAAAAATATTCGTATATTTGAATTTTGATTTCTGAATTGTTTTGTACCTTTGCAGGGATTCGCAAAGATTATGAATTTTTTTGATCAAATATTGGCCGCTTACGGCTGGGAAGGAGTCGCTCTTTTCCTCATATTAGCCGTGTTGTTTTCCGTTCAGATGTACTACTATGTGTTCTGCTACGGCAGGATCGCATCCTACAAAAACAACAAACGTCACGTTGTCCGCAAGGAAGATACCCCCCTGTCGGTCATCATCCCCATGTTCTCGGAGAACTACGTCTTTCTGGAAAACCATCTGCCCCGAATCCTCGGACAGGATTATCCCGAATTTGAGGTGGTGATCGTCTATGTCGGTCAGGACAACGACTTTTTCGAGGATCTGCAACAACTCAAGCGTTCGTTCCCCCAGATCACCGTCACCAAACTCCACCTCGATCCGCGCTACCCCATTTCGCGCAAGATGGCGTTGAACCTCGGCATCAAATCGGCCTATCACGACTGCATGGTCTTCACGTCGGTCGATGCCGTACCCGAAACCCAGAACTGGCTCAGAATCATGGGCAAGGGTTTTTCGAGAGGCGACATCGTATTGGGGTACTGCGGCATGGAGGAAAAGGAAGGATTCACCCCCGCGATGATGCGCACGTGGCGCATGATGGACTCCGCAAACTGGCTCTCGGCGGCCGTGAAACATCACCCCTACCGGGGCATTCTCCACAACTACGGGTTCACGAAGGATCTTTACTTCGACGTGAAGGGATTCAACTATCTGGCGATGAACATCGGCGAGGACGACCTCTTCATGCAGCGCATCATCCGCAACGACAACGTGAGCGTTGTCCTTTCGCCCCGTGCCCTCGTGCGCGAACGCATCTGGGGCGGCTGGGGCTGGTGGTTCAACACCATGCGCTACTTCTCCTCCGCCCGCAAATACTACTCGGAACGGGTACACAACTTCGTGGAGTGGGAAAAAGGTTCGCGTCTGTTGTTTTTCCTTGCGACCCTCGTGGCGTTGTGCGTCATGCCGTTGGAATTTAAGGCCTATGCCGCACTGCTGTTCCTGATCCGACTGGGCATCGTCCTGTGCGAGGTCAAACGCATCTCGAAACGACTGGGCGAAAAGGGCTTGTGTCGTCTTTATCCGCTGTATGATTTCTTCGGATGGATCGGCGATGCGATTCTTTCCGTGATGCTCATCCGCAAAGACGAACGGGTATGGAGATAGCCGACTACATCGTTGCCGACGACCGACATTTGGTGGAACTGGTGCTCAAGGGCGATGACGTTGCCTTCGAATACCTCTTCAACCGCTACCGCGAAGCCATTCGGAGGCTTTTCATGGCGCGTCTGGGCGGTGTGAACGATGCAGACGACCTGCTTCAGGAAACCTTCATCAAAGTATATATCAACATCGCGCGCTACTCGCCCGAATACACCTTCGGGCAGTGGGTTTATACCATTGCACGCAACACGTTCATCGACTTCATGCGGCGGAAAACCGACGAGCAATCCATCGACGAGCAATTCACCTCGCCTGCCGAAAACTCGCCCACGCCTGAGGAACGGATCATAAACCTGCAACAACGTTCCCAGTTTGAGGATTATCTCAACCGACTCACACCCCGCTACCGCCAGTTGATCATCATGCGTTTCTTCGACGAACTCTCCTACGAGGAGATCGCCCAGAAACTGCAACTGCCGATGGGTACCGTCAAAACACAGATTCACCGTGCCCGCAACCGCATGTGTCACATGATAGAAAACGAAAAATAGACATGGAACTCATTCTGAAATACTTTCCCGACCTGACACCCGCACAGCGCGAACAATTTGCCGCGCTCTACGCCCTGTATGCCGATTGGAACGCCAAGATCAATGTCGTTTCGCGCAAGGATTTCGACCAGTTGTATCTGCGTCACGTCCTCCACTCGCTGGCCATCGCCAAGGTTTGCCAATTCAAGCGCGGCGCACGCATTCTGGATGTGGGTTGCGGCGGCGGATTTCCCTCCGTCCCGCTGGCGATTCTCTTTCCCGATGTGCAATTCCTGTCGTGCGACTCGATCCGCAAGAAGATCACCGTGGTCGAAGGCGTTATGGCAGGACTCGGTCTGAAGAACCTCGAAACGCATTGCGGTCGTGTGGAGGCCATCGACCGCAAGTTCGACTACGTGGTGTCGCGTGCCGTCACCGCCATGCCCGAATTTGTGAAGTGGATTTGGGAAAAAATCGAAGTGGGTCAGAAAGGCTCGCTCCCCAACGGCATTCTTTACCTCAAAGGCGGCGATTTGGACGAAGAACTCGCCCGGACCCACATGCGTTGGTATCTCTACGAAATCAGGAAATTCTTCGAGGAGGAATTTTTCGACACCAAATCGGTCTGCTACACTCCCAAGCAGTAATCACGGCGGACACAAGATAAAAAGGACACTGCCCGAACGGGGCAGTGTCCTTTTTAATATATAGGTATATATGGTAAAAGTGACCCGAAAGCCGCTTTCACCGGGAGTTTTCCGCCAAAAACAAAAGAGGACAATCCGATTGATTGTCCTCTTCAGAGCTGTTTCCGGGACTTGAACCCGGGACCTCTTCCTTACCAAGGAAGTGCTCTACCACTGAGCTAAAACAGCGTTTACC
>RCNH01000143.1_pt1 | contig 34728 bp, 29 predicted proteins | sample 2041161 | NCBI WGS metagenome assembly RCNH01 (sample SAMN09708215, study PRJNA481090) | Feces metagenome, whole genome shotgun sequencing project. | biome: feces | host: Leptonychotes weddellii | place: Antarctica: Sion Island | collected 2010-03-01 | reverse complement strand
ATGAAGCCTTCAATTGTAACTGGCGTTTCATTGCATAAAAAGAAGATATGGTACAGTCCCCAAACGAAACTGTACCGTATCTCTCATAAAACTTCCTTATGGGGCATACCCTTTTTCCAAACTCGCTTTTGTTTATTTTTGATAGCCCAGAGTCTGTCCACATTGAACTTGCCGCTCTTCTCCATCCATAGGAAAATCCTTCAGCAAGGAAACCTTGTCCTTTTCCAGCAGCACCAGAATAGAAGAGCCGCCATAGAGGAACATTCCCTTTTCTTCTCCCTTTTTCATGGGGCCGCTGCCGTGGTGATTGGAAATCCGTCCAATAAGGATGGCACCTACCTCCACTTGTGTCACAGTTCCAAAGTGGTCCGTGTGCATTACGGTGTACTCCCGGCTGTTTTGGACAAATACCGGGAAGTTCCGCAGCGCAATAGGTCGAACCGTGTGCAGCACACCGGGGATAAAGTGGTTTTCTCCCTTGGTGCCGGAATCCAAATAGTGATAGCGGTGGTAATCATTGACACACAACCGGAACACCAAACAGGTACCGCCTTCATACTTGTGCCACACAGGGTCTCCGCCTAACAGGTCACAGACCGTGTAGCTGCTGCCCTTTACATCAAAGGCACTGTCCTTTGTAATGGGAAAGGCGGAAAGCCGTCCATCACAGGGAGAGACAAAGGCTTCCGGTGCCATGTCTACAGGCCGCAGTTCCGGCTTTAACTGCCGGGTAAAGAAGTCGTTAAAGCTGCTAAACTCCTGCTTCCGACAAGCACTGGTATCAATACTGTTTTTCTTCACGAAGCCGGGAATCAGCCGGGTGGAGTGGCGGCTATCCATATACCGTCCTGCCAGCCGGGAGAGCCAGAGTGCTGTGACAGCCTTTAATGCCACCCGCCCGGGGGCTGTCTCATAAAGGAAGGATAACAGGGCGGATTCGTCTGTATAGTTGGCCATGGCTTAAAACACATACTTGCTCAGCAGGAGAATCACAGCTTCCAAAAGGCCAATGCCCATCATCACCATGAGGGCCTTGTTGCCGGGCTTTCTCAGCTTGAACTTTCCTACAAAAGCGAAGGCCACCACCAGCATCAGAACATGGTACATCCAGGAAATATTGACCTGGAGGTACTTCCACATCAGCCAGTTCACCAGAGCAAAGGTGGGGAAAATCAAAGAAGCAGAGGTAATGGGAAGGCCGGAATAAAATTCCCGCTTGGTCTTTCCGCTGGCCTGAAGCTCATCTTCCGTCACGTTGAAGTAGGCCAGACGAATCACGCCGCCCAGCACATACAGGCAGGAGACTGCCACCATCACGGGAGCAGGAATCTTAAAGCCGCCGGGAATCAGCCACATAGCATAGCCAATGCAGGCAGGCAGAACGCCAAAGGCCACCAGATCACACAGAGAATCGATCTGAATGCCGAAGTTGCACATACTCTTTGTACGGTTCTTCTTGCTCCGGGCCACTCTGCCGTCGAAGGCATCACACAAACCGGAAAACAGCAGCAGGAAGATTGCAATGTAGGGATGAGGGATTCCGCCGCAAAGAGACACGAACACACCTACTACAGCAGAAACCAACGAAGCATATGTTAAGATAACCGTATAATCATAAAATCCAATCATTATTTATCTCTCCTTATTTCTAACACCGATGATAATGCGACTGACAAGAATGATGAGACCGCACAGCAGGAAGCATCCATAGAAGGAAATTCCCCGGCTGAGAAGTGCCATACTCACCGTATTGGGCACAATTTGGGAATATCCGTCCAAAAACAGGTACTCCACCACGCCCATAGCACCGGGCAAAGGGACCACATTGGAACCCAGAACCACGCAGGACTGCACCCCAAAGACTGCCGGGGCACCCTGAATGGTTCCGCCGGTTCCCATATAAATGCACACAGGAACCAGAAGCAGCGACACTCTTTGCAGCAGGTTGAAGCCAAAAGTACCCAAAATCAGCTTTGGGTCTTTGCTGCCAAGCTCCACACAGGCCCGGTACTCCGGCATTTTATCCGCCAGTTTCTGACGATACTCTCCCTTTTTTCGGAGAATATGAAGCTTTTCAAGCAATGACAATGCACCGTCTGCAATGCGCCAAATCAGTTTATCCCGCAATATCAACATTACAAAGAACAGAGACAGCACCAACTGCATCACAAATCCAATTCCAACCAGGACCTTGGACAGCGGGCCGAAGAGGGTCAGTACACCGGGGTACATCCCTATGGCCAGCGGGCCCACAATGAGAATCACCAGGGTATACATGACCAGATTCAAAAGCAGCACCACCGAGCAGGTAGCCCCCGGAATTCCGCTTCGCATCATCAAGACTGCGGTAGCAGGCTGCCCGCCTGTGGCAGAAGGAGTCAGGGCCGAGAAGAAAATATCCGCTGCCGACCAGTTGAGGCACTGGTCCAGGGTAGTCTTATAGCCCAGGCGTTTGCAGATAAAACGATAACTCAGTCCCTCCGCCATAATAAACATCAGCATAGACACCACCGCAGCTGCCAGCCAGCCCGGCTTCATGGTGGAAACATAGTACATGAAATCCGTCCATGAAAAGTCCTTGCTGCTGGAAACCAGGATCCACACCGTAGCGATTGCCAAAATCGGAAACAGAATCATCCATACAATATTATTCTTATTTTTCTTTTTCATAAGCTTACAGACTCCGCTTCCGTTCCAAGGCCTCAAACACTCTGCCCAACCGAAGCCGACGAGCCAGCCACAAGCCCAATTCACCCACGATAACGCCTCCTGCAACATCCAGAATCACATGCTGCTTTACCAGAAGCGTTGAGGCAAATACCAACAGCGCAATCACAAACATAGAAATGCGGTATCCATTTCCTACCCGGCGGCAGCGCATCGCTCCGCGGAAGACCACCCAGCTTTCCAGGCAATGGAGGCTGGGAAACAGATTATCCGGGGTATCCATGGCATAAATGGTTTTAGTTGCCCAGTTGAAGAAGCCTCCACCCTGGACCTCCGGCCGAACCATCACTGTAGGAATTGCAAGAAAGATTACCATACTGATGAGTTTTGCCGTCAGTTCTCCGGCGAAAAATTCATAACATAGCTCTTTACTATCCCTGGCAACCACAAGGAAGCCCACAACCCAGCTGATAAATGCACCAACATAAATCACGATGGCCTCCGGCACAAAGGGGATGGCCTGATCCAAAGCGAGGGTGATATTGAAGTTGTCTTCCAAAGACCCTCCGGTAAACAGTCTGGTGCCGTAATAAGCGATTGTATTCATCACAGCAAAGGACAGCGCCGGTATGATAGCATACTTAGGAATCAAATTAAATCTTTGCTTCATAGTCACTCTTTCCACCATATAATTTTCATCTTGTCATTATACTGTTTTTTCCGTAAAAAAGAAAGTCCTTTTTTTAAATTATGTAAATTTTAAAACTTTCAGCAAGGAACTTCCCCGGTTTCTTTTCTTAAACCATTCCAAAAGGTCCAATACATCCATTTTCTTCATCTGTCGCCTCTAAAAAATCAGAAGCAAACGGCCCCCCATGCAGAGCAGTCGATTTGCTTCTGATTGGGGCATCCTTGCGGGATGCTCTCTCATTTACAATCCACTTATTTTTTGCCCCGGAGCTGCACAATCTCATCACGCAGAACGGCGGCATACTCGAATTCCATCATGCGGGCAGCTTCCCGCATTTCTTTTTCCAGACGGGCAATCTCCCGTTCCCGCTCCACCTGAGTCATCTTCACGCCGTCCTTCCGGCGAACCTCAGAGGTAGATTTGGAAATTTCAATCAGCTCCCGAATGGACTTGACCACCGTCTTGGGCACAATCCCGTGGGCCTTATTGTAGGCATCCTGAATGGAGCGGCGGCGTTCCGTCTCCTCCATGGCCGCTGCCATGGCACTTGTAACGGTATCGGCATAGAGAATGACCCGGCCCTGTGCATTTCTGGCCGCTCTGCCGATGGTCTGAATCAGGCTGGTCTCCGAACGGAGGAATCCCTCTTTATCTGCATCCAAAATGGCAACCAGACTGACCTCCGGCAAATCCAGTCCTTCACGCAGCAGGTTAATACCAACCAGAACATCAAATTTCCCCATTCGCAAATCCCGGATGATTTCCATACGCTCCATGGCGGAAATGTCGGAGTGCATATATCGGACCTTGATGCCGGCTTTCTGAAGATAGTTGGTCAGGTCCTCTGCCATTTTCTTGGTGAGGGTGGTCACCAAGACCCGTTCATTCTTTGCAGTCACTTCATTGATTTGTCCGATGAGATCGTCAATCTGTCCCTCAATGGGCCGCACCTCTGTAAGGGGGTCCAGCAGTCCCGTGGGACGAATGACCTGCTGGGCAATCTGACCGGAACGGGTTTTTTCAAACTCCGCCGGTGTGGCGGAAATATAAATCACCTGATTGATCTTCTTCAGGAATTCCTCAAAGTTCAGAGGCCGGTTGTCATAGGCCGAGGGCAGGCGGAAGCCATAGTTTACCAGGCTGTCCTTTCTGGAGTGGTCTCCTGCATACATAGCCCGGACCTGGGGGATGGTTACATGGCTTTCGTCAATGAACATGATGAAATCCTTCGGAAAATAGTCCATAAGCGTTGTGGGCGGTGTGCCCGGTGCTCTGCCGGAAATGACCCGGGAATAATTTTCAATACCGGAACAGAATCCGATTTCTGACAGCATTTCCAAATCGTAGTTGGTGCGCTGTGCAATCCGCTGGGCCTCCAGAAGCTTATTATTCGCATTAAAATAGGCCACCTGCTGATCGCATTCTTTGCGAATCTCCTCCATAGCCCGTGCCATCTTTTCCTTAGAGGCCACATAGTGGCTGGCCGGGTAAATGGCCACATGGTCCACAAACCGTTCTGCGGCACCTGTTGTGGCGTTGATCTCTGAAATCCGGTCAATTTCGTCTCCGAAAAACTCCACACGAATGGCTTTGCCGTTCCAGTAGGCCGGATAAATCTCCAGGGTATCCCCCCGAAGACGGAATTTATTACGGGAAAAGTCCAGATCGTTTCGTTCATATCGGATTTCTGTCAGCTTCCGAAGCAGCTCATCCAGAGGGCGTTCCTGGCCCACTCGCAGAGAAATCACCATGTTTTTATAGTCAATGGGGTCACCCAGGCCATAGATGCAGCTGACAGAGGCCACCACGATCACATCCCGCCGCTCTGACAGAGAAGAGGTGGCACTGTGCCGCAGCCGCTCGATCTCATCATTGACCGAAGAATCCTTTTCAATATAGGTATCCGTGTGGGCAATATAGGCCTCCGGCTGGTAGTAATCATAGTAGGAAATAAAATATTCCACCGCATTGTTGGGGAAGAACTCCCGCAGCTCGCTGCACAGCTGGGCCGCCAGAATCTTATTATGGGCCAGCACCAGAGTGGGGCGATTCATTTTGGCAATAACACTTGCCATGGTGAAGGTTTTACCGGAACCGGTAACACCCAGCAAGGTCTGCTCCTCCAGGCCCATTTCCAAACCCTTTACCAGGGTTTCAATGGCCTGGGGCTGGTCGCCTGTGGGCTGAAACGGGGCGTGTAATTCAAAATCCATATGCCTGCCCTCCCGAATGGTAGTTTTTCTTTATTATACCACAGGCTTTCCCATCTGAAAAGCAGAGAATAACCTTTGAATGCCTCTGCTTCCTATTCTCTCCGGGCAGCACTCAGGGGCACCTTCTAAAAAGAAGGTGCCCCTAAAGTTTAATAGTGTTCAGTCATCAAATTCATAGAGCTTTCGCCGCTCTTCCAGACGCTTCCTGGCCTTGTCATACAGCAAATCTCCCAAGTCAAAGAGACGCTGGAAGCCCAAAAATACCGTAGGTGTCATAAGGAACACTGCAATCAGCACCAGAGTCATTTTTATATCCAGTGCCACAAACTCCAGAACTTCCGGCAGTACGAAGAAGCACAGCACAGAGCACAGGGCCATGGCCGCCCACAGACCCCATCGCTGGGGGGTAAAAGGTTTGCAAACCTGATACAGAACCAGCAGTCCCGTCAGGGACATGACCGCGGTACAAACCGTGTAGAGCTGTTCTGTGGGAAGCTGGAATTCCACCACAAAGGCCACCGCCATGAGAATCACCACCACATTGGTGAGACCGCCCGGGAAGGCTTTTCGCAGAACGCCTGCCATAAATCGTCCCTTCACCCGCTCTCTGTTTCCCTCCAGAGCCAGGAAGAAGGAGGGAATGCCAATGGTAAAGGCAGAGATCATGCTCAAATGGATGGGCTTTACAGGATACGGGAACACCACTGCAATGGAAATCAAAGCCAGCAGCAAGGAGAAAATATTCTTAGCCAGGAACAGAGCCGCCGCTCTCTGGACATTGTTAATCACCCGCCGGCCTTCTGCCACTACATTGGGCATAGCTGCAAAGTCGGATTTTAACAGCACCAGCTGAGAGACCTGGCTGGCAGCCTGGCTGCCGGAGGCCATTGCAATGCCGCAGTCTGCCTCTCGCAGCGCCAGAACGTCATTGACGCCGTCACCTGTCATGGCAACCGTATGGCCTGCCCGTTTCAGGGCCTGAATCAGCAGCTTCTTGTTATCCGGCGTGACCCGTCCAAAGACCACACAATTTTTTACCGCCTCGTCAAAGTCCTCTTTGGTCTTTAACCGGGTGGCATCCATATACCGCTCCGCCCCTTCAATGCCCGCTCTTCTGGCTACCTCGGACACCGTCATGGGGTTATCGCCGGAAATGACCCGGATAGAAACGCCTTCCTTGGCAAAATACCGGAAGGTAGCCGGAGCACTGGCTCTGACCCGGTTGGACAGCACCACCAAGGCCATAGGCCGAACCTCATCGGGATTGAGAGCCTGATTGGGCTCCGGCTTCTGGGCATATTGCGCCACCAGCAGCACCCGGCAGCCCAGACTGGACCAGGGTTCCACAGAATTGGAAATGGATTCATATTTATATCCCAATATGAATTCCGGCGCGCCAACCACAAACCAGCCTTCGTTATCGAACTGGGCCGCAGACCATTTGGTCTGGGAATTGAAGGGAATTCTGCCCCGGCACCGCCAGGGATCGGCCTTGGAGAATCGCTCTGCCATAGCCTTGCCTGTATCGTTTTCCGGTTCTTCCCCGGAATACAGAGCGGAAAGCACCTGCTCCAGATACTCCGGACTGTCTTTCTCCGGGTCCAGAGGAACCAGATCCTGAACCTCCATTTTAGACTCTGTAATGGTGCCGGTTTTATCCACACAGAGCACATCCACCCGGGCCAAAGTCTCAATGCAGTTCATATCCTGCACCAATACCCGTTTCTGGGCCAGCTTCATGGCAGATACTGCCATAGCTACACTGGTCAGAAGGTACAGTCCCTCAGGAATCATGCCAATGAGGGCTGCCACCGTGCTTTCCACAGAGGTTGTAAAGTGCATTTCCAGCACCTTGAACTGCCGATAAAACAAAATGCAGCCCACCGGAATCAGGGCAAAGCCCACCACCCGGATCAAGCGGTCCAGAGACCGCATCATTTCCGACTGTGTGGCATGGACATCCTTTTTGGCGGCAGCGGAGAGCTTGGCCGCAAAGGCATCGGGGCCGACCTGGGTCAGCTGCGCCCTGCTTCTGCCTGCCACTACAAAGGAACCGGATTTCAGTTCATCCCCCGGCTTTTTGATAATGGCATCTGCCTCACCGGTAATCAGAGACTCATTGACCTGAATCTCTCCGCTACGAACGATGCCATCGGCACAGATCTGGTCTCCTGCGGACAGCTCTATAATGTCGTCACGGACCAGTAAGCTGGGCCGCACTCCTATAAATACACCGTCCCGCAAGGTCTTTACTGTTTTTTCTGCCACAAGGGTCAGCTTATCCACGGTGCGTTTGGAGCGAATCTCCTGGAAGGTACCAATGCAGGTATTGGCAATGGCAATCACCAGAAACATCAGGTTTTTATAAGAGCCTGCCAGCACCAGCAAAACTGCCAGAATCACAAAAATCAGGTTAAAAAAGGTCAGGGTATTTTCCTTGATGATCTGACTCTCCGTTTTAGAGGGCGGATCACCGGGATCATTGGACCACCCGGCTTCCAGCCTGACCTTGACCTGCTCCTGGGTCAGGCCCTGATCGGGGTCCGGGTCATAGGGTGCCAGAGCCTGCCGTGGAAGAGCTGTTCTGGAACCTCGTTTCTCTTTTGCCATGACTCTCTACCTCATCCCTTTCATCTCTGTCCATTCAGGCAGACCATTTTCTCTGTCCCACAGAATCAGCAGATGGCCCTGCTCCACAGAAATTTCTGCCTGCTGGCCTAAGAAATGGTTGCTGACTCCCAGAGGAAAGTCATATGTGAGCGTATGTTTTTCAACAGGGTACTGAAGGCCACGCAAAGTAACCCCGCTGGCTGCACTTCCCTGACAAAAAACAGAGATGATTCCCTCAGCCTTGGGGCCAAAGCGAAGCATTCCTTCCGAAAGCACTACAGCAATATTGGTATTTCCTATCAGATATCCCATGGCTCCATGATTGGCCAGATAGGACAGCGCCTGAAAATTTGCAACGGTGTGATCCAGTCTGGGGCCGTCCAGAGCACCATAGATCAGGAACCGGCTGCATCCCTGCTGCAAGCCCACCTTGATTGCCAGCATAGAATCCGTGTCATCCTTTTCCACAGGGTAGCGGTCTACCTGTGGACCCGTCGGCACATAACCCAAAGAATCAAAATCGCCCAGAATTCCATCCGCAGGCAGGCCCAGTGCCTGCAAATGTTCCAGTCCTCCATCTGCCGCCAGAATCAGGTCTTCCGGTTTGGGCTGCTCCAGCAGACCTGTAAACCCTCCGGCACAGAAAATATGACAGGTTCTCATATGAGGGGCTGCTCATTGATCATGAGCTTGAACTGCAGGCCCAGACGCTCCGCTGCCTTCCGGCAGAGAATCATCCGCTGCATGAAAATCTCAAAGTAGTCCATAACTGAGCCAAATTCCGTATCTACCGTGAGTTCCAGCAATACCTGGGTCTTTTCCTCATTGATCTTCAGACGCGCATGCTTGACCGAATAGTTGACCCGGTCATGGATGTCAAAGGTGGAAATATCCCGGTTTCGGACTCTGCTTCTCCGCACATCGGCCTTATCGGCCAGAATCAGTGCCGCAGCCACCTCATTCACAGGCACACCGTTTCCCTCATCGTGATTGCCGATGGCGGTCACAATGGTGGCGATCTCCCCGGGGTCACAGTTCATATCGTTCAGAATGCTCCAGGCCATCACCGCACCGGACTGAGAGTGCTCCGAACGGTTCACCAGATTTCCGATATCGTGGAGATATCCTGCAATCCGGGCCAGCTCCTGGGTTCTCTCGTCATAACCCAGAGTCTGGAGAATATATTTTGCCATTTCTGCCACATGCATCACATGGGCAAAGCTGTGCTCTGTAAATCCCAGAGCTGCCAGGGACTCATCTGCCCGAATGATATAAGTTCGGATGGCTTCACTTTTAGTGACTTCTTCGTACGTAAGCAACGAAATCCCCCCTAATGAGTGTTTATGTTTCATACACCGTTAAGTATACCATAGAAAAAAAAGAAACGGAAGACGATGGATGTGAAATCTTCGTGAATTCCATGCAAAGAGCTTTTGACAAAAAAACAGTTGATGTTCTACCGAAAAGCAGGTATAATATAGAAATCTTATCCAGGAATTGAGAAAGGAACCGCTTATGGATCATCAACCAATCAGTAATCCCCGGCAGGTCCCTGTTTCCCGGGACCCCGGAAGTGTGAGCCAGACGGCCCGCACAGATTCCAAACCGAATCCCTCTGTCTCTCAGACTCAGACCGGTCAGACTTCTGTACGCCGGGTGCGCCGTCCGGCCAGAGCCAGCCGTGCTCAAAAAATCACCGTTGTCTGTCTGACCCTGGGTGTTGTATTTCTCCTGGGCGCATTGTTTGGCGCCGCGGTATGCCGCCTGGTCTGGGAAGGCCCCCTTCCCGATCCGGAACCTGCTGTAACCGTTCCTGTACTTACGGACCCGCCACAGACCCAGCCTTCCGTCAATCCGGAACCTGCAACGCAGGCTGCGGTGAATCCTGATACGCAGCCCACCACAGAGGCCACCACCGCACCTGTGACCGAAGCTGTGACCGAACCCAAACCAGAACCTCAGCCGGAACCCGAACCCAAGCCGGAACCGGAACCCGAACCAGAACCAGAACCAGAACCAGAACCAGAACCAGAACCAGAACCAGAACCAGAACCAGAACCGGAACCGGAACCTGAGCCTGCCGCTCCGCCCGCTGATCCTCCCTCCGTGGAATCTGAGTTTGTCATCCCCGACAGCAACACCCGTTACCTGACCGCTGAGGATTACGAATCTCTCTCCGATTGGGAGCTGACGATTGCACTCAATGAACTCTATGCCCGTCACGGCTATGAGTTCCAGACCCCGGAAATCCGGGAACATTTTGAAAACTGCAGCTGGTATGAAGGAACCCTGGGCGTTGACGGCTTCCGTGCCGATATGTTCAACGATATCGAACTGGCCAACTCCAAGCTTCTGCGGGCTGCGTTGGATGCCAGATAGGAGGAACCCACATGAATCTTACCAGAAAACAGGCCTATATCCTGATTTGTCTGCTGACCATGCTGGTCATTGCCGCAGCCATGGGGTTCATTTCCTACATCAGCAGCGTTGACCGGGCCATGACCCTGATCTCCGGCTAATCCATTATTCTATATTCTGCAAGACTGCCTGACCTTCCCGGTCCGGCAGTCTTTTTTCTCCCTGCTTCAAAATTAAGCTTTTTAGAAAAATAATTAAAAAGATACTTGACTAAAGAAATTATGTATGATACTATACAGTTACCAAGCAGAAAGGCGGTGAGTCCAATGTGCTAGTTCTTCGTAACCCTGAAGTTTTATCCCTCTATACCATTATCAATTTCAAGATGGTTCGTATCACAATCAATCGTCTTATTCAATATTTTAAGTCTGTATCCTCAAAGGATGCAGCCCAATGAATTTCTTGCAAACCTTTCATAATTCGCTGCTTCGTGGGGTATGTAATGCGTGGTCCCGGCCTGCAGCAGGTACGGTTTGACAGCTCCGCCCCATGCGTTCCTTTCAGAACAGCAGCAAGATTCACAGATATAATCAGCAATCCAAACCATCCACATTCTTCTTTTTTGTAGTCATTTCCTTTTCTTAATCCCCTGTTGAGTCCCTGCCAGACAACCGTCCGGCAGGGACTCTCTTTTCTATTGGCTCCGGATGCAAAAATGTGCTGTTTCACCAAAAGGCAAAACAGCACATTTTATTTTTATGATTCTTCGGACGCTGCGGTTTCTTCTGTTTCTTCTATCTTCTCTGTCTCCTCCGTAGGTTCATATCCTTCCGTTGTCTCTGAGGGAACTGTCTCTTCCTCAGGCCATTCGGTTTTGGCCTGGGTGAGCTGACGAGAATTGGCAGTGTGGAACACATTGTCCAGGCCCGGAAGCAGACCTGTTGTAGAGCCACGGGTGACATAAACCGCATAGGTGCGGAACGCCAGCGGGCACAACTGCCCGTCCTCCATCACCGCACTGAAAAGGTCATAATAGTTGCCGCTGTTTTCCAGTGCCTTCAGACACAGTCCGTAATGCTCCGGATTAGCCATTCCTCCATAATTCAGGGCACCGTTTTCCTGAAAGAACGGAGATAAATCGAAGTTGGGAGACAAGCGCACCTCTCCCAAATAAAAATCAAAGTTTCCTACCTTCAGTGCATTGACATAGCCCTCCCAGGGCAGTGCCATGACCTCCACTGTGAGGCCCGCATCCGTCAGCTGTTGGGCAACGGTCTGTGCCGCCTGCAGCCGGGTGGCATTGTCGCTGCACACCAGCAATCTGGCAGAGGTGTCATACAATCCTGTATCACGCAGGGCCTGAGAAAATGCCTCTGCATCATAGGAAAACTCTTCTGCCAGAGCACTGTCATAGTAGTCCGATTCAGGGGATGCCGGCAGACAGGCCGCCTGGGCAAAGCCGCCATAGACCTCCACCAGTGCTTTTCGGTCCACACCGTGGGTCAGGGCCGCCCGGACTTCTCCGCTGGAAAAGGGACTGGAACCGCCGTTGTTGCAGCCCAGATACAGCATAATGCCTGTGGCACAGTCCCACAGCTCATAGTCACAGCGATATTTCACATAACTGGGAGAGCCGGGGTCTGCACAGACCAGATCCGTTGTTCCGAACTCAAAGTGGTCCCGCACATCGGAAGGAGTGGCGGCCACACTGAGGGGGATATCATCGAAGCTCACCGCAGGCGCATATTCACGCCACCAGTCCTGTCTGCGTACCAGGGACAGGCTGTCGTCATGCTCTGCAATGGCATAGGGGCCCGTTCCCAAAGGTCTGGCCTCCTTCACATCCCCTGCTTTTACCACAGGGATATCCAGAAGAACCGGCAGATTTTCATAGGGGGTATCCAGGGTTATAGCCACCTCCGTGGCGCTTTCTGCACGGATGGAGGTAACATGACGCAGACGGTCTCCATACACAGGGCTTCCTCTGGAGGCCTGGAGGCTGGCCACCACATCCTCGGCCTGAAGGGCCGTTCCATCAGAAAATGTGGCAGGCTCCAGCTGGAACCGATATTCCATCAGGTTTGGGGACACGCTGTATGTTTTGCACAGGACAGGCTCCGCCCGATACTGAGAGGTCACGATAAACAGGCCCTGATACATGGCTGAAATCACAGGCCGATTCAAAATCTGCGTGCATTCATAGGGATTCAGTCCGGCCTCCGGGAGATAAGAAAGTCCATAGTGCTCTGCCCGATTGGTCTGTGTCTGTTCCGCCCTGACAGGCTCGGTCACCTCCGGCACCTTGGGTTCCTTGGCGCAGCCACTCAGAAGAGACAGGCACAGTACCGCAGACATCAGTCCTGCGATGTTCTTTTTCATCCCCTCAGTCCTCCTCCGGCAGTCCAATAACCGCAGCCAGAGAGCCACGGTCTCCCTTCGTTACCCGATGAGACCAGAACCGATCCGGCTGGCAGGCCGTACAGTCCGGGCTGATATCAATTTTCTCTACACCGGCCCGATGGAGCCAGATCTCATTCAGGCATTTCAAATCCACATGATACTTAGGGCCGATGCCGGAAATCGCAGCCTCTGCCTCCGGTCCCATGGCTGCCCGGACCGCATCCGGCACATCCCGATCTGTCTCAAAACAGCATTTGCTGATACAGGGACCGATTGCTGCCCGAATGTCTTTGGGGTTGGAACCGTATTGCTTTGTCATCTGTTCCACCGTCCGGGCCGCAATTCCGGCCACAGTTCCCCGCCAGCCTGCGTGAGCCGCACCGACCGCCCGTTTCACAGGGTCATAGAACAAAATCGGTGTGCAGTCTGCCATAAAGATGGTGAGAATCACCTGAGGAACATTGGTTACAAGACCATCCCGCTCCTCTTCCACAGGCAGAATCAGTCCTCTGCCGCAGTCCTGCTTTCCCACCGGCACCACAATATCCGTGTGGGTCTGCTTCGTCAGCACCGTATCCCGGGGCTGAAAGCCCAGGGCTTCTCCCAGAATCTCATAATTTTTCCAGACATTTTCCGGCTGATCTCCCCGATGGATGCCCAGATTCAGACTGGACAGGCTGCCCGTACTGCACCCGCCATAGCGGGTGGAAAAGCAGTGGATGGTGGGAGCAAGCAGGTCGCTCTGGATATACTCCAGAGCGTCCCGTTTCACTGTTAAAAAACTCAAAGAAATCTCTCCTAAGCCGTCTTAGTTCTCCATGAGGTCCTTGTCACGGCAGCACTTCTTGTACTTCTTGCCGCTGCCGCAGGGACAGGGATCGTTGGGGCCAACCTTGTGAGCCTTACGCACAGGCTGCTGCTTGACGGTCTGATCGCTGGAAGCACTTGCAGTCGCAGACTCCTTGGCCACCTTTTCCCGTCTCATTTCCTGGTTGACCTTCATCCGCACAACAAAGGCACGGCGCACAGTCTCCTCCCGGATGGCCTGAATCATGGCGTCAAACATCTCGTAGCCTTCCTTTTTATAGGCCACTACGGGGTCGGTATTGGCATAGGCCCGGAGGGTAATACCCTGCTTCAGGTCGTCCATGGCTTCAATCTGATCCATCCAGTACTCGTCAACCACCCGGAGCATCACAACACGCTCCATTTCACGCATGAGCTTCTCACCATAGAAGGCTTCCTTGGATTCGTAATACTTGACACCCTCCTGATACAGAGCCTCGGTGATCTCTTCCTTGCTCATCTTGGACAGGGTCTCGCAGTCCAGCTTAAAGTCACCCTTGATAAAGAAGCGGTTTTCCAGCTGAGACAGCAGGCGGGTGCGGTCCTCCTCGGTGGAGATGCTGCCATTTTCGGCCATCACCGTGGCCACCTGACCATCCACATACTGATGAAGCATAGACATGATGTTGCTGCGCAGATCTTCTCCGTCCAGAACCTTCCGGCGCTGTTCGTAGATTACCTCACGCTGGGTGTTCATAACATCATCATATTCCAGAACATTCTTTCTGGCCCGGAAGTTCCGGCTTTCCACATTGCGCTGAGCACTTTCCACCGCATTGGACAGGATCTTCTGGTCAATGGGGGTATCCTCATCAATGCCCAGGCTATCCATCATATTCATAATCCGCTCAGAGCCAAACAGACGCATAACATCGTCCTCCAGGCTCAGATAGAAGCGGCTTGCGCCGGGGTCACCCTGACGACCGGCACGGCCACGAAGCTGGTTATCGATTCGGCGGGACTCATGGCGCTCAGTGCCGATGATGAACAGGCCGCCTGCCTCTCTGACCTTCTCTGCCTCCTTGGCAATTTCCGCCTTGTGTGCAGCAAGCAGCTCCTCATATCTGCGGCGGATGTCCAGAATCTCCTGATTGTCGGTCTCTGCGTAGGCATTGGCCTCCGTAATCAGTTCTTCGGGCACATCCTGATGGCGCAGGTCATTGAGGGCCATATACTCTGCATTACCGCCCAGCATAATATCTGTACCACGGCCTGCCATATTGGTGGCGATGGTGACCGCACCCAGCTTACCGGCCTGGGCCACGATCTGAGCTTCCTTCTCATGGTACTTGGCGTTCAGCACGGTATGGGGCACATTTTCTTTTTTCAGCATCTTGGATACCAGCTCACTCTTTTCAATGGAGATGGTACCGACCAGCACAGGCTGGCCCTTTGCGTGGCATTCCTTTACCTGGGCCACGATGGCACGGAGCTTTCCTGCCTCGGTCTTATAGACCACGTCGGAATAGTCGTGACGAGCCACAGGCCGGTTGGTGGGGATTTCTACCACATCCAGCTTATAAATAGAAGCGAACTCTTCTTCTTCCGTAAGAGCGGTACCGGTCATACCGGAGAGCTTGTCATACAGGCGGAAGAAATTCTGGAAGGTGATGGTAGCCAGAGTCTTGGACTCGTTGGCAACCTTGAGGCCTTCCTTTGCCTCAATGGCCTGATGGAGGCCCTCGTTATACCGGCGGCCATACATAAGACGGCCTGTAAATTCGTCAACAATGATAACCTGATCGTCCTTGACCACATAGTCAATGTCTCTTCTCATCAGGCCACGGGCCTTCATAGCCTGATTGATGTGGTGGTTCAGTGCAGTATTTTCCGCATCTGCCAGGTTTTCCACACCAAAGAACTTTTCGGCCTTTGCAATACCGGAGGCGGTGAGGGTGGCACTGCGGCTCTTTTCGTCAATGATATAGTCGCAGTCATAGTTATCCTGCTCTTCCTTCTCGTCGGTCTTGGCAAAGACCTGCTTGCGCAGACCGGAAACAAAGAAGTCTGCCATTTCATAGAGCTTGGTAGAGGCCTCACCCTTACCGGAAATAATCAGAGGGGTACGGGCTTCATCGATGAGGATGGAGTCCACCTCGTCCACGATGGCAAAGCTGTGTCCACGCTGCACCAGCTCTTCTTTATACAGGGCCATGTTATCACGGAGGTAGTCAAAGCCCAGCTCGTTGTTGGTGCAGTAGGTAATATCGGCCAGATAAGCCTTCCGGCGCTGTTCGGGGCTCATGGACGGAATGACCAGACCTACCTCCAGACCCAGGAACCGATAGACCTTGCCCATCCATTCAGAGTCACGCTTGGCCAGATATTCGTTGACCGTAACAACATGCACGCCTTTTCCGGTCAGGGCATTGAGGTAGGCAGGCAGAATGGCCACCAGGGTCTTACCTTCACCTGTTCTCATTTCTGCAATCCGGCCCTGATGCAGCACAATGCCGCCGATGAGCTGGACCTTATAGGGCCGCATTCCCAGCACCCGGTCCGCAGCCTCCCGGCATACGGCAAAGGCCTCAGGCAGAAGGCTGTCCAGGTCCTCTCCCTTGGCATAGCGATCCTTGAATTCCTGGGTTTTTCCCCGAAGCTCTGCATCAGAAAGCTCCTTGATCTGGGGGCCCAGTTCCTCTATTTTATCCACCAGCGGCTGGAGCCGCTTCACTTCCCGCTGAGAACGGGTACCGAAAATTTTTGTAATAAGTCCCATAGGTCTTCCCTTTCCATGTGTTGCTTCAGCCGAAGCTCGGCTGTAAAATGATAGCTTCCGGTTATTATAGCATACCAAATTAAAAAAAGACAGAAGTATTTGTGAATTGTCAGGTAAAAATTACAAAAATATTCGGATCCAATTGCCCGTTTGTTGATTTCTTATAGGGGTTCCCTCCTTGACACTCCAATTTTTCTGGGATATACTAACAAAATAAGAAGGGAGGATTGCGCATGTTGTACCATGCATCCCATATTTCGGGACTGAAAGTATTAAAGCCCCAGGTTTCCACTCATGGGAAAGCCTATGTTTATGCGATAAAATCGAAACTCATGGCCATGTTATTTGGTGCGCCGAAAGATGATTTTGACCTCTTGATTGATGCGGAAGATGGTAAGCCTGTCCTATACGAATGTTACCCGGATGCCATAAAAAAGGTATATTCCAAAAAAAGCTGTTCCCTGTATACATTGGAAGAAACCGGCTTTCTGGACGGGATGACCGGTTGGGAGGAAGAACTGGTCTGTGCTTCGCCGGTGTCCGTTGTCAGGGAAGATATTATAGAAGATATCTATGCACAGCTCATGCTCGCTGCCCGTGAAGGAGGATGCAGGATTCATTTCTTTGAACCGAGCAAGGAATATCTGTCTTTTCTGCGGGAGGAATTGCAGGAACGAGTGGATGCGTTTGGCATCAGCGAGGAATACAGAAAGCAGGATGTGCGATTTGTCCGGTATCACAACAGGCTTTTAAATCAGGAGGAACATCCGTTCTGCCGGAGGCAGGATATTTGAAGGAAGTGTAGAAAATAACTATGTCTCAAACAAATGAAAAAGCAGAACTTTTTGAGTCCATGCCCATTCCAAAAGCAGTGGCGCAGCTCAGCATTCCCATGGTCATCAGTGCCCTTGTAACGGTCATCTACAATCTGGCAGATACCTACTTTGTAGGCATGCTGAATAACCCCATTGAAAATGCGGCTGTTACGCTGGTTTATCCCGTTATGCTGGCCTTCTATGCCTTTAACAACCTGTTTGGTGTGGGCACTTCCAGTATGATGAGCCGTTCTCTGGGACGGGGCGACTATGAACGGGTAAAGAACAGCTCCGCCTTCGGCTTCTACGGTGCCCTTTTCAGCGGACTTTTGTTTTCTCTGATTTGTCTCATTTTCCGGCTTCCTTTGCTGGACCTTCTGGGTGCGGATGACCACACCCGCACGGCTACCGACAACTATCTGTTCTGGACTGTCCTGTGTGGTGCTGCTCCCGCCATTTTGAATGTAGTGCAGTCCCAAATGGTCCGAAGCGAAGGCTCCTCCCTCCATGCAGGCATCGGCACCATGAGCGGATGTATTCTCAACATCATCCTGGACCCCATCTTCATTCTTCCCTGGGGCTTTAATATGGGTGCCGCCGGTGCCGGTCTTGCCACCTTTATCTCCAACACTGTGGCCTGTGTGTACTTTATTGTTCTGGCCTATGTCAAGCGTGGTCGCACCTTCTGCAGCATGGATATCCGCAGACTCAGAAAGGTGGACAAGGTGGTTGTAAAGGAGATCCTGGGTGTGGGCATTCCCGCCTCCATTCAGAACCTGCTCAATGTCACCGGCACCACCATTCTCAACAACTTTACCGCCATTCACGGTGCCTCTGCCGTTGCAGCCATGGGTGTTGCCCAGAAGCTCACCATGGTTCCCACTCAGGTTGCCATGGGCTTCTCTCAGGGCATCATGCCTCTGGTCAGCTACAACTACGCCAGCGGCAACCGCAAACGGATGAAAAAAGCCATCACCTTCTCTGCCCTCATTGTGACACCTGCTATGCTTCTGGTCTCCCTTGGTTACTGGCTGGGTGCCGGTCCTCTGGTCCAGGCCTTTATTGACGACCCCCAGATTATTGCCTATGGTGCCCGGTTCCTGCGGGGTCTGTGCATCGGCATTACCTTCCTGTGTCTGGACTTTTTGGTGGTTGGCGTATTCCAGTCCCTGGGCATGGGAAAGAACGCACTGGTCTTTGCCATTCTGCGGAAGCTGGTTCTGGAAATTCCTCTGCTGTACCTCCTCAATGCCATCTTCCCCCTCTACGGTCTGGCCTATGCACAGCCTGTGGCTGAGATTATCCTAGCTGCTGTTGCCATGTTCATGCTCCAGCGCATCTTCCGGATGCCTCAGGCGGATGCTCAGGAAAACACACAGAATGAATAAGGAAAAGATCTGCTGCAAATCCCAGCTTTGTCAGATCACACATGCTCAATAAACTAAAAAAAATCGGTCAGCCTTGAAGGGCTTGACCGATTTTTCTTTTCCCGAATGGGTGGCTTTTGTATCTCCTTTTACAGTAACCCCATGCTATTGAGGCACAGAGTCCACAAAAATATTGTTACCAGAGACAGGAGCGTACTCAGCGCTACCATCTGGGCCGCCATATCTCCATCTGCGTCCATTGCAACTGCCATGGGATAGCTGGCTACTGCCGTAGGCGCTGCAAACAGGGCCATAATAGCACACAACTCCGTCCCCCGAAATCCCAGTAAAATGGCAGGGGTCACCATGGTCAGAGGAATCACCACAAGCCGGGTCACAAGGCCTATGGTAAGGGGTCTGCGCTTGGCAGCAAAATCTCCCAGCCGGAAGCTGACACCCAGCGACAGGAAGCTTAGTGGGGTTGTAATGGCCACCAAATCCGAAATAACCCCTTCTATCATGGAAGGAAAGCGGAAGCCGGAAAAATTGATTGCAAGGCCCAGAAGTGCCGCCACAATCATGGGATTTTTAAATACCGCCAGAATCAGAGCCGCCGGCTTGGGGTGGCCCGCTCTGCCGATCTCCAGAACCACTGCCGACAAGGCATTAAATGTAGGAACCGCCACAGCTCCAAGAAGGATCAGGGTTCCCACCCCCTCGTCTCCATAGAGGCTCTGTGCCACTGCCACGCCGAAAAGAATGTAATTGGGCCGGAGAATGGCCTGCCCCAAAGCCGCAGCTGTGGCCCGGTTTTTCTCCACACGGGGTGGAAGAATCAGGGCCAGAAGGAACACCAGTCCGATTCCCACCAGAGAATACACCAGCAGCTTTCCCGCTCCCGACTGGTGAAAATCCGTCTGATAGATGTTATAGAACATGAGTGCCGGCATGAACAGGCTGAAAATGATTTTGTCCACCTGCTTCATGGTCTCCCGTGTGGTCACCTTCGTCACCCGCAGCATTGCACCAATGCCCATCATAATGGCCATGGGCAGCACCACATTTACCGCAACCAGAAAACTTTCCATTTCAATCCTCCGCTGCTATTTTGTGATTAAATCTGAATCAGGGCCCTGTGTCTGAGAGTCCGGTCCGTTTCCGTTCTCTCTTTTTCAAAATCTCCGTTTATTGTACATGAAATTTCTGTTTTTTGCAACCAAACATTCCTGTTTACCTGGCTTTTGAACCGCAAAAAGGCCCGATACATCGTGAATCGGGCCTTTCGTTTATTCTCCAATATACTGAAATCTGGGGCCTTTATAGCCGTCCCGGTCTATTTCCTCGTTCCACATAGACCAGGGCCGAACCCACAGACCGCTTTCATTGTACAAAGGGCGATACAGTGCCATGGGTTCCAGCGTCTCAGAGTGCCGGGCCAGACCCACAAGCTCATATTCCTTTCCCTTGAAATGGCGATAGCGGCCCAGCTTTGCTTCAGGCAGATTGTCCATTGTATTACCTCCGAATGCTGTATTCTACCGGTGTTCCCGCAGGCTCTTCCAGGAGCCAGGGATGCTCCAGAAGCTCCTTGACCAGAGCCGCAGTACCGGAATAATAGTAGCCGTCTGCAATCCGTTCATCCAGAGTAATGCCCAGGGGAATCACCTCGTGAGGGTCCGGCTTTCCCGACTTGTCAAAGTCCATAACCATATGCTTTTTTCCGATGACCACAAAGCAGGAGTTGGTGCCCCAGTTTGTCAGATGGTGATAGCCGCATTCCAGACCGATGGAGCCCAGATTGCTGATAAAAATAGAGGAATAGGTAGGGTCCACAGAACTGATGCTTTGGGGAATCCAGCCGTGCCGGTCCAGGAAAAAACAGAGCCGCATAACAGGGCGCAGAATAATTCTGGGCAGATTCATGACCTTATCAATGGTGCTCATGGAAGCATCCTTTTCATCTGCACGCCGGGTCTTGTGGATGGTATTCATAAGTTCTGTATGGAACCCGTCCAGGGTGCTGTTTTCATCAAAATACTGGAAGGCCAGACCTTCCTCTGCCTTATCATCAAACTTCTTTTTCACAATAAAGGCCATGGAGATGTATTTGCGCTCATAGATCTGGTTATTGGCAATAAAGCGGTTCATTCTGGAGCGCAGAACAAAAGCCCTGCCCATGGCAGCACTGATGAGATGGAAATATGTGTACTTGTCCTCTGTTTTTCCTTCGTTCTTTTTCGCCAGGTATGCATCTATGGGACGCAGATCAATGTCCAGACTGACAAAGGCCTCATTATCTGTCCGGTTGGGGTACAGATTGGCAATGAATTTATTCATGCCCGGCAGGTCCTTGAGAAGCCAGCCGTCCTTCCGGTCTCCTCTGCATTTTTTACGCTGCTGCATCGTTCTCTCTCCCTCACTGTAAAATCTTGCCCATTATACACCAAATCTCCTCAGATTGCAATAAAACCTCCCTTTAGCAGGGGGCTGATGCATAAAAAAAGAGACTTGCCGAAGCAAGTCTCTTTAGGTAAAATTAAGGGAGATATTCGATGGTAATGTAGTTCAGTTTACCATTCATGAATTCAAAGCTGTAACCGCTGTCGCCGATATACTTTGTGGATTCTCTTGTATACTCCAGCGTATCGGAATAGTAGTCGTTATCACCGTCATAATGCTTTTCTTCGGTGGGCTCACCGGCATTTGCCTTCAGCTGATCCATGGTCATGTCCAGAGGGAATGCAAAGGTCAGGATATCCTGTGTTGCGTCCTTCTTCATGGGCAGGTACACTTCGCTGACATAGCACTCTGCGGCGGTCTTGTTGCTGTCGGTATCGTTCATTGCGTATACCTGAGCAGTCCAATACTCGCCCAGCACAATGCGGAAGCCCTGGGACTGGGAGTTCTTGTTCAGGTTGTTGTTGGCATTTGCCAAATCATCCTCTTCAAAAGGAACACCGTCATCGATCAGCTCCTGCAAGGTGGTCTTGCCGAGAGTATAGGTCTTTCCGTTGATGCTGAACTGCATATTGTCCAGATTGACATAGCTACCGGAAGGAACCCCGGCGGATGCAGGAGCCGTGCTCTCAGTGGGGGCAGTGGTTTCAGCAGGGGCAGTGGTTACAGGAACGGTAGCTTCGGAAGTCTCAGGGACAGTGACTTCGGTGGTTTCGGGGACAGTAGCTGCGGTGGTGCTTGCGGGAGCAGAGGTCTCTGTTGCGGCCTGTGTTCCAGCAGTCGTTGTAGTAGGTTCGCTGGTACCGCAGCCTGCCAACAGACTGCCTGCACACAGGACGGCAGCGAACACGCTAATGGTTTGCTTTTTCATAAGTTTCCTCCAGATTGTTGGCTTCAAAAATACGAAGCATCTACGATTTAGATTTTACAGTTTGACAATATATACCAAGATTCATGTCGTGTCAATACAAAATTTGTAGCACAATGCCATCTCCGGTGCATTTTAACAAATTTTTTACAAAATCGTCACATACTTAAGAAACAGCATCCTGTACAGTTGTTTCCTGCATACTCTTCCGCTATGAAAGTGAACGCTCTGTTGCTTTTAAACCTGCTTTCTGCACAGGGATGCAGCCTTGAACCATTTCTGTTTTTCAGAACTGATTCAGCTGTGCAATGGGCTTGGAGCCCTGATGCACGATGGGCTTCCACACGGTAGCCTTTTTAAACACAGACAGCAGATGCAGGGGATACCAGGAGGCAATAAAGATGGGATAGAGCAAAATTGTTTTCCACATCTTAAAGACAGGTCTCCTGCCCAGGACGGCAAGCATCAGGGCAGTCCCCATCATACCGAGCCAGAAGGACAGCACCGCAACCACAAGCATCATCCACTGCCCTGTAATCAGGGTCTGGGTAATCAGATACAGGCCGGGAACCAAGGCCAGCACCTGCATGGCAGGACCTGCAATGAGCATCAGAAGATCCCAGCACAGCAGCGGGTGCTTTCCGGTGAAAATATTCTTTAACAGGCTTCCCAAATACACCTTGAAGGTCTGCATAACACCGCTGGACCACCGGCGGCGCTGGCGCATGGATACGCCGAAGGTCAGAGGCTCCTCATCAAAGGTCACAGCCTCCGGCACCCACCAGACCTTTTCTCCCCTCAGGGCACACTGAACTGCAAACTCTGTGTCTTCTGTGAGTGTAACCGTATGGAAGCCACCCATTTCATTCAGAAGCTCCCGACTGATGGCAAAGCCAGTGCCAATCAGCTTGGCGGACAGGCCCAGCGTTCCACGAGGGCGGCTGAACATCAGATTGAAGTTCTCTATGTAAAGGTCATAACAGCCGGAAATCCAGGTTTCTCCGGGATTGGATGCCTTCTGCATACTCTTGGCCACCCGGGCACCTGCACAAAACACATCATTCATTCTGTCCAGAAATGCGGGGTCTACCAGATTATCTGCATCAAAAATGCAGTAAGCATCGTATTTTTCATGTTCCAGCGTCTGAAAAGCCCACTGAAGCACCTGCCCCTTGGTCTTTACAGGCACCGTGCATTCCAGCACTCTGGCACCGGCCTGTGCCGCAACCTGAGCCGTATTGTCTGTGCAGTTATTGGGAATGATGTACAGGTCATACAGCTCTTTGGGGTAGGTCTGCTTGAGAAGCTGGGTCACGGTCTGGCCGATGACTGCCGATTCATTCCGTGCCGCAATCAGAACGGCAAATCTGGTTTTGGGCGCATACCGCTTGTGCTTTCTCTGGGGAAGCAGGAAGCATACGCCGATCACTGTCGTATATAAAGTAAATATTTTGAGAATCCAACTCAAAGTATCTATTACAATTTCCATTATGGACCTCCCGTACATATTGTAATCTTTGACTTATATCGACATCATACCTAATATTCCCGCAACATGCAATATGCCCTTTCCTTAATTTTTTCTTAATCCTGTCCCTTCTGTCCAGTTTTCACGGGTTGTACCGCTTCTTTTTCCAGGGGGTGAAAAAAGATTTGCTATTTTATGTATTTTACTTTACTATATAATTGTAAAGGATTCTCTATTTCAGATTCAGAAAGAAGGCATTACAATGGTTACATTTGACATTCCTCAATTATTTTCCATCGGGAAACAGCGTCTGGATGCCGGCAATGATCGCCCCAAAAAGCTTTTATCCCTCTATCTTTTGATTTTTGCTGCCGTCTCTGTAGGCGGCAGTATCATAAACTATTTCCTGATCTCTGCCATGGATGGACTTTCCGGGCTTTCCAATGTGCATGCCCGCTCCGTTCTGGGTGCTTCCCAGAATCTCCTGAGCATTCTGTCCACACTGTTTCCTCCCGTATGGTATTACTGCTTCTGTGCCGCTTCCCTGCAAATCTACCGGGGAAAGGATGTGCAGCCCAAAGCTATGACCTCAGGCTTTCGCCAGTGGAAACGACTCCTGATGGCCGGAGTCATGTTCCTTCTGCCGGTGATGGGCATTTCCTATCTGGTGACGATGGTTGTGTCCTTCTATATTGCGTTGGCTTCCTCCGCTCAGATGGATGCCTCCGCCGTTCAGGCACTTCTGGAAGCCCCCACCCCGGCAGCGCAGGATGCCTTGCTGAAAGCCTATCTCCCTCTGCTTTTGGTCTGCACGGTTCTGTTTGCTCTCATCGGCCTGTTTTTCCTGTTCCGCTACCGCATGGCCTTTTTCCTTATGACCGACTATTCTAAAATCCCCGGCAGCCAGATTTTAAGATGTGCTGCCCAGCTGATGCGCGGTCATATGGGCCAGTTCCTGCGGCTGGATCTCAAGTTCTGGTGGTACTATCTGGCTCAGGTCCTGATTCAATCGATTCCCCTTGTGGGATTTTTCGCCCAGCTTGCAAATATTCCCCTGCCCATGGAGCCCAATCTCATGGTTCTGCTGACCGGAATTTTGCAGACTCTGCTGGCGTGCACCCTGAATTACTTCTTTAAGAATCGGATGCTCTATACTTATGCAGCTGCCTATGATCGAATTCTTCAGGCGGAGTCTCAGCAGATGTGGCAGCAGCGGTCCTGTGAGCCTCCCAAAATGTAACCGCCTCTTCCAGCCATCCCTCAGCCTCGCTTCCCAGGCCAAGGCCCAAACCGTGACCGCCCTTGTTCACAGCTCGGAAGCAGCAGGGTACACCAAGCTGCCGGGCCTTTCTTTGGAAGGCCTCGCTGTTTCCGGAAAAAGGAAGCAGCTTGTCATCCCGGCACTGCCAGATATACGTGGGTGGATAGTTTTTGTCCATATGATTCAGAATATAGGTGGGCGGCAGCGTTTCACGCCACTTCCTTCCTATATAAGTGCGAATCACAAAATTGATGGAAAAATTCCGCTCCTCCAGGCTCAGCAGAGGATATCCCAGAATCATTGCGCCGGGCTTGGGCAGTCCCTGGGGCAGATAGCCGAAGTTGTCTGTGCCCATGCTGGCTGCCACATGACCGCCGGCAGAAAAGCCAAAGATGCCATAGCCCTGCGGGTCTATCTGCAAGGCCTGTGCATGGGCGGTGATATAGCGGACGGAGGCTTGCAGGTCATAAAACGGCTTCGGCAGTTCTCCGTTCCTTCCGCAGCGATAGCGCAGGAAAAAGACGGAATACCCAAGCTCATGGAGTCTGGCCCCCACCGGCAGACCTTCCACAGAAATTGCTACACTGAAATAGGCGCCGCCGGGCATAATAATGGCATAGGGTGCCCCGGGCCTGCCAGGCAGAAACAGAAGCTCCGCTTTCTCCTTAGTGGGGTCCTGCGCCAGCTCCTGCCGGGTGTAAATGGGAAGAGACTGCACCTTTCCCGCTCTGGCCTCCTGCAGGAAAAAATCAATTCCCATGGGAATTCCTGTATGCTCCCAGGCAGGACTGAGGTGGTATAATGCGCCCAGAGGGAGAGCATCATAAAAGAAGTTGATTCCCGTCGGCCCCAGGCGCATGGACTTTTTAAATGGTTTAACACTTGGTTCTTGCAAAACTGACCGAAACCTTGTGCTTTCCGTAACCTTTTCAAGTGGTTTCATAATTTCCCTTCTTTCCCTTCCCATACTGTAGACCCAATGGGGAAGAAAATCAACCCTCTCCTGCTGCCTGTGTTTACAAATTCGTCCCAGGAAGTTTATAGTTCGTTTTATGTGTGTACATATATTTTTCATATATCCGACTTATGATAATAACATAAATCATCCACGAGGAGATGGACAACATGAATGAATTCCTAAAGAACAGCCAGGAAGGCTACGAAAATACTGACAATGCTTCTACAACCGAAAATGTGTCCGCCACCAATGAATCTGCTGTCCAGCAGACCGAAGAAGTTTCTGAAGTTTCTGAAGCTTCTCAGGAAGCTGTAAACCAGGCAGATGAAGTTGAGGCTTCTCCGGAAAATACAGAGCAGCCTGAGGCCGTTTCTCAGCAGCCCATTCAGGAGGCCCAGCTTCCTCAGCAGGAAACCGAAGCTTCTCAGCAGGAACCTGCAAGCTCCGATGCCACCAGCACCGCCTCCGGTTCATACCACCATACCGGAGCAGGACGGAAGGAATCCCCTTATGCAGATTCCCCTTACCTGCGCTATACCTCCCCCACCCCGCCCTCTGAGGGCCAGCCTTCCGGAGACTGGAACAACAGCGTACCTCCCAAGGCTCCCAAGAAAGCAAAAGCAAAGAAGAATAAGGGGTCCGGAAAGGTTGTAGCCGCCGCTCTGGTCTTTGCCGTTCTGGGCAGTACTGCCGGCGGTCTTCTGGGTACCCACCTGACCAACAACAAGTGGGAAAAGAGCAGCCAGCAGCTCCAGTCTCAGATTGACGAGCTGCAAAAGAATCAGTCCAAGGGTGCCTATACTGTGTCCTCCGGTGACGAAGGTGCCACCGTGAATTCTGTGGCTGACGGAAAGCTGATGACACCTTCTCAGGTCTATGAACGGAATGTCCATTCTGTTGTCTCCGTGGTCAACAACGGCGTTATGAGCAACGGCATGATTCAGCAGGAGTTCACAGGCTCCGGCTCCGGCTTCATCCTCACAGAGGATGGCTATGTTCTTACCAATTACCATGTGGTGGAAGGCGCCCAGGCCCTTACCGTCACCACCTACGATGATACCAGCTATAATGCCACTCTGGTGGGCTATGATTCCTTCAATGATGTGGCGCTGCTGAAGATTGATGCAAAGGATCTGCCCGCTGTTGTGATCGGTGATTCCAGTGCCCTCAATGTGGGCGATCAGGTAGCTGCCATCGGCAACCCTCTGGGTGAGCTGGCCTCTACACAGACTGTTGGCTATGTCAGTGCCAAGGACCGCAGTGTCACAACAGAAGGCACCACCATTCACATGATTCAGACCGATGCCGCCATTAACTCCGGTAACTCCGGCGGCCCCCTGTTCAATATGTACGGTCAGGTCATCGGCATCACCACCGCCAAGTATTCCGGCTCCAGCAACTCCGGTGCTTCCATCGAGGGCATTGGCTTCGCCATTCCCATCAACGATGTAATGGCTTTGGTGGATGACCTCATGGAATATGGCTATATCACCAATCAGGCTTACCTGGGCATTACCGTCCAGAAGATGAATGCCGAGGTTGCCAAGACCTACGGTCTGCCCGCAGGCCCCAGAGTAGAAACTGTGACAGAAGGCAGCTGCGCTCAGAAGGCAGGTATCCAGCCCGGCGACTTTATCATCGGCCTGGGCGACAAGAAGATCGGTTCCCATTCTGACCTGGTCTACGCTCTGCGTTCCTTTAAGGCCGGAGATACCACAACCATTACCGTTTTCCGGGGCGGTCAGGAGCTGACTCTGAATATTACCCTGGACGAGAAGCCCGCTGAGACCACCACGCAGACTCCCAATGTTCCCAATATCCCCAGTGAGAACGATACGGAAAATATGCCTGAGGATGGCTCTTACAGCGACTGGTACGACTTCTTCTTCGGCAACCCCAAGCCCTGATCTCCCTCTCAGGACCCGCAGCATCTGCTGCTTTTAATAGATTGCAGTTCTCTTTTTCTTGTTTTCTCTTTTTTCTCTCTCTTTTCTTTTGAACATGGTTACGCCCACGGTACTTTGTGCCGTGGGCGTAATCTTTTGTTCCTGTGCTGCATAGATTGTTCTGTCACGACACAGCTTAGGAGGGACGCATATGGAGAAACACATCGAGGAGAGAGCTTGCCAACTGGCTGTGTACATCATTGAAAATCAGGCAACAGTCCGAGCTGCCGCCCAAAAATTCGGCATTTCCAAATCCACGGTACATAAGGACATGACGGACCGCCTGTCTCATCTGAAACCGGAGCTATACCTCCAGGTACGGCAGGTACTGGATCGCAACAAAGCCGAACGCCACATTCGGGGCGGCATTGCCACCAAAAGGAAATATGAGGCAAAATAGTCTCATCATACGCAAAGCCCCGAAGCAGACAACTGCTTCGGGGCTTTCTTCGTCCTGCACCCGGAGGCCGGACTTTATTGGGCATACAAAACACCCTGCTGCAAATTTTTACAGCAGGGTGTCTGTCACATATCTCAGTCAGCGAAATCCTCAGGCGTAACGCTGTCCTCAGCAGCCTGAACGGGAGCTTCCTCATGAGTCTCCTCAGCCTCTTCTACAGCGGGAGTCTCTTCTTCCTCTTCTTCGGTTTCACAGCCGCAGCACTCATCTTCCCAGTACTTGCAGCCATGCAGCTTATTCATGATCTTGCTGCCAAACTTAACAATTACCACCACAGCACCGGCAATGACAGCCAGAGCAGCAGCGAACTTCAGGAAATTCTTCATAAGGGATCCCTCCATCGTATTTTTTCATTGGGTTACTAGGTAGTATACCCCAAATACACGGATTTTGCAATATACTTTATAGCTTCTCAATAAAATCTTATAGTTTCCCCCCGGTACGGACCCATCAGAGGGCAGCATTTTGTCTGTTTCCTGGGCCGGAAACTTTTTTAAAAAGTCTTTCATATACTATTGACATCGGGCCGTCTCGGTGTTATTATATCGATATTCATTAACCGATAGCAAATTATCGATAGAAGAAGGGCGATTTCAATGATAACAAATTATCCCACTGTTACAAATCCCCAGGAACTGACTGAAGTTCTGGCCCAGTGCCGGAAGGCTCAGGCCCAGTTCTCCATCTACACCCAGGAGCAGGTCGACAAGATTTTCCTTGCCGCTGCCACCGCAGCAAACAAGGCAAGAATTGCACTTGCCAAGCAGGCCGTAGCGGAAACCGGCATGGGTGTAGTAGAAGATAAAGTTATTAAAAATCACTATGCTGCTGAATACATCTATAACGCATATAAAAATACCAAGACTTGCGGTGTAATTGAGACGGATTCTGCCTATGGCGTGCAGCGCATCGCTGAACCCATTGGCGTGGTTGCAGCTGTCATTCCCACCACCAATCCCACTTCTACCGCAATTTTCAAGGCACTGATTTGTCTGAAGACCCGCAATGCCGTGATTTTCAGCCCCCACCCCAGAGCCAAGGGCTGCACCATTGCCGCTGCCAAGGTCGTCCTGGAAGCTGCTGTTGCCGCCGGTGCTCCGGAGGGAATCATCGCCTGGATTGACCAGCCTTCTTTGGACCTCACCAACCAGGTCATGAAGGAAGCCGACTTGATTCTGGCTACCGGTGGTCCCGGCATGGTGCAGGCCGCCTATTCCTCCGGCAAGCCCGCCGTTGGCGTCGGCCCCGGCAATGTGCCTGCCATCATCGATGACAGTGCCGACATTCTGCTGGCAGTTTCCTCCGTGATCCACTCCAAGACCTTTGACAACGGCATGATTTGTGCCTCTGAGCAGAGCGTCGTGGTGCTTGATTCCATTTACGATGAGGTCAAAGCTGAATTCCAGAAGCGTGGCTGCTACATTCTGAGTGAGGAAGAGACCAAAAAGGTAGGTTCTACCATTCTGGTAAACGGCAGTGTCAATGCCAAAATTGTGGGACAGCCTGCTTCTGTCATCGCTTCCATGGCGGGTGTAGAAGTGCCGGAATCCACAAAAATCCTCATTGGAGAAGTCACCAGCACCGACATCAGCGAACCCTTTGCCCATGAAAAGCTCTCCCCGGTTCTTGCCATGTATCGGGCAAGTGACTTTGAAGATGCACTGAACAAGGCAGATACCCTGGTCAAGGACGGCGGCTATGGACATACCGCCTCCATCTATCTGGACCCTGTGGGAGCCAGAGACAAGCTGGACAACTTTGCGGCCCGGATGAAAACCTGCCGCATTCTGGTAAACACCCCCTCTGCCCACGGCGGAATTGGTGATCTTTACAACTTCCGTCTGGCTCCCTCCCTGACTCTGGGCTGCGGAAGCTGGGGCGGCAACTCCGTCTCTGAAAATGTGGGTGTAAAGCACCTGCTGAATATTAAGACTGTGGCTGAGAGGAGAGAGAATATGCTCTGGTTCCGTGCTCCTGAAAAGGTATATTTCAAGAAGGGCTGCCTGCCTGTTGCATTGGATGAGCTGAGAAACTACAAAAAGGCATTTATTGTCACCGACTCCTTCCTGTATCAGAACGGCTACACCAAACCCGTCACCGATAAGCTGGATGCCATGGGCATTCTGCATCATACCTTCCATGCAGTGGAACCCGATCCCACTCTGGCTTGCGCCAAGGCCGGTGCCGCTCAGATGGAAGGCTTCCAGCCCGACCTTATCATCGCCATTGGCGGCGGCTCTGCCATGGATGCCGCCAAGATTATGTGGGTTCTCTATGAGCACCCCGAGGCTGATTTTATGGACATGGCCATGCGCTTTGTGGACATCCGTAAGAGAGTCTACACCTTCCCGAAAATGGGCGAAAAGGCCTATTTTGTTGCGGTTCCCACCACTGCCGGTACCGGTTCTGAGGTAACACCCTTTGCCGTTATCACCGACGAGCAGACCGGTGTCAAGTATCCTCTGGCTGACTATGAGCTGCTGCCCAAGATGGCCATTGTAGATGCAGATATGATGATGAATGCCCCCAAGGGCCTCACTGCCGCCTCCGGCATCGATGCCGTTACCCACGCACTGGAAGCCTACGCCTCCATGATGGCCACGGGATATACCGACGGTCTGGCTTTGCAGAGCCTGAAGCTGATTTTCAACAATCTGCCTGCCGCCTATGAGAACGGCCCCAGAGACCCCAGAGCCCGTGAGAATATGGCCACCGGTGCCTGCATGGCAGGTATGGCCTTCGCCAATGCCTTCCTGGGCGTGTGCCACTCCATGGCCCACAAGCTGGGTGCTTTCCACCATCTGCCCCACGGCATTGCCAATGCCCTGCTGATTGACGAAGTTCTGCGTTTCAACGCAGAGGAAGTTCCCTCCAAGATGGGCACCTTCTCCCAGTATGACCACCCCCATACCCTGGCCCGTTATGCCGAAGTGGCAGACGCTCTGGGTCTGGGCGGAAAGGACGACCAGGAGAAGCTGGAAAATCTGATTGCCGCACTGGACGAACTGAAAGCAAAGGTGGGCATCAAGAAAACCATCAAGGACTATGGCATCGATGAACAGGACTTCCTGAACCGTCTGGACGATATGGTGGAGCAGGCCTTTGATGACCAGTGCACCGGCGCAAACCCCAGATACCCCCTGATGAGTGAAATCAAGCAGATGTATCTGAATGCTTACTACGGGGCATAAAGAACCCGTTCATTGTAAGGAAATAAACCTCCTGTTCCCGCAAAGAAGCCCCAGAGTATGCGATCGCTCTGGGGCTTCCTTTTATTTATACCATTGTAATAAAATCTGCTTTTCTGGGGGCCGCAGGCTTTGGCTCCTCAGCGGCATAGCCAAGGATGCAATGACCAACACCGATATAGTCAGAGGAAATTCCCCACTTTTTCAGCATGACCTGTCCCTCCGGGCTGTCAAATTCCTGTCTGGCCCGGTGAATCCAGCAGGAACCCAGTCCCAGGCTGTGAGCTGCCAGCATCATATTGCCCAGGACCAGACTGCCGTCCTCCACACAGGTACGAACATTGCGGTCTGCCAAAACCACCAGTACAACAGGTGCCCCATAGAAGGGATGTGACTGGGGGGCCTCCATAATTTCCGCATTCATCCGTTCCAGCGGTTCGATGTCCTCCTTCCTGGTGAGAACCACAATCTTTCCTGCCTGCTTTGCTCTGCCGTTGGCGGCATAAGTGCCAGCCAGCAGAACCTCATCCAGAAGCTCCTGAGGCACCGGCTTGTCCAGATACGCTCTGCAACTTCTTCTTTCCATCATAGCCTGAATGATTTCGTTCATGGTGGTATGCTCCTTTCTGTCTTTACAAATATCCATACATTCCCCGGACGCTGACTTCTCCTGCCAGAACCGTCTCGGGACCATTTCCAAAGTCCACCAGAAGAGCACCCCAGTCATCAATATCCACAGCCTTACCTCTGCGCTGCTGCTCTCCTTTTTGAACCAGAACCTCTTTTCCCAAAGTCACACAGTCCTTTCGGTATCGCTCCATGAGGGCCAGCCGATTTGGTATCAAAGAATTCTGTAAGGTGCTGATGGCCCGAATACACTCCGCTGCCAAAGCTTCCCGGTCTACTTTCTTTCCCCCGGCCATGGCCAGAGAGCCTGCAATCTTTCGCAGTTCCTCCGGGACCTCCTCCGGGTCTTGGTTGCAGTTGATTCCCACGCCTATCACGGCATAGTCTACCCCAGAGGAAGAAAGGGAAAGCTCTGTCAGAATCCCTGCCACCTTGTGACCTCCTGCCACCAGATCATTGGTCCACTTAATTCCGGGCCGCAGTCCTGTGACTTTTTCCACAGCCCCACACAGTACCGCCGCCACCGCACAGGTCAGGTGCATCAGCTCCTGAGGCTGGCATTTGGGCCGCAGCAGAGCGGACAGGTAAATTCCCTGCCCCTCCGGAGATAAAAACTGCCGTCCCATCCGTCCCCGGCCTGCGCTCTGGCTGTCTGCCAGAATGACGGTCCCTTCCGGGGCTCCCTCTGCGGCCATGGCCTTGAGCATTGTGTTGGTAGAATCTACCTGCTCATAGACCTGCACCAGAGGGGACCAGGGGTGGTCCCCCAAAACCTCACAAATGGCAGGCTTTTGTAACCTCATGACCGTGCCTCCTCCGGGACACCCTTCATGGTGAGGCTGATGCGTTTCCGCTTCTCGTCCACTTCCAGCACGGCGACCTGCACCACATCGCCCACATGAACCACCTGAGAGGGATGTTTAATGAATCGGTCTGTCACCTGGGAGATATGAACCAGGCCGTCCTGATGAACGCCGATGTCCACAAACACACCGAAGTCAATGACATTGCGTACCGTGCCATTGAGCACCATACCCGGCTTTAAATCGTTGATTCCCAGCACATCCCGGCGCAAAATAGGGGCGGGCAGCTCGTCTCTGGGGTCCCGGCCCGGCTTCTCCAGCTCCGCCACAATGTCCCGGAGGGTAGGAACGCCCACGCCGCATTTCTCTGCGGTGTCCTTCCAGCCCAGCTCTTCCACACGCTTGCTCAGGCCCTGCAAGGGGTCTCCCTTGCCCAGATTCAGAAGGCTCAGCAGGTTTCCCGCTGCCTCATAGGATTCAGGGTGTACGCCTGTGTTGTCCAAAAGCTCCTTGCTCTCCGGCACACGGAGGAAGCCTGCGCACTGCTGGAAGGCCTTGGGGCCCAGCTTCGGCACCTTCAAAAGCTGCTTTCTTCCTGTAAAGGGGCCGTTTTCTTCTCGATAGGCCACAATATTCTTTGCAGTAGTGGCATTGAGGCCGGAGACCTGTTTCAGGAGGCTGGGAGATGCCGTGTTAAGGTCTACACCTACCGCATTGACACAGTCCTCCACCACTGCCTCCAGTGCTTCACTGAGCCGCTTCTGGGGGCAGTCGTGCTGGTACTGTCCCACACCAATGGCCTGGGGATCGATTTTCACCAACTCTGCCAGAGGGTCTTGGAGCCGTCTGGCAATGGAGACCGCAGAACGCAGGTTCACATCATACTGAGGAAATTCTTCCGCTGCCAAAGGAGAGGCGGAGTACACCGAAGCACCGGCCTCATTTACGATCATATAACTGACTTCCGGGGCCTTTTTCAGCATTTCGGCGGTCATTTCCTCTGTCTCACGGGAAGCGGTACCATTGCCAATAGCAATATGACGCACCTTGTGCTTACGAATCAGAGACAGCAGCTTTTCCTGTGCCTCAGCCTTCTTGGTCTGAGAGAAGGTGGGATACACCACCGCTGTATCCAACACTCTGCCTGTGGGGTCCACCACTGCCACCTTACAGCCGTTACGGTATCCGGGGTCCAGGCCCATGGTGACAGAGCCCTTCACAGGCCGCTGCAGAAGCAAAGGCTTCAGGTTCAGGGCAAAGTTGGCAATGGCTCCTTCTGCGGCCCGGTCGGTCAAATCATTGCGAAATTCCCGCTCCGCAGCAGGCGCAATAAGCCGTTCATAGGCATCTTCTGCGGCAGAGCGCATGAAAGAGTTTCCAAAGGTGCCGGGCTTCAAAGCGTGGCGGCACACCATGGCCTGACCATCGGAACCGGGCAGGGTGAGAGATACCTTTAAATAACCCTCTTTTTCGCCCCGGTTCAGGGCCAGAATCTGATGATTCTGGAGCTTATTGGCCGGGGTGTCAAATTCATAGTACAGTCTGTAGACGCTGTCTTCCTCGGGCTTGGCTGCCTTAGACCCTACCACAGCCTTCCGGCCCATGATCTGCCGCAGCTCCTTACGAATGGAGGGGTCTTCGGAGATTTCCTCCGCAATGATGTCAGAAGCTCCGGCCAGAGCCTCTTCCACTGTAGAAACCTGCTCATTCAGATAGGACTGTGCCAGAATTTTGGGGTCCCGTCCGTCCTGCTTACGCAGCTCCTGTGCCAACGGCTCCAATCCCTTTTCCTTTGCCATGGTGGCTCTGGTCCGGCGTTTGGGCTTGTAGGGACGGTACAGGTCCTCTACTTCTGCCAAAGTAGCGGCGGCTGCAATGGCTCGTTCCAGCTCCGGGGGCAGCTTTTCCTGATTTTCAATGGAACGAAGAACCTCTTCCCGGCGTGCCTGTAAATTTCTCTGATATTTCAGTGCTGTCTCCAGATTTCTCAGGGTGGTGTCATCCAT
>RCNH01000142.1_pt1 | contig 34774 bp, 29 predicted proteins | sample 2041161 | NCBI WGS metagenome assembly RCNH01 (sample SAMN09708215, study PRJNA481090) | Feces metagenome, whole genome shotgun sequencing project. | biome: feces | host: Leptonychotes weddellii | place: Antarctica: Sion Island | collected 2010-03-01 | reverse complement strand
CCCGACCCTGCGGACGCAGCCTCAGCCCTTACTCAAATGGAAGCCCATCATTTCGGCCCTCTGGTGGCCCATGGCCCCTATACCATGAATCTGTGCACCAAAGAGGAAGAAGCCAGACAATTCGCCGCACAAATTCTCTGCGATGATCTGCGCAGAGCCGCAATGATTCCCGGTACCTTATACAATTTTCATCCAGGCAGCCATGTGGGGCAGGGATTGCAGGCCGGAGCTTCTTACATTGCCGCCGCCCTGGAGCAGGCCCTTTCTCAGGACCTGCCTGTTACCGTTCTGCTGGAAACTATGGCCGGTAAGGGCAGTGAAATCGGCGGTACCTTTCAGGAGCTTCGCATGATTCTGGATGCTGTTCCCTCTGAACGCATGGGAGTCTGTCTGGATACCTGCCATGTGTGGGACGGCGGATATGATATCGCTCAGAATCTGGATGGTGTATTGGAGGAATTCGACCGGAAGATTGGTCTGCACCGGCTGAAAGCTCTGCACATCAACGATTCTAAAAACCCTCTCGGCTCTCACAAAGACCGCCACGCCTGTCTGGGAGATGGCTTCATCGGCCTGGAGGCTCTGGAACGCATTGTCACCCATCCTGCCCTTCGTGAGCTTCCCATGGTGCTGGAAACTCCCAATGAGCTTCCCGGATATCAGCATGAGATTGAAACCATGCGCTCATTCAAAATTTCTTAATTTGACACTGTACGAAAAAGGTAGTATCCTTTTTTCATCCTTTACTTGATACGAAACATTCCCTCTGAAAGGACGTGATGCTTTTGCAGCAATTTTATGATCTCATTCAATCCATGGGAGAGCTTCCAATGGGAAAAGCCACACTGGGAGATTATTATACACTGGCAATTCGGTACATTCTTCCTCTTCTGGCTTTTTTTCTGCTTCTGCGGTGCGGCAGAAGTCTCCTTACCTTCCGGAAAGAACCGGAAGTCTGGGGCTGGCTGTGCCTGCCTGACGGCAAGCAGCTCCCCATCACCCACTGGGAAACCGTCATCGGACGAAACAAACGAAGTGACATTGTCATTGACCTTCCCTTCATTTCCCGAAGCCATGCCGTTTTGACAAGATATGATGACGGCAGCTGGACCATCAGCGACATTGGCTCCAAGGGCGGCGTAAAGGTAAATCGGAAAGACATTTCGATTTCTGCCGTTGGGCCGGGAGATGTCATCAGTCTGAACGGTCTCAATATGACCCTGCAGCCAATCTCTGAAGAGCAGGAAGATTATCAGACAACGCTCCGCACACAGCCCGGGCGAGACTGCTTCCCCTCTTTCACACTGATTATTTTGAGCCTGTTCCAGATCTTCATGGTGCTCCAGCTTCTCCTGACTGCAGAGCCTAAGGATATGAACAGCATTTTTATCGGCTTTTCCGCTCTCTTTACCCTGCAATGGGGTCTGTTTTTCTTCTATCGTCTCATTCGAAGAAAAGGCTACGAGGTAGAAACCATTGCGTTTTTCCTGAGCACCCTGGGCATGGCCCTGATTTCTACGGTCACTCCCAGTGAAACCGTCAAACAGATCTATGCCACTCTTATGGGTCTTGCTGCCTTCCTGTTCATCGGATGGTCCCTGCGAGATCTGGAGCGTGCAAAGGTCATCCGGTATCTGGCCGCCTGTGCAGGACTTCTGCTGCTGGCTGTGAATTTAATCTTCGGTGAAGAACTGTACGGTGCCAAAAACTGGATTTCCATTGGCTCCTTCTCCTTCCAGCCCTCCGAAATTGTCAAACTGTGCTTCATCTTTGTGGGTACATCTACCATGAGCCGAATCGTTTCGTTCCGCAATATGTCGCTGTTCATTGTCTATTCTCTGGTGATCTGCGGCTGCCTTGCATACATGAATGACTTCGGTACTGCCCTCATCTTCCTTGCAGCCTTTTTGGTGATTGCTTATCTCCGTTCCGGTAACTTTGCTACCATTGCTCTTATCAGCTCCGGTCTTGGATTCGGCGGCATCACCGCCCTGCGCTTCTTAAAGCCCCATGTTTTGCAGCGTTTTGCCTCCTGGCGCCATGTCTGGGAGGTCCCTCTGGACAGCGGCTTCCAGCAGACCCGTGCCATGATGTGCATTGCTTCCGGCGGCCTTTTGGGTCTGGGCGGCGGCAAAGGCTGGCTCAAATATGTAGCCGCCAGCGACACAGACCTGGTCTTTGCTACTGTGTCCGAAGAGTGGGGCCTTCTGATTGGCATTATGATGGTGGCCTGTATCGTAATTCTGGGCGTTTTTGTGGTACGCTCCGCCCCTATGGGCCGAAGCAGCTTCTACACTATCAGCGCCTGTGCCGCCATTACCATCCTTATGGTGCAGACCGTCCTCAATGTGTTTGGCACAGTGGACCTGCTGCCTCTTACCGGCGTTACCTTCCCCTTTGTGTCCAACGGCGGCTCCAGTATGATTTCAGCCTGGGGTATGCTCGCCTTTATCAAGGCCGCAGATACCCGTCAGAATGCCAGCTTTGCTGTTCGCTTGCACTCCAAGCACCAGAAAGGAGCGAATGTAAATGAATAGAATTGCAGGCCGTTCCAAAATTGTTCTGCTTCTTGCAGGATTGATTCTGCTGGGTGTTGTATTTTTTTCCGGAGAATATCTGTTCCAGGCTGACGACTGGGCAATTTTCCCCGGCAGTCCCCATGTATACAAAGGCCCCAATCTGAACTGTGGCATTGTCACCGACCGGTCAGGAACCGTTCTTCTGGATTCCACAAATGGCCGCAGCTATGCTGATGATGAGGAACTGCGTGCTGCAACCATGCACCTTCTGGGTGATCGCTACGGCTATGTCAGTGCCCCGGCTCTGGCAGGCTACAGCAGCGAGATGCTTGGCTTCGACCTGTTCAATGGCATCTACGGTCTCACAGGCCCCGGCGGCAGCGCCGCTCTGTCCATCAGTGCCCCGGTACAGCTTACGGCCCAGGAAGCGATGGACGGCAGGAAAGGCGTTGTTGCAGTATACAACTACAAAACCGGTGAAATTCTCTGTGCGCTCTCCAGTCCCAACTATGACCCGGATGATGTGCCGGAAATCGACGAAGACGATCCCGGCGAGTATGAGGGTGTGTATATGAACCGGTTTACTCAGTCCACCTACACCCCTGGCTCCATTTTTAAAATCGTCACAACCGCTGCTGCTCTGGAACAGATTCCGGATGTAGAGGAGCAGACATTTTATTGCGATGGCTCTTATTGGGTAGACGGCAACGAGGTCAACTGTACCGGTGTACATGGCAACGTAACGCTGCAGGAAGCCCTCACCAGTTCCTGCAACGCCGCCTTTGCTCAGCTGTCTCTGGAGCTGGGTGCCGATACTCTGGCCCGCTATGCTGAAAAGTACCAGATCACACAGCCCATTACATTTGACGGTGTCACCACCGCCGAGGGCCTGTTTGACCTGTCCGATGCAGAAGATGTAGGTCTGGCCTGGAGCGGCATCGGTCAGTATACCGATCAGATCAACGCCTGCCGCTTTATGACCTTCATGGGGCAGATTGCCGGAGGCGGCACCGCTGCGGAGCCGTATCTGGTAAAATCCGTGGACGGCGGCGCCTTCAGCAGCCACAAAGCATCCCCCAAGCTTACCGACCGGATCATGTCCACAGAGATTGCTCTACGACTTCAGGATTTGATGCACAACAATGTGGTCAACAACTATGGCGAAGAAAACTTTGCGGGTCTCTACGCCTGCGCCAAATCCGGCACCGCAGAACAGGGCGCCGGTCAGGAGGCCGATGCCACATTTGCCGGATTTACCCTGGATGAAGATTACCCTTTGGCTTTTATCGTAGTGGTAGAGAATGCCGGCTCCGGCAGCCAGACCTGCGTCCCCATTATCTCTGATGTCCTGGATGCCTGCGTGGAAGTCATGGACGCTGAAATGGAGGGAAATACCCCGTGAAAGCCATCATTTCCCGTGTTGCTGACCTGATTAAAAACCATTCCACCATCCGATTTCTAATCGTCGGTGTCATTAATACCCTGGTTGGTACCGGTACCATGTTTCTGCTGTACAATTGCATTCCCTGGAATGTGCCCGACGGCAGCAATTTCCCCTACTGGTTCTCTACTGCTGCCAATTATATTGTGGGAAGCATTGTGAGTTTTCTGCTCAACAAATACTTCACCTTCCGGTCCAGATCCTGGTCCTGGGCTGAGGTCTTTCGATTTGTACTGAACATTGCACTGTGCTATTTTGTAGCCTATGGCCTGGCAAAGCCCCTGGTACAGCAGGCACTCTCCGGAGCTGAAAAGGTGCTCCAGGACAACGCCGCCATGCTTGTTGGCATGGTGCTGTTCGTATTTCTCAATTACTTCGGTCAGCGCTTTTTCGCCTTCAGAAAGAAAGGTCAAAATTGAGCACAAATCTTTCGCCCCCTGCATAGACTCTATGTAGGGGGCGATTTTTATGTGTCCGTATCATCAGACAGGAGCACTTGTACTCATCTCTCTGGGCCTTGGCATTCTCATTGGCAGCGCCTGCGGTTCCGGATTTCTGACACTGGTACTGGTCACAGGCTGTGCGGGCTGCGGCTGCTATACACTGTTTGTAAAAAAGTAGGCATTGTCTTGTCCTATGGTGCATATATATTAGGGAAGAAACCATAAGGAGTGAGGACAATGGAACTGGCCTTTCAGAAAAGCGCCGTAACCCATTTACAGAAGCTGCTCAGACAGGTACAAAGTCAGGAGGAAACCATAGAGGCCGCCGTGCCGGAAAGCCTTCCTGATGTGGGCAGGATTGTCAGCAGCTGGGGAATCCCTGTCATACGAAGCAAGGAATGGCGTGGCAATACCATGACCGTATCCGGCGGCATCACAGCCTGGGTGCTGTATGTGCCGGAAGACGAAAGCCTTCCCCGGCAAATCAGTGCCTATCTCCCCTTCTCTATGCACTGGGAACTGCCGCAGACGGAGAAGGAGGGAACCATGCGGGTATCGTGCCACCTGAAAAGTGTGGATGCCCGCATGGTAAGTCCCAGAAAGATTTTGGTGCGGGCAAGCGTCAGCTGCCTGGGCGAAGCTTTCTGCGCCGCTGAGGCAACATTCTATACCCTTCCGGAGCTTCCCAAGAATGTGGAGGTTCTGAGGACTCACCTGCCCCTGCTGCTTCCGTCAGAAATGACAGAAAAGAGCTTTCTCCTGGACGAAGAACTGGAGCTTCCCGGCGGAGCCTCTGCGGTATCTCAGGTCATCGCATACCAGCTCTCCCCTGTTCTTACGGATAATAAGGTACTGGGAGAAAAAGCACTCATGAAGGGAAGCTGCAGTCTGCATCTGGTGTACATGACCCCGGAAGACCGTCTGGCAGTATGGGACTTTGATCTTCCCTTCTCTCAGTACACAGAGCTGGAGCAGCATTATGAGGAAGAAGAGGAATTACAGGCAGAGCTGATTCTTACCGGAGCCGAGGTTATTCCGGATGAGGACGGACGCCGACTGCGTCTGAAATGCTCCCTTTCTGCCCAGTGCATGGTGCTGCACAAGCAGATGGTAGAACTGGTGCAGGACATGTATTGTCTCAACCGGGAGGTTACCCTCAAGAACCAGAATATGCCTGTGAAGAGCCGACTGGACCATCAGATTCTGCGTGAACAGGTGGAAGAATCCTTTTCTCTGACCGGCGGCTCTCTTCTGGACTGCACCCTTCTGCCGGAGTTTCCCAAGAGCCACCGCAATGGGCAGGAGCTTTCTCTGGAAACTCCCGTCTGGTGCAATATCCTGTATTACGATGCAAACGGAACCCTGCAGGGCAGAAGCTCTCACACCTGTGCAAAATCCACGATCAATCTGGCTGATGACTGCATCTGTCAGGCAGATGTTCACCTGTCCGGCCCTGTCCAGTGGTCTCTGGGCGGCGGCAGTGCAAGTGTACGGGCAGCTGTGGAATTGACCGTTGACAGCTTTGCCAGTCAGGAGCTGTCCATGGTCTGTAGCGCTGAACTGTCCCAGCCCAAAAAGCCAGATCCTGCCAGACCCAGCCTGATTCTCCGTGCTCCCAAAGAAGGAGAAACCCTCTGGTCCATGGCAAAGGCCTCCGGTTCTACGGTAGACTCCATCCGTGATGCCAACCAGCTGACCTCTGATTCTCTGGAGGAATGTCCTCTGGTTCTGATTCCCATTCATTAGTCAAAAAGGCTGTCTCACTCAGTTGAAGTGAGACAGCCTTTTATACTGATATAAAGGTTACTGTTACAGGCCGGCAGCCTTGCGCAGATCCTCAGCCCGGTCCGTGCGCTCCCAGGGACGGCCCTCTTCCAGGCCAAAGTGGCCGCAGGCAGCAGTTTCTGCATAGATGGGACGGCGCAGATTCAATGCCTTGATGATGCCGGCAGGAGTGAGGTCAAACTCCCGGCGCAGAATCTCAGTGAGCGTCTCGTCGGAGACCCGTCCGGTGCCGTAGGTATCTACCAGAATAGACACAGGCTCTGCAACACCGATGGCGTAAGCCAGCTCCACCTGAATCTTGTCAGCCAGACCGCCTGCAACTACATTCTTAGCCATGTAACGGGCCATATAAGCAGCACTGCGGTCTACCTTAGTGGGGTCCTTGCCGGAGAATGCACCGCCGCCATGGCAGAAATAACCACCATAGGTATCCACGATGATCTTACGGCCGGTGAGGCCGGTATCACCGTTGGGGCCGCCGACAATAAACTGGCCGGTGGGATTGATGTAAATATTAGGCACATCCTGAATATCAAAGCCATAGCTGTTGAGAACAGGAGCAATGACCATTTCCTTCACATACTGACGCAGCTGAGTGCTGGCAAACTCAGGTGTATGCATAATGGACACTACCACAGTATCCACGCCAATGGGATTGCCGTTCTCATCAAACTCAACAGTCACCTGGGCCTTACCATCAGGACGGAGGTTGGGATTCTCCTTTACCATCAGAGTCAGGCGGTTAATGAGGGCACGGGACACTGCACCGGCCAGAGGCATAAGCTCAGGGGTCTGGTTGCAGGCGCCGCCGAACATCATACCCTGGTCACCTGCGCCGCCCACCTCGTCATTGGTGCCCATGGCAATGTCAGGGGACTGGGTGTGAATCCGGCACATGATCTCAACGGTATCAGCGCAGAAGCCTTCCCCTTCTCTGGTATAACCGATGTCACGAATCACCTGACGGGCCACAGCTGCATAATCCACATTTGCCTTGGTGGTGATCTCACCGGAGATGCAGCAGAAATCTGTGGTTACCAGGGTTTCACAAGCCACACGAGAGTGGGGGTCCTGCGCCAGGCAGGCATCCAGAATGCTGTCAGAAATTCGGTCAGCAACCTTATCGGGATGACCGGTTGTAACACACTCAGAAGTAAACAATCTTTTTTCCATTATAATTTCCTTTCCAAGCCCTATCAAGAACATCACAAAAAAATCGCCCCGAAGATTCGGAGCGAAAAAGCACGAATCCTCATCTTTCGTCATACGCCGGATTTAGCACCTTGTTACTAAACAGGTTGCCGGGCTTCATCGGGCCGTTCCCTCCGCCACTCTTGATAAGGTAATATTAAGTTTCAGGTATATTATACGCAAAGTTGCAGAAAAGTCAAGTATTTTCAAAAGGTTCGTCGTTTTTTTACATGGTTAAGGCCTTGATCTTTCGGTTATGATGCAAGAAGTACAATGTTTACGATTTGTCTATAGACATTCCGATGGAAACGCTGTAAAATAATCACAATAAAACCGAAGGAGTGAACCAAATGAACAACCCCCGCCGTTCCTTTGAGCGGTTCTGTTACCGTAATCGGAATGTTGGCATTCCCAATCTCATGATCTGGATTCTTCTGGGTAATGTCATTGTTTACTTTGTAGACATGATGGACCCCAGTCACAGTCTCGTCTCCCTGCTTTATTTCAACCCTGACTATATCCTTAAAGGGCAGGTTTGGCGGCTTTTCTCCTTTGCATTTTTAGGCCTTTGGGAGAGACGCAGCCCGATTTTCGGATTGCTCTTTATAATTTTCTACTATCAGCTTGGTACTGCCATAGAGAACACCTGGGGCCGGTGCAAGTTCACGCTCTACTATCTCACAGGCATTATTTTTCTGGATCTGGCCGGCTTTATTTTCCACACCACTGTCTCCCCTGCCAGTCTCCACATGACGCTCTTCCTTGCCTATGCAACCTTGTATCCGGATGCTACATTCCTGATCTTTTTTATCATCCCCATACAGGCCCGGTTCCTGGCACTCCTACCTCTGGCAGCCTTCCTGTTCCAGTTGCTTTCGATCAGCACTTTTCCTTTCAACCTTATCCCTGTTTTTGTCCTGGCTAACTATTTTCTGTATTTCGGAGCAGAGTTTCTCAATCTCTTCCCCACATCCTGGCGTGTCAACGCCGACCGGCTCCGCCGGAAGGCTACACCCGGAAGAAAGGGCAAAAACACCATTCAATTTCCCAAGGCCGGTTCTTACGAGGCCAGTCACGCCACTGTCAATGCCCCGTATCATCACCGCTGCACTGTCTGCGGAAGAACCGATGTATCCAATCCGGAACTGGAATTCCGCTATTGTTCCAAGTGTAAAGGATACTATTGCTACTGCCAGGATCACATCAACAACCACACCCACATTCAGTAATTTAACTCCCGTCATAAACAATGGGGTCAGGCAATCAGCCTGACCCCATTGTCATTTATAAAATCACTTTTCCTAGAGCATTGATACTTCTGCTCTGGTTTTCCCAAATTCGGAATAATCGCTTCTTACTTGGTGCCGAAGATGCGGTCGCCGGCATCGCCCAGACCGGGAACAATGTAGGCATGCTCATTGAGCTTCTCATCCACGGAAGCGACAAAAATATCTACATCGGGATGCGCCTTGCGAACGGCCTCCACTCCCTCAGGTGCAGCAATGATGTCCATGAGGGTGATATTCTTCACGCCGTACTCCTTCACAAAGGAAATGGCAGCAATTGCGCTGCCGCCGGTAGCCAGCATGGGATCTACAATAAATACATTACGCTCAGCCACGTCATTGGGCATCTTGCAGTAGTACTTCACAGGCTCATGGGTCTCAGGGTCACGGAACAGGCCGATATGACCGATCTTGGCAGAAGGAATCAGGTCCACCATGGCATCCACCATGCCAACACCTGCCCGGAGAATGGGAACGATTGCCAGCTTCTTGCCGGCCAGAACCTTTGCCTTTGCAATGGCAACAGGGGTCTCTACTTCAATTTCCTGCATAGGAAGGTTTCTAGTAGCCTCATAGCACATCAGAGCAGAGATTTCGCCAACCAGCTCACGGAATTCCTTTACAGAAGTGTTCTTGTTGCGCAGAATTGACAGCTTATGCTGAATCAGAGGATGATCTAAGACGTGTAAACTACCCATTATTATTTTGTTTCCTTTCTATCTTCCATTTGGAGTCGTTCCTGACGTTCTCTCTCCGCCTGACTCAGACGGAGGTAGTTTGGCAACATAGCAGCAGCATCGCCGGATTCACCCCGACCAATAGCCGCCATTGCCGCAAGGGCTACGCCTGCCGCACGCTGATGGCGTCGGTGCTCCGGTGCCAGACGGTACCGTGCATAATTCTTACCAAATGTATTATAACACAAAACAGCGCCATCACCAACAAAAATCACAGGCAAATCCCAATGATTCAGGTCTTCTTCCAGCTCCTGAAGGCTGATGGCCCGATCCGGGCGCAGCCTTGTGAGCGTGCCATTTTCTGCCTGAAACAGTGCGTTATACACCTGGCTTCGTCTGGCATCCATAGCCGGACAAATAATACCATGAAATTCGCCTAAATTCAAGGCCATAGATTCCAGTGTCGAGACGCCGTAAAGGGGCAGCTCTGCACCCCAGGCCAGACCCTTTGCCGCAGCCACACCGATCCGCACGCCGGTAAAGCTGCCGGGGCCTCCTGCAACGGCAACCGCATCAATGTCCTTCACTGCCATTTCACAGGTCCGGAGCATCCCCTCTGCCATGTCCAGAACCGTACGGCTGTGCGTCAGTCCCGTATTCTGGTAGCTCTCCGCCAGAAGGATTCCATCCTCCAGCAGGGCCACAGAGGCTGCCTTGGCAGTCGTTTCAAATGCTAAGATTCGCATGAAGCGCTTCCCCCTCAATGGTAATTTTTCGTTCTTCTTCCCCCTGGGAAAGCTTTTCTATGGCAACAAAAATGGCATTTTCCATGGCCTCTGTCACATTTTCGCTCCATTCCACCACGCAGACACCGCCGCGCTCCAAATAGTCATCCCAGCCAATATCAAACAGGTCATCTGCACTGTGCAGGCGATACATATCAAAGTGAAACAGGGGCATCCTACCTCCCAGGTACTCATTCACAATGGTATAGGTAGGACTGGTAACAGGTTCCTTAATCCCCAGTCCCCGGGCAATGCCTCTGGTAAAAGCAGTCTTGCCCGCTCCCAGGTCTCCCCGGAAGGCAACAACCTGACCTGGCTCCAGAACACGGGCCAGAGCCGCACCCAGGGCCTCTGTCTCTTCCGGACTATGGCTCCAAAACTCCATGGTCTTCCTCATTCCTTCTTCAAATTTTCTTATATACTACCACAATTCGCATCATTTTGCAAACCCTGTTTGTTCACAGTTAATTTTCAATTTTCCATCTTGACATTAGAGAAAAAAGCGGTATAGTTAATTTAAAAGAATTAGCACTCTCAATGCACGAGTGCTAAAACCAGTTTCCCACCCTTGGGAATTTTGAAAGGAGTATCTGTTATGGACTTCAACCAGTATACAAAGAAGTCTCTGGAAGCGGTACAAAGTGCCCAAAATATTGCCAGAGAGAATCATCATCAGCAAATGGAACAGGTGCACCTGCTTCTGGCTCTTCTGACCCAGGAGGGCGGTCTGGCTCCTCAGCTTCTGAAGAAAATGGGCGTCACGACTGAAAGCCTGGAAGCAGCAGTAAGACAAGAGCTGCAAAAGCTGCCCCGCGTCACCGGCAGCCGGGAGGCCGATAAATTCTACATCAGTCAGGGCGTTGACAATGTCTTTACCCAGGCAGAGCATCTGGCCCAGAATATGAAGGATTCCTATACCTCCGTGGAGCATCTGCTGCTTGCTTTGGTGGAAGAAGCCGAAGGCGGCATAAAATCCCTGTTCCAGACCTACCGGATTACAAAGGAAGGCTGTCTCCAGGCCCTGCAGGCCGTCCGTGGCTCTCAGCGAGTCACCACAGACAGCCCGGAGGAAACCTATGAGGCTCTGGAAAAGTACGGTACCGACCTGGTCCGTCGGGCAAAGGAACAGAAGATGGACCCCGTGATCGGCCGAGACGAAGAAATCCGGAATGTGATCCGTATTTTGAGCCGAAAAACCAAAAACAATCCTGTTCTGATTGGCGAACCCGGTGTCGGTAAAACCGCCATTGCAGAGGGTCTGGCCCAGAGAATTGTCCGGGGAGATGTCCCCCGGAACCTGCAGGACAAGACCATTTTCTCTCTGGACATGGGTGCCCTCATTGCAGGTGCCAAGTATCGCGGTGAATTTGAGGAACGACTGAAAGCCGTCCTGGAAGAGGTTCGCAAATCGGAAGGAAGAATTCTTCTTTTCATCGACGAGCTTCACACCATTGTAGGAGCCGGCAAGACTGACGGTGCCATGGATGCAGGCAACCTGCTGAAGCCCATGCTGGCCAGAGGGGAACTGCACTGTATCGGTGCCACTACCCTGAACGAATATCGGCAGTATATTGAAAAAGACCCCGCTCTGGAGCGGCGCTTCCAGCCTGTCCTGGTGAATGAACCTACCGTGGAAGATACCATCGCCATCCTCCGTGGTCTGAAAGAACGCTATGAGGTCTATCACGGCGTTAAAATCACCGATACTGCTATTATCTCCGCTGCCACCCTTTCCAATCGCTATATCTCGGATCGGTTCCTCCCGGACAAGGCCATTGACCTGGTAGATGAAGCCTGTGCGCTGATCCGGACAGAAATGGATTCCATGCCCACAGAGCTTGATGTGGTTTCCCGGAAAATCATCCAGATGGAGATTGAAGAAGCTGCCCTGAAAAAGGAAGAAGACCCCAGATCCAAGGCTCGGCTGGCTGAACTGCAAAAAGATCTGGCAGAGGAACGGGAGCAGTTCAAATCCAGAAAAGCCCAGTGGGAGAACGAAAAGAACGCCATTGGCCGGGTACAGCAGCTGCGTGAGCAGATTGAAGATCTGAACCGCCAGATTGAGGCAGCAGAGCAAAGCTATGATCTGGAAAAAGCCGCAGAGCTGAAATACGGTCGTCTGCCGGAGGCTCGCCGACAGCTGGAGGCCGAAGAGCAGATTGCCCAGAATGCCAAGGAAAACAGCATGCTCCGGGATAAGGTAACCGAAGAAGAGATTGCCCGGATCGTGGAGCGCTGGACCGGAATCCCTGTGTCCCGTCTGGTGCAGGGAGAACGTGAAAAGCTGTTAAAGCTGGATGAGACACTGCATAAGCGTGTCATCGGACAGGATGAGGCCGTCCAGGCTGTGACTGAGGCTATCCAGCGCAGCCGTGCCGGTATTCAGGACCCCAATCGTCCCATTGGCTCCTTCCTCTTCCTTGGCCCCACCGGCGTTGGTAAGACAGAACTTGCCAAGAGCCTGGCAGAATCCCTGTTTGACGACGAAAACAATCTGGTTCGGATTGACATGTCCGAGTATATGGAGAAATTCGCCGTCTCCCGCCTGATCGGAGCACCTCCAGGATATGTGGGATATGAAGAAGGCGGTCAGCTGACCGAGGCCGTCCGCCGCAAGCCCTACTGTGTCGTGCTCTTTGATGAGGTAGAAAAGGCTCATCCCGATGTGTTCAACATCCTGCTTCAGGTTCTGGATGACGGCAGAATCACCGATTCTCAGGGCCGAACCGTGGACTTTAAGAATACCATTATCATCCTTACCTCCAATCTTGGCTCTCAGTACCTTCTGGACGGAATCGGCCCGGACGGCAGTATTTCCAATGAAGCCCGCGCACAGGTCATGGGGCTTCTGCGGCAGTCCTTCCGGCCTGAGTTCCTGAATCGTCTGGATGAAACCGTATTCTACAAGCCTCTGAGCAAGGCAGATGTGACCTCTATTATCGATCTTCAGATCAACAAACTGAATCGCCGTCTCGAAGACCAGGAGATTACCTGTGTTCTGACGCAGAAGGCCAAGGATGAAATCATCGAAGCTGCCTACGATCCCCAGTATGGTGCTCGTCCTCTGCGCCGTTATGTCCAGCACACCGTGGAAACCTTGCTCGCCAAGCAGATTCTGGCCGGCTCTATTCTGCCCGGACAGACGGTGACTGTGGATACAGACGAAAATGGCTTTACTCTGATATAATCTAAAAAACCAAGGGATATCCGGAAATCGGGTATCCCTTGGTTCGCAGAAAAACAATTCAGTACAGCACAATTGTAATGATAAAATTGCAGGTGAGAATGTCATGCACTTATATAAAATCTATTTCAGTCCCACAGGAGGAACTAAAAAGGTTGCGGATATTCTGGGTGACTCCTGGAAGACACAACCAATTCCCGTGGATCTGATCATGCACCCGGAATGCATTTCCTCCCTTTCTCTGTGCCGGGAGGATGTCTGCATCATCGCAGTTCCTTCCTATGGCGGCAGAGTCCCCGGTATCGCTCTGGAGCATTTAAAAAAGCTGCACGCCAATGGTGCAAAAGCAATTCTGGTGGCAGTGTACGGCAATCGTCACATTAATGACACCTTGATGGAGCTGTATGACACGATGCGTGAATGCGGCTTTGTCTGTATCGCCGGAATTGAGGCTGTAGCCGAGCACTCCCTGATACGCCAATTTGCTGCCGGAAGACCTGATCTGCAAGATGCCAGGGAGTTGAAAGACTTTGCAGAAAAAATCAAAGAATCCCTGAACTGTGGCCGTGCAGGCGAGGAATTGCAGCTTCCCGGCAGTCATACATATAAAACCTACAATGGGGTTCCATTCAAGCCTCTGGTATCCGAACGCTGCGACGGCTGCGGCCTGTGTGCTGCACAATGCCCCGCAGATGCGATTGACCGGGAAAATCCCAGGCTTACCGATTTGGAACGGTGTATCTCCTGCGGACACTGCATTTCCATTTGTCCCCGCAAGGCCAGAAGCTTCGATGAAAAAATGCTGGCTGCCACAGCCGTGAAAATGGAAGCAGTCTGCTCCGGCAGAAAGAGCAACAGGATTTATTTGTAATCCCTGCAATTTCTCCAATCCGAAATTATAAAATCCCCCGCCGCAGGTTCAAAGAACCCTCAGCGTAAGAGCATAAAAATGGGCTGCTTACAGTTAGTAAGCAGCCCATATCTGTTAACGCTTATTCCTGGCTGAACTGATCCTTGCCCACGAAGCACAGGGGGCACTCAAAATCATCAGGCAGGTCCTCAAACTTGGTGCCGGGAGCAATGCCACCCTCGGGGTAGCCCTCTTCCTCATCGTAAATCCAACCACAGACATCACATACGTATTTCATAAGTGAACCTCCATATTTTTTCTTCTGTACATCTCGCCTTGGTAGTTTGTGAGGCTATGATACCATCGAAAAAACTTTTCTTCCGTGATTTTATCACCAAAATCAGTGGTTGCCGCACTCGTCGGCATGCTCATGCTCGTGACAGATCGAACCGGTGGAGACCAGCTCTCCCTTCAGGTAGTGCTCCACGGCCTCCCGTGCATCGCCCTGAATGCCGATGATCACTTTCACATCACGCTCATTGAAAATTTCCACGGCGCCGCCGCCCATGCCACCGGAAATGATAACCTTTGCGCCACGGTCTGCCAGGAAGTTGGGCAGGAAGCCGGGACGATGGCCGGGGTTAGGAACGGTCTCAACAGAAGTGATTGCACCGTCGGCAGTGTCAAAGAAAATGAAGTTCTCGCAGTGACCGAAGTGGCCTGCAACATTAGTACCCATAGCAGCAACAACGATTTTCATAATATGATCTCCTTTTTATTCGAGCAGGTTGCTCGTTTTTTTATAAATTTCCAAAAGGGCATCTCTTGCAGGGCATTCCACATCTGCAAGACTTTTGCCCTGATTGATGGCAGCAGAGGCGGCTTTGTCATAGGGAATCCTTCCCAGGAAGAGAAGCCCCATCTCTTGACAAAACGCTTCAATTTCTTCTGTATGTTTGGGACTGACGTCCCATTTATTGACGCAGACAGCCAATTGAGTCTGGAAGGTTTCCGCAGTCTTTACCAACCGCTTCAAATCACTGAGACCCGAGAGGCTTGGCTCCGCCACCACCAGCACCAGATCAACACCGCTGACAGAAGCGATGACAGGGCAACCGATACCGGGGGAACCATCAATAATTGCAACCTGGGTCTGGGGAGCGTGTTTCAGCATCTGGAGCTTCACGGCAGAGACAAGCTTGCCGGAATTACCCCGACCCATTTTCAGCTTAGCTGTAGAAAATACGCCTTTTCCCTGGTACAGATACTTCATCCCTGCTGCATCCGGTTCCATCGTGACCGCCTCGCAGGGACAGACATAGCTGCAAACACCACAGCCCTCACAGGCATATTCTCGCACCCGGAAGCCCTGCTCTGTCTGCTCAATGGCATCAAATCGGCACAGCTCCCGGCATTTTCCGCATGAAATGCACTGATCAGGATGAATCAGCGCCTTTTCAGAGCCAATAAAAACCGTTTCCTCCGGCTCCCCATTGAGGTCCATGACCATGTGCAGGTTGGGAGCATCCACATCACAGTCGGCTGCCGCCAGAGTTCCGGAAAAACGCAGGAAGGCCGCCGCCGTGGTGGTCTTTCCCGTACCGCCCTTTCCGCTTAAAATCAGAAGCTTTTTCAATTCAAAGCACCTCCAATTCTATGAAGGAGCTGAGAAAATAATGCTCTCCCCTCCGGGGTTTCTCTGCAAAGGAGCTTTCCTTCTGCTCCCAGCGTGGCGAAGTCCTTTCGGAATGGAATCCGCAGAACCACAGGAAGGTTTTTCTCCTTGCAGTAGGTTTCCAGGGGCGCAAAGGGGGCTTCCTCTTTATTGATAACAACATAGCAGGGCTTTCCCAAAATCGAAGCCAGCTCATGCACCATAGTAAAATTATGGAATCCGAAGGCAGTAGCCTCTGCTACCAGCAGGCAGGCATCCGCATGAGACACACATTCCATCACAGAACAGGCACTGCCGGGAGGACAGTCAATAATGGTAAGGCCCTCCCCTGCTTTTGCCATTGCGGCCTGAATCACAGGAATTCCAGATGCCTCACCGGGATTCAGAATTCCCGTATGAACAGTCACGGAGTCAAAGGTGCCGGACTCCACCCGGCCCACTGTTTTTGCTGCCATACCAATGGCCTTTTGAGGACAGGCCATTTCGCACAGGCCGCAGCTATGACAGACCTCAGAGAAAACTTTTGGCTTCTCCTTGATATAGATGAGAGCATGAAACCGACAGAGCTTTACGCAGGTTTTGCAGCCTGTGCACTTTTCTTTGTCGAACACAGGAAGGAAGGTATGAACCTCATCCTCCTGAATTTCATCAGGGGGAAGGAACAGCCGGCCGTTAGGCTCTTCCACATCACAGTCGATGTAGGTTGCTTCCTTGGCTGCTGCCGCCAGGTTCGCAGCCACCATGGTCTTTCCTGCGCCGCCCTTTCCGCTCAATACCGCTATTTTCATCTGATTCCATGATATCCTGCGTGGAAGTGGGTCAAAGCCTCCAGTTTTCCTTCTTCGCAGGCCTTTACATTTTCATTGGCATCATTTCCCTGGCTCTTATAAATCGAAATCTTTGCTTCCTGCAAAACTTCCGCTGCATTCTCACCGCAGCGAACCGTCACCAGAGCCGTAGCCCCCTGATCCACCACGAACTGAGCAGCCTGAAGACCCGCTCCTCCTTCAGAGGAAGCTGCGGGATTTTCCAGAATCTCTGTCTTTCCTTCCTGAGCAAACAGAAAATAAGGTGCTCTGCCGAAGGATACGCATACCTCTTTCTGGGTGTCATCCAAAGGAATTGCAATTTTCATAATATGACCTCCTTGTGTTCCCTGCAGGCTATGGCGCTTACAGCCGCCGCAGCCGCAATAGGCTTCCTGTCCACTGCACAGCCGATACTCTCCGCCCTCGATCTTCAAGGGCCTCCCTGCCACCAGCGCCTCCGCCAGCTTTTGTCTGGCTGAGGTGTAGATCTGCTGGACTGTGGTGCGGGCAATATCCATGTATTTCCCGCATTCTTCCTGAGACAGGCTCATCTTGTCAATCAGGCGAATGGTTTCATATTCATCCACCGTCAGAATCACAGGATTTTCCCGGCTTCCGCTGTTGGGAAGAAATTCTCTGTTCTCTGGCAGGCAGCAAACCTTCCTGCACTTTCTCGGCCTTGGCACGGTTCACACCTCTCATTCATTCCGGCATATGCCATTTACTAATTTCATTATACTCCGTTTCTGGCATATGTCAATAACTATTTCAAAACAAATCGGCGCAGGGAAGATTGCCTTTTCTCCCTGCGCCGTTTGTGCCGTTTATTAAGTATCCAGTTCTATATAGTGAAGTGTATTGGTGTCTGTGTCATAAATGGCCACAGTCAGATTATAAGAATATCGCTGCATCACATCTGTATCATCATAGGGGTCTTTGCTTTCTGCATGACGATCATAAAAGAAATAATAGCCCCTGCTCATCTCCGGAAGATAAGGTTTCCCCTCTTTATTTTCCTGCCCGTATAAGAGATTTTTCACATCCTCTTTAAGGGGCAGCGGTCGCCATCGGCTGTTTTCTTCCATCTCTTTTTCTATTTTACCGTCAGGAAATTTCAGGCCGCAGTACAGCACGCCATCTCCATGAAAGCCTCCGTGGCTGTCCTCATAAGATATTTCTCTCCCCTGACTGAGGTCCATATCCAGCGCCGCAGAGATGCGTGCTTTGATATTAAAAGGAGCACAGCCCTGGAGCAGCAACAGCAGAAAAACGAAAACAGCTAATGCTCTATGCCTGTTTTTCACCGCTTTTCTCCCCCTCCCGGTACTCCAGAAGATCTCCCGGCTGGCAGTCCAGCACCTTGCACAGCTTTGCCAGGGTACTGAATTTAATTGCCTTTGCTTTTCCGTTTTTCAGAATGGAAACATTGGCCATGGTAATTCCGATTCGTTCCGAAAGCTCTGTGACACTCATTTTTCGTCTGGCCAGCATCACATCGATATTGACAACAATTTCGTCCTCCATGATGCACCTCCTCAAATGGTCAGGTCACTCTGCTGCTGAAGGTCTGCTGCTTTTTGCACCAGCTGAGAAAGTCCAGCCGTTCCGACCGAAATTGCAACGGCCGCAAAAACAGGAAGCAGAGAGCAGATCACAATACCGGGATGGCTGTACCCGATCAGCCAATAAATGATATTTCCTGCAAAGAAAAACACACTGTCGCCCACAGCCAGCCGGGAGATATAGCGAAACAGTCTGGCATTTTCCGCAGAAAAGGCCTGTTCTTTCCCGATGTTGGAGGCTATTTTCCAGCACAGGACCAGGCTTACATAACAAGGAAGTCCGGTACACCAGATGAAGATGAGCCAGGGCCAGAAGCAGTGGTCATATGCCCCCTCTTCAAAATACGCTATTTGCCTGCCCAAAGCCGGAAATGCCACACCATAAACCACAATGCCGCAGAGTGCCATTCCCAAAATAATCCACTTGAGCCAGCGTCCCAATGCTTTTTGTTCCATTGTTCGTTCTCCTTTCTGATTTAAGGGATACTTGCAGTATAGCAGCAACTTTATCGATTGTCAATTATTATTTATTGTTTCACAATAAATTTATCTGTTTTCTAAAATGGAAAAATTTTACAAATTTATATTGACTTCAAGACAGTTTTGTGATACATTCTGATTAGCCAAAACTAACTGCAATAAAGATCACAGCCATGCAATCAATTGGATATTACCTTTTCTATTTTATTCTGTCTTCGCCTATCTTCCGCAGAAATTCAAAAGAGATATCGTAATTTTGCTTTACGCCTCAGTGTGATTCCGGCAGCCATCTGATTCGGTCGCCGGATTTTATTGTGCTCTTTCGATTTAATTTGTATACTATGAGCAATATTACCCCAGTAGCTCAATGAATATTCCTGCATTGATAATGCATAAATATAATGGATACTCAACATAAATTTATGTTTTTTCATGTATATTAGTGGTAATCGCTAAAATTCTTTGTATTATTTCTTGTATATTGCTATTCGATTTATGTTGCATTTTCAACACTCCATGTATATAATTAAATTATAATTTCAGCTGACAAACATCAGCATTCCCTGATTGCATTATTCAAGCGGTATATCGCACCGTTTAGGGACGGTGTTATATAAACAAAAAAGAAGAAGAAAGAAGGAGCATGTCATGAAAAAAAGCAATACTTTGAGACGTGTCGTTTCATGGGTACTGATTCTCGCCATGGTGTTGGCGTATCAGATTCCCATCAGCGCCAATGATTCGAACGCTCTCACCTTTACCCAAGTTGACAATAGTGCTGTTTCTGAACCCCTGCACCCCCAGGCTGTAGAGGACGAAACTGAGAAAGCACAACAGGAAGTACAACACGAGGAGAATGAAATCGTTCGTGTTTCCATTGTTTTGGACAAACGCTCTACCCTTGAGGCTGGTTTCTCCTCTCAGGGCATTGCAGAAAACAGTGCTGCAATGGCATGGCGATCTGATCTGTATAACCAGCAGGCCGCTGTCACTGCACAGATCGAAGACACCATCGGGCAGGAACTGGATGTGTGTTGGAACCTGACTCTGGCAGCAAACATGATTTCTGCCAATGTGGAATATGGTCAGGTGGACGACATCGCCCAGATTCCCGGTGTCGAGAAGGTGCTTTTGGAGCCTCGTTATGAGCCTCAGGAAGCAGTCAGCAGTGCGGCAGACAAGCCTAACATGGTCGTATCTGCCAATATGACCGGCGCTACTCAGGTATGGGAATCCGGTTATACCGGCGGCGGTACCCGTATCGCAATCGTGGATACCGGTCTGGATACAAACCATCAGTCCTTCGATCCCACTGCTCTGGTATACGCTCTGCAGGAAAATGCCAAGCTGGCTGATATGAGCTATGACGCTTATCTGGAGCAGCTCAACATGCTGGATGTTGACGAGATTGCAGAAAAGCTGCCTCAGCTCAACGTGGCAAAGCGTACCCCTAATGTGACCGCCGAAGAGCTGTATGTGAATGTCAAGTCTCCCTTTGCATACAACTACATTGACAGAGATCTGGATGTGACCCATGACAACGACAGTGCCAGCGAACACGGCTCTCATGTTGCCGGTATCGCCGCTGCCAACCGTTACATCAAGAAGGACGGCGCATTCGTCTCCGCTGCCGATGCTGTGGGCACTCTGGGCAACGCCCCCGATGCTCAGATCATCACCATGAAGGTCTTTGGCAAAAACGGCGGTGCTTATCCCAGTGACTACATGGCTGCCATTGAAGATGCCATTATTCTGGACTGTGACAGCGTGAACCTGTCTCTGGGCAGCAGCTCCCCCGGATTCACCACCTACAGTGACTATGAAGATCTTCTCAATTACCTGGAAGAGACCGATGTTGTGGTTGCTATGGCCGCAGGCAACGCCGGTTACTGGGCTGAAAAGTCTTCCGGTGCCGTTCCCAACCTGTATGTCGAGGATGTAAACTTCCAGACTGCCGGTTCTCCTGCCACCTACACCAACTCCTTTGCTGTTGCTTCCGTCAATAACGACGGCTCCGTCGGTGCCAGCCTCCGGGTCGGAGATGTGCGCATTGGTTATGGCGAAGGCAATGGTACAAACAACAAGCCCATGGCCTCTCTGGACTCCACAAAAGAGGGCACTGAGTATGAGTATGTATTCCTTGATTCCTACGGCACAGAGGCCGACTATACCGGAATTGATGTAACCGGTAAAATTGTCTTTGTTTCCAGAGGTGAAAACACCTTTGCTGAAAAGGCCGATAACGCCGCAAAGAAGGGTGCCGTCGGTACCGTTATCTACAACGATCAGGCTGCCGGTATTTCCATGAACCTCCAGGGTTATATGGGCGAAGCTCCCTGTGTACTGATTACCCGTGCCAAGGGCCAGATCGTGAAAGATCATTCCACCAAGGCCACCACAGAGGCTGGCGTAACTTACTACACCGGTAAGGTCGTTGTTTGCAGCGAGCTCACCGCAAACATGGAAGGTTCCGATTTCTATTCCATGAGTGCCTTCTCCTCCTGGGGTATTCCCGGTGATCTGAGCATGAAGCCCGAAATCACCGCCCCCGGCGGCAACATTTACTCTGTAAATGGTTCTGTGCCGGAGACCGATCAGTACGAGATCATGTCCGGCACCTCCATGGCTACTCCTCAGATTGCAGGCATTTCCGCCCTGCTGCAGCAGCATATCAAAGAGCAGAAGCTGTCCCAGGAAGGTCTCACCGACCGTGCCCTGGTGCAGAGCCTGCTGATGTCCACTGCTCTGCCCCTGAAGGATGCCAACGGTCAGTATTACCCCATCATGCAGCAGGGTGCCGGTCTGGTCGATATTCTGGCAGCCACCTCTGCCGATTCCTATGTGCTGGTAAACGGCCAGTCTGACGGCAAGGTTAAGGTGGAGCTGGGAGACGATCCCGACCGCAATGGCAGCTACTCCTTCTCCTTCAAGCTGAATAACCTGGCCGACGAAGAAAAAGTATTCCAGCTTTCCGCTGACCTCTTCACCCAGGACACTTTTGAGACCTTCGCCAGCGTAGAGGCCAAAGAAGCCGGCGATACCTCCAAAATGGCCACCTATCTGGATAACGCCACCACTCCCCTGAAGGCCGATGTGCAGTGGTCTGCCGACGGCACCATGGTGAGCTCCGCCGAAGGCCTGACTGGCTGTGACTTCGACGGCAACGGCAAGGTAGATGACGCCGATGCTCAGGCTCTGCTGGACTATGTCACCGGAGCCAGAGAAACCATTGAAAATCTGGATCATGCCGATATTTCCGGCGACCAGAAGGTAAACACTTACGATGTACACGTCATGCTGGCTAAGCTCTCCGACAAGGCTATTGTGGTTCCCGCCAACGGCACCGTGGAAATCTCCGTCACCATGACTCTGGACGAAGCTGAAAAGGAACGTCTGAATTCCACCTTCGTAAACGGAACCTATATTCAGGCCTTTGTATACGCCGATGCCATCGCTGACAGTGAAGGCGTGGAAGGCACCTGCCACAGCATTCCTGTGCTGGGCTTCTACGGCAACTGGACCGACAGCTCCATGTTTGAAGTCGGTACCGCTCAGACCCATGTTTCCGGTCAGGAAATCCGTGACCCCTATATGGGCAGCGATACCGTCAACAGCCTGTCTGTTGAGTATGCCCGTGATACCAGCCATACTTACTACCTGGGCGGTAACCCCATCACCCCCGACCCCATCTATAAGCCGGAACGAAACGCATTCAACAACACCAACGGTGATAAGATTGATGCACTGAAGTTCAGCCCCATCCGAAATGTGGGCGCAAGCCGTGTGCAGGTCATCAACAAGACCACCGGCAAGACCCTGCGTGACGAAGAAACCGGCCCCATCACCGGACCCTACTACGGCTTCATCATGTTCATGGAGCTCTGGATGGAGTCCATGCAGAAGTACCCCTTCCGCTGGATTCCCAAGGATGCTTCTGAAGGCGATACCCTGGAGTTCTCCATCACCCTCGCTCCTGAGTACTACATGGACGGGGATACCGTGAACTGGGATGCTCTGGGCAAGGGTGCAACCCTTACCATTCCCCTGACCATCGATAACACTGCTCCCGAGATCAAGGAAGTATCCCTGAATCTCATCAACAACACCCTGTCTGTTGATGCCAGCGACAACCAGTATGTAGCAGGCGTGGGCCTGTGGAACAGGACCGGTACAAAGCTGATTGCCTTTACCGGTTCCGCAGCAGACACTGAGCCCGGCCAGACCAACCGCTATGCCATCGACCTTGCCAATGCCAATGGCAGCAAGTTCCTGGTTCAGGTCTATGACTATGCCTACAACACCACCACTTACGAGCTGAAGGTGGACCTGGGTGATGTTCCCACTCCTCCCCAGATGATGGCTTATGACCGGGCATATAACGACGGCTGGGTTGGCTTCGGCGTTGATGCCTCCTACACTGATCTTGCCACCTATTCCAAGTCCAAGGTCGTATTCAATGCAGCCACCATCGCAAATCATTATGCATTCGCCTGCTCCGATCAGGGCGAGCTGTATGTCATGCCGGAAAGCGATCTGTCCGATACAATCAGAATCCGCAATCTGGGCGTAGTGCTCAGCGACATGGCCTATGACAGCAAGAGTCAGACCCTCTATGGCCTTGTCTATGACGAAGAAAAAGAAGTGTCTACTCTGTACTCCCTCAGCAAGGTTGACGGCGCTATGACAGAGGTTGGCACCGTGGGCCTCAAGACCAACACTCTGGCCTGCAATGGCAACGGTGAATTCTACTGCAACGAATATGGTACCAGCAAGGTCTACTCCTTCACTCTGGATACCATGGATAAACCCGAATTCATGGTTGAATGCAAGACCGAAAAGGATAAGCCCTTCGAAAGTATGGATGCCCAGGCTATGGAGTACAATACCATTACCCGCCAGATTGTCTGGACCAGCCACTACTTTGAGTCTTACCCCTGGGGCAAATGGACCTACAGCTATCTCTTTGAAATCAATCCCGAAACCAATACCTATACTCTGCACAATGATGTAAGACACCAGCTCACCGCTTTGGTGATCCCCCAGCGGGATGCAGGCGGCGATTGGATGGATCCCACCAATAAGGTTACCAGTCTGGAGCTGTCCCACGAGACTATGACCATGCTGAAGGGAACCTCCGCTCAGCTTACCGCAACCATCCTTCCCTGGACCGCCACTGATCGTTCCGTCACCTGGAGCGTTGAGGATACGGATGTTGCAGCAATCACTGCATCCGGTCTGGTTACCGCTATGAATCCCGGTACTACCACCATCAAGGCCGTATCCAATCTTGACCCCACCTTCACTGCTGAGGTTCAGGTCACCGTTGAGGCCCTGCCCATCACCCTGAAGGGTGCTCTTCAGGACGACAAGGGCGTTCCCAGCCTGTTTACCTGGGATATGTCCAAGGACGACTCCTGGTCTGCAAGTGTAAAGCTGGACACTGACCTGCTGGCCGCCACTCAGAACGGAAAGGGCACCATGTATGCCGCAACCGGCAAGGGTGACACCATGAAGTCCGTGGACATGACCACCGGTACCTCCACCACTCTGGGCACCTGGAAGGAAGCCATGGACGATATGGCTTACAGCCCTGTATTCTCCACCGAAAATCAGGACCTTGTCCATATGGTTTACAGCTATATGTGGGTACCTGCAAAGGACCTGGCAGCCCCTGAAAAGGATGAGTGCTGGGATCTGTTCAGCTACATAAACAAAGCCAACGGCGGCACTGAGTTCCTGGCCATTGCTTCCGGCGGCCCCTGTGTCTTCACTGAAGAAGACGGCACCGACCATGATGCAGAAATCCTGTACCTGCTGGATAACATGGGCTGGATCTGCAAGCTCTATGCCTATGCCGACGGTGACTTCTACAACGCCGGTATGGACCACATCCCCACCAACCTTCTGGAAACCGGTTACAGCCCCGTCTGGGGTGACAATGACGAGTCTCCCTCCTCCCTAATCGTCGGTCAGGATGGCAACCTCTATTTCTCCGGCTGGAATGGCAGAACCTCCATCTTCTACAAGATGACCCTGAATGAAGAAGGCACTGCATATGATGTAGTACCCTTCGGTCAGACCGGTGAGGATGTCTGGCCTGCTGCTCTGCTGGAAGTTGTCTCCAATGATGCCGGCGAAAAGGAAGCCGCTGTCTACACCGCAGAAACCACCCTGGCCGAATCTGCACAGAAGATTCACCTTGCCGATGCTGTGGAGCATCAGTCTCAGATGGAGAATACTGCTGCAATGATCTCTGCAGCAACGGAAATGGAGTTGCCTGAGGAAGCTGCTGCTGAGGAAGCTGTCAGCCTGGAAGCTCTGTCTGTTCCCACTGAGGAAACAACATCCCATGGCAAGGTGGAAGATGTAACCATCACTGTTACTGCCAAGGACACAGAAGGCAAGGAAGTAGATTCCACCAACGGCCTGTTCACCGCTGCTTACGATCCCACAAAGCTGGTTCTCAAGTCCGTTGAAGGTGCTTCTCAGCTTACCTCCACTGTGAACGAGGACGGCTCTGTAACCTTCGGTTACGCCGATGCCGATGTGATTCCCGCCGGAACCACTGTGGCTACTCTGGTCTTCACTCCCAAGGCCAACGGCACTTCTGATGTCACCATCACCACCACTGAGCTCAACGATGCCGAAGTGGAATACACTGAGACTGTCACCGTTACCGCAGACGAGATTTGTCCCTCCGCTCATCTGGTGGACAATCCCATGGATGCATGGTATCACGGAGCAGTGGACTATGTGGTGGAGAAGCAGCTCATGGAGGGCACCAGTGCCACCACCTTCTCCCCCTTCAGCGTTGCCACTCGTGGTCAGATGGTCACTGTCCTGTACCGTCTGGCAGGTTCTCCCGATGTAGAAACCGAGAGTCCCTTCACCGATGTTGCCGAGGGCCGCTACTACACCGATGCAGTTGCATGGGCCTTTGAAAACGGCATTACTACCGGCGTAACAGACACTCTCTTTGCTCCCGGTGCATTTATGACCCGTGAGCAGATGGTTGCCTTCTTCGCCCGCTATGCACAGCATGCCGGCCATGACATCACTGCTGAAGACCATCTGGATCAGTTCGCAGACAGCGGTGCTATCAGCAACTATGCCGTTCCTTACATGAACTGGGCCATCGAAAACAATCTCGTGGTCGGCGTGGGCGACAATTACCTTGCAGCCCGCAACGTCACCAATCGTGCTCAGCTTGCTACCATCCTCATGCGTTTTTGTGAGCTGTACAAGTAAGTAACCCGAAAATCGTTATTCCCCTAAATTCCATCTGCCAGGAGCCAAAGCTCCTGGCAGATCTCATATTGGACACATTGGAAGAAAGGAAAACTGGTTATGCGAGCGATTGTAGAAACCTTATTTGATGTCACCTATCTGGTTCTGGTCATAACGCTTGGGCTTAGAATGGTCTGCAAAAGCCATGGCAAGCAGCAATACCTCTTATTCGGCATCATGGCCCTTGTCCTGGGTCTGGGGGATTCCTTCCACCTGATTCCCCGTGTTTACGCCCTGTGCACCACGGGCCTGGAAGATTTCTCCCGCCCTCTGGGCATCGGAAAATTCATTACCTCGATTACCATGACCGTTTTTTATGTTCTGCTGTATTATGTCTGGCGCATCCGCTATCATGTCACAGGACGAACCGGCATCACACTGCTGGTGTATCTCCTGGCCGGCATACGGATTGCTCTGTGTTTCTTTCCGCAAAATGAGTGGCTCAGGGCAGATGCTTCTGTGTCCTGGGGAATCTACAGGAACATTCCCTTTGCCCTGCTTGGTATTATGATGATCGTGCTGTTTTATCGCAGCGCAAAAGAACAGCATGACACCCCCTTCCGGTTTCTCTGGCTTACCATTGTACTCAGTTTTGGTTTTTACATCCCGGTAGTTCTTTGGGCTGATGCGGCTGCTGCAGTCGGACTGCTGATGATTCCCAAAACCTGTGCCTATGTCTGGACTGTCCTGATTGGCTTCCGGGCAATGCAAAGCGAGTCCCGTCCGTAACCTTTTATCGTCCAAAATTTCAGATTCTGCAGGGGCTGAGGTCAATATCTCAGCCCCTGCAGCTGTATACTGGAAAAATTTCTTTTTTGTATGCATTTATTAGATAAAAAATTACTGAAAACTCTTGAATATTTCGTGCAATAGTGTTACTATGAGCAAGGGAACTGTGATCCTGTTCCTTAGCTTTGGAGAAAAGAGGAGTTTTATGAAAAAGTATCAGAAAGCTATAAAAGAGTTCGTCATGATTACCATCGGAACCGCAATCATCGCAGCCGCTGTATATTTCTTTCTGGTTCCAAGCCATCTTTCCATCGGCAGTATTTCCGGTCTAGCCATTGTTATGAGCAACTTTATCCCACTCCCAGTTTCTACGATTACCATGATTCTGAATGTCCTGCTGCTGATAGTAGGCTTTATTTTTATCGGCAAGGAATTCGGAACTAAAACCGTCTATACCTCTATTCTTTTGCCTGCGCTGCTGGCCCTGTTTGAACATGTGGCACCTAACAACACTTCCATTATGCAGGACACTCTCCTGGACATGATCTGCTATCTGTTCATCGTCAGCCTGGGCCTGGCCATTCTTTTTAACCTTAACGCCTCTTCCGGCGGTCTGGATATTGTGGCAAAGCTCATGAACAAATTCCTGCATATGGAGCTTGGTACTGCCATCTCCCTGTCCGGCATGATTGTCGCTCTGTCCTCTGCACTGGTGTCCGATTACAAAATCGTTGTGCTGAGTATCTTGGGTACTTATCTCAACGGCATTATTCTGGATCGGTTTATCTTCGGTTTCACCATCAAAAAGCGGGTTTGCATTCTCTCTGAAAAAGATGAAGAAATCAGAGACTTTATCATTAACGAGCTGCACAGCGGCGCTACCGCTTATGAAGTCGTCGGTGCATACAACATGGAGCCCAGAAGAGAAATCGTTGCCATTGTAGACAAGCATGAATATATCAAGCTCGTCGATTTCCTGGAAAAAGTTGACCGCAACGCTTTTATTACAGTCTACGATGTGAGCAAAGCCATATACCGCCCCAAAGTCATCAAATAAATACGGAATCCTTGGGCTGCCTCGCTTCATGTGGGGCAGCCCGTTTTTTCTGCTCTGGCCCGGTATTGTGAAAAACAGCACAGGCAGTCTGTGACAGGTTGCAAAATTCTGTGCGATTTGCTATAATCACTTATTGGTATTGAGCAGCATAGAAGGAGGATTTGACTTTGGATGAAATGAAGTATGTGTTTGGGCCGGTACCGTCCCGCCGAATGGGAAGATCTCTCGGAATCAGTCCGATTCCTCAAAAGGCCTGTAACTATAGCTGTGTCTATTGTCAGCTGGGACGCACCAATAAAATGACCAATCGGCGGCAGGAATATTTCCCACTGGAGGACATTCTTGCCGAATTCGATCAGCACCACGCACAAGAAGAAAACTATGATGTAGTGACCATTGTCGGTGAAGGAGAACCCACCCTGTACTCCCGTCTGGGGGAACTGATTGCGGCTCTCAAGACAAGGACCACAAAACCTGTTGCCGTAATAACAAACGGTGCACTTCTGTATGATGAAGGGGTCCGAAACGATCTGATGCAGGCCGATCTGGTGCTCCCTTCCCTGGATGGCTTTGACCGGGACTCTTTTCGGGCCATTGACCGTCCCCACGGCTTTTTGCACTATGATGAAGTGTTTCAGGGGCTTGTGACCTTCTCCCACGAATATAAGGGTCTGCTCTATCTGGAAATTATGCTGCTGGACGGTGTCAACGACGACGAAAAATCCCTGAAGGCGTTTCAATCCCTTCTGAAAGAGCTTCGCTACGACCGATTGTACCTCAACACCCCGGTTCGCCCCCCTGCTGAAAACAATGTCCGGGCCTGTAGTCCTGAGGCAATGCACAGAGCCGTGGAGATGCTCCATGGAATTTCCATTGATATGCTGGCCGCCGGAAGTTTTTTCAGTGACATTTCAGACGACTACGAAGCCGTCCTCAGTATTATCGGCCGCCATCCCATGAATCAGTTTGAACTTACAAGTTTCTTAAACTCCCGCCAGAATCAGGACCCCGGCAGTATCATTGCAAAACTTCGGAATAATCCCCATGTGGAAGAGGCGGAATATAAGGGCTACTATACTTACCGTTTAAAATAAAAGGAGCTCCCATGGAAAACACAATCAAAAGAGTAGCAGCAATTCATGACCTGTCCGGCTTTGGCCGTTCCTCTCTGACCACAATCATTCCCACCCTGTCCACCATGGGAATTCAGGTCTGTCCCCTGCCCACCGCTATTCTCTCCAATCACACCGGTGGCTTTGAAACATTCAGCTATGTGGATCTGACAGACTCCATGGAGGACTATATCAACCACTGGAAACACATCGGTATTAACTTCGACTGCATCTATTCCGGGTTTTTAGGCTCCGGCAGACAGATTGACATTGTTTCTCAGTTCATCGATGACTTTCACGAAGACCGCACTCTGGTAGTAGTGGACCCGGTAATGGGCGACAACGGGCATCTGTATGCCTCCTTTACTCCGGATTTTATTCCCCTGATGCGAAAACTGGTGGCGAAGGCCCATATTATTACACCAAATCTTACAGAGGCTGCCTTTCTGCTGGGAATGAAGGAGGTTCCGCAAACCATCACAAAGGAGGAAACCATTGTCTGGCTGAAACAGCTGGCAAAGCTGGGCCCCAAGATGGTTGTGATTACCAGTGTACCCGACAGCGAAGACCCAACCCTTACCGGGGTCATGGCCTACGAGCAGGAAAGCAACACCATCTGGAAGATCAGCTACAAATATATCCCTGCCTCCTACCCTGGTACCGGTGACACCTTTGCCAGCGTGATGATCGGAAGCCTCCTTCAGGGAGAGAGCTTTCCTGTTGCCCTGGATCGGGCCGCACAGTTTATTTCCCAATGCATCAAGGCCAGCATTGGATGTCACTATCCCAAACGAGAAGGCATTTTGCTGGAACGAGAGCTGGAGTTTCTTCGCAACCGTCCCCAAATTTCTGATTTTGAGATGATCTCCTGCTGATACAACTGAAAAGCGGCTGCTGCAGAACCTGGGTTTTGCAGCAGCCGCTTCTCTATATCACAGATGAATTTCACTTTACATTCAGTTGAACAGAAACATTTCCGCTCTTGTCCATAACCAGCTGCATTTTCCGGATATACTTATCAAAAAACTGTCTCTTTTCTGCCAAAGGCATGTCAATTCTGGTTTCGGAAAGGGCCGAATCAAACATCTCTATGGCATTGAAGCACAGCGTACTGTTCAGAGAGCGATAGACAGCATTAAACAGTGCGCTTTTTTTGATATCCTCACTGTTTCCGTCGTAAAAGTCATCGATGTAGCAGTAAAATATGCCGCTGTTTGCCAAGGCCAATTTCATATCCGGGCCGCATTTTTCCCGCTCGACCATCACCAGAAATCTGGCATTGGGAAGCGATGCGATAAGTCCCCAATAGTCTGAATCACTGGATACGATGATGAAGGAATCTACCTGATTTTTATAGTGCTCCATACAGGTTCGGGCTGTCATCTCGATATCAACCAGAGATTTGCTCTGCTTGACCCGCTCCGTCATAACATGCTCCACAGGAATGTCTGTGTGACTCTCCAGAATCTGCCAGGCATCCACCGTATGGACATCATCAAACAGGATGATTTTATGTATTTTGGAGGTAGCCTCTGCATCCAGGCCGTTGAGTGTGGCGCAGAGACGGTATGGGTCGGAGTTTTCGCAGTCCACCGCCATAACCGCCCGGTCTGCTCCGTCGATGAAATCGTAAATACTGCTCTTTACAAAGCTTCCCGCATCGGATACCTTATTGTAGTCTCCAAAATAGTCATTATGCCACTGATACAGAAGTGTTACAAACTTTTTATCATTGTAGAGAATATTTCCGTTGGCCTGCGGAACCCAGTTGATATAAATTTTATAGGGGTAGCATTCCAGATTCTCGAAGTAGGTTCTGGCCGCCTCCTTGGTTCCCTCCTCTGTCAATCCTTTTGGCATGATAAACAGGTCCCGGAGATAGCTCCAGTTGAGCCACACCGGAAAATATGATTTGCAGTTATTGATCCGGTCTGAAATAATTCGATTGATTTCTATGATATGCTGATTCAATTTTGTATTCGTTTTCCTGACAAAGCTGATTCCATCCATACTCAGCCGGTCCATGGACTCCTGTGGGATATACTCCGGCATAGACAGAATACTGCGGTGTTCCTGGCGCATCAGTGCGGAAATGTGACTGAACCCTCGTTCAATGGAGGTCCGTATGATACACAAATGACGGATGATTCTTGCATTTTTGTCCTTATCCATACTCTCATAAATTTCAAGCCTGGGCGGTTCGTATTTGTGCTCAAAAATACGAAGTGGAACCCCAATGAGATAGGCCACCTTTGAAACAATACTATATGTGCTGTTCCGGCAGCAAGTCCGTTCCTCTTCCATGTCTTTACCGGTCGCAACCAACTCTTCTGTATAGGTTTCCATAAAGCTGCTCCTTTCCTGTACATGGTCATTACATACTACATTTTCAGTATATCATAAAGCCCCATCAGGAATGGTCGAATTCTGGACAGATTGTAGAATCATACCGCTTAAACAGACTTTCCCTGCCAATCCGTGTTATATTTTCCATGACAGCGAAGAAGATCGGCTGGCAGCCCATAGCGAAAGGTCCTCACTTACTGACAGCTTCACCCCCTTGTCGGCTTTGAATTCTCCCCATGAGACCGCCTTGTTTTGAGCAACTACCCATGCTATAATAAGTCTGTCTCAAAACACGAATATGGGAGGAGTCTCTATGAAAGTACTGATGCTGAACGGCAGCCCCAGAGCCAAGGGCAATACCGCCAGTGCTCTAAAGGAAATGGAAACCGTTTTCATTCAGGAAGGAATCGAAGTGGAAACCATACAGGTTGGCAATTTGCAGATTCCGGGCTGTGTCGCCTGTGGCTACTGCGGAAAAACCGGAAAATGTGTCATAGATGACATCGTCAACGAAATCGCCCCCAAGCTGGAAGCCTGTGACGGCCTGGTAGTAGGAAGTCCTGTCTATTACGCCTCTGCCAATGCCACCATCATTGCTGTAATGGACCGTCTGTTCCACAGCACCAAGTTCAGCAAGACCATGAAGGTCGGTGCCAGTGTTGCTGTTGCCAGACGGGGCGGATGCTCTGCCACCTTTGACCAGCTCAACAAGTACTTTACCATCAGCGGTATGCCGGTTGCCTCCAGTCAGTACTGGAACAGTGTCCACGGCGGAATGCCGGGAGAGGCACAGGAAGATGCGGAGGGGCTGCAAACCATGCGGGTCCTTGCACGGAACATGGCTTTTCTGATGAAGTCCATTGCATTGGGGAAAGCAACGTATGGCCTGCCTGAGACCGAACCACGGCAGTCTACCAATTTCATCCGGTAGCTCCATCCCCTGTCTTTCATATCCTGTGTGGGCTGTCTCGTTTCGGAGACAGCCCACACTATATTTTGACAGAAGGTGCATATTCTCAGCATTTTCTCTTTTCACGGACGCCATCATGTGGTATGATAAGTGCTTATAACAAACAAAAAGGAGCTGCGTACACATGAGCAAAAAACAGAAGCAGAAATATCATCCCTTAACCATTCTGATTGTAGCAATATTGGCTGCGGTTACATACTTCTTTTTCCCCCAGGAAGCAGAACCGGGAAATGGTACCAAACCTGACACAGAAGCTACCGCCCCCGCTCCCGGATTGGGAGACGTCCGCCACAGTCTCTGCACATCCCTGAGCCCTCAGGCAAAGGCCTACTACACCGACGAATATTCCTTTGACTCCCTTTCCGGTCTGAAAGGAAGCAAGGATGCTCCCATGGATTCCCCCCTTTTTGAAGCACTTCATAGTCTCATGGCCGACACCATGACTGACTCTGTGAGCTATCGTTCTCTGACCAAATACTTCCCCGAAACAGACTGCACCAATGGCTCTGCCAATGCCAGCATGATCTATTCTGATTCCGTAAGCTCCGATTCCTACAGCCGGGAGCATGTGTGGCCCAAGAGTAAAGCCTCCTTCCATATCAAGGGCGGCGGCTGTGACATTCACCATCTCCGCCCGGAAAACACTGCTGTCAACTCCACCCGGCGCAACTATATTTTCGGCAATGTCCGGGATGTCCTCAAGGATTACAAAACAGGCCAGTATGAAGGTCGTGATGTTCTGTATTATTCCAGCGATGACAACCGAGTGGAAGTAAACAATAATGTCAAGGGTGATGTGGCACGAATTCTCCTGTACGTCTATGTCCGCTGGGAAGAGCCCAACCTGTACGAGGATGCCAAAAACCCGGTCTTAGGCACTGAAGAGGATGAGGTCAACACCGGTGAGCGGGTCATTGAAAGCCTGGAAACTCTCCTGCAGTGGTGCCGTGAGGACCCTGTGGATCAGTGGGAAATGGTCAGAAACGACAAATGTCAGGACATTCAGGGCAACAGAAATGTATTCATTGACTATCCAGAGCTTGCCTGGCTCCTGTTTGACCAGGAGGTTCCCGCATCCATGCCCACCCCTGCCGGTTAAAACTTGCATCCCGGAATTATGGCAAAATTACCTGTTTTCCGGCCTTAGAACTGCAAAAAATCAGCGGTTATGTCTTGGGCTTATGAATTGACAAGAGGCTGCAGGAACGGTATAATATATCACGTAATTGGAAATTCCGTGTATACTTACATTCAGGCCCGTTTTTTTTGATACGACCCTGTGTGTAATCGGAATTGGCCGTTTTTCTGTATCCATATAATCAGGACGTCACTTTGACGATCCTTTAGAAAAGAAAGGATAATCGCCATGATTTATTCAGCAGAAGTGCAAAATATGTGCTCCGTGGCCAAGGGTGCCTATCACGGCCCCGCTCCCATTCCCGAAGAGGGCAAGTGGGTGCAGGCAAAGGAGATTAAGGACATCAGCGGCTTTACCCACGGTGTGGGCTGGTGTGCTCCCCAGCAGGGTGCCTGCAAGCTGACCCTGAACGTGAAGGAAGGCATCATCGAGGAAGCTCTGGTTGAGACTCTGGGCTGCTCCGGTATGACCCACTCCGCCGCTATGGCTGCCGAAATCCTCATTGGCAAGACCCTCCTGGAGGCTCTCAACACCGACCTGGTGTGTGACGCCATCAACACCGCTATGCGTGAGCTGTTCCTGCAGATCGTCTACGGCCGCAGCCAGTCCGCTTTCTCCGAGGGCGGTCTCGCAGTTGGCGCTTCCCTGGAAGATCTGGGCAAGGGTCTGCGCAGCCAGGTTGGCACCATGTTCGCCACCAAGGCTAAGGGCCCCCGTTACCTGGAGATGGCCGAAGGCTATGTCACTCGTGTTGCTCTGAACGCCGATGACCTCATCACCGGTTATGAGTTCGTTAACCTGGGCAAGATGATGGACTTCATCAAGAAGGGTGACGATGCAAACGAGGCTCTGAATAAGGCCAAGGGCCACTATGGTCAGTTCGATAACGCCGTCAAGTATATTGACCCCCGCCACGAATAAGAGGAGGACAGCACAATGGCTTTGTTTGAAAGTTACGAGAGAAAGATCGACAAAATCAATGGTGTCCTGGCTCAGTACGGCATCGCTTCCGTTGAAGAGTGCAAGACCATCTGCGAGGAGAAGGGCATCGACCCCTACACCATTACCAAGAACATTCAGCCCATCTGCTTTGAGGACGCTGCCTGGGCCTACACTGTAGGCGCTGCTATCGCCATCAAGAAGGGCGTTAAGACTGCTGCTGAGGCTGCTGAGGCCATCGGCATCGGCCTGCAGGCTTTCTGCATCCCCGGCTCCGTTGCTGAAGACCGTAAGGTTGGTCTGGGCCACGGCAACCTGGGCGCTATGCTGCTGCGTGATGAGACCAAGTGCTTCGCTTTCCTGGCTGGTCACGAGTCCTTCGCTGCTGCTGAAGGTGCTATCGGCATTGCCCGCAGCGCCAACAAGGCTCGTAAGGAGCCCCTGCGTGTTATTCTGAACGGCCTGGGCAAGGACGCTGCTCAGATCATCTCCAGAATCAACGGCTTCAC
>RCNH01000141.1_pt1 | contig 34793 bp, 29 predicted proteins | sample 2041161 | NCBI WGS metagenome assembly RCNH01 (sample SAMN09708215, study PRJNA481090) | Feces metagenome, whole genome shotgun sequencing project. | biome: feces | host: Leptonychotes weddellii | place: Antarctica: Sion Island | collected 2010-03-01 | reverse complement strand
TTTTAAAATTTTAAATAATTCGGTTCCTTTTGAAAATTCACAAGAAGTGCATCCCGCTTCGTAGAAAAAAGGATTTTCCTTTTGTAATTCCGATTTTATTTGATAATTTGCACCCCGATATTCAAACAAAAACCGTTTTTTAAGGGTCGAAGGCGTGCGATAAGAAAACCCGATTTTCAAAGGCGCACCCCCCGAACCGACTTTTCGGACAATGTTTGTTTTAAATTTGCATAAACAGATTATTAACTGAATACAAACCTTAAATTGTGAATATGAAACGTTTATTCTTATTGCTTTTCAGCATCCTGCCGGGATTGTTGTTCGCTGACAACATTTCGGTGGAAAAAGCCCAGAATGTGGCAATGAAATTCATGCAATCATGCGGTATTCCCCAGACCCGCAGCACCCAGTTGCGTATGGCTTGGGACGGTGAGAGCAGAGAAACCCGCGGCCAGCAGGAACCCGCGTTCTATGTGTTCGACCTCGAAGGTAACGGACAAAAAGGATTTGTGATCGTTGCCGCCGATGATCGTGCGATGCCTATTCTGGGTTATTCGTTCGAAACCGGTTTCAACGAGCGCAACATTCCGTTGGCCATGCGCGGTCATCTGAACGACTACCGCAAGGAGATCAACGGCCTGCGTCAGATGAATGCCGTTGCCTGCGACGAGGTACGTCAGGCTTGGAAAGAAGCTTCGACCGTAACCCGCGCAAGCGAGTCTTACGACAAGAATGTTCACGGCAACATCCTTGTTCAGTACGAGACCGCAAAGTGGGATCAGGATGCTCCCTTCTGGGATCAGAACCCCGTATATCATGGCCAGAAAACCTATTCGGGTTGCCAGATCACTTCGATCTGTATCCTGATGCGTCACTTCAAATGGCCCGATCATGGTGTCGGTACCGTTCCTTCGTACTACTGCCAGCAGATCAATCAGCGCATTAATTCCCGTACTCTGGGCAAACCCTACGAGTGGGACAAGATGCCCATGAAATATGTCAAAGGTCAGTACTCGAAAGAAGAGGGCGAACGCGTTGCCCGCGTAATGGCCGATTTCGGTGTCATGATCAAAGCCGAGTACGGTACGGCTCAACACGGTGGTACGGGTGCAATTCCTCAGGATGTTCCCGCTGCCCTGATGACCTATATGAAATATGACAAATCGATCATTTATCGTCCCCGCGACTATTACAGTATGGACACTTGGTTGGATATGATCAAATCGGAGTTGGATCGTTGCCCGATCCTCTACACCGGTGCCGATGACAGCGGTAAAGGCGGTCACGCATTCGTATTCGACGGTTACACCGACAACGACTACTTCCACACCAACTGGGGTTGGAGCGGCGCTTGCGACGGTTGGTACAAGATCACGGCTCTTGCTCCTACGCAGCAGGGTGCCGGTGGTAACAACGGTAACTTCAACGTTATGCAGGGGGTTGCCTTCAATATGAAACCCGATGAGGGTGGCAAACGTGTCGGTGGCGAGATCAAATATCTGACCAACTACCCTTGGAAGGGGCGCACATGGTACGGTCTGCGTGCTCTGACCACCCACATCTCTCAAGGTAGCCCCTTCAAGGCTGAAGCCGGTATTTTCTTCAATGTTGGCGACCTGCCCGTAGATTTCAAACTTTCGTTCTGGTTGTGCGACCGCAACGGTAACCGCAAGGAGCAGATGACCATGAAGGTAAATAACCAGGAAACCCAAGAAATGTCTTTTGGCAACATGTCCCCTTGGCATGAAGCTGTACAAATCCCTTCGATGGATCTGACTTACACCTCAAATCCCGAAAAGGGCGACCGTGTTCGTGCATTCTACAAGAAGGATGGTCAGTGGGAGTTGATCTCCGGCACGACCGACCGCGCCGACGACGGCAAACCTTGTAGTTTCGAGATCGTCGTAGGTGAGGATGCTCCCGCCGATGTAAATATCGAGCAGACCACCAAAGTCAAGTACGAAAAGGCTTCCAAAGAACTGACCCTTACCGTAAAACGCGGTGTCACGATGAAAATTATGGACGCAACGGGTAAGGATCTGACCTCAACCGCAGCAACCGTCAGCGGTACCCGCATCGTAATCGACGGCAAAAAACTTTCGGCAGGTTCGTACACGATCCGTCTGACGGCAGGTGCCATCAGCAAGGAGTTCAAATACACGGTAGGTGCCGGCAAATAAGTTGTATCCGATTAAAAAAAAGCAAAACCAATGAAAACTATTCAAAAATATTTACTTGCACTGCTCATTGTTGCAATGCCTATGATGTGGGCAGGTTGTTCGGATGACGATACCAATACCCCGAACCCCGGTCCCAATCCCGGTCCCGCGGACGGTCCGATTGTAATCGAAAATGAAGGCAACATCGTCATCCCCATGGAGGGCGGTGAGCATGTCCTGAAATTCTCGGCCACCAGTGCGTGGGAGGCAGTACCCGATCAGTCGTGGTGCCGTATCAACCCCCGCAGCGGCGAGAAGGGTCAGAACCAGCTGACCATCTCGGTTCCCGCCAACAACTCGTACAACGAGCGTAACTCGATGGTCATTCTCCGACTGAAGAACCGTTCTTTCGAGAAGAAGTTCACCGTAACGCAGAAGCAGAAAGGTGCCCTGACACTCACCTCGAACAAGGTAGAGGTCGGTTCGGCTGCCGAGGAGATCACGGTTGAAGTAAAGACCAACGAAGAGGTTACTTTCGAGATCGCGGCCGATGCAAAGAACTGGATCAAGGAGGCCGCAACCCGCGCCATGGAGACCAAGACCTACAAGTTCCGCATCGAAGAGAACGCAAGTTTCGACAAACGTCAGGGTAAGATCACCTTCAAGGCCGCTTCGGGTCTGACGGAGACCTTCACCGTATATCAGTCGGGTGCCAAGGAAGAGGTGATCCTCTCGCAGAGCCAGTTCACGCTGGATCACAAGGCACAGGACTTCACGGTCGAGGTACGCAGCAACGTCGAGCACCGCATGATCATGCCGACCGATGCCAATTGGCTCACCAAGAAAGAGAGCCGTTCGTACTCGTCTTCGACCTATGTATTCCACGTAGAGGCCAACACCAAGCAGGAGATCCGTACCGCAGAGATCAAGTTCGAGTACACGGCCAAAGGCAAGACCGAGACCGAAGTACTGACCGTACTCCAGAAGTATGAGGGCGGTATGAGCCAGAACCTGATCATCGTTCACAACAACAAGAAGTTCACGACTCCGACCCTGTTCGGCGAGCAACTTGTAGCCAAGATCCTTTGGGGTGACTCGGCTAACTTCGAGGACTACAAGGCCGGTGCAACGCACACTTACTCGGACAACTCGAAACACACCGTAACCATCGAGGCTGAGGGTGCCGAGAGTTTCAACATGAACGACATCGAAGGTCTTGAGGAGTTGAATGTAACTGCATTCTAAACCACACCTCCGATTTTCGGATCGGAAAGATAGAGAGGGTGATCGAACGATCACCCTCTTTTTTGTGCCGTTTTATTTGGCGGAAATTGCAAGGGACACCCTACTTTTGGGGGATCGGGGAAAAGTTTTCAGCGGACAGAGTGTACTGCTTGTAAGGCGGGAGACTATGGGAAAGAAGCGTCTGCTTTTATGAAACGGAGCGGATCGAGTGCAGAAGGGATTTTAGGGTAAAAGAGGGTTTGGCATGGCGTATTTGGTACGGAGAAATTTGCGTAAAGAAGCACCGACTTTCGGGCTGTGTGCATGAATATGGGGAAAGGTGGGACATCCATTTTCCGCCCCCCTGAAATCCGCCTCAAAAAAAACTGCGGCCTTTCCGCCCCGCCCACCGCCTTTCCCCAACTTCTCCCCCGCACCACTTCCACTTCCACTTCCACTTCCACTTCCACTTCCACTTCCACTTCCGCTTTCTTTCACGCCCCTTTCTCCGCACCCCGCATCTCCTCCCCCCCCCTCCACACGTTCCGCCGTTTTCCGCCCAAACTCCGGTCTCATTTTCCCGAAACGGCTCCGGGAAAAACTTCAAAACGCAAATATTCAGACAGTATTCAGAATTTAGAAGACCGTTCTTCTGGAAAAACCGCGTCACAATGCGCTCAAACCACGTTTTTTTTGTTCGTTTTAGGATAAAACACACTTCACGGATCACTTTGTCCGTTAAAACCACAGACACCTCTTTTAAGGTCAAAGTTTTCTTTTTACCTTTGTATTTAACAAACAACCTTTTATATGATTTCAAAAGAGAGAACCATTGAGCAGAGTATGCGTATGTTTGTCGCCCAAGGCGTAAAACAGGTTCGTATGGACGACATCGCGCATCAGTTGGGAATGTCGAAGAGAACACTCTACGAGTTGTTCAACGACAAGGAGGAGTTATTGGATTTGGCGATCACTTGTTATTTCGACCAGTATCGGGCACGTTCGGCGAAAATAAGCCAGCAGGCAACAAACTCGCTCGAAGCACTTTTTCTGGTGACCAACTACTATTTGAAAAATTCAGCCGCCATCATCCGACTGATCAACGAACTTCGACAATATTATCCCCGCATCCACAAGAAAGTCATCCAGCACGAACAGAAACTCAACCGCGAAAACCTCTACAAGATGTTGGAAGACGGTATGGCACAAGGATTGTTCCTCCCGTCCATGGACATTCATCTGGTGATTACGATGCTTTACTACACAACAGCCGCAATGACCGAACACCGTCAGGAAATCCTTTTGAAGGGTATTTCGCAACGACAGATCTTCCTGTATCTGATCAGCAATTTCTTCCGCGGGATTTCGACCATCCGGGGCATCGAACTCATCGACAAATATCTGAAAGATCTGAGAGAGGAGAAGTAAAAACCTCCTCTCTCGATTTTCGGAACCTTAAACACAATTAAGCGATGAAAAAGTTTTTTTGGACGTTCCTTTTAATCGTCGGATGGGGCTTTGCCGAGGCTCAAATGCGTTTGACTCTCGACGAAGTTCTGGAACTCGCCCTGAGCGAGAACCCCACCATCCGCATTGCGCAGACCGAGATCGAACGCTACGACTATGTAAAACGCCAGACGTGGGGACAACTCCTGCCGCAGATCAGCCTCGGAGGACAAATAAACCACACGTTCATCAAACAAAACATGTCGAAGGGTTTTTCTCTGGGCGGTGACCGGTACACGAACATTTCGGCTTCGGTCGATGCCACACTGCCGCTGTTCGCCCCCGCCGTCTATCGCACGCTGAAAATGAACCGCACGCAGATGGAATCGGCCGTAGAACAGGCGCGCGCCACCCGACTGGGACTTGTCGCCGAGGTACGCAAGGCCTTCTACAACATCCTTCTGGCCGAACAGTCGCTCGAAGTGCTGCACTCCTCGGAGGCAACCATGCAGCGCACCGTGGACGATACACAGGTGCAGTACGACCACGGTCTGGCATCGGAATACGACCTTTTGACCGCCCGCGTGCAGTTGAGCAACATCCGTCCGACAATTCTTCAGACCGAAAATTCGATCATCATCGCCAAACGCATGCTCAAGATGCTCCTGTCGATCCCCGAAGAGATCGAGATCGAAGTGACGGGACGCCTCGACGACATGCGCGAGAAGGTTCTTACCGACAACCTCGAACTCTCGAACGACCTCTCGGCCAACAGCGACCTGCGTTCGCTCGATTTGCAGGAAGAGTTGCTGACACGTCAGTTGCGCGTGGCGAATGCTTCGCGCTGGCCGATGATCGGTCTGTTCGGCAACTTCACGCTCATGGGTAACAACATGGGTTCGTTCAGCATGAAGGACATGAGCGTCATACAGGACGGCTACTACTGGCAACATCCGCTCTATGCAGGCGTAAGGATGACCGTACCGCTCTTTTCGGGACTCACGAAGATGAACAAATCGCGCGAGATCAAAAACCGAATTGCGCAACTCGGACTGCAACGCCAATACACCGAGGATCAACTCCGAGTGGAAGTACATGCCGCGCTGAACAATCTGCTGACCGCCCGCGAACGCATGACGGCACAGGAACTTACCGTAGAACAGGCCGCCAAAGCCTACAAAATCTCCGATACGCGCTATCGTGCGGGTGCGGGTACGATCTTGGAACTGAACTCGGCACAACTCTCCCAGACTCAGGCACAACTGAATTTTTCGCAGGCCATATTCGATTTTCTGTCGGCCAAGGCCGATTACGACCGCCTGATCGGTATCGAATACGAACCCGTAGTCAAGCATCAAGAACCATGAAAAAATCACTCCTCCTCATTCTGATCGCCATCTCAGGATGGAGTTGCGGACAGAATACCGCAACCCGACATACCGCGACCGAGCAAACCGAACGCATTGCGGTCAAGACGCTTGCTGCCGAAGAGGCCACCGTCTCGCTCACCGAACAGTTCACCTCGGAGATCCGTCCGTGGCGTGAAAACGACATTACGCCCGCCGCATCGGGTGTCCACATCGAACGCATCATGGTCGATGTGGGCGATCCCGTCCGCAAGGGACAACTCATCGTCACGCTCGATCCGACGATGTACCACCAGCAACTCGTGCAGTTGCGCACCATCGAGGACGACTACAACCGTCTGAAGCCCGTATTCGATGCAGGAGGCATCTCAAGCCAGCAGATCACACAGGCCAAGGCCCGTCTCGACATGCAGAAAGAAGTGGTGGCCAACCTAAAACGCAACATCGAGGTACATTCGCCGATCACGGGTATCGTGACGGCTCGAAATTACGAATCGGGCGATCTGTTTGCCCAGAAACCCGTGCTGCACATCATGCAGATCGAACCGCTGAAGGTCATCGTCAATATCCCGGAGCAGTATTTCCCCGACGTAAAGGTCGGAATGCCCGTTGCATTGGATGTGGACATCTTCCCCGAAGATCGTTTTGAGGGACATGTCGCATTGATTCATCCCGCACTCGATCCCGCCACCCGTACCTTCACGGTCGAAGTGCGCGTCCCGAATCCCTCCAACAAATTGCGTCCCGGCATGTATGCCTGCACGCAGTTCGACATGGGGCGGAAATCGGGCATCATGGTCTCGGATGTTGCCGTGCGCAAGCAGACGGGATCGGCCGAGCGTTATCTCTATGTCATCAAAGCAGATTCGACCGCCGAACGCCGCCGTGTGGAGGTTGGTCGCCAAGTAGATGACCGCCTCGACATCCTGTCGGGAGTACGTCCCGGCGAGCAGATCGCCGTCACTTCTCTGTCGAAACTCTATGACGGAGCCTTAGTCCGAATCGAAAAGTAACCCCGTTCCCGCCTCCGAACAACGGGAACACAACGGAACCAAACCATGAAAATTTACGAGAGTGCGGTTCGCAAACCCATTTCCACGACGCTGATCTTCATCGGAGTGATCGTTTTCGGTCTCTTCTCGCTGAAAAATCTCGCCATCGACCAGTATCCCGAAATCGAGATCCCGCAGATCTCGGTCATCACGATGTATCCGGGTGCCAATGCCGCCGACATTGAAACCAACATCACACGTATTCTGGAGGACAACCTCAACACGGTGAACAACCTCAAGAAACTTACTTCCAAATCTCAGGATAACGTGTCGGTGATCACCGTTGAATTTGAATACGGATCCGACCTGAATGAGGGGGCGAACGAAATCCGCGATGTGGTATCGCGCGTGCAGTCGTTGCTGCCTGAGGGCATCGAATACCCCACCATCTTCAAATTCTCGACTTCGATGATCCCGGTCATGATGCTTGCCGTCACCGCCGAGGAGAGTTATCCGGCACTGAACAAGATTCTCGACGACAAAATGGTCAATGTCCTGAACCGCATCGACGGCGTGGGTTCGGTGACAATCGTCGGGGCACCCGAACGTGAGATTCAGGTACATGTCGATCCCCGGAAACTCGATGCCTACGGGCTTTCGGTCGAGGATTTGGGACGCATCATCAAGGCCGAAAACATCAACATCCCAAGCGGTACGATCGACATCGGCAACAACACGTTCAACGTAAAGGCCGACCGAGAATTTAAGTTGTCGGACGAATTGCGCAAACTCGTCATCTCGAACAAGGACGGTCGCACGGTGCATCTGACGGATGTGGCCGTCATCCGCGATACGCTGGAGAAATTCACGATGGATGAGCGTGTGAACGGCCGTCGCGGTGTGCGCGTCATCTTCCAGAAGCAGTCGGGTGCAAACACCGTGAGCATCGTCCGCAAGATTCAGGAACGTCTGCCCGCCATCATCAAATCATTGCCGCGCGATGTCAAGACGGAACTCATCTTCGAGGGTTCGGGCGAAATTACCGATGCCATCGACTCGCTGACCGAGACCATTTTCTACGCCTTCTTTTTTGTTGTGCTGGTCGTCATGATCTTCTTGGGGCGTTGGCGGGCAACGATGATCATCTGCATGACGATTCCCGTGTCGCTGATCTGTTCGTTCATCTACCTCTTCGCCACGGGATCGACCCTGAACATCATTTCGCTGTCGTCCCTTTCGCTGGCGATCGGTATGGTGGTCGATGATGCCATCGTGGTATTGGAGAACATCACCACCCACATCGAACGCGGTTCGAGTCCGAAGGAAGCCACCATCTATGCCACCAACGAGGTATGGCTGTCGGTGATTGCCACCACACTGGTCGTCATCGCCGTATTCCTGCCGCTGACCTTGGTACCGGGCATGGTGGGCATCCTTTTCCGCGAGTTGGGATGGATCGTCTCCATCGTCGTCTCGGTATCGACCACCGCCGCGCTGAGCCTGACGCCGATGATGTCGTCGTTCCTCTTAAAAGCCAAGGGCGGTGCGCACGACTACAAGGGAGCCGGCGTCATCTACAAGCCGATCGACCGCTTCCTTTCGTGGCAGGACGATGCCTACGCCCGTTCGCTGCACTGGTGCGTCAGTCATCGCCGCATCACGCTGGCGATGATGATGTCGGTATTCTTCATCTCGCTGGGGCTTTTGAAAACCGTCCCCACGGAGTTTTTCCCGCCCTCGGACAACGGCCGTATTTCAGGCGTGGTAAAACTTGAGCAGAACCTTTCGGTGGAATACACGGCACGCATCGCACGACAGATCGACAGCACGATCTACGCCAAATTCCCCGAAGTGGTCTTGGTGTCCGCCTCGTCGGGTGCCAATTCGTCGGGTGATGCCTTCGCCGCCATGCAGACCACCGGATCGCACATCATCAACTACAACATGCGTCTGACGGATTATGCCGACCGCGAGCGTTCGATTTACGAGATTTCCGACCTGTTGCGTGAGGAGTTGAACCGCATCCCCGAAGTGCGTCAGTTCTCGATTGCACCGGGTGGCGAACACGGGAATATGAGCGGCGGTTCGACTGTCAATATCAAGGTCTTCGGTTACGACATGGATCAGACAAATGCCATCGCCAACGATCTGAAGGCAAAAATGGCCAAGATCAAAGGTACGCGCGACGTGGAGTTGTCGCGCGACGACCTGCGTCCCGAATACAACGTCGTTTTCGACCGCGACCGTCTGTCGTATTATGGTCTGAACTCGCGCGATGTGTCGCTTGCCGTCCGCAACCGCATCGACGGACTGGTCGCTTCGAAATACCGCGAGGATGGTGACGAGTACGACATCGTGGTACGTTACGCCGAGCCGTTCCGCACCCGTCTGGAGGATATCGAGCAGATCACGCTGCACACGCCTCAGGGCAAAATGATCCGTCTGAGCGAGGTGGGAAAAGTCGTCGAGGAGTATGCCGCCCCGATGATCGAACGCGAGAACCGTCAGCGCATCATCACCGTAAAATCATCACTCGGTGCCGGTGTTGCATTGGGTGAGGTGGTTGCCGAAACACGAAAACTCATCAAAGACTACCCTCTGCCCGCAGGAATTGATCTGGAGGTGGGCGGTACGATCGAGGATCAGGGCGATGCCTTCTCGGATCTGTTCACGCTGTTGATCCTGATCGTCATTCTGGTCTATATCGTGATGGCCACACAGTTCGAATCGCTCAAATTCCCGTTCATCATCATGTTCACCATCCCGTTTGCCTTCACGGGCGTATTCCTCGCCCTGTGGATCACCTCCACCCCGCTGTCGCTGATCGCACTGATCGGTGCCATCATGCTGGTGGGTATCGTCACGAAGAACGGTATCGTGATGGTCGATTACATGAACCTTCTGATCGAGCGCGGTTCGGGTGTATTCGAAGCCGTGATCGCAGGAGGCAAGAGCCGTCTGCGTCCCGTTCTGATGACCTCGTTTACGACCGTTCTCGGCATGTTGCCCCTCGCCATCGGTACGGGTGCGGGATCCGAAACGTGGCAGCCGATGGGTATCTCCGTAATCGGCGGTCTGACCTTCTCGACCATTCTGACGCTGTTTGTCGTTCCGGTGCTTTACTCCCTTCTGGTAAATCGTCAGCAACATAAAGAGCAGGAACGCAAGGCCAAAGCCCTCAAAAAATAATCAAAACCATGAAAGCAATATTCATCTCCTACAATCAGGCACTCACCGACCGCATCAATGCGATCCTCGATGAGCAGCACATACGCGGATTCACACGTTGGGCACTGACCGAGGGTCGCGGAACGCACGATGGCGAACCTCACTACGGCACGCACGCATGGCCGTCGGTTAATTCGTCCGTATTGGCCATCGTCGAGGATGCGCAGGTAGAGCCCGTCCTCGATGCGTTGCGCAAACTCGACTCCACAACCCACATGCAGGGATCGAGAGCCTTCGTGTGGAACATCGAACAGATGTCCTGACCGCCGAACGGTTTTTTCCATAAATAAGATCGCCGCAACGACCCCTTTTCGGGCGTTTGCGGCGATCTTTTTATCGGGGCGGGTAAATTTTCCATATCAAGAATACATTTCCTTATACGCACAAAAAAAGAGTGTGATCCGAAATCGGAATCACACTCTTTTCTATTTTGACCGAATCGAATCAGATTACGCTCGAAATCAAATATACGGCGGCAACCGTCAAAATTGCATACAACTCAGGGAATGCGGCGAGGATCATCGTCTTACCCATTACGTTGTGACCGTTACCGATGGCTACGATACCGTTGGCGCAAACCTTGGCCTGATAGTACGACGAGAACAAGCAAACCAGACCCATCAGCAGACCGGCACCGAAGATCGCAGCACCCTGAAGCATGGTCATTTCAGCCGTCAGGAAGCCTTTGATCATAAAGTAACCTACGAAACCGTAGAGACCCTGAGAACCCGGAACGGCCGACAGAATCATGTAACTACCGAAAGCGTTGCCATTCTTCTTCATGGCTCCGATTGAAGCCTGACCGGCCAACGAAGTACCCATGGCACTTGCCACGCCCGAAAGACCGACCATCAACGCTACGCCGATGTAGCCCAAAATAATTGCAGATGTTGTTTCCATAATGTTTTTAAGTTGATTTAATTATTATTTTCCTTTTTGTTTTAAAATTTATTTGTCCAATTTACGCAGCGGATCGAACAGGCGCGAAGCCATATCGAAACCTGCGTTCTTGTAGAACTCGACGAATGTCAGACGCATCGGGTGAACGAACGACGAGATAACCGACATGAAGAGGTTGATACCGTGACCGATGAACAGAATCGGGATCATGATCAGCAGGCGGACGATGATGCCCGAACCTTCGGGAACAAAACCATCAGCCAGCGAGTTGAACACCGTTGCCAGAATACCGCCCGACAAACCGATTGCAAACAAACGGATGTAGGAAAGCATATCCGAAAGGATACCCGTCAGGTTGTTGTAGGTCTCCCACAAGCCCGCACCGAAATTCACGAACGGGTTCTTACCGGGCGAGTTGAAGAACAACATGAGGACGGCACCTACTATAAGCGTTGCCTTGAAGGCGATCGAATCGGTCGTATAGAACGGGATCACCCACGACTCATTGAGGATCGGCAGACCGCCGGCGATACTTCCGCCGAGCAGGATCAGCCACCAACCCAGTGTCGAGAGGGCATACTTGAATCCGACCGTACCCGACAGCAGGACGATCTTCAACAGCATACCGAACAGTACCTGTACCATACCGATGGCGAGCGACACGGAGAAGAACAGCCCCTGAAAATCATAGAACGGGATTCCGGGGAAGTAATCCTTGAGCGCAAGGCCGAAGAACGATCCGCAGAACAGACCGAATGCCGTAGTCATGGCACCGCACATCGTGGCGAACCATGCTGCCTGACGCATCATACCCTCCTGCTTGTTCTTGTGAAGCAACCAACCGCCCATCATCATCAGAATGGCACCGTAACCGGCATCGTTCAGACAGATTCCGAAGAAAAGCATGTAGAACGGAGCGAAGAACGGCGTAAGGTCCATCGTGCCGTATTTCGGACGGGCGTACATATCGCCGACCAGTTCGAAAATATGGGCAAACCAGTTATTCTTCAAAAGTACGGGCGTTTCGTCCTCCTCGGTGGGATCACTCTTGATCCATACCACATTGGGATAGGCTTCGAGCAGTTGATCCACCTGCGACGAGGTTTCCTTTTCGGCCCAGCCTTCCATGACGAGCAGACGGCCGTCGGCAGCCTCGGTTGCCGCAGCCTCCACGCGCACGCCCTGCAATTTCTCCTTGAGCGAAATGGCGTGGCGGTGCATCAACTCCTCCGAAGCGGCTACGCGCGAGAAAACAGTGTCCTGCTCGGCGAGTTGTTTGCGCGCCGAAGCGATCTGCATATCAGCCTCGCGGATATCCATCTGCGGGGTCTTCATCTCCTGCGCATCAATGGCAACCTCCTCTCCGGGTGCTGCCACAACCACGAACCACACGGTGGCGGTGTTGCGGGCAACCTCCGAAAGGGTGTATTGCGCAGCCCACTCGCCCGCAAGTTTGTCGTAGGCCGAGCGCGATGCAAAGAAGAAACGCAGCACGATGCCCTTGTCCTGCAAAGCCTTCAGGCGATTCAGATCAAATGCACCCCACGGACGAAGTTCGTCGGCCGTCTTCTCCAGACGGGCAATCTCCTGATTCAGGCGCGTGCTTTCGGCGACGGCGTTGCGGTAGGCTTCGAATGCCTCCTCTCCCGTTGTGTAGGGTGCGGCCTTCGCGTCCAGACGGTTCTCCTCGCAAAGCGATGCAATCAGTTCGTCGGCTTTCGTGTGGGCTTCGATATCCAACAGCAGTTGTCGGTCATCCTCCGAAGGCTCCCAGCCCGTCGTCGTGATGTCCACCAAGCCGATTTCACGCAATTTCTCGATAAAATCCTCACTTTGTGTACGAAGCAGCACAAAGTCATATTTCGACATCTTTGCTATCATAACATTGCGCCCTCCCCGGCTTGCTGTTGTTTGGTCTTGACGATCTTCTGGGCGGATTTCGAAAGGTTCTCCTCATCCTCCATGAAGCGTTTGATTTTACGTATGGCGTCCTCGTATCCGGGTATCTGAACCTTTTCATACAAGTTCACCTTCTGAGTGGTCTTTCGGCGGGCGTGGTCCAAGAGTTCCATCTTGCGCTCGTAAACGGCATGTTCGATCCCGAGGCGTGCCAAACGCTTCAACAGATCGACACCGTCTGCGAACCACACCGGCGAGGAAAAGAGATCATAGGGCTTTTCATCGAACTTCACATCCTCCAGAACCGGAGTGCGGACACCCGCAATCTTTTGAACCGAAAGTTCGACATCGGCAATGCGCACCAGATCACAATCAAACTCTCCCCATAACGACACCATGTAGTCGTACTCGGCCTTCAAGCGGCCGAGCCGTTCCACAAAGTCGTTTGCGGAGTCCTTCGCCTTCTTCACCTCGGAGCGCAGAGCCGACTCCTTACTCTTGATGGTAGGGAGTGCCTTCTGGCGCATTTTAAGTTGTTTGCCGAGTTCGCCGAGCGAAGTCTTGTTGTATTGGAATTTGATTGCCATAAGTCCTTATGCTGCTTTCCAGTATTTCTTGATGAGTTCTGCCTTGATGGCAACCTCCTCCTTCGAGAAGTATTTGCCGAAGAGCGTCCATGCCGTATCCAACATCTCGGTGATGCCGATATTGACATTGATCGCAAGCAGTTTTTCCGAATAATCGTGGGCAAACTTCAGGCAGCGTTCGTCGTAATCCGACAAATCGAAACCGTTCTCCAACTTGGTCTTGGCGTTGGCGGCATCGGCATACAGACGGACACAGGCGTTCATCACCTGCGGGTGATCCTCACGTGTCTTCTTGCCGATTACAAGTTGTTTCAGACGCGACAGCGATCGGAACGGATCGACGATTACCTTACCCGTATCGGAGTCGTTACGCAGGAACAACTGACCCTCGGTGATGTAACCCGTGTTATCGGGGATGGCATGCGTAATATCACCACCCGACAGCGTCGTCACGGCGATGATCGTGATCGAACCGCCGTTAGGCAGCTGAACAGCCTTCTCGTAGATCTTGGCCAAGTCCGAATAGAGCGAACCGGGCATCGAGTCCTTCGAGGGGATCTGGTCCATACGGTTCGACACGATGGCCAGAGCATCGGCATACAGCGTCATGTCGGTCAGCAGCACCAGCACCTTCTCGCCCTTATCCACGGCGAAGTACTCGGCGGCGGTCAGTGCCATATCGGGAACCAGCAGTCGCTCCACGGGAGGATTCTCCGTAGTGTTCACGAACGATACGATACGGTCCAGTGCACCGGCGTTCTCGAATACCGATTTAAAGTAAAGGAAGTCGTCGTTCGTAAGACCCATACCGCCCAGAATGATCTTGTCGGCCTTGGCACGCAGTGCCACATTGGCCATCACGGCGTTATAGGGCTGGTCGGGGTCGGCGAAGAACGGGATCTTCTGCCCCGTCACGATCGTGTTGTTCAAGTCGATACCTGCAATACCCGTGGCGATCAGTTCCGACGGTTGAAGACGGCGGAACGGATTCACCGTAGGGCCGCCGATCTCGCGTGCTTCGCCCTCGATCATCTCGCCGCCCTCAAGCGGCTCGCCGTATGCGTTGAAGAAACGGCCGGCGAGGTTGTCCGAAACACGCAATTTGGGAGGCTCGCCGTGGAAAATCACTTCCGAGTCGGTGGCAATACCCTCCGTTCCGGCGAATACCTGAAGGGTGACGTTCTCACCCATGATCTTCACCACCTGAGCCAGTTTGCCGCCAACGGTGGCCAGTTCGTCGTTGCCGACACCCTGAGCGCGCAACGTGACGGTTGCCTTGGTGATGTTGTCAATCTTCGTATATATCTTTTGAAATGCTCGTGTTGTCATTTTTTTCTTCTATTTCAATTTTTCACTCACATACTCATCAATCTGCTTGCGGTAGTTCTCAAACTCCTCGGACTGATAAACCGTGTAGTTCATCTGACGGAACAGGTTGATCAGACCCTTGAAGAATTGCGAGCACTCCTCGAAGTCGGCAAATCCGAAGTCCATGTTACAGATCTCCAGAACACGCTTGTACATCATCTTCTGACGCTCCATCGGGCAGTTGGCATCAATCTCGTCGAAAGCGTCCTGCTGAAGAATAACGAAGTCCAGAAGTTCCGATTTCCAGAAGCGTTCGTGGTACTCGACGGGTACACCGTCATCACCCAAGATGTTGATCTGGTCGTTGGCCTCCTTACCGCGCTGTACGATCGTCTTGCCCTGAAGTACGAGATCCACCCAGTTCTTCTCGACATGCTCGTCGAGGTATTCGCGGATTTCGGGGTATTCCAGATATTTCGAATACGACTCCAGAGGGTCGATTGCGGGGTAACGCTTCGAGTCGGCACGACCCTGCGAAAGTGCATAGAAGCAACGTGCGGCCTTCTTCGTCGATTCGGTCACGGGCTCCTTGAGGTTACCACCCGCAGGCGATACCGTACCGAGGAACGTCACGGAACCCGACTCGCCGTTATACAATTTAACCAGACCGGCACGGGCATAGAAGTTTGAAATGATTGCCGAAAGGTCCATCGGGAAGGCATCCTGACCGGGAAGTTCCTCCAGACGGTTCGACATCTCACGCAGAGCCTGTGCCCAGCGCGACGTCGAGTCGGCCATTACCAACACCTTCAGACCCATCGAGCGGTAGTACTCGCCGATGGTCATACCCGTATAAACCGAAGCCTCACGGGCGGCAACAGGCATGTTCGACGTGTTGCAGATGATGATCGTACGCTCCATGAGTTTGTGTCCCGTACGCGGGTCGATCAGTTCGGGGAACTCCTTGAAGATCTCCACCACCTCGTTGGCACGCTCACCGCACGCAACGATGATGATCACATCGGCCTCTGCCTGTTTTGAAATGGCATGCTGAAGCACCGTCTTGCCGGCACCGAACGGGCCCGGAATGAATCCCGTACCACCCTCGGCCATCGGATTGAAGGTGTCGATGGGGCGCACACCCGTCTCCAAGACACGTGCCGGACGCGGTTTCTCGGTATAGCAGCGGATGGCCTGTTTTACCGGCCACTTCTGAACCATCGTGATGTCGTGATCCTTACCCTCGCCATCCGTAATGACGGCAATGGTGTCGGTCACCTTATATTTACCGGCCTTGGCAACGCTCTTTACCACGTAGTTGTCGGTCATGACGAACGGAACCATGATCTTGTGCATGACCCACTGCTCCTTGACCTCACCCAGCCATGAGGCTGCACTCACCTTGTCTCCGGCCTTGGCCAGCGGCGTAAAGTCCCATTCCTTGTTGAAATCGAGCGGATCGGTGATCGAACCGCGGGCAATGAACAGACCGTCCATCTTCTCCAGATCGTTTTGCAGACCGTCGTAGTTGCGCGACAGCAGACCCGGAGCCAGCGTGGCCTCCAGCATGTGACCCTCAAACTCGACCTTGTCGCCGATCTTCAGACCACGGGTACTGTCAAAAACTTGGACATAGGCATTCTCACCTATGACCTTGATGACCTCGGCCATCATTTTGGTATCTCCCGTATATACATAACAGATCTCGTTCTGACCCACGGCACCGTCGGTCTTTACGATGACGATGTTGGAAATGATACCATTTACTCGTCCTGTAGTTTTCATTTAAGTCTATTTGGTTTTTCGTTTTTCCTAAAGTTTACTCCTCGGCATCCATATTGCGGTCGATGGCCTTGCATCCGTCGAGTTCGGCCAGAAGGCGGTCGAACATCTCGCGTCCGCGACGCGCGTCGAGTTGCGTCCAGCGCGCCACGATGTGAATGCGCACCAGATACGAAAGTATGGCGTCGATGTTGAAATAGTCGAATGTCGAGAGTTCCGAAGCCTCGTTCCAACGGATCATGTCGATCTTATGCTCCTTCTCGACCATATTCTCCTCGTCATTGACCGCTGCAATCACAGCGTCGATATAGGGAAGTTCACCCCTCAGACCGAAGTCTGCGGCCGAACTGCGTTTGAGTTGCTCGACAACGTCGCCCGCGCCCACCGTGACCTCCTCGATCGGGCGGTTGATCGTGCGTGCCGTGACGGCCGCCGACACATTGCGCAGAGTACGGTCAAATTCCGACCATGCTTTCAGGAAACGGCCTCCCTGCTGACGGCACAAACCGTAGTAGGCGGCAAAGAGTTCCGATTCGAACCGGTGGTTTACGTCGATCTGCTCGGCCTCCTCGCTTTCGGGATCCTGATAAGCCCTGATTACGCGGGCGATGGGATCGGCCAGAAGTTTCGGATTCTTCAACTCCTCCGACAACTGCTCCCGGCTGAAATTTCCCAACGGATTGCACACCGTACGACCGGCACGCAACGCCGCGATATTTTCGCAGTCATAGTAGCCCTTCAGCAAGTGCACCTGACGGGCATCGGCATCCGACACTTCTCCGAGGATCTCCTCCGTGACGGCATCGACATCGAAGCCCTTGGTGTCTCCGTCGAGTGCATACTCGCGGAAACCGGCTACCAGACAATAATAATTGTTTTCAAACATGGCGTACCCGACTTAGGGATCAGTCCCTGAACAACATTTTGGCCACACGCTCGCGCAAATACTCGCACATGAGTGCCTCCAGATCGGCATCCGAGAACGAGATGTAGTAACCGCCGTTCTTGGGAGCCACTTTGAAGCCCGATTTCACCTCCTTCGAGAAACCGACCTCGACACCTGCCGCAAGCAGATCCCCGGCACACTTCTGAAATTCGTCGTTGAGTTTATCCTGCTGCTTTTCGGGCAGCAATGCCTTCAACTCGACCTTGGCGGCATCGGCACCGTTCCAATTCTTGGCAACGCTGACGAGCATCTCCTTGATGAACTGGGGATCCATGCCTGCCTCTCTGACGCCTTTATCCGTCGCACGCGCAACGATCAGCTGTTCGATCTCCGACTTGATCTTGGCTACGGCCTGCTTGCCGGCCAGTGCGATCTCGGTCATGGTGTTTTTTGCCACATCCTCGGCCTTGACTTCGGCCTTGCGCAGAATCTCGTCTGCTTCGGCCTGTGCATCGGCCACGATCTTGCGCGCCTCCTCTTTGGCATCAGCCACAAGCGTTTCGGCTTCGGCACGACCCTTTTCCAATCCCTCGTCGTAGAGTTTTTGGGTCAATTGTTGAAGTTTATTTTCCATAGTTATATAAGTTTTGATTACGATTCGTTCTTGCGTACACAAATATATAAAAATTTCTCGAAAAATAGCATAATACGATTTCTTTTTCTTCGTTTTTAAAGAATAAGCCGATATTCGGACACCGACGGCAGGGCATCTTTTAAAATCCTTAAAAAACCGTATTGCCCCACGGCATTCCCACTCCCCGACCGGCTCTTTCAATTGAAATAAAACGTACTTCCGAGGGAGTTTATTCTACAAGAAACACACGAAGAGCGTTCCTTTTCGGAACGCTCTTCGCTAATTTGTCTTCTCTTGCAATCTTTGCTGATGCTGTTCGCGGAGCAGATCCTGCACCACTTTCACGGGCGAGAAGGTCGTGACGGGAACATCGACAAAGACCGTGTTCCAGCGTGCCATCGCGCCGTTCCACAATCCGGGCAACTCCTGTGCACGCAGATCGCGGCCGCCGCTCGACTTCCGGGAAATAAAGCCCGTACGGGGATCGACATATTTCTTCAAATCGAATTTCCGCCCCTTGTAATCGCGCATGCCGCACACCAGATCGACGGGATTGAAGTGCGTGGCAGATTTCATTAAGAAGAGATCCTTTTCCGCAATCTGGCTCGACTCGGCAATCTGAAGCGACCGGGTACCGTCGTCGTTTCCGACCCAGAAGGGACCTCCGCCCGGTTCGCCCTCGTTGCGTACCATACCGCAGACGCGGATCGGGCGGTCGAGGATCGAGCGCAACAGTGCGCCGTCCCATTCGGAGGGAAGTTCCACGCAGAGCGACTCTCCGACAAAGCGGGCGATTGCTTCGAGATCGGCCGTGCCTTCGTCCATTTGTTTTATATAGGTAAAAATCCGTTGCTGCAAATCGAGCAGAACTCCGCCCAAGAGTTTTTTATAAAGTACGGTATCGGCGCGGCGCGAATCGGTCGTCACATTGTCGATGTTCTTGACGAACACCACATCGGCATCAATCTCCGAAAGGTTGGCGATCAGTGCACCGTGGCCTGCGGGACGGAACAACAGAGAGCCGTCCTCCCGGCGGAAGGGCGTATTGTCGGGATTGACGGCGATGGTGTCGGTCGCGGGTTTCTGCACCGAGAACGACACCTCGTAGCGCACGCCGAACTTCTGTTCGTAGTGCGGGATTTTCTCTCCGAGCAGGCTTTTGAAGCCGTCCTCATGCTCCTGCGAGACGGTGAAATGGATGCGCACGACACCTTTCGACGATGCGTAAGCCGCCCCCTCGACCAGATGTTCCTCAACCGCCTTGCGCACACCGTCCTCATAGGCATGGAAGGTCACAAGACCCTTGGGTTTTGATCCGTAGGCCAGTCCGCGGCTGACGATATACTCCACAATCGTGCGGTCGTCGGCATCCTTCGGGAGGATTTTTTCGAGTTCGGGGTAGAATGCGAATTTACGGATGTTTCCGAGAAGAAGATCAATACCCTTGCCCCTCACGCCCTCATTGACGAAGGCAAAGAGTTCTTTGAACATACGTGTGGCGGCACCCGATGCGGGTACGAATTTCACGATCTTCAGCCGATCGGCACTCTTTTCGTAGAGCGATTTCAGGCGGTCGCGCGCCGTTGCATCAAGAATGCGGATGCCGTCGCGGGGCGATGCCGCCCGCACCACCGGAAGCGGAGGAAATCCCCTCCGGAAATTTTCGAGTTGTGTTTCGACTTCGGGCAGCGTCAGCCCGTGCCGCTCGATCTGTTGCAGATCCTTTTCGGAAAACATGGCTTTCATTTTTAGCAGGGTTCAGATTCAGTCTCTTTCGGCGGAAGTTACCTCCGCAAAAAGGGGGATGCCGGGTGCGAATCAAAGGATTCGACCCGAGGGACGGTGAGCCTCGAAGGGCAGATAATTCCGCCACCCGATTCAAAGTTAATAAATTTATTCTAACTTTGCATTATCATGATCAGAGAATTTCACAACATCAATCTGAGTCGGCGCAACAGTTTCGGTGTCGATCAGACGGCTCATCGGCTCATCGAGTTCGATTCGGAAGAGGATCTCAGACAGATCTTCGGAAACGGCGCACCGTCCCGGTGGATGGTATTAAGCGGAGGAAACAACATCCTCTTCACGCGCGACTACGAGGGTTTGCTCCTCACGCCCGTTGCCCACCAGATCCGCATCAGGGAGGATCGGGGCGAAGAGGTCATCGTGAAGGTCGATGCGGGTGTCGAGTGGGACGATCTGGTCGAATGGGCCGTTGCGCACGATTTGTGGGGGGTGGAGAATCTTTCGCTCATCCCCGGCAAGGCGGGAGCCGCTCCCGTACAGAACATCGGAGCCTACGGCGCGGAGGCCTCACAGGTCATCCGCCGGGTACGCGTGTTCCTTACGGACGAATGTCGCATGGTCGAAATTGAGGCCGAGAAATGTCATTTCGGTTACCGCGAGAGCATCTTCAAGCACGAACTCCGCGGACGGGCGATCATCACCTCCATCGAAATCGCCCTGCACCGCACGCCCACGCCCCGTTTGGACTACGGCGATGTGCGCCGCGAGGTCGAGAACCGCGGCGGCGAGACCCTGCGCAACATCCGCGATGCGATCTGCGCAATCCGCCACTCGAAATTACCCGATCCCGCCACGACGGGCAATGCAGGCAGTTTCTTCAAGAACCCGATCGTAAGTACGGAGCGCGCCGAGGAACTCAAGCGCGATTTCCCCGACATGCCCGTTTACCCGACGCCCGTCGAGGGACAGGTCAAATTGGCAGCCGGCTGGCTGATCGACCAGACGGGACTCAAGGGCTGTCACGAGGGACGTGTCGGCATACACCATCGTCAGGCACTGGTACTGATCAATTTAGGCGGTGCGACGGGTGGCGAGGTCATCCGTTTTGCACACTCCGTTCAAGAAAAAGTAAAAGCACGTTTCGGGATCGCAATCGACACCGAAGTCAATATTATATAGACCATGGTTTTCAATTTGGAAGAATCGTTTCAGGACTACATCCGCCAGAACGAACTCGCCACCCACGACGACAAGATCCTTCTGACCGTGTCGGGAGGTGTCGATTCGATGGTGATGCTCTCGCTTTTCTGCCGTTGCGGCTACCGGGTGGGAGTCGCCCACTGCAATTTCCAGTTGCGCGGCGAAGAGAGCGAGGAGGACGAGGTACTCGTCGAACAGCAGGCCGCCCTGCACCATGTGCCGTTCTACAACCGCCGTTTCGAGACGAAGGCCGAAATGGAGCGCACGGGCGAATCTATGGAGATGGCGGCACGCCGTCTGCGTTATACGTGGTTTGCCGAATTGTGCAAAGAAGAAGGCTACACGGTGGTGGCCGTGGCACATCACGCCGATGACTCGATCGAGACGTTTTTCATCAACCTGTTGCGCGGTACGGGGTTGCGCGGACTGACGGGCATCTCGACTCAGGTCGGACACATCATCCGTCCCCTGATGTTCGCCTCGCGCCACGAGATTTCGGACTATGCCCTTTCGCATCATATTCCCTTCAGAGAGGATTCGTCGAACCGCTCGACCAAATACCTGCGCAACAAAATCCGACTGGGACTGATTCCCCGCATCCGCGAGATCAATCCCAAATTCACGTCGCTCATGACGCGCAACATCGGCCGTCTGACCGATGCCCAACGCTTCATCAACCACGGCATCGAACGCATCATGCAGGAGTCGGTCACGCGTCAGGACGGCATCGACACGATCCACATCGACCGCATCGACCCCGATTTCCCGAAGGAGTTCGTCATCTACGAACTGCTCAATTCGATGTACGGATTCAAGGGTGATGTGATCGACTCGCTGTGTCATGCCCTTGAACACGAAGCCACCGGACGCCGCTTCTATTCGCGCGAACATGTGGCCTACATCGACCGCGGCAACATCCTCATCACGGACATCGCCGACGACGACCCCTGCGAAGTGCAGGTCGAACACGGTGCCGCCCGCAGTTATTGCGGCAATTCGGTGCTTTTCTACGAACATTGCGACATCGACACGATCAAGAATTTCGGTGTACCCGAACACATCGCCCAAGTCGATGCCGATCTGTTGCAATACCCGCTGACCCTGCGCCGCTGGCGTGAGGGAGACCGCTTCGTACCCTTCGGCATGGAGGGTTCGCAGAAGGTGAGCGACTATCTGATCGACCACAAAATCTCGATGGCCGAGAAACAACGCCAGTTTGTCCTGCTGTCGGGCGATGAAATCGTGTGGCTGGTCGGACGCCGCATCGACGACCGCTATCGTCTGACGAAGCAGACCGAAAACGTATTGCGCATCACCAAAGAAATCGTCTGAAGATGGCAAAATCCGCACTCCGTTTCCGCGACTCGGTCGCTGCCTACGAGCAACTCCGCGCAAAGATCTCGAAGGGGGACTATGCTCCCGTCTATCTGTTGATGGGCGAGGAACGCTTCTTCATCGACCGTCTTTGCGACCAACTCGCCGAACATGTCCTCTCGCCAGAGGAGCAGGCCTTCAACCAGACGACCGTCTATGGCAAGGATTCCGATGCGGGACAGGTGATCAACCTCTGCCGCCAACTTCCGATGATGGGGCGTTTTCAGGTGGTCATCGTCCGCGAGGCACAGCAGTTGCGTCAGTTGGAAAAACTCTCGCTCTACACCCAGCAACCCTCCCCCACGACCCTGCTTGTGTTGTGTCACAAGGAGAAGAGCGCGGACAAGCGTTCGGCACTCTACAAGAGTTGTCAGCAGAAGGGCGTGGTGTTCGAATCGGTGCGTCCGCGCGACTACGAGATTTCGGCGTGGTTGCAGGAGTTCGTCCGTACGGCGGGCTTCACCATCGACCAGAAAGCCATGGCGATGCTGACCGACCATCTCGGAACCGACCTCTCGAAGATCGAAAACGAGTTGCACAAACTCACCGTATCGCTTCCCGAAGGCCGTCGCCAGATCACAGACCGGGACATCGAACGCAACATCGGCATCTCAAAGGATTTCAACAATTTCGAGTTGTGTAACGCCGTACTGGCACGAGATACGGCTCGCGCACTGATGATCGCCGACCATTTCTCGCGCAACCCGAAGGACAACCCCCTGCTGCTGACCATCATGGCCCTGTTCTCACAATTCAAGGATCTGTTCGTGATCAACTACCTGATGTGGATGACGCGCCACCGCCAGAAACCCTTCCCCTCGGATGTGGAACTGATGCGCATCCTCCACAAAAGCAATACGTTTGCCATCGACCAACTGAAAAAAGTCGCTCCCGCATGGCCGAATCGCAAGGTATTCGAGATCTTGGGGCTGATGCGCGAATACGATGCCAAGAGCAAAGGAGTAGATACGGGTGGCGCATCGGACGGAGAACTGTTGCGCGAATTGCTGTTGAAAATTTTCCTCTTATGACGGAACTGTATGTCTATCAGACACTTCATCTGGAATCGGGGCATCCGCGGTTCTTGAGCGAACACCTCGCCCTGCTGCATGAAGACGCACGGACACTCTTCAATCGCCCGATTCGGATTTCCGAAGAAAAAATCCGCCGCGAAATTGATCGGATCGTCTTTCGGGAAAAATATTTTTCCGCCGCAACCTCGTTCATACGCATCGCCTGCCACGAATCGGGACGCATTGTGCTTACGCCCGAAGGTCGTTCGCTCTACGAAGGCTATGCCCTGCGCTCGCTCCATCCCGATGCCGTCTCCCTCCAATATGAACTGCCGATGCACGACATGCCAACCTCCGCCTCAGAAGCCGTCTCGGCAGAAGCACGCTGTGCGGCACGAATCCGCGGTGCGGAACTCACCCTGCGTTGCGACCGCAACGGCTACTGCCGATCCATAGAAGGACATCCCATTGCAGGCATCTGTCAAAACCAACTCATCGCGCCCCCTGCCCGTCGCAATGTGGAGCGCGACCTGTTGCTGCGTGCCGCCCGCCACCTTGCACTCACCGTCTCCGAAGTCTTCTTTTCGCAAAGGGATCTGTCGCGTTTCGAGGAGATACTCTGGGCGGATCACCGCGGCATCACCGCTTTGGGACACATCGACGGATTACCGCTCATGAGCCTCACGGCCGAAAAACTGAGTGCCGCCATGGAACTCGTCGCCCGGCAGTAAACTTCTCGTGACGGAACTGTTTGAACATCTCATCCCGTTCGGATTCAGCACCTTTGTCGGAACAGGTCGGACAGATGCCTTGAGGTGCAAAAACAAATCTTCGCTCCAAACCCCGCCACCGCTTTCATCGCCGACGACACCGCTACGGATGAAGTCGCGCGGATTTATTACCTCACCCGTCCATAATCCCGCTTCAACCTCTGCACCGCGGAAAGGAGGAAGTGGTGATTCTTTTCGGATTTTCCGAGAAACCTTTCCCCGCGCCGTACCCCTAAATTCGAGGATTCGTTTCACTAAAATCACCCGAATCCATGAAAACAAAAATTTTGATTGCGGCACTCGCACTGCTTGCCGTCGCATGCGTCTGTCTTGAAAAACAAGTCTCGGAAAACCTCCGTCTCAAAGCGAACCAACACGCCCTGATGAGCGAAATCCGAACCACCCGCAACCGCCTCGGAGAATCCGTTGCCGAGTGCGAACAACTGCGTCTCTCCCATCGTGAATTGCGCCGTCTTCGCCATCGCGACGCACAACGCATCCGCAAACTGGGCATCTCGCTCCGTCATGCACGGAGTCTTGCCCGGAGTGCCTCCCTCACCCAAATTACGACAGCAACACCCCTGCACGACACCGTCATCCTGCGCGATACCATCCGCGACACGCTCCGCTTTTTCCGTTGGAGGGATCAGTGGGTGCGGATCGACGGGCGGATCGACCGAGACTCGGTCTTCTGCCGGGTGGAGAGTGTCGATACCCTGCGCCAGATCGTTTATCGTGTTCCGCGCCGTTTTCTGTTCTTCCGCTGGGGAACGAAGGCCGTCCGTCAGCAGATCACCTCGTCAAACCCCCACACCCGCATCGTTTACACCGAATACCTACACCTCCGGAAATAATTCCATGAAAGGGCAAATAGCAACGGATTGAACACTGAAAAAAAACAGAAAAGTATATCCGGTTTTTCACAAAAATCGCTATCTTTGTCCATCATGGAACGTATCGCCATATTCCCCGGATCGTTTGATCCCTTCACACGAGGCCATGCCGCCCTCGTCGAGGAAGCCCTGAACCTCTTCGACCGGGTCATCATCGGCATCGGAAACAACACGGCCAAACAGGGTCTTCTTTCGGTCGAAAACCGCCAACGCCTCATCAACGATGTCTATCGCAACAATCCCCGCATCGAAGCCCGCATCTATACGGGTCTGACGGGAGACTTTGCCGAGGAGACCGGCGCATGCGCCATCATCCGCGGTGTGCGCAACACCACCGACTTCGAGTACGAACGCACGATGGAGGCCACCAACCACCGCATCTACCCTTCGATCACCACGGTCATGTTGTTTACCCCCGCCCCCGTCGCCGACATCGCCTCCTCGACCGTCCGCGAGGTACTTTCGTTCGGACGCGAGGTCGATGAATTTATGCCCGAAGGAATCAGTTTGAAAAAATATTTGTAAAACACAAACGCACCTCCCGCGGGAGGTCTTGCATAAAACAATTTGAAAGATTATGATGGAATTTACCGCCGAAATGATTGCCGGATTTCTCGAAGGAGAGATCGTCGGTAATCCTCAAGCCAAAGTACACACCGTCTCCTCGATCGAAGAGGGCAGGGAAGGATCGCTGAGTTATCTGACAAATCCCAAATACGAACCGTTCATCTACACCACCGGTGCAAGCATCGTACTGGTCGATAAGACATTCACCCCGTCCGAAGAGTTGCACACCACTCTGATCAAGGTCGAGAATGCCGCCATGTGCGTTTTGAAACTTCTCGAAATGTACAATGCCGCAAAACCCCGCCGCAAGGGTATCTCGGAACGCTCGTCGATCTCGAAGGAGGCCGAAGTGGGCGAAGATTGCTACGTGGGCGAATTTACCGTCATCGAGCGTGGCGCAAAGGTCGGCAAGAACTGCCAGATCTATCCGCAGGTTTACCTCGGTCAGGGTGTCACCGTAGGTGAGAACACCACGATCTACCCCGGCGTGAAGATCTACGAGGGTTGCCACGTCGGCAACAACTGCATCCTCCACGCAGGCATGGTCATCGGTGCCGACGGTTTCGGTTTCATGCCCAAACCCGACGGTACGTTCGACAAGATCCCCCAGTTGGGTAACGTCATCATCGAGGACAACGTCGAGATCGGTGCCAACACCTGTATCGACCGCGCCAAGACCGATTCGACGATCATCCGCCACGGCGTGAAACTCGACAACCTCATCCAGATCGGCCACAACGTACAGATCGGTGCCAACACCGTATCGTCGGCACAGACGGGTATCGCAGGCACATCGAAGGTCGGTGCAAACTGCTTCCTCGCAGGTCAGGTCGGTATTGCCGACCACGTGACGATCGGCGATCGCGTGAAGATCGGTTCGAAGTCGGGTATCGACAAGAACGTGCCCGACGACGAGATCCGTTTCGGTTATCCCGCACTGGCCGGCATCAAATACCACCGTGCCGCCGCCGTATTCAAGGATCTGCCCGACATGGCCCGCGAGATCCGTGCTTTAAGAAAGGAAATTGAAGACCTTAAAAACAAATAAAAACATGAAAAAAATCATTTTTGCAGCCGCAATTGCCGCACTGCTTTCCAGTTGTGCAGGCTCCCCCAATGCCTATACCTTCAAGGGTACTATCGAAAATCCGGACGGAAAACTCTTCATCCTTACGGATCAGGGCGTAACGATTGATTCGACCGTTGTGAAAGAAGGACAGTTCCAGTTCAAGGGAATTGTAGAGAAGAACGGCATCTATTTCCTGACCGATTCGCAGGATCGCAGCCATCTGAACGTACTTGCCCAGTTCTTCTTCGAGCCGGGAACGATGACCCTCGAAAAGGTGGGTGACGCTTATCAGGTAAGCGGTACCAAGTCCAACGACAAGAGCAACGCTTTGAGTGCCGAGTTGAACAAACTCTACACCGACTATCAGAAGCCCGACATGACCGACGAGCAGAAGGAAGAGATCCTCCAAAAGGTGGACGAACTTCAGAAGAAAGCCATCGGGGAAAACCGCGACAATTTGTTGGGTGCGGCTCTTTTCCAGAACGAAGCTCTCGAATACAGTGCCAAGGAGATTTTGGCCGAAATTGAGAAATTCACGCCCGAAATCCAGCAGTCGGCTTCCATGATCCGCCTCAAGGAGACCGCCGAAAAGATGCTCAAGAGCGAGGTCGGCGAGCCTTATATGGATATGGAACAGCCCGACAAGGACGGCAAGATGATTTCGCTCAAATCGGTGATCGAAACCGAGGGTAACAAATATGTCCTTCTGGACTTCTGGGCATCGTGGTGCGGCCCCTGCCGTGGCGAGATTCCCTATCTGGTAGAGACCTACAAGGAGTTCCACAAGAAAGGCTTCGAGATCTACGGCGTATCGCTCGATGAGAAGGCCGAGTCGTGGCAGAAAGTCATCACCGACAAGGAGATGAACTGGATCAACGTCAGCGATCTGAAGGCTTGGAAGAACGAGGGCGCACAGCAGTATGCCGTAATGTCAATCCCCGCCAACTTCCTGATCGACTGCACAACAGGCAAGATCATCGCCAAGAACCTGCGCGGTGAGGATCTCGCAAAACAACTCGGCGAATTGCTGAAATAATCTCCCGTACAAGGATATAAAAAAGGCTCCCGATCTTTTGGGAGCCTTTTTATATTTACACTGCTTGGAGCAATCGGGCTTCTGCATTCGGGACAAACCGTTACATATTATAAAATTCAGAAAATCGAAGAAAGCATATTGAATCATTGCCCTGTTGATGAGCGTCTGTATCCGCAGACAAGAACCATTTCGGCAACCGATAATACGGACACGACATCCGCCCGACCTCAAACTTTGGGAGCAGATCTCTCCGTACCGGATGACTTCAAGAGCATATCCGAATGGGAGAAAATACAGTAACACCCTGCTACAATGCTTCAGACAACCAATGAAAACTTCGGCAGGTGAATCCTCCGCACCATGATATTTTATTTCACAAGGCAAGAATCCTTGGAGATCTCGCATAATTTTCCGAATATTGCACCACAAAACCATCCCGCAACATGTCTCCCGCAAAACCAAAACACCGCATCATGGGCATCGACCCCGGCACGAACTACATGGGTTACGGCATCCTCGAAATCGAAGGGCGCACGATCCGTTCGGTGGTGTTGGGCGATATAGACCTGCACAAGATGGACGATCCCTACGCCAAGTTGCGCTATATTTTCGAACGGGTGTCGCGTCTCATAGAGGATTATTCGCCCGATGAGGTGGCTCTGGAATCGCCGTTTTTCGGGCAGAACGTACAGTCGATGCTCAAACTCGGACGCGCCCAAGGCGTGGCAATGGCGGCGGCACTGAACCACGGATTACCTGTTGCGGAATATGCTCCGACGCGCATCAAGCAGACGATCACGGGTACGGGCGCAGCCTCCAAGGAGCAGGTCGCAGGCATCGTGTGTCGTATGTTGCTGGTAGAACATCCCTTGAAGCGACTCGATGCCACCGACGGCATGGCGGTTGCGCTGTGTCACCACTTCACGACCTCCAATCCGCTGAACGGTGTCTTCGGCAAAGAGAAAGTCAAGGGATTGGGCGGAAATCAGAAAACCCTGTCGAAAAAAGGCTCGAAAAGTTGGGAACAATTCCTCTCGGAACATCCCGATCGGGAGATAACGAGAAGTAATTCGAAAAAAATTTAATTTTTTCTTTATTTTTTCGGTCATGCAACCTGCCGACTATCAACGCCATAAGAGGATGTACAGAGTTACAGCCCGCATTTGACCATAAAAATAAATTCCTTTTTATTTGGAGCGTAACACATTTTGCCTTATCTTTGCACTCGAAATCAAGGAACAAGGCGCCGTAGCTTAATTGAATAGAGCATCTGACTACGGATCAGAAGGTTACAGGTTTGAGTCCTGTCGGCGTCACTCGATTCGACCACTTACGGCGGTAAGTGGTTTTTTATTTCTCAAATCCTCCGGGTACAAGCAAGGAGGAACGGAAGCGACGAAGGGATGAAAAGACGAACGATCCGGACAGAAGAACCAAACAGGGCGACTCAAAGAACGTGATTCAAAAAAATATCCCGAAATCAGACCGATAATTTGCAGAAATAATTTATTTGTCATACATTTGTACTCGCAACAAGGCGCCGTAGCTTAATTGAATAGAGCATCTGACTACGGATCAGAAGGTTACAGGTTTGAGTCCTGTCGGCGTCACTACTTTAGAGCGGTTTGAAGCATTTCAAACCGCTTTTTCATTTAAAACACCATGCTCACCAAAGGCTACATCCAACTCTACACCGGCAACGGAAAAGGAAAAACCACGGCGGCATTCGGACTTGCGGTTCGTGCGCTGTGTGCCGGACAGAAAGTGTATATCGGTCAGTTCGTCAAATCAATGAAATACAACGAAACCCGTCTTGAAGAGATGTTTGAGCATCTAAGGATCGAACAACTCGGTCGCGGCTGTTTTCTCCACAAAAATCCCGACGCGGAGGACATCCGCATGGCGCACGAAGGGTTGGAACATTGTCGCAAAATGCTCCGCGAGGGGACATTCGATGTGGTGATCCTCGACGAGTTGTGCATCGCCCTCTATTTCGGGTTACTTGACACGGACGAAGTATTGGAGGCACTCGACGCAAAAGCCGAACACGTAGAGGTCATCATCACGGGACGCTACGCCCCGCAGGAGTTGATCGACCGCGCCGACCTCGTCACCGAGATGCGCGAAGTGAAGCACTACTACACACAGGGTGTCCTCTCCCGCAACGGTATTGACCATTAACACACCGAGACCGCGTCAGACTACGCACGTTCCCGCACACCGGGAACACCCGCACGCTGTCCGTGTCCCCGCGCCAAAGAATACCCTCGCGCAAAGCAACAACCGCACCCGATCCGTATTCCGCAAAATCCAAACACATCCGCCCGAATTTCAATACCCGCACCGCACCTGCATACGCAAATCACGACCAAACCGCACCCTACCCCCACCTCAACCTTCCATCCGATCCGCATAAACACAAAACGACCGAACCCCCAAAAAGGTTCGGTCGTTTTATTTGTCGGGAAAGATTACTTTCTCCAAAATTTATGCGTGATATCTTCCCACTCGCCCTCCGTAATCCGATAGAGGTGCTGGTTGGTCGCGGGCGACGAGAGCGGCCCGTGAGCGGCATCCCAGTGTCCGAGTTTGATGTAATCGAACGATCGGGGATCGAGTCCTTCGGGCAGTTTGTCACAACCCGAATACCAGCCCGTCTTCATGCGGGGCATCTGTTTCTTGACGAATCGAGCCAGACGTGCCACCTCCAGCGGGGAAGCATCCCCGCCCATAAAGCAAAGGCAGGTGACGGATCGTCCGTAACACCCCAGCAATCCCGCCAAAGCCTCCTCATCAAGCACGTGACCGATGTCCTGCTGCAAATGCAGGCTGTGACACCCCTTGCAACGGTTCGGGCAGTTAGTGATGTTCAATGCGAGGGTCGTCTCATCGGGAATTTCAGCAAAAACAATATCGAAATTATAATATTTTACGGTCATTCCCCTAACATTCCTTTTCAAGTTTCACGTCATTGGCGTTGGCGTGTGCATAGAAACGGCGTGCGGCTTCCTGCTGACGTGCCACCGAGAAGTTCGAGACACGTTTCATGTAACCGATCACACGGGTCAGATAATCGACATTCTTCGAGTGGCATTGGGGACACTCCTTCAGATAACGCTTGTCGATACATCCGCAATCGTTGCAGATCGTGTTGGGAATATTGAACGTAAAGTAATTGCAACCCTCATCGGCAGCCACGCGCAACAATTGGCGGTACTGCTCCTTCGAGAGGTGATTCTCCAAGTTCATGTGCAGAGCCGAACCACCCGTGAGGTGCTCGATGTATTTGCGGCCGTGCAAACGGAACTTGTCAATGATGTTGAGCGACTCGTCCTCCACGATGTAGAAGTAGGAGTTATAGCAGTCGCGCGGTACTTTGTAACCGTCCTCTCGATCCCATTTGGCGTGTTTTACACCCACGTTTTCGGCAGGAATCATCTCACAGTTGAACATCAGATCCTTCGAACGATACTTCTTGTTGTAACGCTCGATCAGACCCAGCACGTTCTGCACGAACTCGACATATCGGGGGTTGTCGTTGATCTCGATCCCCAGCGACTCGGCAGCCTCGACAAGACCGTTCACGCCGATCGTCAGATACTGACGCGACAGGTTGATATAACCCGCATCGAACAACGGAAGCATGCCCTTTGCCTGTAATTTCTTCAAGTTCTCGTTGTATGCCATCTGCACTTTGTGTACCAGATCGACAATGTCCTCCAAAAACGTCAGATAATGCACTCCGTTCTTCTCGGCATGCTGCACGCAACGGTTCAGGTTGATGGTCAGCACACTCTTCGAACCGGTCGAAACGCCACCCGCACCCAACGTGTAACTGAATCCGTTGTCCTGAATCTCGTTCCTCAGTCGGCAGCACGACGACAGCGAGTCGGCATTGTCGCTCAGGTAGGTAAAGAACGAATGCCCTTCCGCATACATCTCGGCGGTGAAATCACCCCACTCCTTATCCTTCACGTCGCCGTTCTCGGTCAGAAGAGCCATGGTCTCCACGGGGAAAGTCAGCACGGTCTTCGTGCGCTCCTTGTTGAACCATTTCATAAAACGCTTCTGCAACCACGACAACGATTCCCAGTTGGGACGCGACCCGTCGGGGAAACGGAACTCTCCGAACAGACTCTCAAAATAGAAGCGGTCGTAGTAAGCCACATTCCAGAACACGGCCTGAAAGTTGCGGGCACCGGTCGGCTGGTTGATCGAATAGACGATCTGCTCGAAGCAGTCGGTGATCATCTTGTCGATGGTGCGCTGCTTGGTCGAAAGATCGACCACCTTGTCGGCATGCAGATAATAGTCCTTGCCGTACTCCATCTCCACGAAGTAGTTCATGTACATCAGGAACTCCGGCGTGGCACATGCTCCGGACAGCATCGACGACACGATGAACACCATATTGACGAAACCGCCGCAGAATGCCTTGAGATTGGTCGGGCGTTTCGAGTTGCCGCCCACCGAAATCGTACCGCCCAAAAGCCACGGATACATCGTGATCGAGGCGCAATAGTTGGCCATCGACGTCTCGTCGTTCTTGTAGATGTAGTGGTTGTTGAGCAGATAGAGATATTTGTCGGAAAGTTCCTTGCCGAACATCTCCTTGATCTGGTCGGTCAGGATACGACGGTTCAGACGGATGAAGTTCTGTTTGGGCAACTCGCCGATCAGCGTTGCGATGTTTTTGTTCTCGACATTGGCGTTGGCATCGTATTTGGAACCCGTCGCGGGGTTCTTTGCCTCGCAGTAGTCCATCAGGAAATTGAGTTTCTCGCGCTCTTCACGATCCTCGCTGTGCTTCTGACGGTAGAGCATATAACTCTTTGCCACCGCAAAATAACGCTCGGCCATCAAAGCCACTTCCACCTGATTCTGGATCTCCTCGACATTCATGCCGTCGGATACCCGCACACGGCTCAAAATCGCCATCAGATCTTCGTCCGAAGCGTAAGCACCCACCGAAAGAAATGCCTTGCACACGGCACGACGAATCTTCTCGACGGAGAAAGGCTTCCGCTTTCCGTCACGTTTGACGATGTAAATTTCAGAACTGCCCATAATTGTATCTCTTTAATTTATATTCAGTAAAAATGATTCTTGCATCTTTCCCGTCCGAAACTCTGTTGCAAGTTTCGGTTTTATCCGTATTTCTGTCCCTGTTCTGTCGAAAGGAAAGGACACCCTGCCCCCGCCACAACGAAAACTAAAAAAAACGTCTTCATTGTCCGTATTCGACAAAGGGAAATGTTCTATTCTTCCCCTTTATTCTCACTCCGTTCCCAGAACACGCCATTGAAGGGCGAATATGTCTTGTTCCCGGACAAAAATCACCCCGAACATTCAAGGCAGGTCTTCTGACTCGCTCCCGACCATGCGCCTTCCCGCTTTTTTCCGACAAAAGCAGTGGCATAAAGAGTGCACGATACCACACGGAGTTCACAGCTACGGGTATAGTGCTGTTTTTCACAGACTTCCCTTTTAATCTCCGAGACAACTGCCGTTGTCTGAGAACCTTGATGCGGAACAAAATTAGGAATTGTTTTAAGATAAACAAACTAATTCCCATCAAAAAAAATGAACATTCTGTGAACACCTCTGCCCTGTGTGCCTATAACGTGGATTCAGCCCTTTTAATAAAATTTTTTAATACTTCATCCCCGAAAATTGCCCTGCGCCATCCTCTCTTCGGGAAAAGCCGCTTCCGTTCCCGAAAAGACCTTTACCGAATCTCCTGATTTTCCGCTCCGGGAACCATGTCCGCCACCCTTGTAAAAACCGCAACACATATTATAGTTTCCAAATATCCGTTTCCACGAGTTTCGCATTACGTCGAAAAGTCTTGCTTTTCTACCCAAAATCCCGCCATATATACATAAAAAGACCTTCGGTTTTCCCGAAAGTCTTTTTCCAAATGCTCCTCACGCCGCGATCAGCGCATCGAGTTCATGCGAATCGAGGCCTTGACCAATGCCAGCGCACGGATGCGCGAAATCTCCACATCTTTGTCGGCATGGTGCGGATTCTGACTCACCAACTTGACAAAGCCCTTGCGTTCGGATTTCTGAATGTATTTCACGGTGACATACTCCTCGCCTTCCATGTCGATCGACAGCAGATACATGTCGCCCCAGAAAATATCCTCGATGTCGTTAAGTTGCTTGTACAGCACGATGTCGCCACTCTTCAGAAGCGGATACATCGAATCGCCCACAATATAAATCGCCCCGTCACACTTGGGCAGATTGGGGATATGAATGTAGTTGATGGGTTTGTTGTCGGGTTGGTCGGTGAACAACGGTACCAGTCCCGCCGTGCCCTCGATCGAATACAACGGCACACTTTGCAGGGGCAGTGAATTGTCGGTGCGGTGCATATACGCCGTAAAGTCGGGTTCGGCATTGAACATATTGCCCCGTCCCGTCTCCAGCCATTCGGGATTCACGTTCAATTCTTGAACTAATATGTTTCTATTGCGTGCCGAAAGCCCCGCCTTGCCCGTTTCGATCATCGAAAGAGCCGCTTTACCGATCCCAAGATGCTGAGCCAGTTGTTCTTGCGTCATTCCGAGTTCTTTACGGATCAGTCTCACACGTTGATTCATATAAAATATTGTGAAGATTTAGAATAAAAACTAATCCTTTTATTCGCTAAATTCAAATTTTGAACTTATCTTTGTGCTACAAAGTGAAACAATTTACTATTAC
>RCNH01000140.1_pt1 | contig 34908 bp, 33 predicted proteins | sample 2041161 | NCBI WGS metagenome assembly RCNH01 (sample SAMN09708215, study PRJNA481090) | Feces metagenome, whole genome shotgun sequencing project. | biome: feces | host: Leptonychotes weddellii | place: Antarctica: Sion Island | collected 2010-03-01 | reverse complement strand
GCAAGGAATTTCATGAAAGGCTGAAGGGCAATGTAAACTGAATAGTGTAATGAATTGCCATCTTCCTCCGGAGACTCATAAGACTGAACTGGATAGAAAAAATAACAGGAGCTGACATCTGAGTCTCCCTTTCTTGTTGGCCCTTCAAATCTTGTACATTTTATGTATATATACTTTATGTGCAAACAAATCTTGTACATAATATTTTTTTGTTTTAACTTTGATCCGTTCTAAAGATTTGAATCATGGAAGCACCATTTGTATTCGGAAAACTGGCTACTGAAGAGAACTTCACTGACAGGATCGTGGAGACGGAGTATCTCGTTCAGAATTTCAAGGCATTGACCAATACGATACTCATTTCTCCCCGTCGCTGGGGAAAGAGTTCACTCGTGAACAAGGCGGCCGGCACGGCCATGGAGCAGGACCCTCGGCTCAGGGTCTGTCATATTGACCTCTTCAACGTCAGGGACGAGCAGGATTTCTACGGATATCTTGCACAGTCCGTGCTCAGGGCGACTTCTTCAAGGCTGGAGGAAGTCATGGACGATGTCCGTCGCTTCTTCAATCGTCTGATCCCGCGGGTATCCATAGGGACGGACCCGACAAATGAGATATCATTGGATTTCGACTGGGAAGAGGTCAGGGAGAATCCTGATGAAGTCCTCGAACTGGCCGAGAGGATTGCCGTCGAGAAGAACATCAAGATAGTCGTATGCGTTGATGAGTTCCAGAACATTGCGGAATTCGCGGACTCCGACAGCTTCCAGAAAAAGCTCAGGGCATTCTGGCAGCGCCATCAGCATGTCGCCTATTGTCTGTATGGCAGCAAGAGGCATATGATGCTGGACGTGTTCAGCAACAGCTCCAAGCCGTTCTACAAATTCGGCAACCTGCTGTTCCTGAACAAGATTGAGACAGACTGTTATGTCGATTTCTTCAAATCCAGATACCAGTCTACAGGAAAGGATATTACGGATGATGCCGCACGGCTGATCGTCCGTCTGGTTGACAACCATCCGTATTATGCGCAGCAGCTTGCTCAGCTTGCATGGTTCAGAACAGATAAATTGTGTGACGAGAAGATAGTCTCGGCTGCACTTGATTCGCTGGTGGAACAGCTCAGTCTGCTGTTCATCACCTTGACGGAGAAACTGACGACACAGCAGCTGAATCTTCTTCATGCCTTGATCAACAGGGAGGAATCTTTGACTTCGACCAGTGTGATGAACAGGTATCACATATCGTCTACCACGTCTGTGACACGTTCAAAAGCGGCATTGATAAAGAATGATATTCTGGATAACGTCGGCAATACTCTGAAATTTCAGGATCCGATCTACGAGACCTGGTTACGAACCGTTTATTTCCATTGAGCTTGATGGTGAACGGTCGGAGGTCAGCAGGATCTTCATGACAAGATAACCAATAGGGGAGGCAGAATGATCTGACCTCCCCATTTTTGCTGCGTCATCGGAATGGAATTGGCATGTTTTCAAAGTTATATAGTTGAAAAAACTATATGTGTCCTACTTTGGCACAATCTCAACTTACATTTGTCATAAATTATTAATGCATCATGAAATCGGATGCTGGTCTGTACGTTCATTGAATGGAAACCTGTTCGATTGATATTCAATGAAGGAAAAGGGATAAATAATGTGACAATGTATCTCCATATTGGTTATATTTGTAATTGCTCAAATCTGATAACTTATTAATCTAATAGTCATATGAAAATTTTTAAACGGATTTTAACTTTTATTGTTCTTCTGGCTGTTTCGGCCCCTGTTTTTGCACAGAACGAAAGGACTATCAAAAGGATTGTTGCTATCGGTCGTTTCACGAATGAAACGCAGTATGCAAAGGGATTATTCTATGATAAGGAAAATGACCCTATGAGAAAACAGGCGATGGATATCCTTTCCACGAAGCTTGCGGCCAGCGAAAAATTCATCCTTCTTGAAAGGGACGATCTTGATGTGCTCGTCTCAGAAGGCAATTGCAAGAACAAGATTGGAGCAGATTATATCATCTTGGGTTCCATCACTCAGTTTGGTCGAAAGACAGAGGGGGAGAAGAAGGTGTTTTCACAGATAAAGACGCAAACCGTTGAAGCTGGAGTCAGTATCAGGCTTGTTGATGCCTCCAATGGAATGATCATTTACTCTGATGAAGCCAAGGGTTTTGCAGAAACAACGACTAAACAGACAATGGGTGTCGGTGGCGCAGCAGGATTTGATGCAACTTTGAGTGATAAGGCAATTTCTGCAGCATTATCGCAATTGGTCGAGAACATTATCAACAAATGTATGGACAAACCGTGGAAGTCATATATCCTTTCTTCTGAGGACGGAGCATATTTCATTGCCGGAGGCGCATCTCAGGGATTGAAAGAAAGCGATGTCTTTACTGTTTATAAGAAAGGTAAGACCGTAAAGAATCCACAGACAGGAATGATGATCGAACTCCCTGGTACTGCTATTGGAAAAGTCACAGTCATCTCTTCGTTCGGTGATACACCGGAAACAGAAATTTCATTATGTTCTTATGAGGGAACTGAAATCAACGCAGAAGAACTTTCGAATTATTATATAATGGATAAATAATTATGAAGAAGATTATTATAGTATTCTGCATCCTTTTGGGATTGCAGTCGTGTGGTACCGGAGCATATTCTGTCTCTTCCGGCACTCCAGATATGGCTTATTTGTCGTTTACCGCTGATGATTCCTATATGATCAGTGTGATTCTGGATGAACAGACATATACAGTTAATACTGTAAAGACAAAGGCATATAAGACTCAACGTAATATCAAGCAGACCTCCAAAAATCAGATTATGCTAAAGCCAGGTACGCATGAAATGAAAGTTTACAAAGATACCACGCTTGTCATGTCCAAGAAATTGTTTGTTTCGGCAGCTGAGAAAAAAATCATTGCCCTATGAAAAGACTTCTGATAATTCTAACCGTGATGCTGTCAGCATCTTCCTGTGGCGTAATGACTCTATATGACTGGGGCGGTAACCAGAACGGTACGACTCTCTATGAATCATTGGCGTACAAAAGTTATGATATTCAGACACCTCAGAATGTCTGCGATATGATCTTCATGTATGATAAGCTCATAAACGATCCTGGTGGCCAGAGGCAGTTGCCTCCTCCGGGCATATGTGCAGAGTATGGCTATCTTCTTCTGAAACCGGAGACGGCACAGATTTTTGCTGAGCATGCCAAGCCGAGACATAGAGCCATCTTTGATGGAGATGATTATACGGAAATTTTCGGCGAGTTGGGAATGAAGATGTTGGAAAAAGAAATTCAACTTTATCCTGAGTCTACAGCATTCCTTGCTCCTCTCATCAAGAAATATCAGAACATGTAATTATGAAAAAGGTATTCGGATTATTAATATCGATATTGCTGATTGCATCTTGCGGAACAGCAAACCGCCTGACAAGAGGCGAACAATATCAGAAAATCTATGAGGAGAAGCCTCTGACATTCCTCGTTATGCCTCCGATAAACAACACTGCCAGTGTCGAGGCTAAAGACCTTCTTTATACTTCAATCAGTAAACCTTTGATCGAAGCAGGTTACTATGTGCTGCCGCCGTTGATGACAATGGATATTCTCAAGGCAGAAAGTGCATATGATGCAGAACTGTTCATTGATGGTGACCTTGGAATGTTTAATCAGTACTTCGGAGCAGATGCTGTGGTGTTTTCGGTAATTGATTCCTGGACAAAGAAGGGATTCGGTATTGAAACCAAGATAAGATATTTGATCAAGTCTGTCCATGATAACGCAATCATATTCGATAAGACCTGTGAACTGTATCTTGACTTGAGTGTACAATCAGGCGGAGGTGGACTCCTCGGAAGTTTGATAGATTTGACCTCATCAATCGTATCGACAGCAGTGACAGATCACATTGTCGCCGCAAGAAAAGCCAACTATTATATATTCAGCGATATACCAAGAGGTAAATACAGTACTGAATATATGCAGGATCAGGATCAGATCGCCTCTCCGAAAGAGTTGCGCGCAACGGTCAGGTAATCTCGTTTACGGGTTTCCCTTATTACGTTTCGCAAAACTATGGTTCACGGAGCATGATGCCTCCAAGATCCGCTATAGAATGGCTATTCCGCTGGAATTCCCACGTATTGTCTTTGTGGGGGCGGTGTATTTGCTTGAAATGTGGACGGCGCTGTCATATGATACTAGAATATAATTGATTGGTTAACAGTGGGTTGTATTGTGCTTTTGTCTGTCTTGTCTGTGTCGTTTCGGTGTCTGAATTATAGTGAAAATCTAATTTCCCCGAAATCTTTTTTGCCGAAAAACATAATTTCCCCGAAATCTTTTTCCCGGAAAAGTACCATTTCCCCGAAATCTTTCATCAGTCCAGTAGGCGGTGAAGCAACAGGTAATCTTCAAATATTACATAAGTAGAGTCGCTCGATTGAACGTTTCTTGTCAGAAGTCAATAAGTCAAGCGATTGAGAGATTGCCCGCAGTTGCTGACGACACTCCATGGATGTACACGGGGAAGAAGAATCCCGCCAGGCTTGGAGTCCGCATAGAGGATGAACTGAAAAATGGCTTGAGATGAGATTGAAGTCTGAAGTGTTAAGAATCCGGTAGAGTACATTCCGAGACAGTATCTCCGCATTCATTGAGGAGATACTTTTCCTGAAGGTGAACAAAGAGAAAACCATTGTCGGTGCATTATCCGGCAGGAAGTTCCTCGGAGACTCGTTCTACTGAAGGGAAGGGAAGTTGAGATTGGGATGGCATCCCAAGAGTCTTTCGAAGTTCCAAGCAAAACAGAAGGAACTGACAAGACGCAGACCAATGGGTCCCGAACGGCACGTATGGTGGTGTGAGAGGTCGGGAAACGAAAGCAGGAAGAAAACTTTCAGAACTCTGAATACTTGTCAGAGTCTGCTGATTTCATCTACGTCCAGTCAGGCCGATCTGCAGGGTTTTGCAGGATGTCCGTGAGGCGATATGATCAGCAAGAGAATATGTCATGAGAATTCATCATATTATAGATATCACTGCCTGTATGACCATATTGCATCGCATCAGAATTATTGGAGATATCTAAAAGGTTGTTTCCAAGATCTTTGTTAATTACAGAAGTAAGAAACATAAATTTTAAGAATTTTACTCTTGGCGACGAAGCATGGTTCTCACTTTCTGCAGCAGTATGAAGCCAATTAAGAAGTTTGAATACGATGTATTCAAACACTTCTGATCTGAGTGCATTTTTTTTCATTTTATGGTAATGTTGGCTATGTTAGACCAAAGGTAAGACTTATTATTAATATAAATATATATTTTCTTGTTAATTTTTTGCAGTGATGTATATTTTTGTTTTGTCATTTTGTAAGATGGGTTGAGTTGTTTCGTAAGCATCCCATCCAGTACTGTCAGGACCATGGTGTCAGCTGCAAGGAATGTCAGATTGAACCCGATATCCCATTGTGGAAATTCTATGAGTGGAAACTTAAATTTGTCCGTACTCGAAATGTCAAGAAACAACAAGATGACATGTCGTCAGAGATGGTCATTCAAGGAAACATGTAAGTATCCGATGAACTGCCTATTGCGGAACTTAAGTATTGAACAAGCGACTACTCCCCCTGTTTTACTATATCCTATATTGTCTATAAATTGCATTTATAGACTTATTTATCTATATTTTATAATTATATTCTATTTAATCTATAATTTTGACGAAATAAAAGAAAATTCATACTTTTGTTATCAAATCAATGGACAATAATATGTTTGCAACAATTTCAGCGGATATAGTTTCATCTACGTCCTTGTCTGTGAATGAAACTATAGGATTAAAGCAAAGGATAGAATCATTATTTGGCTTGTTAAAAGTGCGTTATCCTGATTTTGAAGGTCGCCAAATAAAAGGGGACTATATAGAGTGTGTAATGCAAAATGTATCAAACGTGTTCCGGATAGCCTTTATAATCAAATCCTGCATCAAATCTTTTTCCATAGTTAAAAATGAAAAGACGAAAAATTTCCATACATACGGAATACGGATGGCCATTGGTATCGGAGGTATGAGAATAGTGAATACCGAACAAGGCATTTGGGATGGCGAGGCCATATATCTGTCAGGACGTGCGCTTGAGGAAATGAATTCCCTAAGTAAGGGAACGATGTCTGTTCATACAAGTAAAAAGCAATTATCTGCCCCTTTACAAACTATAGCCCTATTGACCGATGCCATATTAAATGACATGACTGTGCGCCAAAGTGAAGTCGTTTACTATAAACTGCTTGGTTTCAAAGAGGCAGACATTGCCAAGAAACTGGATATATCACAATCCAGTGTAAATAATGCTTCTACAGCTACAAAATGGTATTGCATAGAAGAATCCATAAAGTATTTTGAACAGATAAATTTTGAAGAATATGAATAGTTGGCTGTTTTTAAGTCTGTTATTGGCACATGTTATAGGTGATTTTTACCTGCAGAATGATAAATACTGTGCGCAGAAAGAGGAAAGGAAATTCAAAAGCTGGTTCCTGTATGTGCATTCGCTTATTATCGGCGTGGTATCATGGGCTGCTGTTCCTGTTTATGAATTCAGATTTTATGCCCTTGCCATTGCTTTTTCTCATCTGGTGATAGATATTATCAAAACATATAGCCCCAAAGGATTATGGAATTTTGTGATTGATCAGGCTGCTCATTTGGCGATACTGATTATAGTGACATTTTCCTTTGACGCTACAACAAAACTGCCAATCCAATCAATGGATTGCAATGGCAGTTACTCCATACCTCTGTTCATATTGGCGTCACTGTTGTGCATCAAGCCTGCAAACATCCTGATCAAGCTGGTCTTAAAGAAATATCAAGTTGGAGAGACACAATCATGTGAAAACATCAAAAATGCAGGAGCGTTGATTGGAAATTTAGAGCGTATTCTTACAATCATATTCGTTATCATCGGGCAATATGAGGCAGTCGGTTTTATCATAGCGGCAAAATCCATACTTCGATTCAAAGACACGGATACAGCAAAAACAGAGTATGTCCTTGCCGGAACGTTTCTGAGTTTTGGAATTGCATTGCTGTGTGGTTTGATGGCAACAAAATAAAAGATGGACAGTTTTCAAGAGAAATACAATGCGCTTGTCATTGAATACGATGCCCTGCTTGCTGAAAATGAGGAACTGAAGTCAATACTTTCACAGCATTTTCTTCCATAACATATTCTCCGATCAAACTCTGCTTCAGATAACAATTTAAATATGTATATTTTCATAAGTCATGGTTCTTCTGGGACATCGTTCCTGAAAAAACTTTCCGGATTGCTGATCCGAACCTTCCTCCTCTTCATGTCCGCAGTACCTTTCGTCTCCTGTTTCCGAGGGGAGGGGGATTATCATGAGGAAGCCGATCGTTTCCTCGCAGGGATGCCTGCCGGCCTCCAGGACCGCCAATGTGCCGCCATCCGGAAAGCGCTTGTTTTTCCGCAATATGACGTGAATGATTTGCAGGAAGTCCGTAAGGCGCGGAACGCCACGGTCTGGAGCGACAGCAGGGTTGCGGTCACTCCTCTCCTGGGTGATACTCTGATGGTGTATGTTCCCGTGGATAGGACGGACAACCCGTTGCCGCTTCTGGTCTATTTCCATGGAGGTGGCTGGGTGATCGGCAGCAATGCCAGTTGTTCTCGTTTCTGCGGCGAACTCGCCGCGACCGGAAAGGCGGTGGTTGTCTCCGTAGAGTACCCGCTGGCGCCGGAGCATCCGTTTCCGGAAGGACTGGAGTACTGCTCATCCGCATTGACCTACGTTATGGAGAATGCTTCCTCATGGGGTAGTGCTCCTGAACTGGTTTCTCTCGGTGGTGACAGCTCCGGCGGTAATCTGGCGCTTACGGTAACTCTGTCCAGAATTCGGAATGGTCTTGCTCTTCCGCGGTCGCTCGTCCTTTTCTATCCGGTTGTCTCTGCGTGGGCTGACGGTTCGCGGTCTTGGAAGAATTATGGACGCGGCTACGGGCTTGATGCGGAAATCATGAATGCGTTCAATGATGCCTATTGCCACGGTGGAGCCGATCCTCGGAAGGATGCGCTCATCTCACCGTCTCTTGCCGACGACAAGGAGCTGTCGCTTCTGCCACCAGTGCTTTTCATCGCTGCGGAGCGTGATATCCTCCATGACCAGGGACGTGATTTCTGCAGACGTCTTTTACATCTTGATGTTCCGGTGAGCAGGAGTGTGCTGCTTGGTTCCGTCCATCTCTTCATCACCGTACCGGGACAGGATTCTGCATTCCGGGAAGCTGTCAGGGCAAGTTCGGAGTTCCTGGAGACTCCTTGAGCCGGTGCTTCCGGCTGTTTCAGATTCATTGAAAGATCTTTCATAATCCGTAAATGAAACTGTATTTGCAGGATAGGCTGTTTCTATCTGGGACTGGGAATATCAGCGTGATTCCGTGTCAGTTCATGTTAAGGGCTGGCTGATCATTTAGAATCTCAGATGTCCCTGACAATGTTCTAAAGCCTCGATTATTTCAGCCAGTGTCCTGTTGTCGATAGTTGTCTGTTCTGGATCATGATTGCTGAAAGGAAATACATAGGTACCCAGCGAGTGCATCAAAGATGATTCACATAACAGTTTGAACTGTGCGGATATGAGCTCAGTATTGTTTTCTTTCGGCCCCATGCACGATACGATCAATAATGCAGGTTTGTTTTCTACAAGAGATACGATTTGCATTTCATCTACGGCTTTATCCATTCCTCCGACGAATTTGAACAAAGCGACCTGTCTGTCTAGAAATATTTTCAGTTGTCCTGAATATGAATGTCCATAGAGTGGAGTCCCATAGATGACGGCATCTGCATCAATGATTTTCTTCAGTAAAAGCTGTGTCTCATCTTTTTGCGTACATCCGATGTCATCGAGTATGTTTTGACAACTATTGCATCCTGTGCATCCTCTGATATCATAATCCGTAATGTTGCATAGTTCTGCAATATGGCCTCTATCTATCAGGAGTTCCTGGAGATTGCTGATGATTTTAACTGTATTTCCATGTTTGCGTGGACTTCCACAGATAATCAGAACTTTCATATCTGTCTTATAGATTTAAATTTAATCCTTTCAGCTCGATCCGGTATGAAATATCCCTCAGGACGACATCATTGCTACTTTCCAGCAGAATGACCATCGTCAGTGTATCCCCGGTGAGGTCCGCAGATTTCAGATGCCATCTCAGGCGCTCCAGATACACATCCAGACGATTGCCCGATCCTGTGAGCGCCGTCCCGGTGTGTGCCAACGTCTTTCCGTCCAGTTCATACTGCATCATTTCCATCCATTTCTGGCTGGAGAATTTGGGCCGCAGGACTTGGAGCAGACTCTTTTCCGGGTATTTTCCGGCAGATGTCACGGCACTTTTTACTGCTTCCAGCAGCTCATGCGTCGGTATGATCTTCATGGATGAGGCCAGATCCGCCAGTGTCCTGAATCCGCTCAGGTCTTTGGTGATTTCTATGACTTCCTCATTGCGTATCCTGTCGTATACCTTGAAGGTGAAGGTCATTGCATTACGGTGATCATCCTTACCTTTGGAGATGATCTCTCCAGGCATGTAGCGTTCATCTTCGATCTTCAGGACGTTTCCGGTGAAGGCTCCGATATATTCATAGATGCCCCTCATGTAATGGCTGGATACATATTCTTTATTGACCGGCAGTCTCAGGGAGTAGTAGTCCGCAGCTGGAAAATCCAATTGATGTTGAAACTGAGGATTCCTTTCCAGAAATCATAGGACAGGTCTTCCAATCGGACATCTTTCATGTCTTCGGCGGTGAAATCGTAGCGGATGCTGCCGTCTACCGAAGATGACTTGAATTGAAGAAGATCCTTCAGTTGTTCCTGGTCGATCTTTTCGGGATGTTCTCTCAGCACTTCCAGGTCCAATGCCTTCAGATAGGTTGTCTCGGGCACTTTCCAGGATGCGATGGCTCTCGACCCGATCTCGAAATCTGTCGGTCTTTCGGAGGGTTTTACCTCCGGTCCGGGTGTTCCAGTCTCTGTATTCTGGTTGTTGTCAGGGTGTGCCGGGGCTTCTTTCCGGCATCCGGCTGATAGCGCTGCACAGATCAGCAGCAGGAATGTCATTTTTCTCATGAGTGATGGGATTATAAATGATGTTGAGGTGACCGACCGGATGCGTCCATGTCCGGTCCTTGCAGGTAGAACAGTCGGAGGATTTCCCATGTGGCGCCGTCTGGGTAGGCGTCGCTGGGGGAGAGCTCCATGGTGATCACTCTGCTTTTGCAGATGTCCGTGTCGGGCCTTATGGGAGTTTCTACCAGTCTGTGCTCATGGTCGTCGGAGTCGGTGACGTAGAGCCGGATAGCTGTTCCGGTCGCGTCAAACTCGGCTCCCCACAAGGTGATGGCATGCAGGGTCCCACCTTGGCCGACATGCGTCTTGATGTCCATTCCCAGAACCGCACCTGTCTCAAGTATTCGAGCTAGAAACTTCGAGAAGACTGCCAGGGCGTCTGTTTCCGAGTCTGCATTTTCCCAGGCACTGTAATCGAGGTATGGCCTTTTGCTGTATTCTCTTGATTCAGCCGGGATGCTTCTGAGGAAGCGTCCGGTTCCTGGAAAAGGCTGTGAGTGATTGTCGGAGATAGAGATGACTTCAGTGCCTTCTATGTACCAGGCTAGACCGGTGCTGATGTTGCCTCCTCGTTCCAATGCGCTGAAACTGCGGATGGCTGTATCGAAGACCGCAGAGCCGTAGAGCCCCTCTCCTTTGCCGTAGGGCGTTCCTTCGGGGAGAACATGTCCGCTACCTGTATAGAGGTCCTGCCACCATTCGATCATGTTGGATGCGGTGATCAGCCAGCAGGCCATGATGTCTTCGGGCAAACCGCGTTTGTCAGTATCTTTCCAGCCTTTATCCGTTCGGACGCCCGCTGCAAAAAGCGTTTTGTTCAGCTCTTCTCCGGAATCTCCGTCTTCAGGAGGTTCGTTCTTCGTGCATCCTGACAGCAGGATAGCTGCTGCGGCTGAAATGAGGCGTAGTTGTCGTTTCTTGAATTTCATATATATATGGATGCAAATATAAGGAAAGTTTTCTTTCTGCCATTGGGGGAATCGGTGCTGAGGTTTGAAAAGAATTCGATATCTTTTATGCTCTCGACAATGTCGAGGACGTGGATCTTGTGGATGAAGCTTTCGGGCAGATTGGACCGAAGAGGTTGAGTCTGAACTTAACTACCTGATAATTAGTGTGTTTTTTTATAAAAATAAAGTGACTGCTCGAGTAAGTGGTTCATGGCTTTTTCGTTACTCTATATATGAAAGATCATATCGGTATCCGATATCTTACTTAATTTTATGCCAAGAAGACCCATCAGATTTTTTTTCATCGTCATTTCATTGTTCATAGGTTGTCAATTGTCAGGACAGCCTTTATCCAGTATTCCTTTCGCATCTGACCATCCCCGTATTTTCTTGGAAAAAGGTGTGCAGAGGCGGATAAAGGATGCTGCTGAACATGATCTGTTTTACGATCTGCTTTATGCTCATGTGACGAGAAAGTCGGATTCATTGCTGAATGTAGCGCCTGTCAGATACGAAAAAGAAGGATTTCGTCTTCTTCCTGTTTCCCGTGAAGCCTTTTACAGAATTTTTTATCTGAGTTTTACGTATCAGATGACAAAGGAAGTAAAATACGCTGAAAGAGCATGGCGTGAAATGGAGACGGTCTGTTCGTTCGTGGACTGGAATCCCTCACATTTTCTGGATACTGCAGAGATGGTCGCGGCCGTATCTATCGGGTACGATTGGATTTTCGATGCCTTGACAGCGGAACAGCGGAATTTGATCCGTGAGGCAATCCGTTCAGAAGCATTCGATCCATCTTATGATTCAAGGTACAATGGCTTTCTCGAAAGGACCAATAACTGGAATCAAGTCTGCAATGCAGGTCTTGTTTTAGGCGCGATTGCTTTACTTGATGAGAATTCTGTAAATGACGAGGAATATAGGATCATTCAGCGTTCTGTCGAATCCATCAGAAAGGCCATGAAAACCTATTCTCCTGATGGTGTATATCCAGAAGGATATCAATATTGGAGTTACGGTACGACATATAATGTCATGATGATTGCAGCATTGGAAAGTACATTCGGTTCTGATGCGGGTCTCTCGGATATCCCTGGATTTATGAAGACGCCATATTTTCTCTCATATCTTGAGGGAACGACAGGAACTCCCTTCAATTTCAGTGATTCTGAGGATAAATCCTGTTTCTTCCCAGTGATGGGGTGGTTTGCATCAAAGCTTGCTTCACCTGCTCTGCTGCACAATTCACGACGTCTTCTGATAGCAGAACATTATGACCTGACGGATGAAAATGCTCGATTCATACCGCTTGCTTTACTTTATGCTTGTCTTTCAAAAGAAGAAGATAACGTATCTCTGGGCAAGATGTGGCATGGCCAAGGGAAAACTCCAGTTTTCATAGTCAGGACAGACTGGAACAGCGACAAGGGATTATATCTGGCGGCCAAAGGAGGAACACCAAGATCCGATCATGGTCATATGGATGGAGGGTCGTTCGTTTTTGAAACGGGAAATGTCCGGTGGGCAACGGATCTGGGAACTCAAAGTTATTACAGTCTTGAAAAAGCTGGTGTAAATCTTTGGGACAGCAGAAGAAATGGAGACAGATGGAAAATATACAGATATACCAATTTTGTGCATAATACGATTTCTCTTCTGGATGCATCATCGGATCCTCTTCTTCATGATCCTGATTCCTCTGTGGAATTGCTGTCTGCGACTGAAGTGAATCCATCCGGTTACGAGGGCCGGTTCGATCTCACGGGGCTTTATGATGGACAGTTCAGGGCTCTAACAAGAGAGTTCAGGGTACTGAATGATTCGATCCTGGAGATTGAGGATCATTTTTCGAATACGTCACGGCGAGCAAGCGCAAGATGGATCATGTGTACTGAAGCTCAAGTGAAAGTTCAGGATGGAGGTTTTCTTCTCTATCAGGATGGGAAGGTGCTGGAGTTGAAGGTAGCGACCAGCGCTGAATATCGTCTTTCTGTATTGGAAAACACTCCTCCCTCATTTTATGATGCACCGAATCCAGGCTCCAGGAGGATTGCAATCGATATTGATCTGGAACCCGATTCGGATGTCAGTCTGGTTGTCCGTATGTCCGAAATCAAATAATTTAAAATCTTTTTTTTATGAAACATCAAAATTTACGCATTATGTATTCTTTTCTTTGTTTTCTGCTTTGTATGTCATTCATCAGCTGTGAACATAAAACAGAGCAGTCACAGACAACTGAGAACAATTCCTCAGAGATCGGATTCATGCAGTCTGTCATAGAGTCGACTCCAGAGATTCAGAAGGTGTTTTCTGAAAGCAGCAAAGAAATTGCTGACGGTCTATTGATACGGGAAATAGCATTTCAGACGCATTTCTGGAGACAGCAGATGTTCGTTGCAGAAGTGGATATGACTAAGGGTTGGAAATTAGGCGTAATGAACCCTGGGGACACGGATTCTTTGCCATATCCGGAACCACAACCTCTCCACCTCATGGCTGCATCTGCAAACAACGGCAGCAGAACAGTCGAATTGGGTGTCAATGGAGATATTTTCGGCTACTACCATGGAAGTCCGTATCAGATACCGGCCGGAGTATGGATCAAAAACGGTAATCTCCTGAAAGGAGAGTTTGAACCTTCCTGTAAGTGTTTCATCTATAGCCGGAATGATGGTTCCATTGCCATAGCCAACCATGATGAATATGTACAAGATAAAGACGAAATCCGTGATGCGATCGGTGGCTGGCATCTTCTTGTATGGGATGGTAAACTTGTGGAACAGGAGAAAGGTAATATCTATGTCAATGATCACCCGAGGACATTCATAGGTATCTCAAAAGATAGGAAAAAGTTATTCTTGTTCGTGATCGATGGAAGACAGACGAGCTATTCACATGGTATCGATCTGGATATCGCAGCAAATATCTGCATCGGAGCCAAATGTGATCGTGCATGTAATTTAGACGGAGGCGGATCTACAGCGATGGTGATCAGAGACAGGGAGCAGGCAGGCAATGTATTCAAATATCTGAATAAACCATGTGATAAGATGCCGGATGGCAGTTTCGGACCTAGAGAACTCAGGAATGGTCTTATGATATATGCTGATTGACTATAATCATCCGATAAGGTATAAAAGTAGCGTGGCCATCGGCCACGCTACTTTTGTAAATGCTCGAATTTGAACTCCTGCAGTAAGCTGCTGATTTTGTGCAAAGCAATGCTGATCTGCACTCTGACGGTTGAAGAACTGATTTCCAGGATTTTTGCAATCTCGTTTGTTGTCAAACCGAGCCGGAAATGCATATTGAAGATTTTCTTGCACTGGTCGGGAAGCGTGTCGGACAATTCATAGATTCTGAGTGAGAGATTCTTCATGTCATATCCGCTTAGCGGATCATCTTGGTCGTCATGGCATATTGACCATTCCTTGCCGTAATCTTCAAGTATCTTATGGCGAACGGAATTATCGCGGATACGATTCAAAGACCTGTTTTTCACCGATCGAATGAGGTACATATATATGGAGCTCCCTATCCTTTCGTGGTTTTCCCAAAAATTAAGAAAGACATCGTTCACCACTTCAACGGCATCCTCCGGATCGTGCAGAATGCTTGTGGCATAGACGGAGAGGGAAGAGAAGTAGTCATTGTACACTTGTTCAAAAGTGGATTCATCTCCTTGACGAATCCTGTTCAATAAGATCATGTGGTCTATGGCCATTCTTTTTCCCATATTCAAATGTATCGTTGTTTACGCAATATAGTATAAAATCAATCAATTTCTATTTCATCAATGAATATAAAGCCTTCGCTGCCTTTCCCACAGTGACAGGCCGGAATGCAATGCTCTGGACGGATGGTGACTTGGATATAGCGAGCTTTCTGAGCTGTAAATCTCAATTGATGTCTTTTGCTTCCATCTTTGTCAGCCAAAGTATAGGATGGCAGATCCAGACGGGCGACCTGCTGGAACACTTTCCCATTCTCCGAGAGCGCGACCTCAATGGAACGGGCGTCGAAAACCCAATCCTGCTGGGAAAGTATTGTTCCGACAGTGACTTGAGAAATTTCCGTAGACCTTTCCAGATCAATTGTCGCGATTACATCGCGATCATTGAAACCTATCCAGCGGCCGCTGGTGATCGATTTATCCCCAGTGATTCCGTCTACTAGCTGCGAAGCGCCGCGGAAAGTAAAACGTGGATTCGGTGCTGTCGACAGTTCAACGGGGCAGTAGCTTGCTTTGCTGAAACGAATTTCTTCACAACTGACCTTGCCGGTCTTCCCGTTGCGGGTCGCGATTGCTTTCAAGCATCTATCCTGAGAACAGAAGAAAGGAGCGGTGTAGAGATTATCTTCAGAGCTCGGATCTGTACCGTCAACGGTATAATGGATTTCAGCACCGTCAAGTGATTCAAGTGTAACTTGAACCTTTCTATCTTCAGGAACAGCTTCCAGTCTGATTCGGACATCCAGTAGATGATCGGCGTGGTTGATGCCTTTTGCATCGTACCAGTCCAGCATTCTTCCCAGTCTTTTCGTGAATTGACGGAAGTCGCGATTTTCCTGCCGACACCATTGAACCTCAGAAAGGGCATCCATCCTTGGAAGAATCATGTACTGCAGATGTCGCTTGCTGGCGATGTATTCCGTCCAGACATTGGCTTGAACTCCAAGGATATGCTGCATTTCCTCTTCTGTAAGTTGGAAATCTGAAGGTTCGAAACTATAGACTTGCTCCAATGGAAGATAACCTCCGATTGCCAACGGCTCATCTTTGCGCTCCTGGCTTTGGTAGAAGTCGAAATAGAAATGTGAGGTCGGTGTCATTATGACATCATGTCCTTTCCGTACAGCTTCGATCCCTCGCTCTGTTCCTCTCCAGGCCATTACTGTCGCTCTGTCCGGCAATTCTCCCTCCAAGATTTCGTCCCAGCCGATCATTTGACGACCATTGATATGAAGATGATCTTCTACAGCTGTCATGAAATAGCTTTGAAGCAGATTTTCAGGACTCTGTCCTTGTTTCTTGTCCAGTCCAAGCCTTCGGATGGCGCTTTGGCATTCAGGACACTCTTTCCAGTGGTTCTTCAGACATTCGTCTCCACCGAGATGAATGTACGGAGAGGGAAAGAGTTCCATGACTTCATCTAAGACGTTTTTCACAAATTGGAGGCTTTTCTCATTGCCGGCGCAGAGAACATCGTCAGAAACGCCCCATCGTTCCCATACCAGGTAAAGACCGCCAGTACAGCCAAGTTCTGGCATGGCGGACAGCGCACCCATCATATGACCAGGCATGTCAATTTCAGGAATGATGGTAATGAAACGTTCTGCGGCATATTTGACGATGTCGCGGATTTCTTCCTGAGTGTAGAAACCTCCGTATGGAAGACCGTCGTATTCATCCGTGTTATGTCCGATTACCGTTTGTGCTCGTTTTGAACCAATGCCGGTCAATTCAGGATAGCGGTTGATCTGAATCCTCCAACCTTGATCGTCAGTGAGGTGCCAGTGAAAGACATTCATTTGGTGCATGGCCAGCAGGTCGATGAACTCCTTCACTTCCTGAGTCGAGAAAAAGTGGCGGGAAACATCCAGCATCATCCCTCTGTATCGGAAGCGTGGCCAGTCGGAAATTTCTACGGCAGGAAGGAGAACGTTTCTGCTCCGGACCGCTGGCAATGATTTCAATATGGTCTGTATGGCATGGAATGCACCTGCTGGGTCAGAACCGGTAATGACGGTCTTTTCCGAAGAAACGGAAATGTGGTAAGCTTCTTCTTTTCCAACTTCAGGAGAACAGACCAGACTGATGAAAGGCGCGTCCTGCTCTTCGGAAAGAAGAGTGTCTATCCCGACAGGAATCAATTTGATAGCTGTCCGATCCAAAGTCATTCTGCAAAGCGATGCAGCACAGTTTTCCATCATTGCATCATCTTGGAGGTAAAAGACCTTAGTTCCATCCTTCAAGACAAATCCTTCCCCATCTGCCGCAGTGATTTCCTGCGGTAGGGGAATGACCTGATAATCCGCTTGCAGTTTCGGATTAGTGCAAGCTATGGAAGAGCCCATCATGATGATGAGTGAAGTCAGTCGGATGAATCGTGTCATTTCTGGAATACTCTTACCCAATCGATGGTATATTCTGCGGATTCGAATGCAGGATCGACAGCTCCTCCCCAGCTGCCGCCGACAGCGAGGTTCAGTTTCAGACGATACTCCTTATCGAACGGCCAGAAATTGTCATCTTTCACGTTCGGCTTAGGGTTCGGACAATAACAGTACTCTACACCATCAAGGTAGGCTTTCACATATTCGTGCGTCCATTCCAAACCGAAACAATGGTATTCTGTTCCAGGATCAGTGATAGTGGCACCGTTCGTATGGCGGTATTCCTTGCCTGTGACCGGATCCTTGTATCGGCCTGGCTGATCTCCGGTGACATAACGGCTGTGTGCTGAGAACCAGACGGTTATCGGCTCGTTCGCTACCCATTCCATGATGTCGATCTCGCCTCCTCCGGTTGAGACATCATAATGGCCGTCTTTCGACAGCATCCAGAATGCCGGCCAAGCGCCTCCGATTGTCGGAAGTTTCGCACGCATCTCAATATAGCCATATTTCCAGGTGCTGATGGAGTTCATGCGTGCGGAAACATAGGAACGGTTGTCGTTATCAGTCTTGTCCGGTTCAACTTTATAGGCAGTGATGACTAGATTTCCATCTTCGACTTTCGCCGTTTTCTGACCGGTTGGCGCATATATACCGTGCGCACAGTAGTATTGCAGCTCATCATTTCCCCAGCCGGAACCTCCGTTTTCAAAGGTCCATTTCGTTGAAAGTGAAGAAGGGGAGTCGAAGGAATCCTGCCAAACCAGAGTATATCCTTCAGGAGCATGACCGTCCTTGATGTCACCAGGTTCAAATGGCTTTTCCGGATAGTATGGACGATCTCCTTCCATTCCGTTCCCTTCTTCTGCTTTTATGTTCGGATAGATTCTGTCAATCGGCATGCAACTGTTTCCAATCATCAGAATACATCCTCCGATCAAGAAAGATTTTATTGTCTTGAAATTCATTTTTGTAAATTGATATGTTACAGATTAGTCTTCTTATTTGGCCGTGCCTTCTAGTCGGATGGCCATGTACTGGTCTTTTTCTTGTTGCCAGTAGCTCAGCTGAATCAGATTCGATCCCGCTTGATGGAGAATATAGTCGCCTCCGATAATGGCGAAACGGTCTGGAATGATTCCAGGAAATCCACCTTCAGACAGGCGGAGGACGACATTGCTGCCTGATGGAAGCACTTCCCATCTTTCTTTTCCTGTAACTGTCGGCTGTGGATTCAGTGGAGCGGTATCATTGTTCTTATCATCATAAAGGATGGTCTTGTCCTGTCCCTGATCCAACACAAATTTTCCGTCCGGAAGAAATTCCATGATGTCATCGGCATGATTCTCGGGAACAGTCGGTTCAAAACATTCAAATCCGGTTCCATACCATCCGTGTTCAACGATTTTCCAGGTATTGGCTTGCAGGACTTCTGCAAATTCACGATCGTTCATGCTGCATGTCAGATAGAGTAGAAACTCTTGTTCTGCAGGCGTTCCGTCTTCATTCAATTTGTCCTTCTGGCAATAAGCCAACCTTATCGTATTGTTCTTGACAATGGAGAGTCTGTAATCGCCACCGTCCAGGGCATACATGTCTCCTGCCATAGCCAAGTGAGCACCTCCGAAAAGACGCAGTATGGCAGGCAGACCTTCATTTTCGATCAATACCCAACCTTCAGTTCCTGTTTCCGGAGCATCGTGGATAAGACCATCGTCGGTATACAGCTCATCAGTCGCTCCTAATGAAAGGTGCATCTTTCCATCTGAAGCGAATGTCATCCTGTCGTCTTTTGCATGTTCATAAACAGGATCATCGGAGTATTCCCAAGTGTTTCCTGCATCACCCCAGCCAAATTTGCTGATAAACCATTCATGTTCCGTAAGCAGCTGGTACAAGCCCCCTTTGGAACTTGCTCTTCCTGCTTTGGCCAAGTCAAGGGTATATCTGTGCAGATGAGCACGGTTGTAGCTGACTGCATCGTGCTTGAGCGGGAAAACATAACTACCTTTGTCGGTCGTGACTTTGACGCTCAGCTTGTAGCTTCCAGGAAGGATGCTGACATAGAAGGTGTTATGTCCAATCTGGGCTTTTTCCAGATTGCCGGAACCGACATCCGTCAAGTTGACCTGTATGATAGAAGAACCGGATGCCATGGCATCGATGGATGGAAGTTCGCCTTCGGCTGTTATTTTAGTGAGATCGTAGCTGAAGGAACCGGCAATGGTTTTTCCGCTGCTTTCAATCAAGGTCAGTGACTGAATCTTTTCCTGTCGGAACGTCGGCTCGGAAGAATATACGCTGAATTCAAGCATGGCGGCCAGCTGACGGAACTTCAAGGTCAATGGTGTTGTCCGGGTGCCTTGCTCACCCGCTTTCCCGGCTTTGACTGGAATGCTGACCATCGGATTGCAGGCTCCGTTGATATCTTTCCCGATAGCGCTTCCCTGGTCTTGTTCAGCGGGGATAGACATCATGATGGCAGAGGGTCCTGCGCTTTGTGCTGCGTTATATGGGTAATACGCATAGAGCAAGTCATCTGCCCCATATTTTCCGGTCACACTAGCCGTGAAAATCGTTTTCTGGCCTACTCTGGACAGTACGCCTTCTGAATTTTCGGTCGGTGTAGCTGAATTGATGAATATACCGGTCTTGTCATCATCCCGCCAGGTCATATGGTAGTCATGGTCAAGTACAGTCTTCGTTTCCAGCTCATCGGCAAGGAAGCAGATCTGTCCGACAGGTTCATTGGCTTGAGGAATGACTGTATGCGTCTCTTGGAGTTCAGCGCATGCGCTCAAGGTAAGCACGGCTGAAGATATATATACGATGTTGTTCAGTTTCATGGTATTGTCATTTATGATTTTCCGGACCTGATTTACCATTCGAACGGATCTTTATCGAAACTGTTGTTTTCGATTCCGTCCGACTGATTGAATGCTTTGGACTGACATAGCATGTCTCTGGTCATGGCATTCATGATCTGTATTCGTGGAGAGTAATATCTCTCAGTTAATGTTTCGTGTTCCATTTTTTTCTTTTATGTGATTGAAATCTATTTCAAAGGTGTTCCTGTCAGATCAATGGTCATGAACTGATCTTTATCTTTCTGCCAATATTCTAGACGTACGGTCGTTCCTTCTGGAAGTTTCCTGATGATATAGTCGCCTCCGTCAATGGCCGATTTGTCGGGAATGATGCCGGGAAAACCGCCATTGGCCAGTCGGAGAATATCTTTCTTGCCATCTTTGACGATTTTCCAGGTTTCTTTTCCTGTAATCACCGGCAGAGGATCAAGTGGCTCAGTCTTGCTGTTCGCATCATCGTATAATATGGCGTTGTCTTGTCCTTGATCCAATACGAATTTTCCATCAGCCAGGAATCTCAGCACATCATCCTTGTGGCAGTCCGGAAGGATCGGCTCCATGTATTCCCAACCTTCTCCGTACCAGCCATGCAGACTGATCGTCCATGAATGGGTCTTGAGCAGTTCTGAAAGGCCTTCCTCAGTTGGGAATTCCGGCTCTTTCCGATCTTCCGGAATAAGGTATACGACGAAGTTGCAGCCATCACCCATATCGAAATAGAGGGCGATCGAATCTTCTTTCAGTTCTCTGACCTCCCAGACCAGATCAGTCCCGTCCTTGATAGGCATGATGCAAGGATAACCGCCACCTGTGAATTTCAGGAAGAGACGGGAAGGACCCATTTCAGCCACATGACCGAGTGTCCAGCCAGCGGTGGAAGAAGGATCGTATTTCATAAGACCGCCTTCTGCGCCTTCATTCATGATCAGACCGTCAGCACCAGCTGAGATGATCACTTTGTTGTCTGGCTTGAATTCGATGCGGTCGTCTTTTGCTTCGAGCCTGATCTCATAAGAGTCTGCCTGTTCGAACCGGTATTCGTATTCAGGACCGAGTTTCCAGATTTTGGACGTGAGGAGCTTTATTTCCTGCGCGTCTTCAGGAAGAGGCGTCACGTTCAATTCTGGAATTGCTGGCTGAGGTTCAGGTTCCGGCTCTGGCTTTTCCTCCGGAACATAATCTCTGGAGACGAAGTTCAATTCCGTATATTCTGTCGGACTGACGATATAATGAAGTTTCAAGACATCTTTACTGATCTCATGCAGCAGGAAAGAGCCGTCGATTCCATCTTCCTTGCTGAGGAGGACAGAAGGAAATCCGCCACCGCTGAACTGGATGTAGTTCTTGCTGTCTTTCTTGATGATTTCCCAGGCTTCCGTGCCTTTCGGTTCCCAAGGAAGTTTAGGATCAGTCGAACCTTCTACCTTGTAATCTCTCCAGACAAATCCTTTCGCGTCCAGTTGGAATCTGCCGTCTTTACGGAAGGACAGCTCATCATTCATCAGATCCCCGTTTTCCAAGGTCTCGAGCGTGTAGAACCAGCAATTCTTTTCCATCGGTTCTCCCCAGACATAGCCGAGAATCCGTTGACCATCTCCCAGTCGTTTTCCATATCTGTCCCATACCCATACTTTATCGTCATTTGTTCCGCAAAGCAAAGATGTGAAGTCGATGGTGACATTGAAACTCAGCGGGAATTCCTCACTCATTCCATTACGTCCGTATTCCCGGAGCGTACCGCTATAGTCGCCTTCAGAAAGGGTCAGAGTGAAGTGACGTTCGCTGGTCTCATGAAATTCTGTTTCTGAAAGTTGGATTTTCCAGTATGGAGTCACTCCCTCTTTCGTGAAGTCAAAATGCGTCAATGATGGGTTTTCAGTATCCGCATGAATTCGGAAATCCTTTTCTGACACTATCGGAACAGCGTCCGGATCAATGGTCAGTTCTTGCGTACAACTCCATTGGCTGAACAGAGGAATGCTCAGCAGCAGTGTACGGAAAATCAATTTAATGTTATTTTTCATGATGTATGGTGGTTATCAATAAGGGTTCTGCATTAAGGAATTTTCTGATCGGTCAATCTCGGATTGAGGAATCGGCAGGTAACGTTTTGAAGCCGTGAATCCTTTGTAGGACAACATTTCATCTGCTTTCCCAAAACGGAGAAGATCCCAGAAGCGATGGCCTTCCAGGGCGAATTCCAGACGATATTCTTCAAAGATATTGTTCAACGTCGCCGCTTTGCTTTGTTTTTCATCCAGTTCTTCCAGTTTCAGTCCATATGCTCTGGCTCTTACAGTATTCAGTTGTGTATATGCTTCCGTCTTGTTTCCTTCCGGTAACCTGGTGTTCAATTCGGCAGCGATCAATAGAGTCTCTGCATAACGGAAAACACGGAGATTGGTCCTGAAATTCATTTCCGCGCCATTGGCGATATACTGATCATGTCCACCGCTTCTTCCCAAGTATTTGTAATTGAAGAAGCCGGTATCATCCAGACGTCTGTTGTAGCTGTCCCCTGGAAGTGCTTTCATGAAATTCAAAATACTTGCATCACGTCGGCTATCTTCATCTGCGTATGCGTTGTAAAGAGCAGGACTTACCGGACCGAATCCATAACCCTCGGTTGCCAGCGCAGAACCTTTATAGCAATCCGGGCAGAGGAAGGTCGGATAAACGGTGCCTCCCGGTTTATATGGATTGTCCCAGGTCCTGTTAGACGGATCATCCGAATAGTTCACTTCAAAGATAGATTCGCAGTTCCACTCTCCGGCATCCGTCCAGATTTCTTTGAAGTCTGGAGTCAAGGCATAGATTCCGCTTCCGATGATCTCGTTCATCTGGGTCAGGACAGAAGCGTATCTTGTCTCGTCCTCTTGAGTCAGCACTACTCTGGCTCGGAGCATATAAGCGGAAAAGCGGTGGAAACGTCCAACTTCGCTGACAGCGACTTCCTCTGAAAGCCTGTTGCCTTCCGTTGCGAAATCCAGGTCTTCCATGATTTTTTCATAGACCTGATCTGCTTTTAATTGCGGTATGATGTAATCCATGACGACCCCATCCGGATTTGTCGTGTAGTAGGGGATGTTTCCCCAGAATCTCCAAAGCCAATGGTAATAGTAAGCCCTCAGAGTCCGGGCTTCTGCCAGAATCCTGGTTCTTCCGGCCTCATTCATGTCTTTCACGCGGTCAATGTTCTGGATAACCTGATTTGAACGATAGACACCGGAATAAAGAGCTTTCCAGAGACTCAATGGTGATAGTTCTGCACTCAGATTGTATCTGTTCATCAGGTGGAGGTAAGGAATATCACCTTCTCCTGCACCGCCGACTCCAGCATAATCATCCGCTAGAATGTCAGCAAGAAACTGAATCGGATGGAATCCACTGTAGGAGAAATCCATCCATTGAAGAGGGGAGTATGCTGCGATCAGAGCTTTGTTGATCTCCTCCTCTGTATCATAGAACTGGCTTTCCGGAATTGTTACCGTTGGAGTCACTTCCAGAAATTCGGAAGTACAGCTTACGGAAAACAGCACCGGCAGCAACAGAGTCAATATTATTTTCTTCATGTTCATCAAGATTAAAAAGTTACGTTTGCACCGAATGAGAGGATGCGTGGCTGTGGATAGATGCCTCTGTCGATACCCAGGGAGGTTCCGCCGGAAGAAATCTCAGGATCGAATCCGTGGTATCGGGTTGAAGTGAACAGATTTTCTGCTGAAAAATAGAATCTCAACCGTTGAATGAAAATCACTGATGTCCATTTCTGTGGCAAAGTATAACCGAGCTGCAAACTGCGCAGACGCAGGAAAGATCCGTCATGGACCATAAGGTCTGATGAACGCCAGTTGGTATTCGGACCACCATTGGCCTTGCTGGTGAGTCTGGGAAGATGGTTGGAAGAACCAGGACCGACCCAACGTTCCAGCATATATGACGGAAGGTTCACTTTCGGGTAGTCTGTACGGAGGGTCGCATCATAGATATCGTTACCGACCGTAGCGTGGAAGAGTGCACTGATGTCAATTCCTTTCCAGGATGCTCCGATGTTGAAACCGAAGGTCCAGTCCGGCATTCCCTTCCCCAATTTAGTCCTGTCTCAATCGTCGATGACACCATCTCCGTTGTAATCCACGAAGATGACATCACCAGGAACGGCTTCAGGCTGCAGCAACTGCCCATCTTTGTTCACATAGGCATTGACCTGAGCCGTATCCTGGAAAATTCCAGCCGTTTTCCATCCGTAGAAAAATGGGAAAGGTTCACCGTTTTCCGCTCGTGAGATCACTCCGAGGGTTCCCAGTACAGAATCATAATTCTGTGATGCGGTTTCATTGCCTAGTTTGATCAGTCTGTTCTTGTTGTAAGAACAGTTGGCGCCGACATTGAAATCCCAATCTCCCCATTGCAGCTTATAAGCAATGTCAAATTCGAGCCCGGTGTTCTTCATGTCGCCGACATTTCCGATCGGGGACGGATTGCCGATATATCCTGGTAAGGACATCGCCATCAGCATGCCGTTAGTTCTTTTGAGGTACCAGTCCAGTCCAAAGCTCAATCTGTTTTCAAACAAGCGGACATCCAGACCGACATCAGTCTGTTCAGACTGCTCCCATTTCAAGTTGGAATTGATGTAGTTTGAGGGTATCGCTCCTGGTACGATGCTTATGAATGGACCGATACCTAAAATGTAATCCGCTCCTCCGGACATCATGGATGTATATCTGAATGCTCCGATGTTCTGGTTACCGTTCATGCCCCAGCTTGCACGCAGTTTGATGGAAGTGAGAAATCGGGGACGGTTTTTCATGAAAGGTTCGTTCGTGATGTTCCAGCCGATAGATACGGAGGGAAAATTAGCCCATTTATTGTGTGGAGAGAAGTTGGATGATCCGTCACGACGGAAAGTGAATTCAAGCATGTAACGCTCATCGAAGTTATAGCCAAAACGGAAGAAGTAAGAGGCTAGACGGCTTTTCGGTGAAGGAGAACCGCTGGCGCTTCTTTCCATTGCGTCTTGATCGGTCGCATCGATGTTCGGCTGTGACGAATCACGAATCTTGTAGCTGGTACCGCTGACGTACTGACTTTCGTATGAAGAGGCACTTTGCCCAAGAAGAACGGAAAGATTATGTTTCTCTGCGAAAGTTCCTTGATAGGACAAGGTGTTCTCCACCTGCCACATGAATCCTTTGTCTATGGTTGACCAGACGGAGGAGTTCTTGTTCTGTCGGTTGCTGCTCAAGTAATAAGGCAGTTCATAACCGTCATTAGTGAAGATATTCAGGTCTCCTCCGAAAGAAGATTTGAATTTCAGCCCTTTCCAGATGCTCAATTCTATAAATGCATTACCCTGAACCTTGTCATTTCTATTCTTGTCGATAGGCATGTTCAGCATCGCGAGCGGATTCGGCATATTGGCAAACTCATCGCTGGCGATTGTGAAAGGGCGTCCGTTCTTGTCAACGATGGCATGCGGATGCTCCTGAAGCAGCTGTTCCGGATTTTCGGCATATACAGGTAAAATCGGAGAAAGAGCCAATGCGCTGCCAAGTACAGAACCACGCTCGCTGTTTGCAGGAATGCTGCGGGAGTTATCATGAGAGTAGGAAATGTTGACTCCGATTTTCATTGAATTCAACCAATCCCGTTTATTTGAAACATCAAACAGGGTCTGGTTCACGTTGCTGCGGAGAGTCAGACGATCGTAGTTGGAATGATTGTAGTTACCTCCTATGATGCCTTCGTGATAGAGATAACTTGCAGAAAGATAATAGTTTCCTTTACTGTTTCCTCCGCTGATGCTGGCCTGATGATCCATTATGAGCGCATTCTTATTGAAAACTTCATCTTGCCAGTCAGTGCCTTCGCCATACTCTTGAGGATGCTCATAAATCGGTCGCAGACCGTCATTCATGTTCATCTCGTTCATGATGGTGGCATATTCAGATGCATTGAGCATATCCAGCTTTCTCCATGGATTCTGAAATCCGCAGGAGAAATTGTAATTCACGGTGACTTTCCCGTCTTTCCCGGATTTTGTGGTGACCAAGATGACGCCGTTTGCACCACGAGAACCATAGATGGCCGCAGAAGCAGCATCTTTCAAGACTTCGATAGAAGCAATGTCGGCAGGATTGATATGTTCGATACCTCCGGAAACCGGCATGCCGTCTACAATGTATAAAGGATCAGAATCATTGATTGTGCCCGTGCCTCTGATCCGAATGGTCGTTCCTGCACCTGGCTGGCCGGAAGACGCGGTTATGCTGACTCCTGATACCATACCTTTCAGAGCGTTGTCCAGACGTGTCGGCGCGGTCATGGCCAGATTCTCCCCGTCGACACTGCTGATCGCGGCGGTTACTAAGCTTTTCTTCTGTACACCATAGGCAACGACGACAACCTCGTCCAGATTGGACACGTTTTCTTGCAAGACAAGGTCGAAATCCGTTTTGTTGCCGATAGGGAAGGTCACGGTTTCATAGCCAAGCATGCCGATACGTAATTGAGTCTTGCTATCTTTTTCTGCCGAGCAGACCAGCTTCCAGCTACCATCGGCTTCAGTCGATGTACCTGTGGCGGTGCCGACAATCATCACCATGGCACCGATGATAGGATTACCTTCTCTGTCTTTGACCACGCCTTGAAGAGTTCTCGGAGTTGGAACCGGTTCTTCCTGTATCTGGGGTACGAAAATGGAGATTCGGCGTTCTGCTACAGACCATTTGACTTCAGTACCGTCAAAGATGTGTGTCAAAGCCGTATCTAAAGTGACTTGATTCAGTCTCAATGAAACTTTGCGCTCCATATCTACATCGCTGGAACGTATCAGTACATCGAAACCAGTTTGTTCCTCCAAGCGGGAGAGTACCCATTGTACTGCTTTCTCCTTGCATTCCAGACTGATACGTGGGTGGCTGGAATCCTGTCCACTGGCAGTGAAGCTAGCTGCGAACAGCAATATGGCAACGATGAGCTTGCTGATCTTTTTTAAGTTATACATATGATTTCAGTGTTGTTGTTTATATGGTTATCCTTACTGCAACTTTTTGAGCTGTATATAGTCTTATATTCAATCTTTTATCTTCAGATAGATTTTCTTGCCGGCCTTTTTCAAGGTAAGCTTATTGTCAACATCCAGATATTTCAAAACCTCTTCTATACTTTGGTCCAGTCTAATCTTACCAGTAAACAGTTCTCCTTTGAAGCAGTTGTCATCATAAATGATTTCTACGCCGTATTTTCTTTCCAATTCACGCATGAGTGCGGGAACAGACATATGGTTGAAACGGAATTTTCCGCTGGTCCAATCGGATATGTCCGCGACATCGGTTTCATATATGGAGAGGTCCGATGTCTTCTTGTTCAAAGTTGCAACTTGCGATGGGACAAGTTTGATCTGATGCTCACTGGAAAATACTTCAACGCTGCCGGATTCCAGTGCAACGCTGGCTGTTGCATCTTCTTTGTAGTTTCTGATATTGAATACGGTCCCAAGAACGTGTACATCCAGATCTCCGGAATGAATTTCGAACGGTCGTTCAGGATTTCTGCTGACTATAAAATATCCCTCTCCTTCAAAACTCACTTCTCGGACTTCATTTCCCATGTTTCCTTTGAAACTCAGAGTGGAACCGGAATTCATCTTTACTTGGGTACCGTCGGGCAGTTCTGCCGTCATTGTAGAACCATATGGAACTGTAAATTTAGTCTCTTGCTGCTCCATGGATGAAATGATATTTTTCTTTTCAATATATTTGCTGAATGAAAAAACTGAGATGAAGGTACATATGATGACAGCGGCAACGGTCAGGAAATCATTAATGCTCTTTTTGGAAACTGAAAATGATTTCTTCTGATGCGATTTCTTCATTCTTTTCATCAATTCATCAAAATTCGATCTTTTGATCGTTTCGAATCTTTCTGTATACGAGGCCGCATATGCTTCCTCTAAAGCAGTCAGTTTCTGCCTGTTTTCCTCGGATTCGGTCACTGACTTCAGAAACGCGTCCAAGTCGTTATCGGCAAGCGTTCCTGTGAGGTATTCCATGACTAGATCTTCAAAAGAATTCGAATCTGTTTTCTTGTTTCTGCCCATTTCGTGTTTTTATAAGATAATACACTTCTGTGGTTGCAAACGTTTAAAGAAAAATGCAGAAAATTTAAATTTTTCAAAACCATGACGATGAATGCACGTCCTGATGCAGCATTCTTTCCCTTTCGGTTCGGAAAAGGATGAGGCGTATACTATGAACATGACAGCCCTGCTTGCTATGGCAGGGCTGTCATGTTCATATGTTGTCTTCTTGATGTACTGCTCATATGTCACAAGTCAATTCTGGTAATCTGGCTTGTGCTCTGTCGGATAGCTGAAGGTGTTGTCTACCATCCATCTGAGTTTATATATTTTTGTTCCGGGAAGGGTAAATACATTGTTGCCGGAAATGTCGACGGCACCATCTGATGACCAGCCGTCCGGATTAGTCGGCTTGAGCATCAGGACCTGACCATTTTTATTGTCACTTACGCTTTTGATCGCGTAAAAATCATTTATTTCAATCAGCTTGTTTTCTGCAACATCAAATCTGTAGACATGTTCATTGGTCGTCATCCATAACATATCTTTTCTGCTTGTTACAGGAATCAGGTCATGTCCGCAGTGATCTGTGCTAGGTATGGTACATACCAGAGTCTTATTTGACAGTCGAGGATTATCCTTGTCCTTGTTGTACCTGTAGGAATAGATACCTTCTCCTGTTGTCGTATATAAAAGTTCTCTTTTCATATCCCATACGGCATTATGTGCGGATGGAAGAGAATATGTTTCAAATGGCTTAGCATCAGTTTCACCCCCTTTTACGGCAAACGTACACATCTTGGCATCTGTAGACGATACGGTGACAATGTTTCCATCAGGCATGAGTTCGGCGGAGTGTGGATTGACACCGGCGTTCGCCAGGAATATCACTTTCTTGTCTTTGATCCTGATCAATGATACAGCACCTCCCGAAAATGTCGCGAGTATGTGTGTGTTGTTGTAGACGGGCTTAACCTCGCTTGTATTGTGGAACCAGTTGTACTTTTCATTCCCGTTGAATATACCGATTTCTTCAGGAGTCCATTTCCAGATCGGTCTGAATTTCTCATCTGTAATGATGATTCCTCTGGATGTTTGTTCCGCAATGACTACACCTCCGGAATAATCTTCTATTGGTTTATTCGGCTTTTCCGAAGTCTTGGATCCGCATGACGAGAAGCATGTCGTAAGACAAAGGCTCAAAATCAGAAAAAATGTTTTCATGTATATGAATTTATGATAAGTTTGCGAACAAAAGTAATTAAATATTAGTACAATGCAATAGATAAGTCGTGCACAGTAGGATAAATGATCTTTTTTTGAAAAATGTAACATTTCCTGTACTGTCAGTTCTCACAGCATCATCAGAAGAGGTGAGGATTGCCCTTGCTGATACGCTGACGATAGATGAGTTGAATGAAAAGGAAGTTCGCAGAGATTCGCTCTGCCGGAAATATGGTAACGAGTATGATGCCTTTCTGGTCGAGAACAAGATTGAGCTCGGAATGACGAAAGAAATGTGTCAGGTTGTATTATTCTGGAAAAAGACTATCCTTCTGAATAAAAGTTATGATTAATCAAGTTTTGAACTGCCCCCCCCAAAAAAAAACTGAGACAGATTCGTTTGTGTTTACTTGTATTTTCAAAGTCACCGTTCCATCTATGGATCCTGCAAAATCTTCAATGGAATCGGGAAGTCAGTTATTACCCATACCTTGCCGAAGAAGGGGAGTGATTTACTATTTATTTTTTTTAGAAAAATGAAGTCTCTATCTTTGTCACTTTATTTGACTATGAGCACAACAAAGAAAATACTTATCTCTATCGTAGCGGTGGCTGCACTGATCACTGTAATCATTGTGACTATGCCTCCGATCATCACATATACTGAAATTGACCGTGAGGCTGCAGAATATAATACTGATGATGCTGTCATGCTGGTCATGGCGTATCCAGAAGCCATATGTCGCACTACTGAAGCCGCATATTCCGATTTGCTTCCATACATAGGAATCGGAAAGAAACAACTCATACGAGCTGGGCATGCCTGTCTTGCTATAATAAAGAAAGGTTCAGACCATATCGAGTACTTCGACAACGGTAGATATATAGCTCCAGAGGGATTCTGCAGGGTAAGGGGGGAGAATACCGATCCTGAACTGCACGTGGATATCAAGGCTGTGTGGGACGGAGAAAAACTGAAGAATGTACAAGATATTCTGCAGTGGTTCTACAATCATCCAGAGAAGACACATGGAGGTGGTCCTCTATATGCTGGAATTATTGAGAATGCCAACTACGCATCAGCCATGGCTTGCATTAACAAAATCCAAGATCAGGACATAATTGAATACGGACCTTTCGCAGAGGGAGGCACTAATTGCGCACGTTTCGTCACGGATGCTATATACAACGGAACCATTGATCCTGAGGCACGCGAGGAAATCAAGGACCTGTATAGCTTCACTCCATCGGGACTTAGCAATATAGATGCCTCTAACTCACATGATTTCTACTACAAGGTGACTGACCAAGGGGTGATTCAGTCCGATGTAAATTTAAGCTGGGAGCAGATCAATGCTCTGTTCGATGGCGGTGAGGGATACCAAGATTACTCCACTTCAGGGACTCTCTGTCCACCGGAGGGAATTCCTTCACAAGAGGGATGGCAGTGGCTAGGTGGTCTAGGCTACGGAGCCTGGTTCTCCCTCAATGCATCCGATGATGGCCGCAGCTATATCGCAGAGTGCCACAATGCCTCAGGGCAGCTTGCATGGAATGCTCGGTTCCAGACAACCGACAAGGAATCATGGCAACTGTTAGCCTCCCACCCTGTTGACAGTCTGAAAATAACCTATCCTGCCAACTACGAGAAAATCACCGTGCTTGCAGGAGGGGAGAAAGTATTCCTTCACAGAATCCTATAGTCACAAGGTTAGGCTGACGGATCAGTCTTTGCTTCGAGGGGCACGGCGAATCGACCGTGTTATCCGTCTCATCATCCTACGTTTCTGACGGCGCTCCCTGCGGAGTTTGAGCATCTCTTCCACTTCGCCGATGAAGTTAGGGAACCTCTCACGGATTTTCTCCGCTCTATCGTGAATGAAGGAGTTGACATGTCTTTCCTTCTTGTCATCATACATCTCATCGAAGCTTATCAAGATACCTGTCTCTTCCACTTCGCTGAACTCATGATTGAGAGCTCCACCGAACATCTTCATGGTCGGAGAGATATTCATGTACGAGTTCACTAGTGGTGGTATGTTCACTCCTCTAGCTCTGACTTCAGCATTGAGAATCTTATAATCTGCCTTGAACTCATCTTCCGTGAGGATAGCCTCCATTTCTTGGACAGGGGTTTCAAGTACTAATGGCTCGTACGGGGTCACGAGACTCTCCTTGTCTGGAAAGTGCTTGAACAGGAAATGATGGATCAGGTCCCTGGCTTCTCGAGGAAAATCAGGATACATGGTCATCTTTCCGAAATAGTAGTTCATTCCTGGACTCTGAATCATAAGGGCTGCAAGCCCATCCCATAGGTTATCCAGGGCGAAGAGTCCCTTTCTGCCTGCTTTACTGCTCTGGTACTGAGGCGCTACGAAGCTTCTTCCCAGTTCTATTGTGTAGGGTAGGTAGTCTTTTATGAATTTCTCTGAGAAGTGGAACATATGGGCGGTGGCAAGTATAGGCTGACCGTTTTGGTCGAATTTTACCTGTGGCCCCATGATATAGCGATAACCACCGAGAATCGCCTGGGCATCAGGATCCCAGACAATCAGCTGCTTATAAGGCACTTCCATAGTGTCATACTCATCGATGTCAGCCGATAAGCCACTGGCGCCGCCTCCATCCCTGAAAGAGATTTCTCGCAGTCGTCCGATCTCTTGCATGACATTGGGGCTGTCCTTCGCTGTTACGATGTATATCTCATTTCCCGCCTTGTTGGTATTCCTCATTTTCTTCTCTTGGGTGAGTTCACTCTTGAGCAGCTCGACAGGGATCGGATCGATTACAGGTGTTGTGTATTTCATCTGTTTACGGTTTTATTCATTGAGCGGTTCCAGGGAGTAGACCTGTTCTCTTATTATTTGAGCCCATTCAAGCATCGATTTGGATTTGTCGAAGGTGGTATATGGTACAGGCTTTCCGATAATCACTTTGAAGGTTTTACCCTGTCCTTTGTATAGTTCGTCCGGTAGTAAAACCATAGCAAGGTTAAATTTCAGTTTCAGCATCTTGCATAGGTTCGCTACTCTGTAGAAGCGTTTTGAGTTCTCTCCAATGAAATGGATGGGTATGATATCCCTTCGGGTCTGAATGCTTTTGGTAATGAATGTCTTGGTCCATGGCAAGTCTTGCACCTTGCCCTTTATTTTGCGGGAGCATAGGCCTGCAGGAAAGACGATCATTTGATTATCAGAATTGAAGGTGTCAGAGATTAGCTTGGGGAGGTTCCTTGCCTGACCTCCAACCTTATTGATCGGAATGCCAAGGGGAGCCATGCCTCCAAGGGACATCAGGAAGTCGTTCAACAGGAACTTGATATTGCCGTTGTATTTCTTACCGATAATGGCACCAAGGGCTACACCATCAATACCGCCTAGCGGATGGTTGGAAACAAAGGTGTATTTCCCTTCGTCTGGAAGATTCTCCAGACCATCTATTTCGATTTTGACATTGAGATACTTAAGACAATTCTCGCAAAACGGGACACCGACATACCCTTCTTTAAGGTAGCCGTTGATGTAGTCTTGGTGAATGATCTTCTTTATGAACTTTATCAGCCATTTGGGCAGCTTCTTCTTATCACCCATCTTGGCTTGTATAATCTTCTCAATGTCAATTTCTTGGACATCGTTTTTGTTCATTTTTTAGGCTTTAGTTAGGCAAATGTAAGTATTTTTTGTTTATTTATTCATATTTCTGTCTCTAAAAATCAATATGAGCCATTGAAAGGCGATAATGGACAGGTCGATTTACTTCCCTATAGTTTATCATTCTTGGAAGTGTAGTTGTCTCATCAAATCTTCCTGTTGATAATTTATAGGTGGTTCTGATGATGTATGGAACTTCTGATACCTGGCATCTTGAGTCTAATTGCGTGAGAAGGTCTTTCCACACTTCTTGCAACGGTATTTCCGCTTTGCCTTTTCCGAAAGGAACCACAATACTATAGAAAGCGACATTGACACGATGGCAAGGATATTTCCGGCAAGGTTGTATCCGCTGGAGATATCATTTGGGGCAAAGACAATATTCCATCCGAAATAGATGAGTGGAATCAAGATAAGAACAAGACCGCCCAAGAGAAAAGCAGTCCTGTATTTGTGGAGCGGGTTCGGCAGTTCTTCAATCTCCTCACTATCGCAATCCGGACAGAATGCAGCAGATGGGCTGTGGCTGTTTTCTGTGATGATCGGATCGATGATGTCAGTTGCTTTGTCGAAATCTTGCTCCATGACATAGATGGCGATACCTTCATCCGGTCCGTAGGCTCCGGGATGCTGTGCCATCTTTTCATCGTGCTTCCGGCTGGTGATGCCGTTGGTTTTCAAGACATCTGCGATGTATTCAGCCAGGGCAATATCATTGCATTTGTATAGCAGTTTCTCTTTCATAACAACGGTATTTAGTCCATGTAAAGATAATAAAATATTTAAATTACCTTTATTGGAAAAATGGATCAATTTTTCATCTTTTATTTGGTTTATAAAATAAACTACTTTATATTTGTGCCAACGGATCAGGAGAAGGATTCCCCGCTATGACCCGGGAAGGGGAGACTCCTGGTCATTGACCTGATAAAATTCAAGCATTATGAAGACTAATGAAATGACTCCTCAAGAGAGTCTGAACATCATCGCTGATGCGATTAAAAAGAGTCGTGGCCGTATTGAGAACAATTCAGCGGCACCGTTGATTTTATGGGGAATCTCGATTCCATCGATCACTCTTCTCATCTGGGGAATATGGGCATATACAGGGAATCCTCAATGGAATCTCCTGTGGTTCGTACTTTCTCCTCTGGTATCCTTGGTACAGCATTTCACCATAGACCGGAAACATGAGAAATGCAAAGGTTTCATCAACGAGGTGCTGGGTTATCTCTGGATGTCTTTCGGATTTTTCGCGGTGAGTATCGCGATTCTGGGATTTTTCGGAATCGTGCCGGACATTACGCTGACTATCCTGATTCTGATGGGCTTTGCCGCAACGGTGACCGGACTGGTCGTGAAGAATCATTGGATGACCTGCGGTGGATTGCTATCCGGACTAGGTCTTGCAGTTGCATTGAAGTATGTGACAGGTCCTGAAGTGCTTCTCTTGCTCATTCCTGCAGCAATCCTTACCTTGCTTCTTCCAGGATTATATTTCAGATTCAAGAATCGTTGATATTCAGGATATGGCATTTGATAAATTAGATCCGCTTTTGCATTCGGAGCTCAGGCTGGCGGTCATGTCGGTGCTCATTTCCATGGATACCGCTGATTTCGTCTATCTCCGGAAGGAGACAGGAGCGACTGCCGGTAATCTGAGCGTCCAGCTGGACAAGCTGTCGCAGGCAGGTTACATTGAAGTCGAGAAGACATTTGATGGGAAAAAGCCTCATACGATCTGTCGGATTACCGACAAAGGGCGGCAGGCTTTCGAGGATTATGTGGAATCGCTGAAGTCCTATCTTCAAATCTGAT
>RCNH01000139.1_pt1 | contig 35049 bp, 29 predicted proteins | sample 2041161 | NCBI WGS metagenome assembly RCNH01 (sample SAMN09708215, study PRJNA481090) | Feces metagenome, whole genome shotgun sequencing project. | biome: feces | host: Leptonychotes weddellii | place: Antarctica: Sion Island | collected 2010-03-01 | reverse complement strand
AGTAACCGGATTTGGAGGAGGTAATTACGATGGAGCCGCCGTGGTTGTGTTTGCGCATAATGCGCTGAGCCATCTGGGCTGTGAGGAAAGCTCCGTTTAAGTCAACATCAATGACTTTGTTCCAGGTCTCATAGGGGACATCTACGTCGTCGCCGCCCATACAGATCCCTGCGTTGATAGCGGCAATGTCCACAGTTCCCAGCTGACGGAGCAGATCTGCTTCCAGCTGCTGAACCTGGGCCTTGTCGGACACGTCGCAGTACAGAGGGAAGATCTTCACGCCGTAGCGTGCAGCCAGCTCCTGTGCCAGAGGCTCCAGACGTGCCTCAGATCCCGGCGTGCCAACCAGAGCCACATCGGCCCCGGCTTCCGCCCAGGCAGCAGCCGTATTTCTGCCGATCCCTCCGGCGGCGCCTGTGACAAATCCCTTTTTCCCTTTTAGGGAGAACTTGTCCATCAGATGATACTGGGGGTCTTTCCATCTGTCCTTGGGATAGAGGTCATAAAATTCTGCCAAGCCACTTCCTCCTTTTGCGCATATCCGGTATTTTACTGACATTATTTGTGCATTATATACAAAAAACATGGTTTGCTTGAATCATAATTTAACTATATCATCACTTCGTGGGAAATACAAATATCAATAACTTATCTGTAGTCCATAGCTTTTGTGCATCTTAATGCATATTGACAAGTTTACAATAGATGTATATAGTAAAAGTGCAATATAAATTTGGCTTTTTTCCCTAAGGAGGAGTGTGCTGTGAAGCTAAAGCAGTTGGAATATTTAGTAAAGACGGCAGCGTGTGGTTCCATTTCCAAAGCTGCGCAGCAGCTGTTCATCTCCCAGCCCAGTCTCACAAAGGCCATTATGAGCCTGGAGGAGGAATATGGCATCCAGATTCTGGTGCGAAAGGCCCGGGGTGTGGAGCTTACAGTGGAGGGGAAGGAATTTGTCCGCTACGCAAACAGTGTGCTCACGGCGGTCAATGCCCTGGAGAGCAATTTCAGCAACAAGTGTGCGGCAGAGACCTCCCAGTTGTTTGTGGCTGCCCAGCAGCTGGATTTCGTCCATGAGCTGTTTCTGAAGACCTATCTGCAAAATGAGGACAGAGGCATCCACTACAATCTGGTGGAGACAGACCGCAGCCGGGTGACGCAGATGGTTCTGGACGGAAAGGTGGATCTGGGGCTGGTGGTTCGCAGCAGAACGGATGCCAAAACCCATCTGTGGAATGCCGAGGCCAAGAAGCTGAATCTTCACACCATTGACCGTGCCGGGGTGTATGTGTGTGTAGGCCCCGGCTCTCCCTACTATAACCGCCAGAGCATTACTTATGCAGAGGCTGAGGAGGGATTGCAGGTGGTTCTCGATATGGAGGAGGCGGCCACAAAGGATTTGTTTGTGGACAATGCAAACAGCCACTTCAACAGGGAGAAAATCATCTTCTTCAACTCCATCAGAGCCTGCAAATGCTTCCTGTTACAGACGGATGCCATTATGTATGTAGCAAAATGGGCCATCAATTGCTTTAAAGACAGCGAAATCCGGATTCTGCCGGTAGTGGATTCCGATCCGGATACCTCGGAGCTTCTGTGGATGAAACGGGCCGGAGAGCCGATTATGCCTACGGAGCAGCAGTTTTTAAGCCACCTGTACCGCTATTTCCGCAGGGAATTGCCTAAAAGACTGGATATCACACAGTGAGAAAGCCGCAAATAAAAACCGCTCCTTGTCTGCATTGCAGATAAGGAGCGGTTTGTGATTATTTCCGTTTCCGGAAGCCAGCCTGCTTTAAAAAGGCATCTGCCTTTTCATATTCCGGCGGTGTGGCAAGGCTTACTCCCACGTAGACAACCAGGGAGAGACCCACACCCAGAATCACCTGCTGAGCGGATTGAGGCTCCCAGAAGGAGGGCTGGGACAGCCCCAGACTGATGGCCAGGTTATACAGGCAGTATAAAAAGCCTGTGCCGAGAGAGGCGAGGGCACCGGGTGTGTTGCCCCGGCGCCAGAAAAAGCCCATGACGAGGGGGACGAAGACACCGGTTGTGATGATGTCGGAGGCCATCCAGGAGATCTGTAAAATGGAGCGGATGCCCAGAGCAATTACAAGTGCCACGGCGGTCACTGCCAGGGTGGTCATCCGGGAGCGGGTGAGCTGCTTGTTTTCGTCGTCACTTGCAGGCATCAGATCCAGCACCAGGGTCATGGAGGCGGTGTTTAAGAGGGAGTCCATGGTGGACATAATGGCCGCGGAAATGCCGATGAACACCAGCGCCCCCAGAACGGGGCTCAGATAGTCCATCACAAGTGCCGTCACAACACCGCCTGCGGGCATTTTGGGATAGAGCACAAAGCCGGCCATACCGGTCAGAACCACCATGAGATACAACGGGATGTAGGCGAAAAAGCTCATGACAGTCATTTTCCGGGCATCCCGGTCAGAGCGGGCGGCGGAGATCCGCTGCCATACATTGGCCTGAATCATCCAGGCGCAGCCGAAGGTAATCACATACATGCTGTACTTGGACACTCCGGCACCCATGTCCAAAAAGCTGGTTTTTCCGGCGGCCTCTGCGGCGGCACGAATGCCCTCCAGGCCTCCGGCGTGGCGGAAGCCTACGATAAATACCACCAGGGCGGAGATGAGCAGCAGCACAAACTGGATGATATCCGTCAGCACCACCCCCCGGAAGCCGCCGAACATGGAGTAGATCAGCACAATGAGGGTGCCAAGCAGAATGGCAGTCTCATAGGACAGCCCCAGATAGGAGCCGAAGAAGTCGCCGATGCCCACCATCTGGGAGGCGGCATTGAAGACCATGAAGATGAGCACCAGAAGGGAGAGAAACTTGGAGGCGGCGCCGGAGTAGCGGGCCTCCATCATGCGGCCCTGGGTGAGATACCCCACCCGGCGGATGCCGCCTGCGCAGAGGATCATAAGGAAGGTGGAGATGAGCACCGGTACCCCGTAGTACCAGAAGGCGCCCAGGCCGTCCTCGTAGGCAAGATCCGCCGTGGAGATGGCAGAGCCTGCACCCCACCAGGAGGCGATGAAGGTAATGGACAGAGCCCAGTAGGGCAGGGAACGTCCCGCAAAGAAATAGTCCAGAACATTGTGATTCTTTTTTTCTCTCATCACTGCATATAAAAGCAGCATAAAATAGAGAAGAAGTCCGATTAGGGAAAGTACTTTCAGCATAATATCCTTTCTGCATATTGCATGCGTAAGACCGGGGGCCTGCACCCTGGAGGCGCTCTACCCGGTTTTTCAAAATGGTGCTATAATTAGGAAGAAACCGTATTTTATGACAGGCGGCATCCTTTATGACACCTGCCGGAAACTTCAGAATTCAGCAAAGGAGCGCGTTATGAACGTACAAGTGATTTATTCGAGCCTTACCGGCTGCACAAAAAAGGTGGCGGAGGCCATTTACAGCGGATTGCAGGTACAGCACAAGAGCATCCATGATTTAAAGGACGGCTATCCCCAGCTGGATGGGGATATCATCCTTTTGGGATACTGGGGAATTTCCACCAACCCCAACGATGAGATGAAGGAATTCCTCAAGACCGTCAAAGGAAAAGTCGTGGGCATTTTCTGCACCCTGGGCTACTATGCCGACAGCGACCACGCACGGAAGACCCTGGAGGCGGGACTGGACCTTGTGAAGGAGGATAACCATGTGATCGGCGGCTACGTGTGCAACGGTGCCGTGGCTCAGAATCTGATCGATGCGCAGGGTAAGGGCGGTGTCCATACCCCTACGGAGCAGAAGGAGATCCGCTGGGAGATGATCAAAAATCATCCCACAGAGGCGGAGTGTGCCCTGGCGGCGGAGCGTTTCCAGGAGCGGGTTACCCTCTACAGCCGCTGCAAGGAGCTGAACATTCCCTTTATGTCCGTGCTGTAAATCCCGGCTGCTACGGAGAAAATTGCTGCAGAAATTAACTCTGCGGCAATTTTTTTACAAAAAACTGTATGCACAAAGCGACATCCTGCGACACAGCAGCCGAAAAGGCTGTTTTTTATAATAAATCAACTTTATTATAAAATTACCGTCTGTAAATGTCAATCCGCAGGTTTCCGATCCAATTTCATTGGAAAAGACCCGTTTGCAAAAAAGATAGGAAAAGGACGAAAAATGGCCTGTTGTTTTGTATTGCCGATCGTGAATGGATGCTGTCGAAAGCAGTCGAACGATTTATGTTGAATTATTGTGAGAAAAGGATTATAGTTTTGTTACTTACTGGTGAAGTAAGTCAAAATAACAAAGTATTGGAGGAATATTGCATGCCTGTGACAAATTGCGAATTAGATTTGGAAACAGTATACGATAAGGCATACACCCTTATGGATTTGAATATTTGCAAAAAACTGAAAACAGACGAAATATACTTTTATGACAAGAAGCATGTGGGAGAATTGGAAGAAAGATATGAAGCACTGTCCCTGAAAGAAGAACACAGAAGAATTGTAAATGACTATGATGCCTGCAAAAACAGCATGATGTCCCGTGCCATGGAACTTGCCTATCTGGCAGGGGTCGAGGCGGTGCTTGCCATCCTGCTCGTGAAAGAACAGGTGGCATAACCAAAAGATTTTAAAAACTACATAAGGATGCGGCACGATCCGTGCCCTTGTTTTGGCCTCCAATAGCATCTCGGTGCTTTTGAAGGCCTTTTTTATTGGGCCTTAAAATCTGCCGGAAGGGTGCAATCCCTGGGGGAGTTTGCTATAATGAGAATACTAAGCCGTCGGGGAGGGAAGGAAATGGAAAAAGAGCAGGAGGTACGCAGTGTGCTCCAGTCCCTGTCGGAGGAGAGCTACCGGAAGTTTGCAGCGTCCCTCATTCCGGGCTGCGATAATATGCTGGGGGTTCGGATCCCCAAGCTGCGGACCCTGGCAAAGCGCATGGCAAAGGAGAATCCGCTGCCCTATTTGCAGGAGGCGCAGGAGCTGTATTTTGAGGAGACCATGCTCAAGGGGCTGATTGTAGGAAATCTGGCCGGGGACATCGAGACCGTACTGGAGCAGGCGGCGCTGTTTGTGCCGAAAATCACCAACTGGTCCCTCTGCGACAGCTTCTGTGCAGAGCTGAAAATCACCCGGAAATATCCCGAACGGGTATGGGCGTTTTTGCGGCCCTACTGGCAGTCCCGGCAGCCCTATCATGTCCGCTTTGCGGTGGTCATGATGCTGGATTACTACGTGGACAAAGAGCACCTGCCCCAGCTCTTTTCCATCTTTGACCGGATCCGGCACCCGGATTACTATGTAAAAATGGCAGTGGCCTGGGCGGTGTCCCTGTGCTATGTCCGGTTTCCGGAGGAGAGTGCGGACTATCTCCGGCACAATCGGCTGGATGCTTTCACCTATGAAAAAGCCCTGCAAAAAATCCGGGAGTCCCGGCGGGTGGATCCGGCTGTCAAAGCGCAGCTGAGGACCATGGCAAAGAGCCGGGGCGGCAAGGGAATGACCGGAAATTCTGAAAAAAGCACAAAAAAGGCTTGACTGTAAAGCTGGTTTACACTTTATAATGAAGAAAACCAAAAGAAAGCGGTGAGGGTTATGACAATCAAAGAGGTGGAACAGCAGACCGGTATGAGCCGAGCCAACATCCGATTTTATGAAAAAGAGGGGCTCCTTTCTGCCAAGCGTCAGGAGAACGGCTACCGCACCTATTCCCCGGAGAATGTGCAGGAGCTGGAAAAGCTGAAGCTGCTGCGGATGCTGGGTATCCCTCTGGAGGAGATCCGGCAGGCAAAGACAGGGGAGCGGTCACTTAGCAGCATCCTGCGGCAGCGGCAGGGGGAGATCAGCCGGGATACCCGGATGCTGCAAAATGCCCAGGTGATCTGTGGGCAGATGTGCAAAGAGCAGGTGGAGTATGCCACGCTGGATGCGGTGCGCTATTTGCATGCGCTGAACGGTCCCCGGCTGCCGGAGACAGATGTGATCCCCAGAGTGCAGGCACCCTGGCGCAGATTTTTTGCAAGAGGTCTGGATCTTGCCCTGTACACCACGCTGTTTCATATGTTCATCGGGCTGTTTACCAACATCAGCCTCTTGGAAAACTCCGTCCCCCTGCGGATCGTAGAGTTTGTGGTGGGGATGGTGCTGACCATGGCCCTTGAGCCGGTGCAGCTCCACTTCTGGGGTACCACCGTGGGCAAGTGGCTGCTGGGGCTGCGTCTGGTGTCCCCGGAGGGCAGAAACCTCACCCATGACGAGGCCTGGAACCGCACCTGGCTGGTGATTTTCTGGGGCATGGGTCTTCAGCTCCCTATATACAGTGCTTACCGCTATATCCGCAGCTATATGCTCTGCGCCGACGGCCAGGTGCTGCCCTGGGAGGAGGACAGTATGCTGGTGCTGCAGGACCCCAGAAAAAGGCGCTTCGGCCTTTTCGGGCTGAGCTGTGTGCTGATTGTGCTTTTGAATGTGGGCAGCATCTACATCCAGTGGGTGCCGGATCACAGAGGTGATCTGGAGCTTGGGGACTTCGCGAAGAATTATAACCAGATGCAAAAGCTCGTGGACTCGGACTATAAAAAAGCTCTGGATTCTGAGGGCAACTGGGTCAATCGCTATGGGGAGGATGCCTACATAGGGGGCAATGTGGTAGACGATATCTCCCAGAGCAATGACCCGCTGATGGTGGTGGGAGAGCGCCTGCCCCAGTATACCTATCAGCTGGAGAATGGAAAGCTGGTGGCAGTGGCGTTCCGCTCAGAGTCGGAGGAGGAGGTGACCCGGAGCCTGGTGCGCCAGAAGAAGCTGTGTGTCCTGGCCTTTGTGCGGGCGCAAAGGGGCATCCTGCCCATCCATGACGATACGGCAAGGCTGCTGGATCAGCTGGCGGCAGAGCCTATGGAGTCCTGGGAGATGGAGGTAAACGGTGTCCGGGTGCGCAATTGTGTGCAGTGCACCGGCTATTCCTATTTAAAGGATGCGGATTACCTGCTCTCTGAGGAGGGCGAGAAGCCCCATCTGGAGATGGAATTCTCTATGGAACTGGTCTCCTAAGAGAAGGCGGTATCTTGTGACATTGAAAGACAGCAGATCCCTTTGGGGTCTGCTGTCTTTTGTTTTGCAGGCTTGGCAGGACAGGCGAAATGGAAGGATTCTTGCAGCACATGGGAAGATGGCTGGGGTTACAACAGAGGGTATTCAGCCTGGGGACTATGCTTCCGCAAGATGCACCAGAGGACACCAAACCCAATCCTATAGAATCCAATCTGAAGTTCATAGAATTTTTTCTTTTTGATCACAATTTGTTCATAAAATATTCAACAACCAGTAAATGTTTATCGATGTATACCATTCGGTGTCAACATACATCAATGTGATGGAAAAAGTTGGATTTTCTCCGAGTTTGCACATGTGACATGGACAGTAATCCCTCAGAGATGGATTTTTCTGAAAACCGTTTTCGGTATTTTGTGCAATATTCTGTTTCCAAAAAATGGAATAAAGCAGTAAAATATGCCTAAAATAACGATTTATATTATAAAAATGCTAAAATTCATATGTTTCATATTGATTCTTTTGTATTTATATGCTAAAATGTCACGCAAAATAAACGTGTTTGAAGCATTGCCCAGGGCTCCCGCCTAATACCGACACACATTTCGTCGGTATCTCCGAAGAGGTGGGGCTTACGAAGATGCGTGAACTGCTGCAGATAGAATTTGATTGGGAACGGAAATGCCGAATTGACTCCTATCTCTCAAAATGTCCGTGAGAGGAGACACAGTCCATGAAAGTAAAGGCCAAGGCCAGGGATTGCCAGCTGACAGTGAGCGTGAAAGCCTCATTTGCAGAGAAAGTGGATGAAAAAGAACTGGACCGGTTTGCACGTGTCTACCTGAGAGGGTTCTTGAAGCCCAAAACTGTAAAAAAGAAGCGGGCGGAGTATGTGGGACCTGTGGGCATCCGTCTGTATGAGAGGCTGAAAAAGCCCATTGCCAAACGGGATTTTCTGTTTGTGATCGAGCAGGTGGTCATGGCGGTTCAGAAGCTGCAGGCCAGCGGCCTGCCCCTGCATCCCCTCAGTCTGGATTTGCAGAATGTGTTCATTAACGAGGTCACAAAAGAGCTGCAGTTTCTGTACATCCCCATGGTTACGAAAAAGGGAAGTACCGCAAGTGTGGCAGAGTTTTTGGAGGCAATCATCTATTCGGCGCAGCCTGCCGATGAAAAGGACGGGGAGTTTTTGTCGGACTTCGTCTATTACTTCCGGTCTGTTAAGCCATTTCAGATTGAAAAAATTGAAAAGTTTATCATCAAAGAGGACAGAAGCGTTGTCGATACCATCAAAAAGCAAAATGCCGGTCAAAGCGGATTTATGACCAGTAAGCAGCAGCACTATTATGAGCATTATCGGCAGCAGGATGACGATGAGGCGACAGAGCTTCTCACACAGGAGGATGAGGCCACGGGACTTCTCAGCCAAGAGGAGGCCACAGGTCTTTTGCAGGACGAGGCCACAGGCCTGCTGTCCCAGGATGGGATGGACGCTCCCGCCTGTGGGGAGAAAAAAGCATACGTGCATTTTCCTGCTTTGCTGCGTGTTGGGACAGAGGAACAGATCAGCATCAATAAGCCTGTTTTCCGACTGGGAAAAGAGGAGAAATTTGCCGACTACTTTGTTACAAACAACATTGCAGTGAGCCGAAGCCATGCAGATATCATTACAAGAGGACAGAGGTATTTTGTCAAAGATCTGAATTCCAAGAATCATACGTTTCTCAACGGGGAGGAACTTCCGGTTCAGTGTGAAATGGAAATTCATGACGGCGACTGCTTGAAGCTGGCAAACGAAGAATTTATCTTCCATGTGTAATGACCGGCTGCATCCCGAGGCAAGAGGAGAGACAACGTGAAATTTATCGCAACTGCGGATACTGATGTGGGTATCGTAAAAGAGACAAATCAGGACAGTGTTCTCATAAAGCACGCACAGAGCCGGTACGGAGAAGTTCTCATGGCGGTTGTCTGCGACGGGATGGGCGGACTTGCCAAAGGGGAATTGGCCAGCGCTACGGTTGTGCGGGCGTTTTCCCGGTGGTTTGACCGGGAGCTGCCCCAGGAACTGGAAAATGGGGATATGCAGGTGATCGGCGCAGAGTGGTCCCTGCTGCTGAGAGAGCTGAACGGGAAGATCCTGGAGTACAGCGCCCGGGAAAAAATCGAGAGCATGGGTACCACCTTTTCCGGTATCCTGTTTGTGGGGCAGCAGTATGTGATTGCCCATGTGGGAGACTCCCGGGTATATAGCATCGATACCGCACTGACCCAGCTTACACTGGACCATACCTTCGTGGCACGGGAGGTTAGCCGTGGCAAACTCACCCCGGCCCAGGCGAAGACAGATAAACGCCGAAACCTGCTTTTGCAGTGCGTGGGAGCTTCACAGGTGCTGGAACCCCAGATCCTTACAGGGCGGACACAGCAGGGGGCCTACATGCTCTGCACGGATGGTTTCCGGCATGAGATTACGGACAGCGAGATATACGAAACCCTGAAACCCAATGGCCTAATCAGCAAAGAAGCGATGCACCGCAAGGCAAAGTATTTGATCGAGCAGGTGAAAAGCCGCAATGAGAAGGACAATATCTCTGTGATTCTGATTAAGGCCGATTGAGGAGAGAGGGTACATGGCAGAAATTGGAACCGTCATAGACGGTAAGTACGAAATACTGAAGGAAATCGGCCGAGGGGGCATGTCCATTGTGTATCTTGCAATGGATAAAAGGCTCAATAAGCAGTGGGCGGTTAAGGAGATCCGCAAAAAAGGCAGCGGAAAAAACGATGAGATCGTGGTAAACAGCCTGCTTGCAGAGGCCAATCTGATGAAGAAGCTGGACCACCCGGCCCTTCCCAGAATCGTGGACATCATCGATAACGGAATTACCATCTATGTTGTGATGGACTACATCGAAGGAGAGTCTCTGGATAAGATCCTGGGGGAATTCGGAGCGCAGCCGGAGGAGCTGGTGGTGGGCTGGGCAAAGCAGCTGTGCGATGCGCTTTTGTACCTCCATTCCCAGAAGCCGCCCATTATCTACCGGGATATGAAGCCGGCCAATGTGATGCTGAAGCCGGAGGGCAATATCAAGATTATCGATTTTGGCATTGCCAGAGAGTATAAAGAGCAGAATCTGGCGGATACCACGGTGCTGGGTACCAAGGGATATGCGCCCCCTGAGCAGTACAGCGGTCAGACCGATGCCAGATCCGATATTTTCGCCCTGGGCATGACCATGCACCACCTGCTCACCGGTGTGGATCCCAGAAACGGAGAGGCTTACGCCCCTATCCGTCAGTGGAACCCGGAGCTTTCCGAGGGCCTTGAAATCATTATCGACAGGTGCGTGGAGCCGGCGGCGGAAAACAGATACCAGAGCTGCACGGATCTTATGTACGATCTGGAGCACCCGGAGCTGATTACCAGGGGCTTTAAGAGAAAGCAGAAAAGAAAGCTGGGAGCCTTTATCGCCTCAGTCGGACTGTTTTTGGTTGCTCTGATTGCCGGTATCAGCCTCAGCATCGCCGCTACCAACGTCAATAACGAGGACTATGACGTAAATCTATCGGGACTGGATCCTGAAAGATATTTTTCCGCTGTGGAGATCTATCCCCAGCGGGTGGATGCCTACAATAAGCTCATTGAGTTTTATAAAAATCACGATGCAACCAACGAGCAGATCACAAAGGTAGGCAATGTGATTGAGGCCAATGCAGAGGCGCTGGATCTTGCAGATCCCCAGATCGCAGACATGTACTACGATATGGGAAAGCTGTATTTTTCCGATTATGACGGCTCCTTTAAAAGCCGTGCGGTCAATGCCAGGAGCTTTTTTGAGGTGGCCTCCGGGGCCAGTGCCCAGTTTGACAAAAAAGACATTGCGGCCTGCTATTTTTCCATCTGCAAGTTCATGACAAACCAGAGCACCACCGCCGAGCACTCACGGGAGGATTTTGACGCCCTGTTCCGGGAGATTAACACCGCAATGGAAATTGTGGGAAATGCCCAGGACAGCGAGGCAAACTACGATAAGATCTCCCTTTATTATGTGACTATGCTCTTTGTAAATGACCAGGCGGAGTATATGGCCGGGGTCTCCATCCCCAGGGATACGGCCCTGGATCTCATGGAGCAGCTGCGGCAGAATGCCAACGGAATTACCTCCACCCTTGCCTATGTCAATACGCTGAAGGACGAAATCGACTCCGGATATGACGCATTCGTGGGAAACATCAATGCTAAGTATGATGAAGTGGAAAAAAGACAGAATGGAGGGAATTAAACATGGCACAAATGCTTTCAACCCTCTCAATTGTCGCCTTTGTGGTAGCTGGGATCGGATTGCTGCTGGCAATCTTCTTCTGGTTTTTCTTTAAGATACCCGCAGTTATCGGCGACCTCTCCGGCAGAACCGCCCGAAAATCCATTGAAAAAATGCGGGCCGCCAATGAAAGCGCCGGAGCAGGCCCCCACAGACAGGCAAAGTCCCAGCCGGGAAAAGCCGTAAAGCCCCAGGCCCAGAGCCGGGACAGAGGACCCCAGACAGGGCTTCTGGCAGAAAATCGGGCAGAGCAGACACAGTACGACGGAACCGGTGTTCTGAAGGCGGAGACAACAGGGATCCTGGAGACAGAGCAGACCGGCCTTCTTTTTGACGAGCAGGCAACTGCCCCGCTGAAAGATCCAGCATCTCCCCAGAAGAGGGTACCCGATGTACAGAAACTTGTGATGTGTGACGAAGTGATGCTGGTTCACACGGACGAAGTCATTGAATAAAGCACGTTCCGCTGCCATGCAAAGACGGCAGCATAAAATATAGATCGATAAGGAGATAGAGGCAATGCACAAAAGTAAAACTTCCAACAGACTGCTGGCGGCCCTGCTGGCGGTACTGATGGCGGTTTCCATGCTGCCGGGGCCTACGGCGGCACAGGCGGCGACTACAGACCATCCGGAAGCGGTGACGGTTACCGTGAAAGATGAGGACGGTAAGCCCGTGCAGGGTGCGACGGTGACATATCGAATCGACACCGCCGACAAGCAGGGAACTGAACAGAAAAAGACGACAGATGCAGGCGGCGTGGTAGAGCTGATCAAAATGGCGGATGCCAAGGATCAGAACATGACCATCGCCTACTGTAAAGCGACCCTTAAGGGCTACACCCCCGGGGAGATGACTCCGGGCACAGCCATTGCCAAGGGCACCGAGCATTTTGACGTGCAGATGGTGTTTAACGGGATCAAGGGTGTGACCATTGAGGGCAATGAGGGTCTTGTCTATACGGGACAGCCCCAGGAGCTGGTGCGTGTCAAGGGACTTCAGAAAAAGGATCAAGTCCTCTATGCGCTGGACAGCACCCCGGTGCCGGACAGTCCCAAGGGGACGGATGCAAAAAAATACTCCGTGGCTGTGACGGTGAAGCGGCAGGGCTTTGACGATCTCCAGAAGACAGTGGAGGTGACCATTGCCCCTGCGGAAATCAGCCTTCAGATGAAGGCCCGGAAGCTCAAGTACAATGAGCGCCCGCAGCAGCTGGTGCAGCTGGATGGGCGGTTCCAGCCCGGTGACAAGGTCACCTGGAAAATCAACGACGAGCCGGCCTATGAATCCACAGACCTGCCGGCAAGAACCAATGCAGGCAATTATAAGGTGGTCCTCACCGTGGAGCGTGGCTCCAACTACAAGCCTCTGGAGCTGAGCACAGATACGGAGATCGCACTGGCGGATCTGGATCTGGGCAGGCTGCAGATCAAGGCCAACAACTTTACCTACGACGGTAATCCCCGGGATGCCGTTCTGGTGGAGAACAAAGGGGACTATGACCTGCACTACCGACTGGGAGACAAGGGAAACTTTCAGGCAAATCAGATCCCCAAGCTCCAGGATGCAGGTACATATACCGTATATGTAAAGGCGGTCAAGCCCAACTACGCCGATGCCCAGTACCCGGAGTACCCCATCAGCGTGACGGTTGCCAAGGCCAAGCGGGATCTGAGGTTCGCCAATTCCCAGTACGTGGTGGACGGTGTCTCCTCGGTGGAGCTGGCAGGAATGCCTCCCTACAAGGACATTACCTATGATTTTAAGGCAGACGACGGCACTGCCTCCGGCGGACAGGTCAAATACAGCCTTCAGCTGGAGGCCGGGTATGAGGACATCGCCACCATCGATGAGACAACCGGAAAGCTCACCGTGCTGGAGCCGGGTGCCATTACCGTGGTCGCCAGCTTTCAGGAGGAGAATAACTACCTGGCTGGCCAGATCAAACACACACTGGTGATCACCTCCAAGGATGACCCCAATTATAAGCGCATTGTGTTTGAAACGAAGCAGGTAAACTGCGTTCTGGGTCAGAACGGGGAGGTTGTCTCTGAGAATCGGGCCAAAAAGGCCGACTCCAGAGACCGCGGCAATGTCACCTACTCTGCCGAAAATGCCGAACAGTACGGCCTGCAGGTGGATAGCGGAAACGGCCGGATTACCGTGTCCGATTTTGCCCAGCTGGACAAGGCACTCCGTGAGAAAAACGGCAGCCTCTCTGTCACAGTGAAGGCAGATAAAGAGAGATATGTCAGATGGGGCTTTATCGTTTACCCTGCCGATTCCGACAGCTACACCCTTACCATCCGGTATTTTAAAGGGGAAAACATGGGCTATACCATTGCAGGCAAGCCCAATGAGCAGGGCTGGTACAGCACTGCGGTTACGGTCTCCCCGAAGGATGGGGAGAAATACACCATCGCAAAAGAGTGCAATCTCCAGTCCTTTGCCGAGACAGCGGTATTTGATAACCAGGGCGCTGAGATGCGGTATGTGTATCTGCGGGATAAGGCCACCGGAGGCATCTCCGACAGAATCCCGCTGCAGAATGTGAAAATCGATACCCAGGGGCCGGATGCAGAAAAGATGCGCATCGAGTATGACAAGCTGAATCCTGTGGAGAAGCTGGGAAAACTCTTCGGGTTCTACCGGGATGAAGTGACCATCCGCTTTATTGTGGAGGATGAGACAGACCCGGAGGAGTCGGGCGTACAGAGCATCACCTGGACCTACACCAAGGAGGCTGACGGAACCTCCTCCATCCTGCCGACCAAGAGCGAAACCATCCAGGCCAAGCGGGAGGGCGACCAGTATGTGGCGGTTTATACGCTCAAATCCTCAGAGGCAGAGCAGTTCCGGGGCCATCTGTCCTTTACCGCAAAGGATGTGGCCGGAAACGGAAGCAATGCAAAAACCGACGACCGGGTGATTGTGCTCGATACCGTCAGTCCCAAGATGAAAGCCACCCACACCCCCATCGCACCGGACGGCATTTGCGCCCCCAGTGAGGATAAGACCCGGTATTACTATAACGGGGATGTGAAATTCCAGATCGAGGTCACCGAGGCCAACTTCTTCCCGGAGGATGCCCATGTGCAGGTCATCGAAAACGGGCAGACTCCGAAACCGGCAGACATCACCTGGGAATCCAAGGACGAAAAGCATGTGGGTACCCTGGAGCTTAAGGGGGACGGGGACTATTTTGTGACCATGTCCTACCGGGATAACTCCGGAAATCCCATGGAGCCTGCAGAGCACTACACCTCTCAGCAGATCATCATCGATCACACCCCTGCCAGCCTGGACGGAACGGAAGTAAACCAGGGGCAGCAGACCACCACCTTCTGCGTAACGGAGCGTAATTTCCGTGCCCAGGATGTGACCGTGACCGGTACGATCCGGGATATCACCGGAAAGCCCACAGACTTTACACTGGATGCGCTCAACGCAGTTTTGAGAAATCCGGACAACTGGAAGACAGAGGGCGATGTCCACACCTTTACCTATGACTATCAAGAGGGCAATGTGTATCACGATGGTATTTATGATATCACCCTGTCTTACACGGATCAGGCGGGCAATCCCGCACAATCCAGAAAGCTGGATCCCTTTGTCATTGACCATGGCAATCCCACGGGGATTACCGTTACCTACTCCGACTCCCTGCTGAACACGGTTCTGGATGCCTTGACCCTGGGCTTCTATAAACCCAGAGTGAAGGTCACCTTCACCGGCTTTGACAACGTATCCGGCATCGACACATTCACCTGGAAGTACATCCGGCAGGCCGGAGCCAGCGAAGTGAACCGTCCCACGGACACCCTGCCCCATGTGCTGAAAGCCACCCAGAGCAGTCAGGACAAGTCGAAGTTCACGGCAGAGCTGATACTGCCCGAAAAGGAGGCAGAACAGCTCCGGGGCTATCTGACGGTGTATGCAACGGACGGTGTGAACATCGACAGCGAGCAGCTTACAGATGACCACAGAATCATCGTTGTGGACAATATCGCACCGGAGGTGGATATCTCCTATAACCCTGCCGACCGCACAGAGGGGAACCGTGCCTTCTATAAGGAGCCTCTCCTGGCTGAGATTTCCGTGAAGGAGGCCAACTTCTTCCCGGAGGATGTGGTGGTCACCGCCCGGAAAGACGGCGGCGCCCCCACTGCCATTACGCCGAAGTGGACGGATGAGGCCCAGGGGGATGTACACCGTGGCACATTCCAGCTGGAGGAGGACGGAGATTACACGATTCATGTGGAGTACAGGGACAGATCCGATAACTTTGACAAGGAGCTGTCGGCCTACACCTCCCACCCCATCACCATCGACACCTGCGCCCCTGTGATCTCTGTGACCTATCAAAACGAAAATGTGATCAGAACCCTGGTGGACAGAGAAAATCACCAGCGCAAGTATTATGGAGACACCCAGAGTGCCACCATCTCCATCCGGGAGCATAATTTTGACCCCCAGATGGTACAGCTATCCATCGTCGCAAGAGATGTGACCGGAAAGAGCCTCGATACGGCTGCCCTTTGCAGCAAATCCGACTGGAGCGTGGATTCCACAGGGGATGTGCACTCCATGACCATTACGTATCCCGGCGATGCCAACTACACCTTCGACATCGAATGCACCGATGCGGCGAAGAATGAGGCCCAGGACTACACCCCCGATTACTTCACGGTGGATAAGACCGCTCCGGTCAATCTGTCTGTGGAGTACAGCACCAGCCTTTTGGATACGGTGCTGGGTGCTGTCTCCTTCGGCTTCTACGACAGCAAGGTCACCGTGACGATTACAGCGGAGGATGCAACCAGCGAAATCGACAGCTTCCTCTACAGCTACGTAAACGCACCCGGCGTCAGCTCTGTGAATGCCGGAAGCCTGGATCAGCTGATTGGCTCCGGGAATATCCACTACACCAGAGAGGGCAGGAGAGCAACGGCCTCCTTCCAGATCCCGGGGGCCAACCTGGACAGCAATCACCAGTTTAACGGAACCGTGGCCTTTACCGCAGAGGATCGCTCCGGCAATGTGTCCGAACGGTACGCAGATGCCAAACGGATCGTGGTGGACACCATCGCCCCCACGGCGCAGATTGCGTTTAACAGCGCAGCCAATGTGGTGGGAAATGTGGCCTACTACGGCGGCAACATTGTGGCAACTATGACCGTTCACGAGGCAAACTTCTATCCGGAAGATGTGCAGGTCATGGTATCAAAAGACGGCGGTGAGCCTTCTGCCGTCACCCCCACCTGGACGGACAGCAGTGCCGATATCCACGTTGGCACATTCACCCTGACAGAGACCGGCGATTATATCGTCACAGTCAACTACCGGGATAAGTCCAGGAACCAGATGGCCACCTATACCTCCGGCCAGATGACCATCGATACGGAGATTAGGCCTGCATCGTTCCAGATCAACGGCGAAGCCAAGACGGAGCAGGGCGGTGCCTATAAGGGAGAGGCCCAGATTGCCTTCCAGTTTGAGGACAGGAACTTTGATACCAAAACCATAAAGCTCACAAGAACACGCTTTGACTCTGTGGAGGATGTGACCGACCGGTTTATCCGGGTCAGCGACAGGGAAAACGGCGGCTCCGGCAGCTTTACCATTCCCGAGGAAGTGGGAAATGACGGAATCTACCTGCTGAGCGTAAGCGTGACCGACAAGGCTCTGCACACGGTTCAGTCCCAGCTGAAATTCACCATCAACCGCTACGGCTCTGTCTATGAGTACGACTCGTACCTGACCTCCCTGATCCGGGACGGCGGACAGCATGTGAAGGGCTCGGAAAACGGCAAGGCGGCAATCACCCAGGACTTTGTGATTACAGAGTACAATGCCGACCGGATTTTGGAGGACTCGCTGAAGATCCTCATCACCCGGGACGGTGAGCCTGTGGATGCCCAGTACACCACAACCCCGGAAATCATCGACGATCAGGTGGATGTGGGACAGAGCGGTTGGTATCAGTATGTGTACACCATCAAGGCCTCCAATTTTGCCAAGGACGGTGTTTACAAGATCACTCTGACCTCGGCCTACGGGGCTGATGACTCTGAAAAGAATCCCTCCACCAGCATCCCGGATAACTCCGTGGATCAGCATGGCAATCGGATTCTCGATACCATGCGCTTTACGGTGGATACTGTGGCCCCGGAAATCCGGAACGTGGTCAATCTGGATAAGCCCATTGTCAATGCCCAGACACTGGATGTGAAGTACACTGTGGTGGATGTGGGCGGCCTCCAGTCTGTGGAAGTACTGGTAAACGACCAGGTGATTGCGCTGGTCACCGATTTTGGGGACAGCCTGTTTGACTACACCGATGTATTTACCATTCGGGAGAGTGCGGATCCCCAGACCGTGCGGATCCGGGTGACGGATCTGGCGGGCAATGTGACAGATACGGCAGCGGAGGACTTCTCCACCCATGACCTGTATGTGTTCCAAAACAAGGTTATCGTATCTACCAATTCCTTTGTCCGGTGGTATGCCAATAAGCCTCTGTTCTGGGGCTCCATCGGCGGCGCAGCGGCGCTTGCGGCAGCGGTAGTGCTTATTCTTGTGGCCCGGAAAAAGAAAAAAGAGGGCACAAAATAAGCGGTAAATAAGGGGTCTTACCGTACTCTCATACAGGGATATCCTGTATGAGAGTACGGGGGGCCGTTTGTCAGAAGTAAGATTGCGACGTGTCGCAGCTTTACTTGTGACAAACAGAAATGATTGAGATAAGAGGGTACGACTTCTATGAATGTATTAATCGAAAACAATTCCATAAGCGAGATGGCGTGCGGCTCTAATTTTTCTTATATTCTAAGTGATAACAGCAGTTTCCTGTCCACGGAGTATAAGGTGCTCCAGAGCCAGGCCAGCAGCTGCCTTGTAAAGTGCATGAAAATGACCTATAACGGGAAAATCCAGATCTACTATCTGACAAAGTCTCTCAAGTCCCTTCAGGCCATGCTGCCCAATCTGGACGGAGACAGCTTTCTCACCATCGCATCCAATATCTTTGCCAACGTGGTGGAGGTGAAGGACAACGGTTTTCTCTCCTGCCGGAATATTGATATTTCCTTCGAGAAGGTCTTTGTAGATCCCAGCACCTATAAGGTTCAGCTGGTGTACCTGCCCTCTGTCAATCGGTTTTTTGACGATGAATCGGCCTTTGAAAACGAATTGCGCACCAGCCTTGTAAAGCTCATCAGCGGTCTTCCGGTGCTCTCTACCCCTAAGACCATGCAGCTGATGGCAGACCTGTCAAACGGCCTTTACAGCATCCATGATATCTATAACCGGCTCAAGGGCGTGAGAACCGCAGCCCCGGACAGCCAGATCGGAGCTGCCCATGGGGAGGGCATGAAGCTGGTGGCGCTGAATGCCCCAGAGCATGTGGAAGTGTCTGTCACAAAGGACAGCTTTGTGGTGGGCAAAAAGGCGGAGAGCGTGGATGGCTGCATCTGTTTTAATAAGATGATCAGCCGGGTACACTGCCGGATCGACAGACAGAAGGACGGACAGTATTCCGTAACAGATCTGCAAAGTGCCAACGGCACCTATGTGAACCGTGTGCGGCTCCAGCCCAATGTGGCCCATCTGATACAAAACGGAGACATCGTGAGACTTGCAAACAGCGATTTTCAGGTCGTTATGGGGAGATAAACATGGCAAAACCAAGAATCATTGTGGCGGATACGGATCTGGGATATGTCCAGTCCCTGCAGCTGAAATTCATTGAGGAATTTTTTGAAAAAATCGATCTGGAGATCATCACGGACGGAGCCTATTTTGAGGAGCTTTTCTCCGTTCCCCAGAAGGCAGAGGTGCTGGTTGTCTCCGAGGCGCTTTATACTACCGCCCTGCAAAGGCACAACATCAGCCACATCTTTTTGCTGACAGAGCACTATGAGGACGATACCACCGGGGATCTCAATGTGGGCAAGATCTACAAGTACACCAGTATCAAGGAGATCTTTAACGAGATTTTGGGAAAGAGCGCCGGGTCTTTGCAGGTGGACGGTCAGTCCAAGAAACAGACCCAGATTGTTGTGGTGACCTCCGCAGCAGGCGGCGTGGGCAAGACCACCGTGGCCATGGGCCTGGCAGGGAGCCTTGCCAAGAACTACAAGCGTGTGCTCTATATGAACACAGACCCCATCCACACCTTCCAGTTCCTGCTGAAAAATTCCTCCCCCATCGCCAGCGCCGAGATATACTCCAAGCTGGCAAGAAATGGGGATAACGCCTACGGAGAGATCAAACACCTGATCCGCAATGAGGTCTTCAGCTATATCCCGCCCTTTCGGGGAGCGCTCATGTCCATCGGCATCCGGGAGGAGATCTTCCTCCAGATCGCCGGCGGGGCTAAGGCGTCCGGGGATTATGATTTCATTGTCATCGACTCCAACAGCGCCTTTGATGACACCAAGGCCTCTCTTCTGGAGCTGGCAGACCGGGTGATTTTCGTCACCAATCAGGGCAGGATGTCCGTAAGTGCGCTGAATGTGCTGGTGGATAACATCAACGGCATCAACGGGGAGAAATATGTGTACATCTGCAATAATTTCGATAAGGATGCGGATAACGCCCTTATTGCCCCGGATGTTCAGGTGAATTTCCAGGTGAACGAGTACATTGAGCATATGGAGCATTACGACGGAATGCTGGGAGCGGATTTTGCAAATGAGGTGAGCCTGCAAAAGGCCTCCTACCTTTTACTTTGATGGTTTGGAGTGAAACGCATGGAAGAAAAAGCGATGATTCAATTTATCAATGAAAATGCGGATTTTTCTGCGGAATTGGAAGTCCCGCTGGATATCACGGCAAACGATCTGATTATCGCTCTCAATGAGGCCTTCCATCTGGAAATGGACACAGAGAACATTTTTAATTGCTATCTTGTTGCAGAAAGTCCGGTTGCTTTTTTAAGGGGAAATAAACTCCTGAGTGATTTTGGCATATGTAATGGATCCCGGATTATTGTTAAGAGGAGCTAAGTATGGGATATCAATATAAATTGATTATCAGCAACCAGAGCTTATATAAGGAGTTTGAGATTTTTCCGGATATGGAACGGGTCAAGGTGGGGACCACCCCCCAGTGCGAGCTGCGTATGAACCCGGAGGCCTTCTTCTGCGATATGGAAATTCTGCTGGAAAAGAAGGAGCAGTGGTCCCTGAGCTGCGGCGATAAGCTGTATATCAGCCGGGGCGATATCCGAAAGCTGCTGTTTACCAATCTGGTTCACGGCGACACTCTGTCCCTTTGCTACGCCGAGTCGGGAGAGGTGGCCTGCAAGCTGCATTTTCTCATCGATTTTGAGGCGGAGACGCCCCGCTATGAGTGGAAGCTCGATCTTTCCCGGTACGACAAAATCGAGATCTCCGACCGGGAGGGGGCGGACATCCAGCTGGAATCGGAATTCGGAAAGGATACCTATGTCCAGCTTCTGAAGTCCGGAGCGGACTATGTGATCCGAGAGCAGAAATCCCAATTCGGTACCTATATTAACGGCAAGAAAATCTCCGGGGATGTGGTGCTGGAAGACCATGATTTTCTCTCTATTGCGGATTTTTCCGCATATTATTCCGGGGGAACCCTGTATTTTTCCCATAAGAATATTAGGACACACCGCATCGAAAAGGAAGCGGACACCCTGTCCTTCAATACCACTTACCCCATGTTCGTAAGAAATACCCGGGTAAAGTCCCAGTATGACGAGACGGACATCAAGATTCTGGATCCGGCCTCCATTCCCACAAAGCCGGAGCTGAATATCGCCACATCTCTCATGCCGACAATCGCAATGTTTGCCCTGGTGGTTGTGCTCAGAGGAATCATGAACACCTCCGGCGGCTCTTTTGTCCTCTTCAGCATCTGCTCCATGGGTCTGGGTGTCATCACCTCCATTGTGAGCATTTTCGACAGGAAGAAAAAGTACAAAAAGGCCTGCCAGGACAGAAGAACCGTCTATGAGGCCTACGTGGTGAAGAAAAAGCAGGAGATCCAGGAGGCAAGGCGCAGAGAGCTTCTGTGCATGCGGGAGACCTACTACAGCACCCAGGAGGATCTGGAGCACATTGAGAAGTTCGACTCTTGCCTGTTCGACCGGGTTCCGGAGGATGCGGACTATCTGGATGTGTATCTGGGCGTGGGCACCACCGAGGCCAGACAGAAGATCGACTACAAAGCCCAGGAGCGGCTGGAGGTGGGGGATGATCTGTGTCAGATCCCCGGCGAGCTTTCCGAGGCCTATCAGTTTTTGCAGGAGGCACCGGTGGTGGTGAGCCTCAGACAGGCCAATGCCATCGGCGTGGTGGGAGATACCCTACAGCAGTATGACATGATGAAGGTCATTCTGACCGACCTTATCAGCAGACAGTACTATGGGGACCTCAATATCTACACCATTTTGGGTGACGATTTTCCTCGGTACGACTGGCTCCGGGAGCTGCCCCACATTCAGGGAGCTGCCAGACAGAGAAATATCGTCTGTGACAGCGAGAGTAAGAACAATATCTTTGAAAACCTCTATAAGGAGCTTACAAACCGGGGCAAGACCAAGGTGCAGGTGGGCTTTAATGTGGTCTTCGTAATGGCGGAGCAGGGCATCAAGAGCCACCCCATCTCCAAATTCGTGGAGAAGGCCTCAACGCTCAATACCGTGTTCATTTTCTTCGAGGAATGCCAGGAGCGGCTGCCCCTGTACTGCACCCAGATCATCCATCTGACGGAGGCCAACAGAGGCTACCTATTCGCAACGGAGGACAAAACAGAGCAGAAGGAATTTACCTACATCCATATCCCCGATACCCGGCTTAAAAATGCCATCCACATTCTGGCTCCCGTATACTGCGAGGAGATCAGCCTGGAGAGCGCCCTCAGAAAGAGCATCTCTCTGTTTGAACTGTTGGGGATCTACAGCGTAGGGGACATCGATTTGGGCAGCAACTGGAGGCAGTCTAAGGTCTATGACACCATGGCAGTGCCTCTGGGTGTCAACGCCAAGGAGGAAGTGGTGTACCTCAATCTCCATGAGAAATTCCATGGCCCCCACGGCCTGGTGGCAGGCACCACCGGCTCCGGTAAAAGTGAAATTCTCCAGACCTTCATTCTGGGTGCTGCCACACTGTTCCACCCCTACGATATCGGATTTGTGATTATCGACTTTAAGGGCGGCGGTATGGTAAACCAGTTTAAGAACCTGCCCCATCTGATGGGCGCCATTACCAATATCGACGGCAAGGCCATCGACCGCTCCCTCAAGTCCATAAAGGCGGAGCTTTTAAAGCGGCAGGAGCTGTTTGCCCAGGCAGAAGTAAACCACATCGACAAATACATCAAGGCCTATAAGGAGGGCAAGGTAAAAACCGCACTGCCCCATCTTGTGATTATTGTAGATGAGTTTGCAGAGCTGAAGGCGGAGCAGCCGGAGTTTATGAAGCAGCTGATCAGTGCCGCCCGTATCGGCAGAAGCCTGGGTGTCCACCTCATTCTGGCAACCCAGAAGCCTGCGGGCCAGGTGAACGATCAGATCTGGAGTAACTCCAAGTTTAAGCTGTGCCTCAAGGTGCAGACCCAGGAGGACAGCAACGAGGTGCTGAAGTCCCCCCTGGCGGCGGAGATCCGGGAACCGGGCCGTGCCTATCTGCAGGTGGGCAACAATGAGGTGTTTGAGCTTTTGCAGTCGGGCTTTTCGGGAAGTCCCGAAAAGAGCGACGGAAATAACCTCAAGTCCTTTGATATCTGCACCCTGGACTTTAAGGGCAACCGTAAGCTGCTCTACCGGCAGAGACCCAGGAAAAACGGCAGCAGCCGCACCCAGCTGGAGGCGGTTGTGGACTATGTGGACGATTACTGCAAAAAGCAGCACATCGCCCACCTGCCGGAGATCTGCCTGCCTGCCCTGTCTGAGCGGATCGTGTGCGACGGTGAGAAGTACCCCTGCCCCAGGGATATTGGATTTACCACCCCCATCGGCATCTACGATGACCCAGATCACCAGTATCAGGGTGTGGCAACCATCCCGGCAGGCTCCGACAACACGCTGATCGTTGGCTCTGCCCAGTACGGAAAGACCAATCTGCTGGAGACCATCGTGCGGAATCTGGCGGAGGCCTACTCCCCCAGGGAGCTGAATCTGTACATCATCGATTTTGCATCCATGGTTCTGAAGAATTTCGAGAAGCTATCCCACGTGGGCGGCGTTGTCTGCCCCTCCGATGATGAGAAATTAAAGAACCTGTTTAAGTATCTGACCGACCAGATCACCGCAAGAAGGGAAAAACTGCTGGCGGTGGGCGTCAGCTCCTTTGCCTCCTATAAGGAGGCGGGACATCAGGATCTGCCCCAGATCGTGGTGCTCATTGACAATATGACGGCGCTGCGGGAGCTGTACCTACAGGACAACGATGTGCTTCTCAATCTGTGCAGAGAGGGTACCTCGGTGGGCATCAGCTTTATCATCGCCAATTCCCAGACAAACGGCATGGGGTACAAGTATCTGGCTAATTTTGCCACAAGAATTGCGCTTTTCTGCAATGAATCCGGGGAGTACACCACGGTGTTCAACTCCTGCCGGATGCGTCCCGATGAGACACCGGGCAGGTGCCTTATTGAGATCGACAAGACCATCTTTGAATGCCAGAGTTTCCTGGCCTTTGAGGGAGAGCGGGAGATCGAGCGGGTTGGGGCTATGCAGAAATTCGTGGAGCAGATCAATGAAAAATACCGGGCAGTGCGGGCGGTGCCCATCCCCGAGATCCCCGAACTGCTGGGAGAAAAGCAGTTCCTTCAGAACTATGGCACCCAGCTGCCGGCGGAAAAGGTGCTTCTGGGTCTCAGCTATGACACGGTGCTGCCTGTATGCGCCGATATGCTGAAGGGGAATCTCATGGCCATATCCGGTGCAGACGGCTCCGGAAAAGCCAATTTCATCCGCTATCTGGTACACACCTTCCGGGAAAAGAGCCTGGAATTTGATCTATACATCTTTGATGACTATAAAAAGAAACTGTCCGGCCTGGTTTCGGCCAGTGAAAACACCCGTTACATGGTGGGTACAGAGGGCATCGGAGATGTGCTTACGAACCTGGAGATCCAGCTGCAAGGCGCATATCAGAATCTCATCTCCGGCGATCCTGTGGATCCTCGCTGGCGGATTCTGGTGCTGAACAATGAGGATGTGGTCAACACCATCAGCAGCGACAAGACGGCGCTGGCGGCCTTTAAGAATCTCATTGGCAAGTACAAGATGCTGAACGTCTATGTGATCGTCGGCAGCGTACCCAATGCCCAGATCGTCTACGGCGCACCGGAGGTGTACAAAATTGTAAAGGACACCAGAAATATCCTGTTTTTCGACAATCTGGATAACTGCAAACTGGTGGACATCCCCCTGGCTGTTGTGCGCAGCAACAGGAAAAAGCTGGCTGTGGGCGATGCGTACTACATAGCCGGCAACGACTGCTATAAGCTTAAGACCCCCTATGCAGTCAATTAATTCGGTATAGTTGCACATGCAATTATATAAATATTTTGATGATTTCCACAAAGGAGGAAAAACAAATGGCATCAGGACAAATCAGAATGACCCCGGACACCATGAGAACAAGAGCAGGTGAGTACAGAACCGAATCTGAGAACGTGTCCAACGTAATCGATAAGATGGACAAGCTGCTGGAAGCGCTCATGAGCGAATGGGAAGGTGCCGCATCCGAGGCTTACGCCACCAAGTTTGGTCAGCTTCGCCCCGCATTTGTTGAGGCAAAGAATCTGATCGACGAGATCGCTGTTGCGCTCGACAAGACCGCAGAGGCCGTCGAATCCACCGACAGCCAGATTGCAAGCCAGTTCAGCCACTAATTTTAGGATCATACAAGTATGGTAACCGGATAGCTCCCGGCAGAAGCCTGTCGGGAGCTCCGGCGAAGTGAGAAATGCCCTGTATCTTCGGATGAGGGTACAGGGCAAAATTTCAATCAGCGTAAGGGCAGAGGTATATGAACGTAATAGAGTATAACTACCATGAATACCCCAATGAAGCGGTGTATATTTCACTTTCGTTTAACGTAGGTGTGGCTACAAGATATTTTCTGCTTCGTGGGAAAGAGGTGTTTGCAAATAACCTGGCGTTTGCAAATGTTTTTGTAAACTGCGTAAAGCAGATAGCCATCGATGCTCCGATCGATTATAATGTTGACAGGACCATTACCACGATCCATCTCAAGAGCAGCCATTCGGCGATGGCCCAGGATTTGATGTGGATCGCAGAAAACGTTTTGAATTTGGCAACCGAACCGGAACCGTTTGAAAAGGTTAAAGCGATGACAGTGGAGAACTTCCGGCAGAACTATAAAAACGGTCAGTTCAGAGGCTGGCATAAGGCCTATGAAGTGGCGGATCTCAATAAGCAGTATACATTAAAGCAGCTGATTGACGATGTACAGAACATAAACTACGAGCAATTTCAGGAAACGGTCAAAACTTTGATAGTGCCGTCAAACTGTAAGATATATGTAAATGGCAATCTTTCGGATCTGACAGATGAGCAACTGGCCCGGCTGGAGCAGCTGCTTCAGAAGAAAGATCCCATGCCGACCCTGGCGGGAAAATACGCAGACCCCTATATGCGGCAGGATTGCCATCTTCTGGAGCTTTCCAGAGAGCCCTATAACATTGATATTCTCAGCTTCCTCTTTGAGGAAAAGGTCAGCATGATGGACAGAACCATCTACATGATGATCGAAACAGACAAGCTCCCCACGCAGGACTGCACACTGCACATAGACCCCTTTGATACCTCGGTGATTACCAATGAAAAAGAGCTTGCCAAGCGGAAGCTGTACTTTAAGCGGATCGCAACGAAGGAGCAGTTCCAGAAGGCAAGGGAAAAGGCACTGACGGTATTTAAGACCCTGCTGGAGGACAGTCCCCAGCGATTCAATGAGTTTGTCACCAATATGACTATGAACGGTGTTTCACCGCTGGAATGTATGTCCGTTCTTGCAGAACTGGAATATGAAAAGTATGCAGAAATCGCCCAAACCATAAAGCCCATAGTTTCTGAGGCCCAGATTGTAATGAGGAGGTAAATGATGGCAGAGTTATTGATAAATCCCAATGATTTCCAGGAACAGATCGATACGTTTTCGTCCGCAACCGATACGGTTGGCGCACTCAAGTATACGGCTGAGCCGGACGGCGTGCTGCTGCAGTGCATTGATCAGTACGGCCAGTGCCTTACAGCCATGAACGAGCTGATTTCCAAATTTGCAGAATTTGCCAAGATGGATGCGCAGACCATGCAGCAGATCAAAGCAACATGGATGCACGCAGACGGAGATATCGCAACGAAGACATTTACCGAGTGGTTGGGTGGCTGGATCACCGGTTCCGATCAGTAAGCACCAGGAGGTGACAACATGGCTGCACAGGGTTCATTATTCTTAAAATCAAATTCACTTTTGGCGATGTATGAGGCGGTTTCCGGCTACCAGACAACGGTGCAGGATGCCCTTTACGAGCAGTACAAAAGTGCCTATACCATTTCGCTGACCAATCATATGCGTGGGAATGCGGCAGATGCGTTTAAAACCTATTTTTCTCAGGGCACCATCAATATGATTCAAGGCATGCTGGATATCACATCGGAAATGTCCATGATTCTCCAGCAGATCACAGAGGCCTTCTATCAGTTTGAAGAAAACCCCGCCGGACAGATCAATGAAGGCAGACTGGATGAGATCGGCAAAACGCTGACGTCCCATCAGACCACCTTCAGCGGTATGTGCAGTGAGCTGGAGGCTGCTCTCAGTGCGGCATCTTCCTATATCTCGGTGACACCGATCAAGTGCGATGAGGTGGACGAGAGCTACGGCAAGGTGGCAGAGAAGATTCAGAGTATCCGGGATGATATGTATGGCATCGACGATGCCTCCCTACAGGCAGCCACGGAGCTGCTGGAGCGGATCAATGCCCTAAAAGAGCAGATCGATAAAACCATGGGGCATTGTTATAAGGACGGCACCCTGGATACTGTAAATGCGTCGTCCCTGGCATCCCAGGACTGGTATGAAAAGCAGACCAATGCCACACTGGCGCTGATGCTGACAGAAGACCCCTTTACCTATTATGCAGAATCCGTCACGGTGTCGGAGGATCAGTGGGCCGCCGGCCTGTGTTCGGATGTATATGCGTACTGCGGTTATAGCATTATGGATTCCGGCACCGTCGAAAGCGGCCGTGACGGCTACAAATACTTCCTCAATGCCAAAGCCTCAGTGCTGCGACTCAATGGCTATGCCCAGTTTACCGATATGGTAAAGGCAGAGGCGGAAGTAAAGGCAGGCTACCTGGAGGGAGAAGCCAACTTCGGCTGCGGCGACGGCTACTTCGGATTTGATCTGGAGGGCGGCATCGGTGCTCTGGAGGGCACCGCGGGTATTGTTATCGGAACTGAAAACTTCAACGGCTATGCCAAGTCAGAGGGCAAGGTCCTGTGTGCAGACGGCAAGGTGGCCTTTGAGTTCGAAGAGGATGGTCAGTACCAGATCGGTGTGAAGGGCGGTGCCACGGCAGCATCCGCCAGCGGTGAGATGGGCATCGGCCTTTTTGGCTATAAGGTTTATGACGGAACGGCAACCGGCAAGGAAAAGGACGATCTGTTTAAGATAGAAGTGGGCGCAGAGGTCAATATGGGCGGCAGCTTTGCAGTGTACTCGGAGAGCAAGACCGCCATTAAAACTAAATTTTTCAATATCAATGCTACAAGCATTGAGTTGGAGGGCAGCTTTATTGCAGGCGGAAAGGTGTCGATCACCGTTCCGACACTGTATTTAAAATGGCCCTGGTAAGGTTGGGGGAAAGTAATATATGTTTTTGCTTCATAAGGACAGGTGTACCCAGGAAACCACAGGCAAGCTCATCAAAAGAAGATGGAACGGCAATGTGTGGTTTCTGACGGTGCAGTACACGGTCGATGGCAGACAGTACACCTGTACTGAGCAGCTGCGGTATCAGATTACCAAGAAATACAAAGTGGGAGCGGTCCCTGTGGGACATCATGCAACGGCATCCCTGGAACACATTGAGGTGGGAACGGAAGTCAGAGTCATGTACAATCCCAATAAGCCGAAAAAAAGTTACCTGCCGGATAATGAGGGGCTTATGCTAAGATAAGACCCATAAGGCCGGTCAATCGCATAGGAGGTGCAAGCATGGGTGAAACACTGGACGGACTTTACAGGAGACTGAACGATCTGGCCAATTCCATCAACAATGCCTGGAATGAACGGCAGAGATACATGGATAAGGCAGCGGAGGTCCAGAAAGTCTATGATCGTCTGAAAAAAGACAAGGACACAATAGTAGAATATAAAAAATCCGTCAAGACATTTTCCCAGGAGACATATGACGACTTCCAGGGGAATGTGTTCGAGAGCGTTTATCAGCTGGAGGCTAAGTCGGTAGTCACCACTTACGACCGTGTCATTTCCAGAATCGATACCAATCTGGATGCGCTGAACGAGGAAGTCCTTCGGTATAAGCAGAAGGCAGCGGACAGCCTTGGCCCGATTGGCTCTCTGGAGTCGGCTTACTACTATGTGTCAACAAAGATCCAGAATTGGAGAAACTGAGGTGGAGAAAATGGGGAATACCTTCCAAGTGAAAGTCGCGGAAGCCCACAAAGAGCAGCTTTCGGATTTTGAACTGCAGAGGGAAATTCGGGATGTACAGACATTCCTAAGCAGCGTGAACGTGGATTCTGTGGAAAATGCCGTGGCATTTCTGTTCCTGGAGGGCCGGTACGACGATTTTGAAAAGAAAATGTCTTCGGTCATGCTGTTTTTAAATGGGACAGGAAAGCCCATCAAGGAGCTTCGGGGCACACTGCGGCTGAAAACCGACGGACCTGTCCAGTTTGCCAAGGCAAGTATTGCCTTTGATCAGCCCTTTATGGGAGTCCTGCAGGACCATGAGGCGCTTCTGATTCACATGAATATTCCGGTAAGGGGACTGCGGGAAAACAGAGTATTCAAAGCTTCGGATATTGAGGCAGATTTCAGTGAGGTGCAGGTAAAATATGAATAAGATGAAGAAGTGGCAGAGAGTTTTTGCAATGACCATGTTGGTGGCGGTTTTATTTTCCCTGGCGGCCTGCGGCAAGCCTAAGGAGGCCATCCCGGCAGCGGATTTTAAGTACTTCATGGAAGATAAGGGTCTGACCGTAAACGATGAGACCGAAAAAATGAAGGAACCAGAATATCAGTATGTATACGTTGCCGCAGACAAGGAAAAGTATTCCTTCGAGTATTACCTTATGAGAAGCCCCAGCAATGCAGAGAGCGTATACAACTATCTTGTGGAAAACGCGCGCAAGGCCTATGAGGGCAAGAGCGGTACTGCCACAGGGGAAACGACCATTCAGGGAACTGCTGATTTTTCTCTCAGTGCATCTGATTATTACATCAGAGCCATCAAGGTACAAAATGCGGTGCTGTATGTAACGGCTTATTCCGACTTCAAGGACGAAGCCAAGGACATGATCAAGGAACTGGGCTACTAAAAAGCAATAGGATGGATGGGATCATATGACCTGGGCAGAAATACAAAGAAGCAATTGTCGGGCGGAAATCGACTCCAATAACAGTACCATACGGCACTATGAGCAGCTATACGATTCTCTCAGGCAATTTCAGGGCGTGGTTCAGGGCTCACACGGTGCCTTCATGGACACCAACGGAAATAAACGCAAGTGTCTGTCGGATCTCACGTCCGGCGTTAAAAACTGCCGGACGGCCGACAGATACAGCGGCCATATGGGACAGGTGCTGGATGAAATAGGCGGCGGATGCGCTTGCGGCGTGTACAGCGCCCTTTCAGCATCGATTTCCGGGAAACTGTCGGAATATCTCTCCAAGATCAGCAGCCTGGAAGCAGAAAACCGCTCCCTGCGGGGCACCATTGCCTCGCTCAATGAGCAGATTCGCAGGGAGGAAGAAAATAGAAGAAGAGAACAGGAGCGGCTGTGCCATGAAAGATGATTTTATCTTAGCGGAGAACGAAGTATCCATAGCGGTAAATAAAATCTCAAATCTGGCAGCCGCCCTTTCTGCATCTATTGACAGGTATATTGAAATCCTATCCGATGTTCAGACAAAAGGCATTCGGGATCAGCAAATCAGCGGACAGATCAGCAGCATTCAAAGCACAGCCCGCTCCTACCAGGGGGCCATTGCAGAACTGCAGCAGGAGCTGATCGAAAAGATCCTGAATCCGGCCATCGAGGATGCGGAGACGGAGGATGCGTTTATTTTTCCCTCTGAGGCTATGGCAGAGGTGAAGCACATGTTATCAAAATTTTCTTGACAGGTGAATGCCATGCATGAAGAAATTGAAATCAACCCCATAGAGCTGCGGAGCGCAGAGATGAAACTCCAGGTGCTGAAAGCTGCCATGGAAAACAGAAAATTGCAGGTATCCTTTTCAGAGGCAAAAGGCAGCACAGCAGATCAGATTCTGGCCCTGGCAGAGCGATTGACCGCTGTCCAAAACAGTTTGGCGGTTTTATACGGCAATACGGAAAAAGCGCTTGTGAACACCCGTGTGGGATTCCAGGCGGTGGATGACAGAGTTGCCAACTATTTTGGCACCATGTGGGAGATAATAGATGAAAAAGAGAATTAGGGGCCTTTGTATGGTTCTGGCGCTGCTGATGACGGTGCTCCTGTGCGCCTGCGGCCCTGCAGGCCCGGAGGGCTCCAAACCCAGTGGAAGTGAAAATACGGAGGGTGAAAAGACGGTGTTGACGGACAGACAAATTGAAATTCTGCGAGAAGGCGGATTGCCGGAGGACTATGAGGCGCTGACGGATCTGCAAAAAAGCGCCATTACCGCAATTGAGAGGTTTTTGACCCATTTGGAAACCACCTACCATCGGGAATTTGTCTACAATGGCTATGTTCCGGCTGGCGGCGTGGATCCGGAGTATCTGACGGCTTATGCAAAGGATGATCCCTACAGAACGCTGATTACAGTCTATCGGAAGTATGACGGAGAGCAGTTTATTTACCATGACGACTATCTGGAAATTAGCGCTGCCGATGCCTACCAGGCAGCGGTGGAGGCCTATTTTGCAGATATCATCCCGGAGGGCGACATCTGGTTTTACGTTACCGTCGATCAGATTGCAGAGGGAGACCAGAATATCATGAAAAGAGCCGGAGGAAACGTGCTGGCCTTTGCGAAAAATACCTTTGCAGACGGGCAAGAGGTGAAAAAGCTGGTGGAGGATTACGGAAACTGGCTGGCCTCCCTGGATGGGCAGTTCCCGGCAGGCATGCAGCTGTATGTGCAGAATGAAGAGGACTATGCCCAGACAGACCGGTTTAACTATTCCAATATGATTCATGGGGGCAAGTATGTGTATTATTACAGCTGCTCTGTAAACAGTGACGGGGATTTGAGCGTTCATGGAGATTCGGTATGAATTTAACGGATGAACAGTTGCTGCTGCTGGAACAGCTTACGTACTTTAATTCGGACATCTCCGGTGCCGCAGAGATCGTCCACAGAAGTCCCGCCTCCTGCAATACCGTTGAAGCACTGCTCAATAATTTCGATGAAAATGCGCTCAACAGGCTGGAGCAAGAGGGCAGCATAAAAGACACCTATACCCAGGGAAACGAGTGGGCAGCGGTGATCCGTCAAATCAAATCAGACCCGGCGCTGATGGAGCTGAAGATCACCAATACCCGCGTAAACAGCGACGGAAAGACTGCCGCCATCTGCTTTGCAAACCCGGCAGAACCGGGGAAGGCTGTGGTGGCCTTTCGGGGTACAATGGACGGCAATGAATGGTATGACAATGTGGAGGGACTCAGCGCACAGGATACCAAGTACCAGCAGGAGGCCTTGGACTATGTGGAGGGCCTTCCCTATGAGAATATTACCGTGGTGGGACACTCCAAGGGCGGCAACAAGGCCCAGTATGTGACCATCGCATCCGATAAGGTGACCCGCTGTGTGTCCATGGACGGACAGGGCTTCTCCCAGGAATTCCTGGACAAATACTGGGCGGAAATTCAGGAAAAAGGCCATGCAATCAAGAATTACTCCCTGCACAATGACTATGTCCACATTCTGCTGTTTCCCATGCCCGGTGCACAGCAGCTGTATTTCAAAGGGGACGGAATGGCAAATGGCCTGGAAAACCACAGTTCAAACTCTTATTTCCACTACACAGTGGATAAGGATGGACATGCGGTTTTGAAGCACGATGAAAACGGAAACGTCTATTTGGAGCCGACCCAGGAGCATGAATCCATGATCTATCTCCATGAGTTCGTGTGCTTCATCGCCAATGTGATGCCCGACGAGACCAAGGCGGATGTGGTGCCCTACCTGGGACTGATTTTGGGAATGGGGATGTCGGACAGCGGCGTTGAACTGGATGGACAGGTGTACCGCAAGGAGGACCTGCCGGAATTTCTGCTGTCCAAGCCCGAGTCAGCGGCGACGGTGATGGCGTATCTTCTCAAATATGCGGATGTGTATGCGCTGACAGATGGGCAGGTTTTGGGCCTTCTGGATGCCTTCGGAATGGAGAAAATCGTGGATACGCTGAAGAGCGACTCCCGGCTCAGCTGGCTCTTTTCCAAGACAAAGGGGTTGGTGGGCAAATTCTTGGCAAACCTCAAGGACGGGAAGGAGGACTGGATCATTGAGCACCTGCTCAGCGGGATCTCCTTCGTACTGAACAAGACCATGGGCATTGAATTTGATATGGCGGAGTTCTGGCAGATGGTGGAGGCCGAATTCGGGGCCATGCCCCCGGTGGATAGGGAAACCGCCCTGGGGGAAGGAACGCTGAAAGACGGCAGAACCTTGAACTTCTCCCGGGAGGCCTATGAGCAGCTGCTGGGTACCATTGACAGGTTTGAGTCCAACACCTTTGAAAGCGTAAGGAATTGGACACACTATGGGGATGAACCCTGGTATTCCGAGCTGAAAGTCAATGTTGCCCAGCAGGGGATTGATGCCTATATGAGTAGATTGACCGATGTGAACAGCGCCTGTGCCAGAAGCATCCAGCGGATCTTTACAAGCCAGTGGGCCATTGACGAGGCAGCAGCCAGAAAAATTACGGCGCTGTTCGGCCCTCTGGAAGTGTGCGCCACAGGACTTAGGAATCTGGCGGACAGCATCGGCTGACCCAGCTGTAGTCTGCACCGTGACGGGGCAGCATCCGGCAGGAGGAAAGCCCCCGCAGAAAGAATAAACGTCCGAATCGACTGCACCGCAGTCGGTTCGGACGTTTTCGCTTTTGCAGAACATTGCTTTCCGGTATTCCATGAGGTATAATAGAGCACTGTATAATGGGGTTTCATGCCGGATAGCCCTGTCGGAGACATATGCAGTCCCCGGCAGCTTGTGGGGTGGAGAGTATTGCCCCATGGAGATAGGGGAAATTATGGGTAGAGACAATGAAAAATCACAGCATCAGAGCGTCAATCTGCATGTGGGGATGCGCAGTATCAAGACGGCCCTTGCGGCCACCTTGTGTGCGCTTTTTTACATAGCCTTTCGGCGTAATCCCACATTTGCGTGTATCGGCGCAGTTTTTGGAATGGGGTCGGATATGGAAAACAGCCAGCTCCACGGAGGAAACCGGCTCTTCGGCACGGCCATCGGCGGCCTGCTGGGCATGGCCCTGTTTCGCTTTTACATCATTTTTTATCCGGAGGGCGGTGTGCATCCCATGCTCCTGCCCCTGCTGTTTGTGGGGGTTGTGATTCTGATCCTCATCAGCCAGAATGTATGGCCTGGTGCGGTTCAGCCGGGCAGTGTTGTTCTGTGCATCCTGCTATTCAATACTCCGGTGGAGACCTATGTGGCCTATTCTCTGAACCGGATTCTGGATACGGGCGTGGGGGTAGTGGTGGCCCTGGCCATCAATTATGTGCTGTCGAAAGAGCGCATGGATAAACTCTTCAGCCGCTGCCGCAGAACAAAAGACAGATAGCGCAAAAAGCAAATACCGGATATGCAAACTTCTGAGCATATCCGGTATTTTTATGAGAAAAAATCCTGCTTTCCATTAAAATCTTTCGCTGCTGCCGGAGCAGCGGCACGAAAGCGGCTGGGCTTGCTGTCCCTCCGGCAGGGCATTTGCAGGGGAGAGAGGGCTTTTGGGAGGCGGCTGGGGACGGTAGTTCTGTGGCGATACTTGGGAAAATACAGAAAAAATCAAGGCATCCGAAGATGCCCTGATTTATGGGATTATGCGGTGTGTCTCTTCTTGCGCAGCAGGTACAGTACTGCAGCTGCCGTCAGAGAGAGCAGAGTAACGCTAATGAGCGGTACGATGGGTGTGCTGTCGCCGGTGGTCGGTGTGGCAGGCTTGGGAGCATCCATCTTGGGGATCACCTTACCTTCCGCAATCTTCTCGCCGCAGACGGTGCAGTAGGTATCGCCGGTGTAGCCAGCCTCTGTGGTGGTTGCCTTCTTGGCATTCCGGATCTCAGTCTCGCCGTGACCCAGAGCGGGGATCACCTTGCCCTCGGAAAGCTTCTCGCCGCAGATGGTGCAGTAGGTGTCGCCGGTGTAACCTTCTTCGGTGCAGGTTGCCTCCTTGGCATTCCGGATCTCAGTCTTGCTGTGCCCCAGAGCCGGGATCA